>ENA-UOJA01000008-UOJA01000008.1-human-gut-metagenome-genome-assembly--contig:-C19-NODE-8-length-201496-cov-342.625553_pt1 | contig 201496 bp, 175 predicted proteins | sample MGYA00242337_ERZ723884 | MGnify/ENA metagenome assembly ERZ723884
GACTTCGGGCAGGTTTTTTATGCTCTTTGGAGTTTTAGCGGACAGCAATAAAAAACTAAGAAAAGTCATCGTGCACCGAACGCGAACGGTGCGGGCGGCGAACGCAATCCAATCGGACGGCGGACGGAATCCAATCGGACGGCGGACGGAAACCGATCGGACGGCGAACGCTACACAACGAAAAGAGGATGCACCGAAACGTGGAACGTTCGGTACATCCTCTTCTTTATGTTACATCTTAGCCGACTGTGCGACTACATGTCGTGATTACTTCTCGAAGTAGCGCTTGTACAAGCCCATGAAGCCTGCGCAGTGGCGAGCCTCGTCCTTAGCCATCTCGTGAACGGTGTCGTGAGTAGCGTCCATACCGGCAGCCTTAGCGTTCTTTGCGATGCGGAACTTGTCCTCACAAGCGCCGCGCTCAGCAGCGATACGAGCCTCGAGGTTCGACTTTGTGTCCTTCAGAACGTCGCCCAGGAGCTCAGCGAACTTGCTTGCGTGCTCTGCCTCCTCGAAAGCGTAGCGCTTGAAAGCCTCTGCAATCTCTGGATAACCCTCGCGGTCGGCCTGACGGCTCATAGCAAGATACATGCCTACCTCGCCGCACTCACCGTTGAAGTGAGTTTCGAGATCCTTGATCATCTCAGGAGTAGCCTCCTCGTCGCGAGCTGCACCGAGAGTGTGAACAGTAGCGAACGCCGGACCCTCAGTCGGATCCTTCAACTCCTTGAACTTGCTTGCCGGAGCCTTGCAAACCGGGCACTTCTCAGGAGCCTCTGTACCTTCATAGATGTAACCACATACTGTGCAAATAAATTTCTTCTTCATAATTCTTCTGTTTTAAGAGTTTATAGTATTTTGTTAAAAAAGCCTTGTCTTTTGATTAGCCGGCGACAGCCTTAAGCTGTTTCTCGCGACACTCCTTGCATACACCTTTATAATATAGCTGTACGTCGTCAATCTGATGACCTGCCAGTTCCTTACGGTTGACAACATCCGAAACTTCGTCGAAAATGTCGTAAACCTTGCGGCAGCACTTGCAGATGAAGTGAGCGTGAAGGCTGACGTCGCCATCGTAGCAAACTCGGTGCTCGTTGATTGTTATCATCTGGGCAGCGTTGTGCTCCGAGAACATTCTGAGCGTATTGTATACCGTGGTACGGCTGAGTGTCGGAATCTTGGGAAGCAATGCCTTGTAGACCTCCTCCACCGTTGGATGGGTGAAGTGTGTCATCAGGTAATGCATAATCTCAATGCGCTGAACAGAGGGCTTTATGCCGTGTTCTACAAGTCGGGTTACCGCGTAGCTGTGTTTCATTATCTAATTGCTTTGTTCATTACGTTTGCAAAGATATACTATTTTATAATAATTACAAAATAATAATTGTAAAAATTACATTCTTTAATTCTTTTTTATAAAAACAGGCGGTTTTATTGACGGAAAGTACATATAAAAAGTGTTTGAGAGAAGAATGAGGAAAGTTTACTGGTTATCAGTTACTTTCCTCATTTGTGTTAAAAGTGGCGAGGACAGACGAAGACGGGAATACGACAAGATGAGACAGAGGAACGTTACCTATCCGTAACCTATACCCCAAATGGGGAATGTTGAGGTTCGGAAGAATGAAGAAGGTTACGAATTGAATTTGAATACTCTGATTTATAGTGAGTTACTAATGAGTAACGCAAGATTTTTGGTTACGAACCAAATTTGCCGTGTTCTGCCGTGAAATGCGTAGCAAGAAAAGACTCTTCATGTATTAATTTTGAACGCAAAAAAGAATGACGTTATGAAGAGTACATTTTCAATTATCTTCTACCTCAAAAGACAGGTAGTAAAGAAAGATGGTACTGTTCCAGTTATGGGACGTATCACAGTGGACGGAACACAGTCGCAGTTCAGTTGCAAGACAACTGCCAATCCAAATTTGTGGGACACCAAGGGCGGACGCATGATAGGTAAGAGTATGCAGGCTTTGGAAGTGAACCGCAAATTGGACAAGATGCGTGTGAGTATCATTAAGCATTATCAGGAGATTATGGACAGGGACAACTTCGTCACTGCCGACAAGGTAAAGAACGCCTTTCTTGGCTTGGAGTATCGTTGCCATACACTGATGAAAGTCTATTCTCAAAGCCGTGATGAAATGGAAAAGCAATATAAGGCTGGCATGAAATCTTTGAGTACATACACGAAGTATAGAATCGGGTGTGCCTATGTGGGCGAGTTCTTGCAGACGCATTACCATGTGAAGGATATTGCTCTGAAAGAGTTATCGCTGCCTTTTATCACAGACTACGAGACTTTTCTCAGAACCGACAAGCACTTGAAGATAAACTCTGCGATGGTGTTTGTCCGCAATCTCCGTGCAATGGTATTCCGTGCCATAGATAATGAATGGCTCGTAAAAGACCCATTCAGACGATATGAGTACAAGGAAGAAGAGACCACAAGAGAGTTTCTGAGCAAAGAAGAGATTCACCTGTTGATGGAAACACCTATCACAAGAAAGAAGATGAGTATGGTGCGTGACTTGTTCCTGTTCTGTTGTTTTACAGGTCTCGCTTTCATTGATCTGTACAACTTGAAGGAAGAGAACATCAAGGAATTTTTCGATGAAGGTGAATGGATTGTTATCCATCGACAGAAGACAGGAACGGAAGCCAACATCAAGTTGCTTGACTATCCCAAGCAGATTATGGAAAAATACCGTGGATTGTGTGAAGACGGCAGGGTGTTTCCAGTACCCAACTACCAAAGTTGTATGGATTCGCTCAAAAGACTGGGAAAGAAATGTGGTATCACCAAGCCGCTATCCTGGCACATGAGCCGTCATTCGTTCGCAACCTCGGTTTGCCTCTCCAACGGAGTTCCAATAGAAACCGTGAGTTCAATGCTTGGTCACAAGGACATAAAGACAACTCAGGTGTATGCCAAAATTACCAAGGAGAAATTGAGTAAAGACGTGGAAAAGTTGTCTCAGCAAATAAATAACATTGAGGAATTCACGTTTGGAAATGTTTGCAACGATAATACTAACACTATAAATGGCAGAGTATGAAACGACAAGTGATAACAATACAAGAAGATATGGTCATCTACGCCCCACATCATGGTGAGGTGTGGATGACAGTTTGGGAGATTGCCGAACTGTTGAATGTAACAGGGACAGCAGTGAAGAATACCATCAAGCGCATTTGGAAACAAAGTGTGCTGAAAGATTTCCAGCTTTCTCAATACATCAAACTTGAAAATGGATATTCTGCGCATGTCTATGATATGGAAGTGATTATCGCCATAGCACTTCAAATGGATACATACCAAGCCTTGCTGTTCAGACAATGGTTTATCAGTAAGGTTGTGAACCGCAAGGATTGCCAAGCAGAGCAAGTAAAACACGAGTATCCGATGATTATTGTGATGAATGGAACGATGCCAAGAGGTGCAAGTTAGAATTTCTCATTTTTTAATAAGATTCCTACACCTTTATAATATAATAGCGTACAGGAGAAACGATTTTTGTCGTTGTACCGCACCGCCACAGGAGCAAGATACTGCTGAAAAACACGAAACAAAGAATATAGAAACAGAACAAAGCATAGTTGGAAAACAAGCACGCTCCGTCTGTCGGTTATGACACCTTATTATATATAGGGGTATCTTGATGTTTTTATCATAATAAGATACCCCTGTTTTCTACATGAAATCTCAAATTTGTAAACATAACCCCATCATAAAAATGAATAGCAAGTATTCCTGCTGAATTTATCAAATCAGGGTCATTGTTGTTGATGACGACTCTACCGTCAGCTCATATATACCTTTCCGGCACAAGCATATAGTGTTTTCATTTGTACCCCGAGTGTGTACAGTTTCAAACCATGATTTACATTTTAACATAAGAAACTGAAGCCGTGACCATTTGTGTATTTTTGCCAAACTAACTCCAGTACATACAACAGATGTAAAAGATTTCTGCAAAATCGACCGAAATCATAAGAAAAAAACACCAAACCAGCAAATTTCTTAAAGATTATATCCGTTTATTAAGATTATTTTTGTATATTTGCAGCATTAGTTTGGTGGTAAAGCCTATTGGCCTGCCACGTGACAATAGGACCTTACGGAGCAAGCCTATATCACAATTCTTCTCCGTAGTAACAGTCCGTTCTCTCTCACTGGTCTCTCCCTGCGCGGCAGAGGCATACGTTTTTATATTTTTCAAACACTCCAAATTGACAGCGCATGAGAAAGTTTACTTCTTTGTTACTGTTAGGCTTCGCTCTCGGCAGTTTCGCGCAAACGCCCGGAGGAGTCAGCGGAAGCGAACTGTGGTTCAAGACTGCGCCATTGAACTCAGACCTGCAAGGTTATTACCGTTGGCAGGATTTCTCTGGGGATTCCATACGGCTGATGCTATTGGACAGCCGTGGCGTCAAGTCTGAACTTACTCTTCCGAACAGTTCAGTCCATTACTTCAACTTCAATCCGAGTCTCTGGCTCGCAGACGGATTCCGCAGCCTGAGTGCCAGCCTCAAGCACGGCGACCTCTCACAGGCTACCGTCATCGGTGTCTTTGCACCGGAACTGGCAACCATCGGCAAGGATATGGTTGTCTATGCTCTTGACGGCCGCAAGGGCGACGGAGCCATTCTGAGCAAGGACAAAGCCGTAAGGGGTAGAGGTGTTGAACCACTGGACTATGGTTCAGCATCGGGTGAAGACCTGCTTTATCAATCAAGTGATTCTTTGTCCGAGAACGGTTTTAAGGAAAGCGCTCTGCGCGTTGTGTCCTACTTCAAGGCAAGCAATCCTTCAACAACATTGTGGGGAGACAACTCCAACACCACATTATTCATCGGAACCCCTTCCACCTCTGGCAGTTTCGGTACGGATTTCCCGACCTCGCTCTTCGGTAATGCTTCCATCCGGGGATATGCCCCTGAGCTTATTGTTTTCAGCAGGATGCTTACACCCGATGAGCGCAGAAAAGTGGAGAGCTATCTGGCGGTAAAGTACGGCATCACCCTCCTTTAATTAACTTTTGAACACTCTAAAAATGAAGAAGTCCTTATCTTTGATATTGTATGTATTTATGTGCAGCTGTTGTCTTGGCTCTTCGAGAGTCTCATTGAATTATAAAAATGATGAATCAACAGACGCACTAGAAGTAAAGTCGCCAATCTGTAGTCCTCTAAATTCTGAAGATAATGAACTAACAGATTCTATAACAACTAATTTTTCTCAGAGCAATGTAACATATTATGGTATCCGGATTTGGCCCCAAGACGAAGAATACTACCAGAAAAGTGTAGAAAACAGGTTGTATCTTGTGTTAGGGATTAATGATACGTTGGTAGTTATATCCGATAACCCAATATTTTTTGGGGCGAATATATTATCAATAAGATCAAAAAGTAGAGCAAGGAAGGTATATTCAAGGTACAATCTTAATTTTGACAATGATCTTCCAATAAGATTTTATGCCACATCTTCATCAGATACTCTTATTTATGAAAAAATACCAATAAAATCTGCTCCGTATCAATTGTCCAAGGGTATATTGAAGACAAATAGGTTAATTGGTCTCCCCATATATGTGGGTATGCCTATCAAAGTGCTAAATAGAAAAGTGGGGATAGAGGGAATAATCCCACTTGAAACCTTAACAGAGTATAAGGTAATGTGCGTCATACATCCAGAAGCGGTTCGCTCTCTTTGGGTAGATAAACAATATATCCAATCATTGAAGCAGTTAAGTCACTGTGATATAACAATGATCATATTAAAATTAAAAGATAACAAGATTGATACCATTGAGTTTACCAATTTTGGGAAATATAAAATGACGGATGGAATGAGCGTAACATCATATTTAAAATTTAGATAATGCGGTAATGGCCAAAAGACGTAAAGAAATTCCAGTAAGCGAAAGAACTGTTATTTTGAAAGGATTACGAAAATGAAAAAAAACATTACCCGTTGGCGGAATTAAATATGGAATAAGATGGGTAATGCTTCAAATCGGGAGTTGTTGTAATAATCATCTGATTATCAATGTGATTTTTAAAAGATTAGGCGTAAAGGCAGGGAAAGATTCTCTGCCTTTTGCTATATTTGTAACCCAAAACAAAGAAAATGAATATACGAGAACGCTTCGGCACTTTATGCTCCAGATTGGGAGTCGAGCTTCAATGTCCACATTGCTACTCAAACAATATTATCAAAAGTGGTAAAAGTAGTACAGGTAAACAACGCTACCGATGCAAACATTGCCAGAAGCGTTTTATTACTGACTACACATACAAAGCCTATCTTCCTAACTCTGACACCAAAATCACTCAACTGACCAAAGAGGGATTGGGTATTCGCAGTACGGCACGAATATTGGGAATTTCATTACCACCTTGCTTAAGAAGATTTTGCAGATAGTAAGCAATATCAAGCAGCCACCTACCTCTGTAGGCAAGACCTACGAAGTGGATGAGATGCGCATTTTTATCGGTAAAAAAATCATCCGCGCTGGTTAGTGTACGCCTTGGATAGAGAAACTCGCAAGGTTGTGGCTTTTAAAGTGGGCAGACGTACCAACCGTACTCTGTCTGTTGTGCTTCAAAGTCTTTTTCTGTCCAAAGCCAAAATGATTTACACCGATAAACTGAAAAAAATACAGTTATCTCATCAGCTGAAAAATACACCGTACCGTTTTCCGTTCTACCAACCATATCGAGTGGCACAATCTTACACTTCGTATCCACCTGAAACGACTGAACCGAAAACGATTTGTTACAGCCGCAGTTTATCAGTGCTAACAGCTATCATAAGGATTTACCTGTGGGTATAGCTACGGTCCGTAATCATAACACCGCAACCACAATACCCAATCCGTGTTTGCACTACTTGTCTGGAATGAGATGGGACAAGGCAGGGGTGTTTTTTATCCTTTGAATCTCCGAATCAACCAGCGTCAGTATCTCTTGTTTTACCTTACGATAGCTGGCTTCGATAGTCTCTTTGAGATTATCGGAGCCATCTTCGTTTTTGAATTCCACTATCACTGGGATAGGCTGGTATGCTTTCATTTCTGCCGACACCTTGACGCTATCCACCACTATCTCCGCATGGAAAATCTTTTGGTCGATGCGTTCGTCGAAGTTATCGGACACCGCACCCACGAATATACCTTGTGTGAGGTTGGAAATCTTGCTTGCCGGGATAAGGCTATCCATTTGCGTGGAAATGGAGGTGGATTTGTCGTTGCGGTTGATGGTCATGGACTGCCGTTGCTGTAGCACCTTTCCGAAGCGTTCGCTAAGTGTCTTGGCAGTTTCGCCCACAACTTGACCGCTAAACACATTGCCTACAGTGTTCTGGATTACCTTGCTCTCCTTGTCGCCATAGTCACGGGTAAGCTGCGAAAAGTCCTGAAAACCCAAGCACACGGCGACCTTGTTGCTTCGGGCTGTGGCGATAAGGTTATCCAACCCACGAAAGTAGATAGTCGGCAACTCGTCGATTATCACAGACGATTTGAGCTGCTTCTTCTTATTGATGAGCTTCACGATACGGCTATTATACAGACCAAGTGCTGCCGAATAGATATTCTGGCGGTCGGGATTGTTACCTACAACCAGCACTTTCGGCTCCTTGGGATTATTGATGTCAAGCGAAAAATCATCGCCCGTCATCACCCAATAAAGGGCTGGTGAAATCATTCGTGAAAGCGGTATCTTGGCACTGGCTATCTGTCCCTGCAACTGATCCTGCGCTCCTCCCTCCCAAGCGTCCATAAAGGGAGAAAGATAGTTGGCAAGTTCATCGTAAGAAGTGAGTATCGGGAATATCTGTGCGTAAGGACGGTTCAGAAACTCGATAGCATGGGGAAAGGTGCAGTACTTTCCTTTCTCATATATCTTCAGAAACCAAATGATGGCAGCCAGCAAGATAATCGGCGACTCCACAAAGAAGTCTCCCTGCTTCTGAATCCACGAACGGTTAAGGTTGAGCATAATAGTATAGGCACTCTCGTAGGCATCCGATATATCCGTCATAAAGGCGGGATTGATAGGATTGCACCGATGCGACTTTCTCGGATCATCGAAGTTGATGACATAAAACTGAGGTTTTACCTTGTAGGCATCCAAGTGATGAAGCAGGTGATTGTAGGCTATCTCTGACAAATCGGGGAACTTATAGTCGTAGATATACATGGCAAAGCCTTTCTCAATCTGCTGTTTGATATAGTTGTTCACAATGGCGTAAGACTTACCCGAACCCGGCGTGCCGAGCACCATCGAGGCACGGAAGGGATTGACCACGTTAATCCAACCTTTGTTCCACTTCTTCTTATAGTAAAAACGTGTAGGCAGATTGACAGAATACTCGTTCACCATGAGTTTGGTCTCCTGCATGAAACTCTCGTTCTCATTATTGAAGACATCTTCCATGAGGTTGTGTTTCAAGAGCCTGCTAATCCAGAGTCCTCCCATCAACAGGCAGATATAACCCGCTGTCATTGTAAAAATGTACAGCGTGGCATTGCCCAAATGTGATATAGGCAGAAGCAATAACCACCAGTTGAGGAAGAACAGACAGGAGCCAACAGCAAGAACCGTCCAAATCCTGTTCCAACTCATCTTTTCCGCTTTCACGCCCTTGGTTCCCAGACATGAGAGTGCCAGGAGCAGAAGCGAAAACACCTTGGTATAGAGAATGGAATGAAACAACCCACCTGTACGGTTGAAGTTGATTAGGATTCTGTCAACAACCCCGATTGTCACTCCCCACATGCGCATTGCCTCATAGCAATACCAATACACATTCATAATAGCGAGAATTATACTCACGGCACGGAGAAAATCCATGATTTTTCCCAATGCTCTCAAATCGTCTTCTTGTGCCATTGTTTTTTCTGTTTTGAAGTTATACAAATTGTTTTTGATTGAAGGCTGACTTTCTCCATTGCATAAGAAAGTCAACCTTGATAACACGATTAAAGACTTCGCCCTTTTCGTTTCTTCTTCTTTCTGCGCAACTCCCTGTCAAATGCAGCTTCCTGTGCTTCATTTGAAGGACCGCCTCCAGCCATAAGTCCAAGACCGCTGCCGTATTCATCGAACAAGCCAGAATCGTGACGCTCTTGTTCTGAGATTGCACCATCTTCCTTTGGAATGGTAAGTGGTATCGGCTGCTCATTCTCGTAAGACAAGGTGAAGTGCTCCTGCAGGGCATTGGCAGAAAGATTCGTTCCAAGCCTTGAACCATTGAAAACGCTTTGGGTGCGGTGGTCAATGAATGTTGCTCCGTAGATACGGCCGTCAGCTGTATGGCGGAAAACAACATCAATGCCCTTTGCTTTCAGCAGTTCAACAAACTTATCCTTATTGTACGTCTGCTTCAAGACAGCTTCCACGCTATGTTTGGTCATCTCGGAGAGTTTCTTGTCCTCTTTAAACTTCTTTGCCGAATAAGCGAACCGCTTTTCTATCGCCTCCACGCCAACAGACCTGTCAATCTTTGAAGCCTTGAAAGGATTTCCCACCTTGTTGCCCTGTCCGTCCGTGGTAGAATAGACAAAACCATGATATTCACGACCGCCAACTTCGCCTCTGACTTCCTCCAAGGATATATTATATAAGGAGAGAAGTGCACGGTACTCGCCCAAGGACTGGAACCTGTAGGTAGCGCAGAGAGATTTCACGGTGTTGGCAACCTGCTTTTTCACATTGCCTTGGCTTACATCCACCTTACGGAGTGGATTGTCGAATCGGCGTTGTTTGCGGTCTGCCTTGTGGAGGTTGTACTTCTCCTCCAAGTCACGGGTGATAGCCTTGCTCCTATGGTAGTTGTATCGGCTATCCAAACACTTGCCGTTTTCATCCACTCGGATGGTCACGATGTGCATGTGATGACGGTCGATGTCCTCATGCTTGTAAACCATGTATGGCTGGTTGCCATATCCCATGCGCTCCAAGTATTCACGGGCGATGTTCTCCATGTCCATATCCGTCAGCACATCATCGGGATGCGGATTCAGGGAGATATGTACGACAGGCTTTTCCGTTCTTATATGCGGAGAAAGGTATCGCTGGAAATCACGCAAGGCGTTGGTGATGCTCGTCTTTCCCGAACAATCATCGAAGATCTTGTTCGTTGCCAAGAGCTTTCCCTCTTCCTTGTTAATTTTCTCACCATTGTATGCCAGTGCGCCATACAATGAACTTCCGAAACTTATCTTTGCGACCATCTTTCCTCAAACTTACGGGTTAGTTCAACAATCTCACGGGTAAGAGAGACCAGTTCCCTGGTGCAGTTCTCCAGCTTATAGAGCAAAGCCATCGCCTTTTTCTCTGAGAAATGACAACGGAGTTCCTTGACAACCTGGTTGTAGTTGTTGCCAATCATTCGGTACTGCGAGTGAAAAGAAGAAAGCTTGGTGTAGTATTCCACCAGCGTCTTATCCTCACGCAACACCTTGAACGGCTCGCCGAAAATGCGTGCCTTGGCAAAGACAGCCTTCGCCTTCACATCAGTCTGCTCATACATGACGAGGAATTTCATCCACTCGTCATCGTCGAACCGAAGCATCACATGGTGCGACTTCGGGTTCAGCTTGGGGATTCGTCCCCCTCGTTTTCTTTCTGTGTTCATATAAAATGGATTAAGTGGTACATGCGGCAATGATGGAATTGCACAAACTATCGTCAGATTGGAACATGGGGAGCCCGACTTCGGAGAGGCTACCACCCCGGCAGGGCAAGGTCGGGAGGGAGTAACCCGAACGGTTTTGAGTAACTCAAAACATACCTTGCTATGTCTTTGAGGACATAAAAATCCGCTTAGGGTGGATTGGAGTTAGCCTTGGTAAGAAGCCGTCCCCATCCCGAATGGAAGCTGTTCGGGAAATCCAGTCCTTTGCGGAGCATCAAGCCTTAGTTCTTCTCGGAACGATATGGATGCGCTATCCATCGCTTTGCCTTTCGGGTGCAAAATTACGGCTAAAAAAGCGCCCTTGGAACAGATGCACCCCAGACAACCACTGCAACTATCGGCAACATGCTGCCACAGGATTTGAAAACCATTGTTTTTTGGAAATTTCGTTGTTATTTTGCAGCCGAAACATTGAACCAATGATTTGAAAATATGATGAAACAAGCATTTGCAGCAACGAATAAGCCTGTCACTATTGCAGCGTCTCTTTGCATCCATGATGCTCCACTGACGTACAGACTTACTGATTCACTGTCGTACTGTCGTATGGAAATGATGAAGCATTGCAACAGTTCAAGGTCTCCATAATGGAGCAATGACCGATAGACATGGACATCAAAGTGTTCGTATCTTTGAATTGGCAGGAAATCATAGAAACGAGTAATCAACAATTTAAAAAGTTAACGATATGAGTAAGACAAGATTTGTTGCGTTCGCGACACAGAAAGGCGGAATAGGAAAGTCCACCATCACGGCTCTTGTAGCCAACTACTTTCACAATGTCAAGGGCTACAATGTGGCGGTCATAGATTGTGACGAGCCACAATACAACCTTGCAGACCTGCGAGACGAGGAACTGGAACTCATCAAAAGCAGCGACTATTTCAAGGCGCAAGCCTGTGAGCATTTCAAAAAGCTGGGCAAGAAGTCCTTCAGCGTAACGAGAAGCAATGCTGTCAATGCGCTTGACGACGCAGAGACAGTGTTGAATGAAACAGAGGTTAAACTTGACTTCATCTTCTTTGACATGCCTGGGACTATCAAAAGTGAGGGCGTCATGAAGACCTTGTCTCAGATGGATTACATCTTTGTACCCGTCAGCGCAGACCGCTTTGTTGTAGAAAGCGCAATGAGCTTCATGCAGTTGTTCCACGACAACTTTTTGACACAGGGTTGGTCGGTCACCAAGAAACTTGCTTTCTTTTGGACAATGGTTGACAAACGAGAACGAACGAGTTTGTATGATGTATATGAAGGTATGTTCAAGTCTCTCGACTATTCGGTTCTCAACACACGACTGCCAGACAGCAAACGTTTCAGAAGAGAGCTGTCGGAGAACAGAAAGGCAGTGTTCCGTTCCACCATCTTTCCATCAGACCCAAACCTGTTGCGAGGGAGTGGCATCAAGGAGTTGTCCGACGAGATTTGTGAAATCATAAAGACATGAGCCTATGGTAAGCAGAAAAATCAACACTGACGCAATAGATGAAAATCTGCTCATTGCCTCTATTGGCAAGAGCAAGATTGGCACGACAACGGCATCCATTCTTGACGGAGCTTCCCAATCCCAAGTGAAAGATACCGAAGAGAAAGAGGAGGTTGGCTGGAAGTCCCAATGCTCGCAGACCGATAAGTCGCCAATTTCACGCAAGCCTCCCAAGGCTTCTTCGGAAAGTTACGATTCGGCATTCTTCAAGCGAAACGAGATAAAGACTCGTCAATGCGTTTATATCAGCCGTGAGATACACAGGAGAATTTCAAGAATAGTCAGTGTGCTCGCAAAGCATGAGTTGACAGTCGGTGGTTACATCGACCTTATTCTTGAGAGACATCTTGAAGAGAACCAGGAAGAAATCAACGGCTTGCTGAGAAAAGAGATTGACGATTGGAATATGTAACAAAAAGGAACAAGCATGACAATGGAAACTATATTCTTGATAATCTTGGCTGCATTCAATGTTTGGACTATCTATTTTTACAACAAGTTGCTCCTTGAAGTTGCGAACGGCAAGGAAAAGGAGAAAAAACCGCCTATCGACCCGATGGCACTTGTAGGCAAAAGTCTTTTCAAATTGTCCCAACTGCGGAAGAAAGAAGAAACGGTACAAAAACAAACAGAATCCATGTCCGTATCGGATAATGACGTGACATTTGACGATTCTCCAAAGAGTACGGCACGGATTTCTGACGAACAGCTTGATGACGTGTTTACGAATGTTCGCATAGAAGATATTGGTGTGAAATATTCTGACAATAAGGAAGATGCCGATATGCCACAAGCCAAAGGGTCAAGTTTTGAGGACATTGACGCAGCTGTGAATACCGTCAAGGCACCGAAAGCAACGGACAAGGAGAAAAGACATGCAGGCAAGGTTTTCCATGAGATGGATGGCAACCAATTCTATGAGAAATTCATGGAAAACAGCGAGGAGTGCAAGAAGAACATCCATGATTACGTCACCTTCTACTTGCAAACTCACAAGATTGTAGAGATTTCCAAGCCAAAGAAAGAGTTTAAGGTGTCAGACAGTATAGAGGACTTCAATATACTCGACTTTGTATAACAATTTAATAAGGAGAATTATGGAAAGAACAGAAGAAAACAATGCAACAAAGGATAGATTTGCACATGTGGGCAAAATATTCTCGGAAATGGACAGCGAAAAGCTACAAGCTGAAATCGCAGAACGCTCAAAGATTATTAAACGCAAAATAGATGCGTTGATGGAATTGCATATGTCAGGTATCTGACAAAAACTGTTGAGGTTGGATTTTCAATAGTCAACAAGTATTTCAATAGCAGAGAATTTGTATAACAATTAAAAAAATGATTATGGCAGACAAAACAAAAAACTGTGGTAAAGGACAACTCACTTCGACAGATGCCAAGGAGTTGTATGAGGCTTTCATGAGAAATTATGAAGAGACAATGGAGGAAGTTGGCAAACAGATTGACGCTTGTCTTGAAGAGACATTTCAAGACCGTACATCGTCAACTATTTCCGACAAGGAGGAGTGTTTTGATGAAGATGCAGCATATGAGAATTATGATGTGGGTGAATTTGAGCCAATCGACAGAATGGAGAAAGAGCGTGCTGAGCAGTATGTCGGTAAGTTCATGGCAAATGCAGGTTTTACCGCAAGATATGGCAGACATGTTGGCATCAGCGAGGACATTCATGAGCGTGTGACTAAATTTGTCAGTATCGTAGGCAAGGGAAAGATTTCCATTGCAAGTTATGTGGACAACATCATCAACGAACACTTCAATGCCTATGCAGCCGAAATCAAGGCTGCATTCGATGAAGGTCTCAAGTCGTATCGCCTCTGACAATAAATTAAGAGTACGCCAATGAAAAAGAAAGACTACGGCTAAAATCTCTGCTCGCCACTGAATCCACAAGTCGGCATCATGCCGCATGAGTAAACAAAAGTATCAATCGCCAAACGGGATCATCCAATCCCCAAGGCACAGACAAAAAACGATTTATGAACAAGAAAAACAGAATCATTCTTCTCGCTGCGATGATTTTCGCAGTCGTATCACAGACATTCGCGCAAGGCAACGACCTCTTCGGACAACGAACCAAACATGAAAAGCACATCGGCTATTGATGTACTTGGGAACAACTCACACTTTGAGTCAATCTTATCCTGAATGGATATTATCCTTATCACCTTCACCCTGCAAAACTCCAGGAACATCGCCAATTCCCGAACACCACGCAGCGCATTGCTGAACTTCGAAATGACCAGTTCATCACCTCGTTCCAGACAATCTATGAGCTGCTTCCATTCCGGGCGTGTCTTCTTTTGGCTTGCACTATCTTCTATGATACGGCAGCAAGCGTACTTCTCCATCCAAGCCCGGTCAAAGGTGAATGTGTCATACTGCTCCGAGTTAAATATGTAACCTACTTTTGCCATAGCTATTATACACTGATTTGTAATTTGCCGACAAAGATACTTATATTCCATCAAAGTATAATCATACTCTGACAATTTTCTTGAATGTTAGATGAATGCAATCAATACTTTGCGTAATTGCTGTGCTCATCATGGTCGTGTATGGTATCGTGTTATGCTTGTAATGCTTAAAAATCTGACATGGTTGACACAAAGGCTATGGGATTTACAAATGGATGGGAACAAGAGCCTTTGTGGAGAAAAAGTAGCAACGAAAACTCAGCCGTAGACCTCTTGTCTACGGCTGAGTAAAAACGAGAATTTCAAATGTCACGAATGAAATAATGCCTTCCAATTTCTATAAGGCATCTGTTGCCAATACATTTCCATCTCGCAACACGAAATATGTTCTGCCAGAACTGTATATTATCCGAAAGAAACTGCCTGACGCTACGGGTATGGCATTTTCTCCATCAAACAAAATGACTTTTGTTGCAGTATAAACTAACGCTCCTCTCTGCGTAAGAGTCATCCCTATGAAATCCTCAGGTTCATAAGCAAAAATTTCTTCCGTCCCATTTTCATTAGTTTCATACAATGAATTACCAGCCACGAACCATACAGCATCATTTAACAGTTCTGCACCATAAATATCTGCTGTAGTGGCATACAGGAGTTCCGTATTGTCTGTAGTCAAGTTGTATCTGTACAATAGACTGCCCTCATTCTGATATACAACGAAAAGGAAAGAGGAATCGTTGGCTGCAAACAACCGAAAACTTGCAGTGTCCAATTCTGCAACAAGTGAGCATTTGTCCTTTCCTATATCATATATTTGTGTGCTATTGCGTACATAAGTACGATTTGCGGAAGTTACCACCTGGTCGTACCATAGATTGTCCAGGAATTTCAGATGCTCAAACTCTGGGCATTGCTTTCTGTCCAAAGCACGAAACTCACCACTGTCATTCTCTTTTACAAAAAGACCTAAGCCTGGTATTACCATGAAATTATCATAGTTGAGCTTCGTGGAATCCAAGGTCGCAATTGATTCAAACGCCAAGGTGTCTTTATTGACCGTATCATCCGTTTGTGCCAAGGCACACATCGATATATTATACAAGGCGAACAATACTAGCAATTTCAAGAATTTACAATTCATAATACACGAGTTTTTATTTTCTTAATACCCTACTGCTTTTTACAATATACCAATCGCCACGCTGTACCACAATAAGCGGTGAGCGTCCTTGCGTGCTGAATCCGCCGTTTACGAATCCTACATCATACATTAGTTCACGATTGTAACGCATTACTGCTGCTGTTATTCCAACATCCTTTGTGCAAAGGCCTGGTTTTATGTCACGCCAAGTAATAATCTCCACACGTTTGTCTTTCGGACAGAAAAAATCATCTTCACTCATAGGTTTAACAGGTCGTACAGGTTTGACTGGCTGTTTGGGATTGACAGGGCGTGTAGGTTTTACTGGACGTTGACGAGTTGGAGGAACTTTTTTAGCAATAGTTTTGGGAGGAAATTGTCCAAGTGGCTTACGGTAAACCACAGGCTGACGACGCACAGGAACCGGGTCTGGGACACGAGGTGTACGTGGAACACGAGATGGCGGTTCAATACAAGGTCTCTGTCCTGGATTTCGCTGCGGATACTCATTCATTCCGCCATTTCCTCTTGCTTGCCTACCATCATTTCCATTAGGTGTGCTACGTTGCATGCTACTTATTTGTGCTTTCTGTATATTTCGTCTTTGTGGACGGCTTTCGCCATTGCGTTGGCGCAAATCATCAACTCCATAGTTTTCTTGCAACCGTTGCACTTGCTGTTTATTTTGCTGTAGCCCGAGTTGGGTACGGTTCTCCACTTCTGCTGCCCGCTGTTGCTCCTTCCGTTGCTTAGCCATATATTTCTCACGATTTTTTCTTTGTCCCTCGCGTGCGAGGTTTTCAAGGGTATTACCCAGCTTTGCGCTCTCTTCTTTTGACAACACTTGAGCCGAGACAGGCAAAAGAGATATCAAGCCAATGGCTATCAAAATCATTTGTTTCATTGTTTTATACATTAAATTGGTTTATTTTTAAAGAGACAGACATGTTTCTACTGTTACATCAAATTTTTTCTTCTTACGTTCCACAGTCAACACTACTTTTTGATATGGAAGTTTGCTTTTTATCACATCATAAAACTGTTGCGGTGTGGATACTTCATAACCATCGATATGAGTGATAATGTCTCCATTTTTAATACCGGCACGTTCTGCTGGATAGGCAGGTATAGTCTTTTTAACGTTTAAGTTCTTGCTTTCTTGGTTAAGTTCAATCCCCACCACTACTCGTCTCCGAGACTCGTTAAATTGTTTGTGAATATTAACGACATCGGATACAGCTACACCTTCTGCAAGAAGACGCTCCTCTGTGAGGTACTCTATCTTTATTGTTTGCAGAGTATTGAAAACTTTAATATTCTTTGTATTAAAGTTTTCCCAATTTCTTGGACATTTACGTCCTTCTCTAAAAGCCTTTCTCTCTTCCTTGTCCATGTCAAACGGTATTGTCATAGATCCAAATCCTTGACCATACCAGAACCAATTGTCCTCACGCTTGATTTTTGTAAACAAGGTATGGTATTTTAGGTCTTTGTATTTAGGAACGTTATCGCCCTTCACCGTCACCTGCGACAATGACACATCGGCATCCATTTGCCAATCGTTGACTTTACGCAGCTTAAATTCCAAAAGATAGCTGTACTTGCGCGGTGCAAGAACATTGTCAAAAACGGCATCCGCAACCATAGATGTAGCCATTCCCGTCAGATCGCCAACTAACGAGCTGCCGGTGTTACGCGCAGTTTTCAAACCGATAATGCTCGCATAGGTATTGCCATAAGTACGTAACAGACCGTTCAGGAGTGGACTGGGATTCTTCAAATCCTCATTAGAAAATGCTACATATACAGAGTCGTTTGTAAAAGCATATTCCTCTTGAAAAATGACTGGTTTTTCAACAAAACTAAGGAAGCCGGTATAATTTCTTAAAATGAAAACCGGTTTGCCTTCAGAAGCTTGCTTAACCTCAAGAATAAAATAAGGCTCACTGTATTCATTCCCTTGCAAATCAGACACCCAAGTTCCTTCAATGGTTTCGTCTACTGGCACATAATTTCTTATTTCCTCCAAATTTGTGCAGAGTGCCGTTACGTATTTTTCTTTTTCGGCTTCATCTGCACCTGAAAAATTCACTAAAGTTGATATTTGTTTTTTCAAAGTTAAGGTGTCGCTTCGCATTGCTGCATATTCTCCGCGTATATAATACAAACGGGCGTAATTGGCATCCGTGGGGTCGGGTGAGAACGATTCATACAAATCAGACAATACCAAAGCCGATTTCATATCACCGTCAGAGTGAAATTTGTCTATTCTCGTCATAAAGTACTTGCATACTGACCTTTTTTGCAAATCAGACAAGCCTCCGTAATAAATAGACAGTCCAGTTAAAGCCGTTTCGCCACCTGTTCCATTGGTTTTCTCGGATATGTACTTGTCGACAAGTTGTTCTATACGTGTCAGATTTAATGAGTTGCCAGACGCTTTCTTCTGGGCGAAAACGATTCCAAAAGAAAAAAGGAAAATGAGAATGAATCCCAATAGTCTCAGTCGTTTCATAGAGTAGTGTTTAAATTGAAATAGTTCCTAACGTTGTAAGTGGAAACATATAAAAAGGCGTGCAACCGTTCCGAACTTGTCTCTTATGTTGGTTACCGCCAAGTGACCTATCCTATAACAAGCGCAGAACAGTCCACGCCTTATGAGCGTGAACCTTCTTACTGCTTGTTCCCATAGGATGAATGATTGGCGGTATTCACATAAGAGAGAACAAGAGCTAAAAGCTCAATATCCAAAAAGTATAGAACGGAAACGCTTTGTTAAAGATTTTGAGGTAAACCTCATTTTATATCCCTGTTGAGGAAAGGCTATTCTAAGAATAGCTCAATCCTTGGCGTTTCATTCTTTTGTAATGTCTGTTTCTTATCTTTAAATTTAAATGTTCGACAATATGTTCTGTGGTTCAACAACGGACAAAAATCCAATGTGAGACTATACTTTCGCAAAGTTAATGATTCTTGTGTTAAGAAACAACAACCAATGCAATAAATTTCACTTTTGCAGGCCGATTTTTAGAAAGTTGCCTGATTTCATATGGAAAGTTGCCTGATTTCTACAAGAAAGTTGCCAACTTTCTAAAAATAGTCATCTGAAAATTTGGCGAAGCGAATAACTTTCGCTACATTTGCGGTAACTACAATTTCACACATATTTAGAGCGCAGGAAACAAAGCAAAGGAAGAGGTTCTTTGCGCCTGTGATGGTTGAGCAAAAGGAAGTTTTTGTTTAACAATTAAAATATGTGTCTTATGAAAAGATTTATCAAGAACAATCAATGGGGCAGACGCAAGTCACCCCTATGGAAACGGTTTAGTGTAAAAACTTCTGGTGAACCAATCGTCAAGACCTCATTGGGTGTTGATGTTACTGGTGTACGCATTCTGAAAAAAACAGAAATAGAAGAACTTCGCCAAAAAGGCTATACCGTTGAAATCATCCGAAAAATCCAGTCTCGTCAGACTCGCAGTGCTGCTGACATTATACTCAAAAAGGAAACGTGGCAAGAACACTCCTCAACATTTACTGTAATAGACCCGATAACACCGCCTCTTCATATAGAAGAAGGCGAAGACTCTTCTATTCTCGGCAGTTGCATAAGCGCGAATGTACCAGAAGAATACAAAAGACACAGAAGAAATGGGGCTCATTTACCTATTGGGCCTATCAAGAAATCCAAGAAGAAACATGGGAATAAGTGCAAACGCAAAAGCACCAAGAAAGAACTTGAAGAAGAATACCTCGTTTTGGTGAAGGCGCATGCTGAATTAACAAAAAGACTGGCTGACTTCGGAAAGAAAATACATGATGCTTTACCGGATGACGAAACAGGAATACCTGTATATAATCTTTTCAGACCTTTTGTTGACGAAAACAAATTGTCGGATTGCTTTCTGTATATCTTCCAAAAGTTCTTTGGCGCATTGCCGACAGAAACACTTGATGGGTATTACAAGAAGCCTATCGACCTGATAGCTTACTTGTTCATTCTTGTGGAATGGGAAAGGTTGGCCAATTATATTTTCAGCGAGAAATGTAAAAAGCCATTCTTTGAGTTCGTCAATGAGAAAGTTCTTGTAGAGAAATTAGACACAACCGAGCGCACTTTCCACAATCGCCTTACAGTGACAATGGGCGATTTTCGCAACAATCTTATGAAAGAACCCGTTTCAAGCAATTTCAAGGGAGAGCGTTGGAAGAAAGACTTCTTTATTAAGGATTTTCTAAAGGTGGTTGAAATTTTCCACGGGACTGAATATTATCAAGAATTAGCGAAGCGCAAACATGCTTAGTGAAAGTCCTTTTATAACGCCATTTTGAGGTGAACTGCATACATAGTGTGGTTCACCTTTGTTTTTCCACGCCACTTTCCCGTTTTTCCATACGCTTGATTTCGCTCTGCCAATGTTGTACTTTTGTATCAGACATCCGATAAAAGGTTGTCCGCTTGCAAGCACGCTATCCATGATAGCAACGAGAATTGTAAACATGTACAATATCTAAAAATCAAAGTATTATGGCAAAGTTAATCACAAAGAAGTACAAGAACAACAACAAGAGTTCTGCTGCATACGGCAGATGGTACGGACGCTTCGTCTACACTGAAACCCTCTCTACGGAGGAGTTTGCACAGCACATCAGCAACCACGGTTCACCTTTCGATCGTGCAACTATCCTCGGCGTATTGATGGCAGCTTGCGACTGTCTCGTGGAGCTTGTGAAAGACTCCAAGCGTGTGCGTTTCGGAGACCTTGGTACGTTCTATCTGAGTCCTGAGACCTACGGCAGCCCTACTGAAAAGGAGTTCACTGCCGACAACGTGATGAAAGTACACCTCCGTTTCTGGCCGAACCAAAAGCGTTCGTATGCCTTGGATTCTGTTTCCATACGTAAGGTTGCATCGTTTGTTGACATCAACCAACTGAACGATAAACCTGTCGACACAGACAGCAAGGAATAATTGGAATACATCAACTAACATTTTCGGTAGCCACCTTTTATATGTGGTGGCTACTGAATTAAAAAAGCAACATTTATGGCAATCAAGAAATACAGACATACAAAATTGCACCTTGCAGCCTCGTTCATACTGGCTGTACTTGGTGTAGGATTAATAATCTCCGCCATGTTCATTCCGCCAAAAGGTTACATCGACCCAACTGTATTGACAGCCTTTGGTGAACTGCTCACTTTCAGTGCTGCATTGGCAGGATTGGATTATCACAGCGGAAAAGTATCAAACAACAAAAACGAAGAATCATGAGAACAGTAACACTTATCATTATACACTGCTCTGCGGTTCGTCCCAACCAACAGAGTTCGGCAAAAGACATCACACGATGGCACAAGGCTCGCGGTTGGCGCACAATCGGCTATCACTATGTTGTCCGTCGTGACGGAACAGTTGAAAACGGCAGACCTATTGAACAAATTGGTGCCCACTGCGTGAACCACAACAGGTATTCCATCGGCATTTGCTATGAGGGAGGCTTAGACGCAGTCGGAAACCCCAAGGACACAAGAACGGATGCACAGAAAACAGCCATACGGCAATTGATTATGCGCCTAAAGAAAACATATCCGCTGGCTGTTATTGTCGGTCATCGTGACTTGAACCCTCAAAAGGCTTGCCCTTGCTTCAATGCGGTTTCTGAATATAGGGATTTGCAACCGTAACAACAAAACTATTTGGCTGTAAATTCAAGACTCCTTGAAAGTTATTTCAAAAAGGCGGAGGGCAAGTTTGACGGCACCATCTATACCATCCGCTATTTTCAGCATGACGGAAAAGGTTCGCTGAGAATGGAGAACGGAACGGTGTTCCAGCCTAACGACCGCTATCTGTTGGAGAACGAGAAGTTCCGTCTTTACTATACCTCGGCAAGTACGGAGACACAGACGCTGACAGTGGTGGTAGAGGACAACTTCGGCAAGTCATACGAAATGGAGTTCAGTTTCAACGATACTGATGAGGAGGAAGAGTTTGCGAGAAGTGCCAACAAACTCGGTAGCGTATGAGGTTGATGATATTGTTAGCCTTGCTTCTTGTGTCGGGCAGCTTGTCTGCCCAGACGCAAGGGGCGATAAAGCGAGTTTGTCATGTGTCACGTTTTGAGTTGGCTGTCGCCTGCATCAAGAAGTACGAGGGTCTGCATGGACCGAAGCATCATCCTTATGTCGGATATGGGCACAAGCTGTTGCCTGGCGAGAAGTTTTCTCCAAGAATGACGGAACGGCAAGCCGATGCCTTGCTGCGCTCTGACCTCAGAAAGCTGTGCGCCATGTTCCGTGGCTTCGGTCGTGACTCGCTGCTCTTGGCTGCACTTGCCTACAATGTGGGGTGTGGAAAGGTGATGAAAAGCCGGATGTATGCCAAGATGCGAAGTGGCAACAGAAACATCTATCGTGACTATGTGGACTTCAAAAGGTGGAACGGAAAGATAGTGCCTTCCATCGAGCGAAGAAGAAAAATGGAGTATCTGCTCTTGTTTACTCCATAGAATAAGGTTTTATAAAATAGGACAGTCCTTTTGATTGGGGGCTGTCCTTTGTTTTTTGCAAGCATCGCAGATAAGGGCAAGACGGTTTCTTTGCCACTTTCTTTTCCGCTCCTCGGCTCATGAAGAAAGTGGCGGAACGAATTTTCATCGCTCCGCCGATATGGATTTTATGTTGTTGCAGCCATTCGTTGCTCTATAAGTCTTGCATTGCTGTTCACTAAGTTGATGATGTCGGCATGGTGCTCGGTGTCCTTGTTCTGTAGTCCGTGGCATTGTACGACTTTCATCTGTTCGAGTGAAAACTCCACGGTCTCAACCCTTTGTTCGGCTATTCTTGCTGAGAAGATGATGCAGTCGGGATTGAGTGAGTAGTTTGTACCGCAGCCTACGCAATGGTGCATCGCCTTACCCTCAAGAACGTGCTCCCTGACGCTTTCAAGCATTCTCACCACGATATTGCCGTCCGTGAACATCAAACCGAAGAAACGGCTCTTCATTTCCTTGAACTTGTCCTCGTTCTTCAATGCCTTGCGTATCTCCTCCTCGGTGCGTTCCTTTTCTTTCTTTGCTCTGATTTTCTCGGATATTCTGTCGTGCTCGGCTTCAAGGTTGTCGGGACAAATGTAATGTGGACTTCTTATGTCCTTGCCCATTTCTACCAACATACAGATGTAGTCCGCCCATTTGCCGATGTCTGTAATAAGGTAATGGTTGCGGTTGGCTATCTTGTAGGCATTCCAACAAGTTTCCAAGTGCCGTGGGTGGTCTATGAAGTGGCGGACGTGTCCGTAACTACATTGCTTCATCATTGTTTCGATGCGGTGGTCTGTCAGCATCGCCTTGAACAATGTAAGCGGTTCGATGCCGTGAAACGCTCCGTCAAAGCCGTTGCGCCATATCTGAGGAATGACTTTCATATCGGGGCAGACCGGAAATGAAGCAATATGCTGATAGGTGGTGTTGTCCCTGCGCAGTTCAATGTCGGAGTCGTAGCAGAACGTGTCCATATAGATACCCATTGTGCGCTTGCGTGCCATAACCTCCACCTTGCCTTTCTCGTTCATCCAATAGCGTGCCACCTCCCAACAATAAATGTCTGCCTTTTGTCCCTTGCGGTAATAGGCTTTCATCTGAAATGCTCGCATAAGTTGCAGTCCCTTGCGCTCGGTGAGTACGCTGAAATAGGTAGAAGACATTGCCTTCTGTCGCTTGGTGCGCTGCACTTCCAACTTTGCCTTACACTTCGGGCAGACACATTTGTCCGCATCCTCGTCCGTAGTCCAAGTGTGTCCGCAGTCCATGCAGGTGGTCTGTCCGTGCTTCAACTGAAAGGCATAGTGGTCAAGACATTCACGGAATGCCCATTGCATTTGCGCTCCCTTGATAGGTCGTAACCCCTTGTTTGAGGTTACGACTTGCTTCTGATATTTCGTTCTTGGTTTCATAACGTGTCGAATAATGATGGTTGGTGTACTTCTGTTTCCGTTCTCTGTGAGGTGCGCTTGGCGGTATCTCTGTTACGCATCTTGTTCATCTGCTCTTGCTGATATTGGCGGATGGCTTCCTGTCTTGCCTGTGCCTTCTCCTCCTCTGTGAGTTCGATGTGGTGGTTAACAGACACTTGGCAGTTCAATGGTTTTCCTACCTCGATGTCCTTCTCCTCGTAGTAGTGGATGGCTTGCCCATATATCTCGTCATCGCAAAAGCCGTTGCAACCGCTCTTCTGTACCCAATTAAGGATATAGGTGACGCAATCGTCTATGTTCTTGTCGGGGTTGTCATACTTGGCTGCAAAGAGTTCGTCCTCCATTGCTCGCTCCTCCAAATAGGCTTGTATGGTTCTCTTGAAATATTCTGTAGTGTTCATATCTGATGTTGTTAAAGGGGTTGTTACTCGTGATAGATGATGTCGCAGTCCTCAACTTCTGTAGGCAGTCCGAAGAACGGATAATGGCTGAAGTAAGGTTCTGTGCACATGTCCTCGTTGTATCTTGGACTTACTATCTCAATATTGTTCTTGCGCATGGCTTCGTCCACCATACGGATTTCCTCGTCAGTCAGTCCGCTTGCATCGCCATTGATGATGTAGCAGAGTGACCATGTAGGTATCGCTTCAATGCTTCTGTTCATATCGCTTGCTCATTAAATGGTTTGCTTGATTAGCTCAATCGTGTATTTCGGGTTCACCTCGTTGAAGATGAAGTCCACAAAATCACGTCTTGCGTCCTTGTTCAACTCTCGGTAGATGTCCTTGAATGATGTGATGTTACCATTGATGTATGTGTCCACCATATACTCAAAGATGTTGTCCACCTCATAATATCTGCACTGCTGTGATGCTGTCTTTGAATGTCTTTTTGTTCCCATATTCTTGTATGCTTAAAGTGTCAATAACCAAATGAATGTTCCAATCAGTACCACCATAGAAAGAATGGAAATGATGATGCCGAAGATGAACTTCACAATTCCCAATATGACTTCACCGACCATGCAGAGAGCCATATATCCCAACCAAGCCACCAAAGTGATGAGGGTTGAGCCGACTGCGGAGAGTAATCTCCACCAAGTCTGTGTTATGTTGATGTTTGTTGTCATATAGCCTTGAATTAAATTTATTTGCGGTTCCAGGAACTGAAGGGAAGTTCTCGTTTCTTCACCTTTTTGTCGCTCCCTTTTCCGACATTTTTTTTGCGTCTTCCTGTCGCATCGGTCGTTTCGTTTCAGGTGCCTTTCAAGGGCGGCGAGGCTGGAAATACAAGGTTTTTCGGAAAAATACTACCCAACGGTGTGGAGATTTTTTCGAAAACCGAAGGCTCGACCTTTTATTTCCAAAGCCCGCTGCCATACCTTTGCACCTGCACGATAACGGTTGATGCCAAAAGGAAAGACCTTGTGGAGGAAAGAAAATCAGAGCGGCAAATGAAAATAGAAACTTCACGGAAGTTTTTGGACTGCACAATTATCGCATACTCATTTCTGAGAAATGGATACAATTACTGTCTTGCAAATGTTTTTAGGAAAATGGAAATCGCATACAAGAATGGCACAGCCTTCAGAGAAATTCCGATGAAAGAAGAGTATGGCTTGTCCATGCTTCTTGCATCGGGTTTTCTCCAAGGCTGTGCAGCCAAGCATGAAAGTGGTCGTTGAGGTTTACATCAATGACTTCTTTCTTGCGGTGGAGTATGCAAACAAAATGGTACGGCAAATCAAGGAATGGTGTTTCTTTTGATCGGTTAGCCTGCAACCGACAAAAAGAAGCACTTTTCCTCATGCCGTACTACTGAGACATGAAAGGGTGGCGTGCCACTGTTTCATGTCGTTTGGATTGTGCGATAAAAAATGGAACTGCGAGTTGTGGCTATAAAAATCAGCCGTTGTCAGCACGGCAAACAAAGAAAAGTCCTTGGCAGTATAGTCTTGAAGTATTTCAAGGCATACCGCCAAGGATTTTTCTTGCCGTGCCATAGTCGGAGGAAGTTAGTCTGAGGTACGAGGACTGTCTTTCTGCGACGACGGCTGACTTTTATACAAAACACACGAAAGGATGAGAATATACAAACGAAATAGACCATTCAAAAAACAGGAACCATTGCCACATAAGTTTGAATGGATTGAAATTGATATAGCAAAGAATAGAGAAGAATATGGTTTAATGAAAATAGATTTATCCAAGTAAAAAATCGAGGATAAAAAATCTTAAAACATTCTTTATCCCCGATTAAATATCGTACCTTTGCAACCGAAAGAGTTCTTTGGATGGTTATGCAAATCACAGCAGGATGCTACATTCTGTTTATTTCTAATTCGTAACCTCTTCTTTTTATGAGATAAAAACTTATCTCATTCTCAATCACTTATAAAAAAAACGTACTTTCCTATATCAAAAATACAATAAATCGGGCTGGCAGGCGTTATTTTAGGTATGAAACTGAAATTATTTATACTTCAAATACTATGTCTGTGCGCCTACGCATCAGCAAGCGCGCAGTCGTTTACGCTTACGGGTAAGGTCATTGACGAAAACAACGACCCGGTTGAGTTTGCGTCTGTGTCGTGCGCAAAGCAGGGCAAGATGACTATGACTGCGCTCAACGGCTCCTATAGTCTGCAGTTGCAGTCGGCTGATTCGGTAGAGATCAGATTCTCGATGATTGGCTACAAGACGAAGGTGCGCGTGCTGCGCCGTCCGCGTGGCAAGCAGACCATGCAGGTAGTGCTGCACAGCAGCGACAACGCCTTGTCGGAGGTTACAATCACGGGCAAGCGCATCGAAACCGGACAGACGCAGGAGCTGAGCAAGGAACATATCAAGAACATGCCTTCTACAACGGGCAACGCTGTGGAGGAAATGATACAGAGCCAGGCGGGAGTATCGACGCACAGCGAACTTTCGTCGCAATACAACGTGCGCGGCGGTTCGTTCGACGAGAATAGTGTATATATAAATAATGTGGAAATCTTCCGTCCGTTCCTCGTTAGAAGCGGACAGCAGGAGGGCATCTCAGTAATCAACCCCGACATGGTTGAGAAGATCGGATTCTCTACGGGCGGTTACGAGGCGCGCTACGGCGACAAGATGTCATCGGCGCTCAACATCGAATACCGCCGTCCGAAGCGTTTCGAAGCGTCTGCCACAGCAAGTATGCTCGGAGCAAGCGCTTTCGTGGGTATGAGCAACAAGAAGTTCTCGTGGAGTAACGGCTTGCGCTACAAGACAACGAAGTATCTGCTGGGTTCGATGGACACCAAGGGCGAGTATCAGCCTACGTTCATCGACTACCAGACTTATCTTACGTATTCGCCCAACAAGCGTTGGGACATCAAGTTCCTTGGCAACATATCGGACAACCACTACAACTTCACGCCCGAAGACCGCGAGACCAACTTTGGTACGATGGAGAACGTAAAGGCGTTCAAGGTCTACTTCGACGGACAGGAGAAAGACGTGTTCCGCACCTTCTTCGGTTCGTTGGGCATAACACGCAAGTTCGGCGAGAACACAAGTCTTTCGCTCATCGCTTCAGCATTCAACACGCGCGAGCAGGAGAAGTACGACATACAAGGTCAGTACTGGCTCACACAGACCGAGACGAGCGAGAACCTGGGCGTAGGCACCTACTTCCAGCACACGCGCAACTATCTTAAGGCGCACGTAGAAAGTGCAAAGCTGCTGTTCAAGACAAAGCAGAAGAAGCACGACATTGAGGCGGCTTTCACATACAAATGGGAGCATATCAACGAGAACTCGGTGGAGTACGAGATGCGCGACTCGAGCAAGTACAGCATTCCGCATACCGGCAAAGACCTCTATATGATATATAGTATGCGCGCGAAGAACACGCTCACCGCAAACCGCATCGAGGCTTATGCGCAGGACACTTATCGCTTCACGGGTTCGGCAGGCAAGACGCTCTACACATTGAACTACGGTGTGCGTCTCGCCTACTGGAGTTTCACGAAGGAGACAATCCTCAGTCCGCGTCTGTCGCTGGGCATCATCCCTGCCTTTAACGACAACATCACGATGCGCTTCGCCACCGGTCTTTACTATCAGGCGCCGTTCTTCAAGGAGATTAGAGACACCACAACGGTGAACGGCATAACATACGCTTCGCTCAACCGCAAGGCAAAGAGTCAGCGGTCTATTCACTTCATTGCGGGCTTCGACTATCGCTTCAAGATGAACAACCGTCCGTTCAAGTTCACAGCCGAGGCTTACTACAAGGCGCTTGGCAATCTTGTGCCGTACAGCGTGAACAACGTGAAGGTGGTATACTATGGCGACAACATGTGCAGCGGACACGCAGCAGGTTTGGACCTGAAGCTCTTCGGCGAGTTCGTACCGGGCACAGACTCGTGGGTGTCGCTCTCGCTAATGAACACGAGCATGAAGCTGAACGGCAAGTCTATCCCATTGCCTACCGACCAGCGCTATGCCGTGAACATGTTCTTCACCGACTACTTCCCCGGCACCACACGCTGGAAGATGTCGCTGAAGCTGGCGCTTGCCGACGGTTTGCCGTTCTCGGCACCGCACAGAGAGCTCGAGTCGAACGTGTTCCGTGCTCCGGCGTACAAGCGTGCTGACATCGGCTTGAACTATCGCATCATCGACAATAACGACCGACACAACAAGCGCAACCCTATCCGTAACCTTTGGGTGGGCGCCGAGTGTCTGAACCTCTTGGGCATAAACAACGTTAACTCCTACTACTGGATTACTGACGTGACGGGACAGCAGTATGCAGTTCCTAACTACCTTACGGGCAGACAAATCAACGTGAAGGTGTCGGTAGACTTCTAATAGGCAAACGCTCCTAAAACAACAGATTATGAGAAAGCACCTATTGGCTATAATCATTGCATTGTCGGCGCTTGCCGCCACCAACAGCTTTGCGCAATTTAACGAAATAAAGTCGGAGAACATTGCGTCATTGCAGGTTGTGGCTGGCAACAACTGGCTCTCAATGCCTATAGCTACGCTGAACGGCGAAGCGATAAACATCAGTTTCGATGACCTCACGCACGAGTATCATCGCTATGTCTACCGACTGCAGCATTGCGAAGCCGACTGGAGTGTGTCGGAAGGTATCTTCGAGTCGGACTACTGTGAAGGATTTGCAGACGGCAGCACCATTGACGACATCGAGGAATCGCTGAACACCAATACGCTTTACACCCACTACCGACTATCCATCCCGAACGAGAATTGCCGAATAAAGATGAGCGGCAACTATCGTCTCACGGTATACGACGAGAACGAAGGCGACACCGTCTTCACGGCTTGCTTCATGGTTGTGGAGCCGCTGGTTAAAACGAGCATGGCGGTGACTACAAACACCGATATCGACACAAACAAAGCCCATCAGCAGGTGGCTGCAGAGATAAACTATTCGGCTCTTGGCATTACGAATCCCAACACCGAACTATATACTGTCGTGATGCAGAATGGACGATGGAGCACGGCACGCATAAACGCTGCACCACAATACCAGACCGGCAGCGGACTGCGTTGGGAGCACAACCGCGACTATATCTTCAACGGAGGCAACGAATTTCATAAGTTTGAGATTCTTGACGTAACCCACCCTACTCTTGGCATTGAGAACGTAGGTTGGGACGGCAAGAACTATCACGCACAGATATGGACCGACCTTCCGCGACCGAGTTATGTCTACGACGAAGACGCCAATGGTAGTTTCTATATCCGCAACAGCGACAATATTGAGAACGACCGCATATCGGAATACGTAACAGTTCACTTCCGTCTTCAGGCTCCACGACAGAACGGCAGAGTGTTCGTCAACGGCGTGTGGACAAACGACCGCTTTATACCGCGATACGAGATGACGTACAACGAACAGACGAAGCTCTACGAAGCGTATATACCATTGAAGCAAGGCTATTACTCATACCAATACCTCACAATGTGCGATGACGGCACGCTCCACCCCGTTTCGACAGAAGGCAACTTCTACCAAACCGAGAACAGCTATCAGATGCTTATATATTATAAAGGTATAGGACAACGCACGTATCGTCTCGTAGGTTACAACAAAATTAGAAGCTAAGCTCCAACAAAAAGTAAAAGAAAAGCAACCCAAAAGTAAAAGTATAGTAATAGGAAAGTCAACAACAATTCGAATATTTTTTTAAAATTCCGCAAACAATATAGCCGTTATATCAACTATAATCGCTATCTTTGCAAAAGAAACAAAGGAAAAAGACCATAAAAAGTCGGTTTCCAAGCTAAAAGACCTTTTTATCCACGAAAGAAACTGTTAAACTTTAAATAATAAAATGAATAATAAGGATTTAATGAATCATGCGGCAGACAACATTCGACTGCTTGCTGTATCGATGGTAGAAAAAGCCAAATCTGGTCACCCTGGTGGTGCTATGGGAGGTGCTGACTTTATCAACGTTCTTTTTTCGGAGTTCTTGGTTTTCGACCCAGATCAGCCGACATGGGAAGGCCGCGACCGCTTCTATCTTGATCCTGGTCACATGTCTCCTATGCTCTACTCAGCTCTCGCTCTGCAGGGCAAGTACACAATTGACGACTTGAAGACATTCCGTCAGTGGGGAACAGTATGTCCGGGACATCCTGAGCGTGACATTATTCATGGAATAGAAAATACATCTGGACCGCTCGGTCAGGGACACACCTACGCCGTAGGTGCTGCTATTGCAGAGAAGTTCCTTGAGGCTCGTCTTGGCAGCACCATGATGCAGCACAAGATTTATGCCTACATCTCTGACGGTGGAGTTCAGGAAGAGATATCACAGGGCGCAGGCCGTATCGCTGGCCTCTTTAAGCTCAACAACCTCATCATGTTCTACGATGCTAACGAGATTCAGCTCTCTACAGAGTGCGATGTCGTGATGCGCGAGAACACACGCATGAAGTACGAATCATGGGGTTGGAACGTTCTTGAAATCAATGGTAACGATCCTGACGAGATCCGCGCTGCTCTTATCCTCGCTAACAAGGAAGAGAATCGTCCTACACTCATCATCGGTCACACCGTTATGGCTAAGGGCGCACGCAAGGAAGACGGATCAAGCTACGAGCGCAGCGTGAAGACTCACGGCGCACCGCTCGGTGGCGGCGCATACGAGAACACAGTGAAGAACCTTGGCGGCGACCTTAACGACCCGTTCGTAGTATTCGACGACGTTAAGGAACTTTACGAAAAACGTAACGCTGAGCTTCGCGAGATCGTTAAGGAAAGACATGCTGCCGAAGAGGAATGGCGCAAGGCTAATCCGGAGAAGGCTGAGCAGATGAAGGCTTGGTTCTCAGGCGACGCTCCTAAGGTAGACTGGAGTGCTCTCGTTCAGAAGCGCGACGTAGCTACTCGTGTAGCTTCAGCCAACTGCCTCGGCGTACTGGCAGAGCAGGTGCCAAACATGGTTTGCTCTTCAGCCGACCTTTGCAACTCTGACAAGACCGACGGTTTTCTCAAGAAGACACACGAGCTTGCACCAGACGACTTCACCGGAGCATTCTTCCAGGCAGGTGTGAGCGAGCTTACTATGGCTTGCGTCTGCATCGGTATGTATCTCCACGGTGGTGTTATCCCGGCTTGCGGCACATTCTTCGTATTCTCCGACTACATGAAACCAGCAATCCGTATGGCTGCTCTCATGCGCGTTCCAATCAAGTTCGTATGGTCACACGATGCATTCCGCGTTGGTGAGGACGGACCTACACACGAGCCGGTTGAGCAGGAAGCACAGATTCGCCTTATGGAGAAGTTGAAGAACCACAAGGGTCAGGACTCTGTACGCGTATTCCGTCCGGCTGATGCAGATGAGACAACTGTATGCTGGCAGATGGCTAACGAGAACATGGACACTCCGACAGCGATGATTTGCTCACGCCAGAACGTGAACTCCCTGCCTGAAGGCACCGACTACTCTCAGGTTCGCAATGGTGCATACATCGTTAAGGACGATCCTAACTATGACGTTATCCTCCTCGCTTCAGGTTCGGAGGTGTCTACACTCCTCGCAGGTGCCGAGTTGCTCAACGCTGACGGCATCAAGACACGTATCGTAAGCGTTCCGTCAGAGGGTCTGTTCCGTACACAGAGCAAGGAGTATCAGGAGTCTGTACTGCCGAAGGGCGCAAAGATCTTCGGTATGACAGCAGGTCTCCCCGTTACACTTCAGAGCCTCGTAGGCGTTGAGGGTATGGTATACGGTCTTGAGTCGTTCGGTTTCTCAGCTCCTTACAAGGTGCTCGACGAGAAATTGGGCTTCAACGCAGAGAACGTTTACAAGCAGGTGAAAGATTACTTATCTAAATAAACAGGCATAGCTTATGCAGAACTTCACGTTAAGCAAGAAATTCTGCATAAGCTTGCTTTATTAATAATCCAATAAAACTACAGTACTATGGAAATTAAGACAGTAGGCATTGCATGCGACCACGCAGGTTACGCATTGAAGAAATTTGTTGTTGAGTACCTTGAGAGCCACAACATTCCTTTTAAGGATTACGGAACATACAGCGATCTGAGCTGCGACTATCCTGACTTTGCTCACGAGTTGGGCGAAGCTATCTCTAACGGCGACGTTTATCCAGGTATCGGTATCTGCGGTAGCGGTGAAGGCATGGCAATGACTCTCAACAAGCACAAGGGCGTACGTGCAGCATTGGTATGGAATCCTGAGATTGCACAGCTCACACGCCAGCACAACGACGCTAACGTCCTCGTTATGCCGGGACGCTTTATCGACAACAAGACAGCAGAGAAGATCATGGACGAATTCTTCAAGACTCCGTTCGAGGGCGGTCGTCATGAGAAGCGTGTAAACAAGATTGACTTGTAAAAGTTAGAAGCGTATTACAAGGTTTACTTGTAAAATTTTGACACACAAGAAAAGCTTACAGGAGACTATGACAACACGCCATAGCCTCCTTTTTTATAATACTTAAAAACGACAATGAAGAAAATTCTTATTTCTGCATCTATATTCGCATTGAGTCTGACAGCGAATGCGCAGGGACAATTCATTTCCGACACCAACTACCGCAACACCGTGGAGAACATCTTCAAGGAGCGCGTAAAGACTGTTGGCAAGACATTCTATAACACACAGAAAGAAAATCTGACCGCCGACGAGCAGGAAGCATTAAAGTTCCTCTATGCATATATGCCGCTTGCCGACGTCACCGACTACCCTACCTCGTTCTTCGCCGACAACGTACGCATGTCATTCAAGGCTCGCAAGGAGATGCCTTGGGGCAAGAACGTTCCCGAACTGCTTTTCCGCCACTTCGTTGTGCCTATCCGTGTCAACAACGAGGCTTTGGACAATGCACGCTCGGTGTTCTACAACGAACTGAAGGACCGCATCAAGGGCATGTCGATGATGGACGCCATCATCGAGGTGAACCACTGGTGCCACGAGAAGGTGACATACCAACCTTCTGACGCCCACACATCGGCGCCTCTCGCAACACTCAAGACCGCAACCGGACGTTGTGGTGAGGAGAGTACGTTTGCCGTTGCAGCGCTCAGAGCCGTAGGCATACCTGCACGCCAGGTGTACACACCGCGATGGGCTCACACCGACGACAACCACGCCTGGGTAGAGGCTTGGGCAGACGGCAAATGGTACTTCCTCGGCGCCTGCGAACCAGAACCGGTGCTCAACCTCGGTTGGTTCAATGCGCCGGCTTCGCGAGCAATGCTCATGCACACACGCGCTTTCGGCGACTATAACGGACCTGAGGAGGTGATGCTGCGCACAAGCAACTTCACAGAAATCAACCTCACCTCCAACTATGCGCCGGTTGCGCCTATCGACTTCTATGTCAAGGACAGCGAAGGCAAGCCGGTAGAGAACGCCCGTGTCGAGTTCAAGATTTACAACTACGCCGAGTTCTTCACAGCTGTAACAAAATATACCGACGCAAACGGTCACACCTCGCTCTCTGCAGGCATCGGCGACTTGGTTGTTTGGGCGTCGAAAGACGGCAAATACACCTACCAGAAGGTATCGTTCGGCAAGCAAAAGGAAGCAACACTCACTCTCCCAGAGGGTGCACCTACCAGTTCTGTTGGTGCACTTGAGACAAGTGCACCCCCTAAATGCACCTACCTGGACATCGTTCCGCCGAAGGAAAATCCGCAGCTACCATACGTCAGCGACGAGATGCACAAGGAGAACCAGCGCCGCTTTGCTCTTGAGGACAGCATCCGCAAGGCATATACAGCAACGTTCCCCACTATGGAGGAGGCAAAGCGCATCAATGAGCGCGGCGCCGAGTACATCTTCAAATCGCGCGGCAACAAGCAGACCATCGTCGACTTCATCAAACGACACAGCGACAACGAAGACCGCGTGATGGGCATACTCGCCACACTCAGCGACAAAGACTTGCGCGACATCACAACCGAGATTCTCGAAGACAGCTACAACGCAACAACCGACCAGCTCTCGCCGCGTGTTGAGGACGAGCTGATTACAATTCCGTTCAAGCAGTACTTCGAGAAGGCGTTCAACAAGAAGGCAGCCGACGCTTTCCGCGCCGACCCGATGAAGCTCGTAGAATGGATAAAGAAGAACATCCGCCTCAATCCCGACAAGAAGGCTCTGCGCATCGCACAGACTCCGGTTGGCGTTATGAAGTCGAAGATAACCGACGAGCGTTCGCGCGACATCTTCTTCGTCGACGTGGCTCGCAGCCTCGGCATCGAAGCACAGAAGGACGCTGTGACGGGCAAGATACAGTACAAGAAGAACGGCGAATGGCAGGATGTGAAGTTCGACAACACAGCCGACAAGACATCTACCGCAGCAGCTCTCGGTACAATCAAGCTGACATACGAGCCTACAAAGCTGCTCGACAACCCGAAGTATTACAGCCACTTCACAATCAGCCGCATAGAGAACGGCACGGCTCAGCTGCTCAACTTTGACGAGGGTCAGGCTGACATGGGCAACGGCACAACATGGAGCAACACGTTCAAGAACGGCTACAAGCTCGACGCCGGCACATACATGCTCACCACGGGTACACGTCTTGCAAACGGCAGCGTACTCGCATCAAACCGTATCTTCGAGATTGTAAAGGGTCAGACAACAACCCTGCCTCTTGAGATTCGCCAAAACACCAACGAAGTGACAGTAATCGGTTCGTTCAACTCAGAAAGCCTCGTTACAAAGGACGGTAAGGAAGTAAGTCTGCTCTCACAGACCGGTCGCGGCTATTACGTTGTAGGCATCCTCGGCGTAGGTCAGGAACCTACCAACCACGCTCTGCACGACATCGAGAAGATGAAGGAAGCGTTCGAGGCATGGGGCCGTCCGGTAGTGCTGCTCTTCGAGAGCGAAGCCGACGCAGCCAAGTTCAACCACGACGAGTTCCCGGGTCTGCCGTCTACCGTGCAGTTCGCCCTCGACAAGGACGGATCGGTACGCAAGCAGATAGCACGTGAGATGAAGCTGATGAACGAGAAGCAGATGCCGATGTTCATCATCGCCGACACTTTCAACCGCGTAGTATTTGTATCGCAGGGTTACACCATCGGTCTGGGCGAGCAGATGCAGGGCGTGTTCAAGAAGCTGTAAACAAAGCATTTATACTAAAAATCGGTCATTAGAAATTGGGCTACAGCTCAGTTTCTAATGACCGATTTCTTTTATCCTACATCGTTTTTGCTTAGTAGCTATTTGATTACCACGTAGCAAGAACACTATTACCACATAGCAACTATATCGTTACCGCATAGCAAAAACATGGTTACCACGTTAGTGTAACAAAGTAAGACGCAGAGCTTTACTGGTTTCTTTGCTAATGCGAAAACGATTGTCGGTGCGCTCGCCTACAAGCCAGACTATGCGTTGCTGGGCGTCGGTTACTACGAGCTGGGCACGTTTCTCAAAGACATTCTTCTTGCGGTCGGTGAGATAATCGCTTACGAGCTTCATGCCGTTCATGCCGAACGGAACAAAGCGGTCGCCCTGCTCAATGTGGCGCAGCGTGAGCGGGAACTTGATGTCCGATGCGTCGAGACATACGCAGTCGGCTGCGCGACTCGGCACGTAATCGTCGCCGCAATCTTCCGCCGCCACCTTTATCTTCAAACTGTCGCTGAACACATACGTGCCGGTTTCGGGTATGCGCATTGAGCGTGCAGCATCGGCTACATTTGTTCTCGGCTGAACGAGCAGAGAACCGCGGTCGAAGGCGAGTTCGTGCGAATCGGAAGCTATGATTTTGCCTGCAGAGCAGGTGTCGAGCGAACCGTATATCTGCTCAATCTGCGCCGAAGTGAAGCCGCGACTGCTGAGTATTTCGTGGAGGGTGTACTCGGGTGATGGCTGTTGCTTCAGTCGGTCGATGGAGATGGTGAGGGGGTGGTTGGCTTGGAGGGTGCACCTTAGGGGGTGCAGCAGTCTCTGCTGCACCAACAGAGGTTGGTTGGTACACTTCCTTACTGGTTGGTTAGTGCACTTCTCGACTGCTTGATCGGGGCGCTTCTCGACTGGTTGGTTGGTGCACTTGGGACAAGTGCACCCCCTGGGATGGGTTGTGACGTCGGCAATGCTGCGCTGTATAGCTTCGTCGAAGATTTTCAGGGCTTCAGTGACACGCAGCGATGTCTCGAAAATCGACTGGCTTACGCTCGGATTAAGCTCGCGCAACAGCGGCATTACGTCAAGACGTATCTTGTTGCGTTTCACGTCGTTATGCAGATTGGTTGAATCTGTAACGTAACTCTCGCCGAGAGCATCAAGATACTGCACAATATCCTCTCTGCTAAGCGAAAGCAGAGGTCGAATGATGTTGCCGTTGCGCGGCTGAATGCCTCGCAGCCCCCGCAATCCGGTGCCGCGAACGAGGTTGAGCAGAACGGTCTCAACGCTGTCGTCGCGATGATGTGCAACGCAGATATCCTGCGCTTCGATATCGCGGCGCAGGTTCTCGAAATAGCCATAGCGCAAATCGCGCGCAGCCATCTCGATACTCACCCGATGCAGGTCGGCATAAGCCTGCGTGTCGAAGTGGATGAGATGCAGAGGCACGGAAAGACGCTCACAAAGTTGCTTGCAGAACTCCTCATCGCGCACCGATTCGGCGCCACGCAGATGGAAGTTGCAGTGAGCAGCCTCAACGCCTATGCCCAGTTCGTGCTCCAGATGTTTCAGCACAAAGAGCAGCGACACGCTGTCTGCACCGCCCGAAAGAGCCACAATATACTTGCCCCCATAAACGAACAATTCGTGGACAGAGGCGAAGCGTCGCACTCTGTCCACGAACGAATTGATTATCGCAGAAGATTTTTCCACAGTCTTGTTTTTATTCTACATAAAGCACCAATCCCTTGAGGTATTCGCCCTCCGGATGGTAGATGTTAATCGGGTGATCGGCAGGCTGGTGAATCTGATGCAGGATGCGCACCTTGCGGTTAGCCTGCACCGCAGCTGTGAAGACAGCGTTGCGGAAGTTCTCCTTTGTCACAATCTGCGAGCAGCTGAACGTGAAGAGGATGCCACCGGGCTTGATGCGCTGCAATCCCTTCACGTTGAGGCGTGTGTAGCCCTTCAGCGCATTGCGCAGAGCAGCACGATGCTTGGCGAACGCAGGCGGGTCGAGCACGATGAGGTCGTATGTCTTATCGTTGGCGTCGAGGAACTTGAACGCATCCTCGCAGAACGCTGCGTGACGCTCGTCACCGGGGAAGTTAAGCTCGATGTTTCTGTTTGTCAGCTCGATAGCCTTGGCGCTGCTGTCAACGGAGTGAACCAGCTTTGCGCCGCCACGCATGGCGTAAACCGAGAAGCCGCCCGTGTAGCAGAACATATTGAGCACCGAACGACCCTTAGAGTAAGTCTCGAGCAGGTGGCGGTTCTCGCGCTGGTCGACGAAGAAGCCCGTCTTCTGACCCTTCAGCCAGTCGATATGGAAGTTCAAGCCGTTCTCCATAGCCACGTCGCTGCCCATCGAACCATAGATGAAACCATTCTCGTGCTCCACGTCCGCCTTAAACGGCAGCGTTGTCTCGCTTTTGTAGTAAACGTTCTTGATCTCGCCCTCAGAAGCCTTCACGAGAGCCTCGCATATTTCATGGCGAACGAGGTGCATACCCACGCTGTGAGCCTGCATAACCGCGGTGTCGCCATAGCAGTCGATGACAAGACCGGGGAGGTTGTCGCCCTCGCCGTGAACAAGACGGAACGTATTGTTGTTCTCACGGCCTATGAGTCCGATAGCCTGACGCATCTGCCAAGCCGACTGCAGGCGCGAGAGCCAGAACTCGCCGTCTATCTCTACGTCGCGAAAAGACAACACGCGCACAGCGATAGAACCGATCTGATACATGCCGACAGCGATGAAGTCGCCTTGCGAGGTGAAAACGCGCACGATTTCGCCTTCTTCTACGCCCTCCTCAATCTGCGCTACGGCACCAGAGAATATCCAAGGATGGAAACGCTTGAGGCTTTCCTCCTTACCCTTCTTTAAATATAGATTTTTGTACATATAGTCGTTTGTATTTTTACATTACTCGGCAGGCTTCTCCTCCACTACCTTCAGTTCGTAGTCGTGGGTAGCCATCAGCTGCATTATCTCGTTGTAGAGCTTTATGCACGCCCATGCGTCGATAGCGGCATACTCCTTCTGCTTGTCAGTGAGCACATCCGCCTCCCAGTTGGTGAGGCGCTGGCGCTTGCTTATCTTCTCGCCGAAGAGATTGGCGTAAAGTTTCTGCAGACTCTTGTCCTGCACGCCAATGTTGCCTATGATATCCTGGATATCGATGAACCAGCCTGGCTCGAACTCACGACGGCGATGGAGCGAGAGCAGGTCGTCGTGCCACGAAAGACCAATCATTGGCACCATCTTGTTGCTCAACAAGCGCACAAGCGAATCGGGCAAGCCGATATGGTTAAGACGAAACAGAAAGCACTGGTCTTTGGTGGCAACCTGCAACAGCGCCACCTTATGGTTCTGCCCACGACGGAACGCGGGGCGAGTCTCGGTGTCGACGCCCAACATTTCGCACGAGAGGAGATAATCCACTGCGCGGTCGGCTTCCGACTCATTGAGCACCACCGTGATCTTACCCGGGAAATCCACTAACGGCAGGGCGTTTATAACGTTCTTATCAAATTTATTGTATATTGTTTTCATCTCGATGTTGAAAGATTTTGCAAAATTAGAAAAAAAGTGCGAAAATATGGCTGTTTCCGACTTTTTTCCACTAATTTTGTAAGCAATTTCGGTAGAAAACAGCCGTAAATCGAATCATTACAGAATATAGCATACGATTTGATGCACACGACACAACAAACGACACAATTTTAAACAAAATATGGCAAAGAAGAAAACAGAGCGCAAAGCATCTAACTCTAAAGAAGCAACAATATGGCAGAGCATCCTGAAAAGTGAGAAAACAGACTTCTTGGTAGGCATGATGATTGCGATTCTCGCGATACATTTAACAGTCTCGATGATATCCTACATAAATACCGGAGCCGAAGACCAGAGTCTGCTCGAGAACTTACGTCCAGGAGAGTGGCTCAACCATGACAAGATAATAAAGAACTATTGCGGCTCGTACGGAGCTATCATATCATACATACTCATCACGGAGCACTTCGGCTACGCAGCCTTCCTGATTCCTTGTTTCCTGTTCGTGGCAGGCATCAAGACAATGGGAATATACAAGCTGAGCTTATGGAAGTGGTTCTTCGGCATGGGTGTGTCTATGATATGGGTGTCTATATTCCTCGCAAAAGTGCTTGCACCACTCCTGCCCGAGGCGATATTCAACCCCGGAGGTAACCACGGAGCCGTCTGCGTGAACTTCATAGAGAACATAGTAGGCCCTCCTGGACTCACTGCGTTGCTGTTCTTCGTGGCAATAGCGCTGCTCACATTCATCAGCAAGCAGACCATCACATGGGTACGCCGCATGTTCAACCCGCTGAAATCAATCACGGGTAAGGCGTCGGAGATTGTTACAGACAAACTGAACAATAGCGACAGCGAGACAACAAGCGTAGAGAATGGATACACCGCATCAGTTGCAACAAGCAGCAACACTGCCGATGCGAAGAAAGACACAGCAAAGTCGGCTGAACCGACACCAGTCATCGACCTTACGGAGTTCTCTAACCTCGGACAGAAGAAGACCAGCAAGGCGCAGGCTACGCCCGTTGCAACGGCTACACCTGACGTAAAACCCATGAAGACAGGCGACGACAAACTGACCGTTGAGGTCGGAAAGGACGAGAAGGCCAAGGGCGGCAACCTTACTGACGACACAATCAACACGCCTATCAATCCGCTTGAACCGTTCACACGATACAAGCACCCGACACTCGACCTGCTCACCAAGGACGAGAACGGAGGCAAGCCATACATTGATATGGACGAAATCAAGGCGAACAACGAGGAGATTATCAAGGTGCTAAAGAGTTTCGGCATCGACATCTGCGAAATAAAGGCAACTGTCGGTCCGACCATCACGCTCTACGAGATCACTCCTGCTGAAGGCATCCGCATCACCAAGATTCGCGGTCTGGAGGCAGACATCGCGCTGCGCCTTTCGGCTCTCGGCGTGCGTATCATTGCGCCGATACCGGGCAAGGGCACTATCGGTATTGAGGTGCCGAACAAGAAGCGCCATAACGTGTCGATGGAGAGCATCCTGAACTCGAAGAAGTTCCAGGAGTCGAAATACGACCTGCCTATTGTACTCGGAAAAACCATCACCAACGAGGTGTTCATGGCAGACCTTACGAAGATTCCTCACCTGCTTGTAGCCGGCGCTACGGGTCAGGGTAAGTCAGTCGGTCTGAACGTCATCATCACTTCGCTGCTCTACAAGAAGCATCCGAACGAACTGAAGTTAGTGCTCATCGACCCGAAGAAGGTTGAGTTCAGCGTCTACTCGCCTATCGCCGACCACTTCATGGCGCAGGTTGACGACGATGATGAACCTATCATCACCGACGTTACGAAGGTGGTACGCACACTGAAGAGTCTGTGTACACTCATGGACCACCGCTACGACTTGCTGAAGCTCGCCGGCGCACGTAATATAAAGGAATATAACGACAAGTTCCTGCACCGCCGACTCAATCCGGAACACGGACACGAGTTCATGCCTTACATCGTGGTTATCATCGACGAGTTCGGCGACCTTATCATGACTGCGGGCAAGGAGGTGGAGATGCCTATCGCACGTATCGCACAGCTGGCACGTGCAGTCGGCATACACATGATTATCGCTACGCAGCGTCCTACTACGTCAATCATCACGGGTAACATCAAGGCTAACTTCCCTGGACGCATCGCATTCAAGGTTAGCTCTATGACCGACTCGCGCATCATCCTCGACCGTCCGGGCGCCAACCAGCTCATCGGTATGGGCGACATGCTCTATCTCAACGGCAACGAGCCTACTCGTGTGCAGTGCGCATTCATCAGCACTAAAGAGATTTGCGAAATCAACGAGTTCATCGAGCACCAGTCGGGTCCGACTCATCCTATGGAGTTGCCAGAACCTAAGAACGACGACTCTGACGGCGGCAGCAACACCGGCGGTGCAGACATGGGCAATCTCGATCCGTTCTTTGAGGAGGCAGCACGCTCTGTAATCGTCAGCCAGCAAGGCAGTACGAGTATGATTCAGCGCCGCTTCTCTATCGGCTACAACCGCGCCGGACGACTCATGGACCAGCTCGAAAAGGCTGGCATCGTAGGAGCGGCTCACGGCAGCAAGCCTCGCGATGTACTCGTGGCAGACGAGAGTCAGCTGACAGCTATCATGAACCAGCTGAGAGGCTAACGGCAGAACGAACATGCCGTGAGGCAATTAAACGAAATATAATTTTAAACACATTCATATTATGAGACGTTTGTTTTTAGGAATTATGATGGCAATGTGCATGGCTTGGCTTGGTGTGAGCACAAGCGCAGCACAGAAGAACAATGCAGCACGAAAGATTCTCGACCGTGCTGCAAAGGTGGTAGGCAGATCGGGCGGAGCAAGCGCTTCGTTCACGATGAGCAGTGCTGCAACTGGCAAGGTGTCGGGCACTATAGCCATAAAGGGCAACAAGTTCAACGCACGCACTCCGCAAATGACGGTGTGGTATAACGGCAAGACGCAGTGGACTTACGTGAAGAAGAACAACGAAGTGAACGTAAGTACACCTACTCAGGCTCAGCAGCAGATGATGAATCCCTACTCGTTCATCACCATGTACAAGACAGGCTACAAGATGTCTGCCACTAACGCAGGCGCAAACAACGAGGTACACCTTGTGGCTCAGAATCCAAACAGAGGCATTCCGGAGATGTATATCACGATAAACCGCAAAACCGGCGTGCCATCAAAGGTAAAGATGAAGCATAAGGGCAAATGGAGCACTATCACCGTGAGCAACTTCTCACCGAAGAATCTTTCTGACCGTATCTTCACATTTAATTCTAAAGACTACCCCACTGCTGAAGTTATCGATTTGCGATAATAAAGACTTAATACTTATATGAAATACACCATCCCTAAATTTGAACTCATCAGACTGCTGTTGCGGCATCGTAGAATTGCCGACAACCGCAGTCTGAGTGCTATGGAAAACAAGGTAGCAAAGTTTTTCATTTATCTTTCGATGCTCATTCTCGTCATCTATCTTATGGGATTGGCGATATTGTTCTCTCAATTAGCAAACAGCGACAATACGACAACGGCTACAGAGAATCTGTTCATAGTCATGCCGTTTCTCTTGCTTGTCGACTTCGGCATGAGGTTTACGATGCAGCAGACTCCTGCACACATCATCAAGCCTTATATATTGCTACCTTTGCCGCGCTACACATGTATTGACGCTTTCGTTTACAACTCGCTCATCAGTAAAGGCAACTTCATTTGGTTCGCATTCTTATTACCTTATGCATTAATGTCGATAGTGTTCAGCTATGGTCTTGCAACAGCTACGCAGACAATGCTGCTCTGCTTGGTGCTCATACTCATAAACAGCCAGTGGTACGCGATAGCACGCACACTAATCAAACAAACCGAACTATGGTGGGCGCTACCTATTATAATATATGGTATAGAGGCAATGCCGCTGTACGTTGGTAACAACGCAGGTTGGGCACAGTTTACGGATATCTACTCATACGTTGGCGCAATGCTCGATAAGCATAGTGTGCTGCCGATATTATTTGGTATTATAGCGCTTGCTGCGATTGTACTTATCAACCGTCGTCTGCAATACGCAAGCATAGAGAAAGAACTTATGCATTCTGAAGTGAAGAAGAGCGTGAAGAAGGTGAACAAGTTCGCTTTCTTCGAAAAGTATGGCGAGATAGGACTCTTCATGCAGCTCGAGATGAAGCTGCTCCTTAGAAACGCCACTCCAAAGAAAGCTTTGAAATCGGGCTTCTTCACTATGGCTTTGCTCTGCGCGTTTATAGTTTTGTCGGACGTGTACGACTCTGATGGCATGACAAACTTCTGGGGATTGTATGCATTTATGATATTCGGCACGATGAATCTTATCGGACTGATGAGCTATGAGGGCAACTATATTGACTGTCTGCTTACACACCGCGAGAACATCCTCTCGCTGCTCAAGGCAAAATATATTTTCTACTCTCTGCTACTGATTGCGCCATTCCTGCTTATGCTGCCCGCAGTGATAAGCGGCAAGTGGTCGCTGCTGATGCTCGTGAGCTACATGATATTCACAATGGGTTTCCAGTTCTTCATCGCCTTTCAGACAGCTGTGTATAACAAAATAACGGTTCCGCTGAACACCAAGATGACAGACAAAGCCGGACTGAAGACCAATTACATTCAAATTGTCCTGGTAGTTATCGTGTTCATAGTGCCGAACATTCTTGTAAACATTCTGCAGTCTGTATTCTCCGAGAACGTTGCCTATCTGACAATGCTATTTATCGGACTCTGTTTCATTGCAACACACAAATTGTGGCTGCGCAACGTCTACAACCGACTAATGAAACGCAAATATGCAAACCTTGAAGGCTTTATCAGTTCGAGACAGTAAAAGCTGCACAATATATATAATGTACATAAACGATAAATGATGTACATAAACGCATAGATTATTATGATATCAGGAAGCTCAATGCGTTACACATAATTAAAGATTCGCAATTATAACCGCTTATTTTGGTTAATAATTGCGAATCTTTCGTTTTTTATTAACTATTTTCACATCAGTATCAACTAAGATATTTATCTTTGCAGATGTAAGATTTAAGATTATGAAGAAAAAGACAATATGGACCATAGCAATCATCATGGGATTCTCTTTCCTTGGCTTGCTATTCCTTCAGCTGAAATACATCCAGGCGATGGTAGACATGAAAAAGGAGCAGTTCGACGAGTCGGTCAACCGCGCCTTGTATCAGGCTTCACGCAATCTGGAACTCAACGAGACTCTGCGTTATCTTGAGAAGGACGTGAACGAGACTGAACGTCGCGCCTTCCGCAAGGACTCTGTAGGTACACGCACTGGCAACATGGACGGAAGCATTCAGCAGTCGCACCAATACTCGGTGGCAGGAAAGGACGGCACGGTTTATTCTTCGTTCGAGTTAAAGACAATCACGATAAAGCCATCGCAGATGCCGAAGGGAATGATTCTGCATACAGACAAGAACTCGCTAAGCGAAGCCTCAAAGTCGCTGCAGGAAATAGTAAAGAACCGCTACATCTATCAGAAGGCGCTGCTCGACGAGGTGGTCTACTCTATACTCTACTCCGCTTCGGAGCGTCCGCTTAAGGAACGCATCAACTTCAAGTTGCTCGATCAAGACCTCAAAGCAGAGTTGATGAACAACGGAGTGAACATACCCTACCACTTTACCGTCAGCACACAGGACGGACGCGAGGTATATCGCTGTCCTGATTACACAGACGAAGGCGAAGAGTTCACCTACTCACAGGTGTTGTTCCGCAACGACCCACAATCGAAGATGGGCGTTGTGCGCATCCACTTCCCCGACATGGGTTCGTACATCTTCTCGTCTGTTAGATTCATGATTCCGTCTGTAGCCTTCACACTCGTGTTGCTCGTGACGTTCATCTTCACAATCGTAGTTATCTTTAGGCAGAAACGCTACACCGAGATAAAGAACGACTTCATCAACAATATGACGCACGAACTGAAGACACCTATCGCAAGCATTTCGCTCGCAGCCCAAATGATGAACGACGAGTCGGTAACAAAAAGTCCGGCTATGACGAAGCACTTGGGTCAGGTTATCTTCGACGAGTCGAAACGTCTGCGTTTCCTTGTAGAGAAGGTGCTGCAAATGTCGATGTTCGACCGCAAGAAGGCTGTGTTCAAGAAGAAGAAGCTCGACCTCAACGAGATGGTGGAGAACATATCCAACTCATTCTCGCTGCGCGTGGAACACACAGGCGGAAAGATATACACAGAGATTGAGGCTGTCGACTCAACGCTGTACGTAGACGAGGTACACTTCCAGAACGTACTCAACAATCTCTTGGACAACGCCGTGAAGTATCGCAAACCCGACCAGCCAGTAGATATATATCTACGCACTTGGAACGACAACGACCACCTCTACTTCTCCGTACGCGACACCGGTTTGGGCATAAAGAAGGACAACTTCCGCAAGGTGTTCGACAAGTTCTACCGCGTTCATACCGGCAACGTACACGATGTGAAAGGCTTCGGATTGGGACTGGCTTACGTTAAGAAGATCGTTATGCTCCACGACGGCGACATCTCTATTGAGAGCGAATATGGCAAGGGAACGAAGTTCACAATCAAATTGCCGATAATAAAGGATTAATTAAAATCTTAGAGAGATTCGGTGCCTATAGCAAAAGATTATAGGCACCGAACAAAAGAATCACACAATTAAAATCGACGAATATGAACAAAAGCCTACGAAACATTCTATCTCTGTTGCTCGTCTTGCTGACGGGTGCATCGCTCAACGCTGTTGCCGACTCCTACAATGTGGCGCCGATGACAGCAGGCAAGGTGACGGTAAGTCCGAACGACGAGTTCGTGAACGCTCCGATAAACCTCATCAATTACGGAACGAATCCCGTTAAGCAGATTACATACACGCTCTACGACTTCGACACACAGGAGTCAAGCGAGCCGCAGACTATCGACTTCGAGACTCCGTTCGACAACACACAGCAGGTGAAGATTCCGATCAAGCCGGGCAAATCACTTGGCAAGAGTGATGTTATCTTCAACGTGACAGAGGTGGACGGGCATCCTAACGAGACAAGCGTATCCTTTACATACATCGAGCGCTGGACAGTATTGCAGGCTGCAAAGAAGCGTGTAGTATTCGAGGACGTAACCGGATTGTGGTGCCAATATTGTCCGCGCGGCATTGCCATCATGGAATCGTTGGAAAGACTTTATCCAGACGAGTTCATCGGCATTTCAATTCATGATGGCGACGCCCTTGCAACAAACGCATACAACAGCATGCTGTCTTCAACATGGAAGAATACGAACCGTCCTCTTATCATGTGTGCAAGAGACGAAAAGGTGAACACCTTTGACGGCGAGAGCAACTTCAAGTATGAGTTGGACAAGACGGCTTCGTTCGACATCAGCGTGAAAGCTACATACGACGGAAAGGACATCAACGTAACATCCAGCGTTCTGCCCTGTCTGGATACTGACGAGGGCACCGAGTACAGCGTGGCATACGTGCTCACAGCCGACGGACTGAAGAACGAGAAATGGGGACAGGCAAACCGCGTAGGCGAATGGGATGATCAGGTATTGCCTGAATATGACAGATTCAAAGGCAACGAATCTACTATATACGGACTGGAATTCAACCAAGTTGCCATCGACAGCAAAGGCGTGCAGTATGGCGTAGAAGGCTCGCTGACACGTCCTTATACCGTAGGCACAATGCAGATCTACACAGTTACCTTCGAAAACATCTCGCAGCACAAGCTGATTCAGGACAAATCGAAGTTGAACGTATGCGCTCTTATAATCAAGAAGGTGACTAACGGCAACCAGATAAAGACAACCATAGAGAACGCAGCAAAATGCCGCGTAGAGTCTGGCGAGACAGGCATCAAGCAGGTAGACAACGAAGGTGCTAACGTAGTTACCGGCTACTACTCGCTCGACGGACAGCGCCTCAATACTCCGGCTAAGGGCATTACCATCGTGCGCTACGCTGACGGAACGACACGCAAAGTGCGCAAATAGAATTAAAATAACAGAATAAAAACAATTAAAACAGAATACGATTATGGAAGACAATTTGAAAATCTTACTTTGTGAAGACGATGAGAACCTCGGCATGTTGCTTCGTGAATACTTGCAGGCTAAGGGCTACGCAGCCGACCTGTGCCCAGACGGCGATGCAGGTTACAAGGCTTTTATGAAGACCAAATACGACATCTGTGTGCTCGACGTGATGATGCCTAAGAAGGACGGTTTCACTCTTGCTCAGGAAATACGCCAGGCTAACGCCGAGATACCTATCATCTTCCTCACCGCAAAGACAATGAAGGAGGACATTCTCGAAGGCTTCAAGATTGGTGCCGACGACTATATCACCAAACCGTTCTCAATGGAGGAGCTCGTGTTCCGTATTGAGGCTATCCTGCGCCGCGTTCGTGGCAAGAAGAACAAGGAGAGCTCGGTATACCACATCGGTCGATTCACATTCGACACTCAGAAGCAGTTGCTCGTTATCGGCGATAAGCAGACTAAGCTCACAACAAAGGAGAACGAACTGCTCGCTCTGCTCTGCAGCCACGCCAACGAGATTCTGCAGCGCGACTTCGCTCTGAAGACAATTTGGATTGACGACAACTACTTCAACGCTCGCTCAATGGACGTGTACATCACCAAGTTGCGCAAGCACCTCAAGGACGACGATCAGATTGAGATTATCAACATCCACGGTAAGGGCTACAAGCTGATCACTCCTGAGGAGGAATAACCCAAGATATATATGAACAAAAGGATAAAGACAGCAGCACTTGCCGGTTTGTCAGCATTGGCACTGGCAAGCTGCTCTTCAACAAACAAGGTAACGAAGGACAGCGACAGCGCCACCCGACCGGACAACGCATACATGAACATCGATTCGAAATTCCTCACGTTCTCGAACGACCAGCGTGCCACAATCAACAAGGGCAACACGTTCGCTGTCAACCTGTTCAAGACACAAATCGACAAACAGAGCAAGGTGCTCTCGCCGCTTAGCGTTTCGTTCTTAATGGGTATGCTGGCTAACGGCGCCGACGGCAACACGCAGAAGGAAATATTGAAGGCACTCGGCATTGACAATGTTTCGCTTCAAGCGCTCAACGAGGCGTATCGCGCATTGCTCAACAGCACCGCAACAAACGACAAGCAGACAACTATCAACATAGCCAACTGCATTGCCGCCGACAAGCATTTCTCGCTGAAGCGCGACTTCCAGAAAACCGTGCTCGGCATGTACGACGCTAATGTGGAGAGTCTCGACTTCTCTACGAGCAAGGCTGTAGACAAGATTAACGAGTGGTGCAGCAAGCAGACCAACGGTATGATTCCGAAGATTATCGACCAGCTCTCGGCTGCCGACGTTGCGGTTCTGATGAACGCCATATACTTTGAAGGCACATGGGAGGCGCCGTTCGAGAAGGCTGAGACAAAGGAGGAGAACTTCCGCGGATACACTCGCGACATCAAGCGCGTACAGATGATGCATCAGGAGGACGATTTCAGCTATCTCAGCAACGACATCTTCGAGGCTGTCACCCTGCCCTACGGCAACCGCACATACAGCATGACCGTATTGCTGCCTAAGGAAGGCGTGTCTATCGAGGAGATGATGAAGCAGGTAGACGCACAGAAGATTGGCTCGCTGTACAGAGACATGCAGAAGTGCGTTGTAGACCTCAAACTGCCGAAGTTCACAACAAGCACGGAGGTGGTACTTAACGACGCCGTATCGAAGCTCGGTGCTCCGTCCATCTTCAACGGCACAGCCAACTTCAAGAACATGTCAGACGCAAATATCTTCATCTCAAAGATGCTACAGAAGGCGAAGATTGAGGTTAGCGAGGAAGGCACAAAGGCTGCTGCCATCACAGCAGGAATGGTTGCGATGACAGCACTCGATCCCAACGAGCCGCGCCGCGTAAAGTTCCACGCCAACCGTCCGTTCGTCTACATCATCACTGAGAAACAGACCGGTGCGATATTCTTCATCGGACAGTATCTCGGCGAGTAATAAAGAGGACTTATTATGACAATAAAGACAAGAACACTCGTAGCATTGCTCTTGTCATCAGCTTTCACCATGACGGCTAAAGCACAAGAGACAAATGCTACAACAGGCACTCTGGGCAACAGCCAGATTCGTTTCGACGAATCGGCTCCGCAGCGTATCATGCCGACACGCTACGGCGGACGCTTGCGCAAACTGCAGGAAGCAGAAGAACCGTCGTACGAGCTGCAATCGGCTCACGACGACTCGCTGCATCTGCCCACGCTCAGCGCCACAACGGCATCGCCAATCAACCGCTACCCGTTCGGTTGGTGCAGCGGATTTAATAGTTGGGCGCTTCATCGCGGACTGAACGTGCAGGTAGGTGCATCCGTATTCGCCGAGTTCGGCAAAGGAGCGCACAGAGGTGCTGGTTTTCAGGAGAACATAGCGTTGATGTACGCCATGCCCGTCACCGACAAGCTGTCGGTAGCCATCGGCGGCTACTTCAACAACATCAACTATGCCGGCAACAACTGGCGCGAAGCCGGACTGTCGGCGGTTCTTGGATATCAGTTCAACGAGCACTGGGAGGCATACATCTACGCACAGAAGTCGATAACTAACAATATTTCCAACCGACTGCGCTATGGTCTATACGACGGTTACTACGGTGGATACGGCATGTGGCCATTCAGCCGTAGCGCCTTCGGACTCTCGCCCTACTCCATGTACGACATCGGCAACTTCGGCGACCGCATCGGAGCGACATTGCGCTACAACTTCAACCCGAGTTTCAGCGTAGAAGTTTCGGTTGAGCAGCGCTGGTTGCCGAACAGGTAATATCTTATAGTAGCGGAGGTCTCCGGCCTCCGCAGTAACCAATGATACAAACTCTATTATTAGTAATAATGATTTGTATTCGACTTGGTACTGCGGAGGCCGGAGACCTCCGCTACTTATATGTTCATAATTGAATTACTCCTAATTCCGAATGAGCCACAATTATATTACCACAGACTGGTAATAGTGTAACCGTTGCGCGGTAACAATGTAACCGGAGTGCGGTAATGATGTTTCCGCTACGCGGTAATCAATCTTCCGCAAACTGGCGTATGCGCTGTTCCTCAGAAAGCTTGCATACAAGCAGTGAGTTGTCGTTCTCAGCAACGATGTATCCGTCGAGCCCCTGAACAACAACCTTCTTCTCATTCAGAGTATGCACCACACAGTTGTGCGAATCGTAAAGATGTACGTTGTTGCCGATGACCGTATTGCCATAAAGATCGTGATGTTTCTGCAACATCAGCGAAGTCCATGTACCGAGGTCGGTCCATCCGAAGTTGGCTGGGCACACGAAGATCTCCTCCGCCTTCTCCATAATGGCGTAGTCGACAGAGATATTCTCGCACTCAGGATAGCGCTGGTCAATCATATCGCGCTCAGCCGGCGTGCCGTAGATAGGCAGCATGCTCTCGAAAATATTGCTTATTGTAGGGCAGTAAACGCGGAAAGCGTTCACGATTGTAGCGACGCTCCATACGAAGATGCCTGCGTTCCAGAAATAGTTCTTATGCGATATATATTCCTTCGCAGTCTCCAGGTCGGGCTTCTCGCGGAACGAGTCGATGCGATATATCTCGCGGTTGCGTGGCGACGCTGTAGAGAGGTCAGCCTGGATGTAGCCGTAGCCAGTCTCGGGGCGTGTCGGCGACATGCCGAGGGTGACGATGGCGTCGGTCTCGGCTGTAAACTTCATGCTCGACGTGATGACACGGCGGAACTCCTCCACATCGGTAACGAAGTGGTCGCTCGGTGTGATTACTACATTAGCCTTCGGATTGATAGCCTTGATGCGCCATGTGACGTATGCTATACATGGCGCCGTGTTGCGACGACATGGCTCAAGAAGGATGTTCTCGGCAGGCACTTCAGGAAGCTGCTCGCGCACCAGTGCGGCGTACTTCTTGTTCGTCACCACCCAAACATTCTCAAGCGGACAGATTCCCTTGAATCTGTCGTATGTAAGCTGCAGAAGGGTTCTGCCTACTCCGAGGATATCAATAAATTGTTTCGGATTGTCTTCTGTGCTCATCGGCCAGAAACGACTTCCTACTCCACCAGCCATGATTACCAGGTGATTTCTATCTTGAGTCATATTATTAAAAGTTTTAGATATGCAAAGATAAATATTTTTTATCATTTCTTAAAATAAAAATGAGCAATATTTATCGGTATATACAAATAGAAAAGGAGCTGTTACATAAAGATATGTAAAAGCTCCTTTCTTATGCAATTTTACCTTGCTTATGCCAAGGTGATGAGGTTCTCTTCGTTCTTTACCTTGCCCTCCTTGAAGAGCCAGCCAATACCGAGGTAAACTTCTTCGCTGCTGATGTTAGCAGCCTTTGCGATTTCCTGAACGCTCAGTGCCTTGCCAGCTGCAGCCAGTGTCTGATAAACATCACCAGCGCGGAAGCCAACGCTTTCTGCGTCCACATTCACAACTACTTCAGCCTTCTTTGTAGCACAACGCTTTGTAGTAGTCTTAGTTGCTGTAGTCTTTGTAGCTGTCTTCTTTGCAGCCACCTTCTTTTCTGTTGCTTTCTTTTCTGCCATAATCTAATAAAAACATTAATAAAGTCCCTTACGTTCAACACGCTTGGGTTCCCTTTGTTTACAAAATTAGTTAAATATTTTCCAAAAGCCAACGTCTGAATACGAAAAAAGTCCGGAAATCCGGACTTTTTCTTAATATTTTTCACATTTATTGATTTATATCAACGTATATTGTGATCAAAATGATTACTCAGCTTTCAAATCTACCTTCAACTGAAGTTCGTCAAGCTGCTTCTGATCGATAGCAGAAGGAGCGTCGAGCATAACGTCGCGTCCGCTGTTGTTCTTCGGGAATGCGATGCAGTCGCGGATAGAGTCAAGACCTGCCATGATAGACACGAAACGGTCGAGACCGAATGCGAGACCTGCGTGAGGTGGTGCTCCGTACTTGAAGGCGTTGATGAGGAAGCCGAACTGTGCCATGGCGCGCTCCTCTGTGAAACCGAGGATGCCGAACATCTTCTCCTGCAGCTTGCTGTCGTGGATACGGAGGCTACCGCCGCCTACCTCGATACCATTGCAAACAAAGTCGTATGCCTTAGCGCGTACCTGCTCAGGATGCTCGTCGAGCAATGGGATATCGTCCGGGTTTGGCATTGTGAACGGATGGTGAGTAGCCATAAGGCGCTGCTCCTCGTCGCTCCACTCGAAGAGAGGGAAGTCGATAATCCACAAGCACTCGAACTTGTTCTTGTCGCGCAGACCGAGACGGTCGCCCATCTCAAGACGCAAAGAGCAGAGCTGAACGCGTGTCTTGTTGGCGTTGTCGCCAGAAAGGATAAGAACGAGGTCGCCATCCTTGGCGCCGGTTGTCTCCTTAACCTTTGCGAGCACCTCAGGCGTGTAGAACTTGTCTACAGACGACTTCACTGTGCCGTCAGCGTTAAACTTGATGTAAACCAAGCCCTTTGCGCCTACCTGCGGACGCTTTACGAAATCGGTAAGCTGATCGAGCTGCTTGCGTGTGTAGTCAGCGCAACCAGGTACGCAGATACCGCCAATATACTCAGCCTCATTGAATACAGAGAATGTGCCTGTGCCCTTCAGTACGTCCATGAGCTCTACGAACTCCATACCGAAACGCAAGTCGGGCTTGTCGCTACCGAAACGGCGCATAGCTTCGTGCCATGTCATCTGCTGCAGCTTAGCCGGCAACTCAACGCCGCGTACTTCCTTGAACAGATGGCGAGCCATATCCTCGAAGAGGTTAATAACGTCGTCCTGGTCAACGAAAGACATCTCGCAGTCTATCTGAGTAAACTCTGGCTGACGGTCTGCACGCAAATCCTCGTCGCGGAAACACTTTGCAATCTGGAAGTAGCGGTCGAAACCACTGATCATGAGCAACTGCTTCAGAGTCTGCGGGCTCTGCGGGAGAGCGTAGAACTGTCCGGGGTTCATGCGTGAAGGCACAACGAAGTCGCGTGCACCCTCAGGTGTAGAACCGATGAGGATAGGTGTCTCCACCTCGATGAAGTTCTGCGCATCGAGGAAGTTGCGGATGAGGATAGTCATGCGGTGACGCAGTTCAAGATTCTTGCGAACTGTCGGACGGCGCAAGTCGAGGTAGCGATACTTCATACGGATATCGTCGCCGCCGTCGGTGTTGTCCTCGATAGTGAACGGAGGTGTAACACTCTCCGAGAGGACATTCAGCTCCTTAGCGATAATCTCGATATCGCCAGTAGGCAGATTTGCGTTCTTGCTCTCACGCTCGTTCACTACGCCAGTCACCTGCACGCAGAACTCACGTCCGAGCTTGCCTGCACGTGCGCAAAGGTCGCTGTCGTCAGAGTCGTTGAAGACGAGCTGTGTGATACCATAGCGGTCGCGGAGGTCAACGAATGTCATACCACCCATCTTGCGAGTGCGCTGTACCCATCCGGCAAGAGTCACGGTCTTGCCACAATCAGAGAGACGAAGCTCTCCGCATGTATTCGTTCTATACATTATATTATATGTTTTTTAGTTTTTCCTTCAATAACTATGCAAAGTTATAGTGTTTGCTTGAAATAGCCAAATTACTTGGCAAGAAATGTCATTACAGCCTTCATCACCTGCTGTCGCGAACGCACATTATTAATGCACTCCATCGGGAAGCCCATGATAAACGCCTTGTGGTCGGCGCCGTCGTAAGCCACAGCAGCATCGGTGCCGTCGGCATAGCGCATAGCGCAGAACGCCGGCGCAAGCGGATTAATGATGTCTACTGACTGTGCTGCGTAATGGCGGTCGTTAGGTCGGCGTATGATGTCGAAGTTGATGCCGAGTCCGTTCACAAGATTCGTAGAGATATTCTTGTTCTGTCCGCCTAATCCTACTTTAAACACATTGGAGAGGAAGCTGCGCTCAGCATCGAGCTGCATATCACTCGCCACATACGCACCGCTTACGAGTACGCGTCCGTTGCCACGTACGTAAGTCTCAAGCGCCTTGCGCAGCGACTGCGAGAAGGTCTTGTAGCGCACAAGCGAGTAGCCATCGTCTTTCTGCAATCCGAACATCAAGTCGACGATGCGATAATCGGAAAGTTTCACAAAGCCGTTCTCTACAGCCTCAACCGACGACGCTACGACATTGTATGCACCCGACGCCGCTATGTCCGCAACGTGGCAAACCGACTCGTTCTGCTGTCTTCCCATAAAGAAATTGCCTGCAAGTTCGTCCTCGCAATAGCCTAAAGCGCCAGGACCTTCACTACCTGCACGCGAGCGATCGAAGTCGATTTGTCTGCCTACCCAACCTGCGTTCATGCCGAGCGAAACACCCATATCTGCATCGAGGTCGAAGCCTTGGCGTGTGCCGTCGTCAACAACCGCCGGACCTGCAAGACGCGTAAAGCCGTCCACAACAAGCACATCGCGTGCTCCTGCCTGACCGCTTATGCAAGCAGCAAGCGTGTTCGTCGGAAAGCTCTCGCCTCCGCGGTTCACAGCCGTAACACGGAACTGATAAACCACGTTCGGCTTAGGCGTGAACGTGAACGATGTGCCAGTCACGCTGCGTCCGTTGTCGAAACCGCCCCTGCCCTCTGCTATATATATATTATATGTAGTAGGTACGGCGCTTGCCTCCAACGGATCGTTCATTGGCAACCACGAGAGCTGCAACTGATTGTTGGCTATTCGCTGTATACGGAAGTTGCTTACAGGCAAAGGCTGCACAACGCACGCAAGCGAGTGATTGCCGTTCACATAACGCAGTATGGTCTTGTAGAGCGAACGTGCGAGAGTGAAGCGGAAGTTAGGGTCGAGTGCGCGGCGCATATCAGCAAAGTTCTGATGCGACAGCGTTTCAATAATCGCCGACGGCACTTCCGGCTTGCGAGTCTCGCTGTAGTTGCGGTCCCACAGATAGCGGCGTGTCCACTTGCCGTAGGTAGCTGTAAGGTCGCGCTGCACGCCGGCAAGGAGCATATTGGCGAAGTCGTGCGAAATCTGTCGCGACACGCCGGCAGCGAGACGTCCGTCGTTGAAGTTGGTGGTACAGATAGCCAGCGAACCGACAATAGAATCGTGTACAAACGTGGCTCCGGCATCGCTATGCACCGCAAGACTAAGCTCGAAAGGCACGTTCTTTCCCTCGCGAGTCGGCACATATACCGACCCGCCTGCAAGCCAGTTGAGCATATTCGAGCGTGTATTGATGTCGTCGGCATAGTCGTCAGTGCCGTTCTTGCTACTATAAACCGAGTAAGGAGCGCCCGCCCATTGCGCACTATATCGCGCACCTTCAAGGCAGCGCGGCATGCCGCTTGTCGATCCGCCACGCTGTATGTTGCCCATACCGCCGCCGAAGCGCACGGCATCTGTCGTTACAACGCCTTTCTCTGTAGACGAGTTGGTAACGATTACACGGTTGGCGGTGCTGTTGCCTGCATCGAAGTCGAACGTGCCGAGATAAACCCACGTTCCGCCGCCCATCTGCTGGTTTACGCGGAACAAAGTGCGCTCGCCCTTGTGTACGACGATGTATTGCGCATCGCTTACGCTCTTGGCTACAGTCTGATAGCTCACGTATACGGCGTAGCGACCCGATTGCTGTATGGTTGGCTGATACGCCGCCCACGACTCGTTGCTTTTCTTCGTGGTGCGCACCATGCGTGCTGTGCCCTGCTCGAACGGATTCTCGCCGTCGCGATACATGCCGCGATGGAAAGCGAAGCCACGTTCTTCGGTAGTGCGCCATTTCTCGCGACCGTCGTCCTCAACATATCCGTTCTTACCGTCGTTGTCTACTATCACCTCATTGCGTTGCCAGTCGCGCTCGCGCGGTGTGTAGACCACAGCGCCGGCGTTCTCAAGCATCGGAATGAGATAAGGCACAACGATAGTCTGTGTAAAGAGGTCTTCGTTGGTGCAGAAAAGGTTTGGACGCTGCCACTTCCAGCGTCTCTTCTTTTGGTCGAAATAGATGCCGTGCGACTGCCAAAGAGAAATGTGACGGTCGAAGAGTCCGTGCGACACGAAGTTGGGCTGCGACTCGTTCATCACCCACGGTGCGCCATCGTAGTTGATGCGTCCCCATCCTCCGGGTGCGCTACCGCTACGCAGCTTTGCGCCAGGTACGAGTTGCTCTATAGGCATACCAGCCGTGTTGATGCGCAGCTGATAGCGATTGTAAGGTTTTGGCAAAGCCTTGGCAAGACGTTTATAATAATAGCCCACGCTTTTCTCCGTAAAGTTCTGCGTGGCAAAGCCTGTGCTCACATTCAGCGTGAGCACACGACGAGCATCGTCTACGCTGTACGACTCCATATACGGCTGTACGGCGTAGACGACATTCTTTGCTCGTGTGGCGAGCACATAGTTCTTAAGACGAGTATCCAGCTGAGCCGCCGACAGCGTCTTGTGCGACCCTGCCGTAGCAGGAAGCGCCATCAGAGCGGCTGCGAACACCAAAACCGACAATAATCTGTTTCTCATATTAGTCAAGTTCACCGACGGTGAACAATTCAGGGTTCTTTCCCTTGAAGTCTTTGAAATAAGTCTTTATGCGCTTCATGTCCGCATCCACATCGCCCGTAGGCACAATCTTCTGCGTACATTCTATCAGTTTGCGTTCGAAGTCGAGACCATAGAGCAGGATAGGCAGTTCGGCTTTCAATGCGATGAAGTAGAAGCCCTTCTTCCAGTTAGGGTTGAGCGAGCGTGTGCCTTCCGGCGTAACGCAAAGCTTGAAGTTTGGTTCGCGACGCGCAGCCTCTGCCATAGCGTCGGTCATGCTTGTATGCTTCGAACGGTTAACGGGTATACCACCGAGATGGCGGAACCATACGCCAAGCGGCCAGAAGAACCACTCCTTCTTCATGAGGAAGTTAGCCTTGATGCCCTCGGCACGCGAGTAGAGAAGTCCGATAATAAAGTCCCAATTGCTGGTATGTGGAGCAAGACAGAGTATATACTTTTCGGGGTGGTCCACTTCTATATGAGTGGTCCACCCCATGCGCTTATACAACAGTGTCTTGCAAATGCGTTGCAAAAAACTCATTGTGTTTGTTTATGTTTATATTTGATTTAAAATTTCGGTTAGCCGAGGTTAACCACCTGGTCAACAATCTCAGACACCTGCTTGTTGAAGCTGTTCACAAGATCCTTGTAGAAGAGCTTCGGCGCAAGGCCCGGCTCCTGGTGCGACACGCGGCGCACATAGTCGTTGTGTATAACAAGGATAGAAGCGAGCAATGCGTTCACATCCTCCTCTGTTGTCTTTGAACTGTACATTGAAGCAGCTACTGCCTCTGAGAAAAGTTCGCTACAAACATAGTTGATATTGCGTTTCAGGTTTCTTTTGTTTGCCATAACAAATTAAAATGATTATTGATTAAAAGATTAAATTAACACGCCAAAGATAGGAAAAAAAATAATATGCAACAAGTATTCTTTATAAAAAACTTCAAATTGTTCGTTTTCTTTTAGTTTTTTTCGGTATGTCACAGAAAAAGTGTATTTTTGCAGTGCAAAAAAAGTATCTATTTATACATTACATATTTTAATTATTTAAATTCACATGGAAATTAGTGCATTGCAGATTGCAAGAGCTGCTTATCAGCCCAAATTGCCTAAGGCTCTCCAGGGTCCGGTTAAGGCCGTAGAGGGTGAGGCAACACAGTCAGTAGGTAACCAGGAAGAGATCAAGGCGTTGTTCCCGAACACATACGGAATGCCTGTTATCACTTTTGAGGCTGGCGAGAAGACAGAGTTTCCTGCATTCAACGTAGGCGTTATCCTTTCAGGAGGTCAGGCTCCTGGTGGCCACAACGTAATTTCAGGATTGTTTGACGGTATTAAATCATTGAATCCAGAGAACAAGCTCTATGGTTTCATCCTCGGCCCTGGCGGCTTGGTTGACCACAACTACATCGAGATCACATCAGAGCTTATGGATCAGTACCGCAACACTGGCGGTTTCGACATCATCGGTTCAGGTCGTACAAAGCTCGAGAAGGAAGAGCAGTTTGAGAAGGGCATCGAGATTCTTCGCGAGCTCGGCATCAAGGCTCTCGTAATCATCGGTGGCGACGACTCTAACACCAACGCATGTGTACTCGCTGAGTACTATGCAGCTAAGAAGTACGGCGTTCAGGTTATCGGCTGCCCGAAGACCATCGACGGCGACTTGAAGAACGAGCAGATCGAGACTTCTTTCGGTTTCGACACAGCTTGCAAGACATACTCAGAGCTTATCGGCAACATCCAGCGCGACTGTAACTCAGCACGCAAGTACTGGCACTTCATCAAGCTCATGGGCCGTTCGGCTTCTCACATCGCTCTTGAGTGCGCACTGCAGACACAGCCTAACGTATGCCTCATCTCTGAGGAGATCGAGACTAAGGAGATGTCGCTCGACGACGTTGTAACATACATCGCTAAGATTGTTGCAGACCGCGCTGCTGACGGCAACAACTTCGGTACTGTACTCATCCCGGAGGGTCTCATCGAGTTCATCCCGGCTATCAAGAAGCTCATCGCTGAGCTCAACGAGGTGCTCACCGACCCGACAACTGGCGAGTCACGCGAGTTCGCAAACGAAGAGGAGCAGATCGACTTCGTTAAGAACAATATCGCTAAGGACAACCTCGCTGTTCTCGAGTCGCTTCCTGAGGACGTAGCTCGTCAGCTCTGCCTCGACCGCGACCCGCACGGCAACGTTCAGGTATCGCTCATCGAGACTGAGAAGCTTCTCTCTCGCATGGTAGCTACTAAGCTCGAGGCTTGGAAGGAAGAGGGCAAGTTCAACGGTCACTTCTCTGCTCAGCACCACTTCTTCGGCTACGAGGGACGTTGCGCAGCTCCGTCTAACTACGACGCTGACTACTGCTACTCACTCGGCTTCAACGCTTCACGCCTCATCAGCAACGGCAAGACTGGCTACATGTCTGTCATCAAGAACACAACAGCGCCTGCAGAGCAGTGGATCGCAGGTGGTGTGCCTATCACAATGATGATGAACATCGAGCGTCGTAACGGTGCTAACAAGCCGGTTATCCGCAAGGCTCTCGTTGAGCTCGATGGCGCTCCTTACAAGTACCTCGCTGCTCACCGCGAGGAGTGGGCTAAGAACGACTGCTACGTCTACCCGGGTCCGGTTCAGTACTGGGGTCCGGCAGAAGTATGCGACCAGACTACAAAGACTCTGAAGCTTGAGCAGGCTAAGTAAACCTCTGCTTGTTCAAAACTAAAGAATTAATACAGAAAGAGCAGAGTGACAATGGTCATTCTGCTCTTCTTTTTTTATGTAAAAATATGGAAGCAAACAAACGCACATACAAACCACGCAAACGACGCTCCACGACCAAGCAAAAGCGCCGCTCAAGCCTCTCCGCCCTACTCTCTCGCAACCCGCGTGCCGTATGGTGGACAAGTTCTGCTATATGCGTATGCGTGTATATGTGGGCTTTCTACTCCTACTTCGTCAGTCCTACCGGATTTCGCTGGCGTGCGCTCTTCGGCGACACCAACTATCCCGCCGGCTACGAGATTCACGGCATCGACATTTCCCATTATCAAGGCACTATCGACTGGGACAAGCTGCGCGACAGCAATATCGAGGGCTATCCGCTGCGCTTCGTCATGATAAAGTCGACCGAGGGTTCGTCGCGCACCGACAACAAGTTCAAGGAGAACTTCCGTCAGGCACGCGAACACGGACTGATTCGTGGTGCCTATCACTTCTGGAGCAACAAATCGTCGGCTCGCGACCAGGCTTACTTCTTCCTGAAACAAGTGCGACTGGAGAACGGCGACCTTCCGCCTGTGCTCGACGTGGAGCACAAGCCGCAGGACCGCAATGTGGAAGATTTCCAGCGCGACATTCTTACATGGCTGCACATCGTAGAGGACAAATACCACGTGAAGCCTATCATATACACATATTATAAATTTAAGGAGAACTATCTGGACGCACCCGTATTCGACGACTATCCCTACTGGATAGCGCATTACTATGTAGATAAGGTGGAATACAAGGGCACGTGGCACTTCTGGCAGCACACCGACGCAGGAAAGCTGCCCGGCATAAAGGGCTACGTCGACTTCAATATCTTCAACGGTTCGTTCTATGCGCTGAAGAAACTCACAATCGGAAACCAGGATTAGAAAACGTAGCGGAGGTCTCCAGCCTCCGCTACGTTTATAATAATTATTTTTGCTGTTTGGTATCAGACCATCAATAACAATGCTTTAATCATATATATAAATTATCCACATACTTACATTGAGCCTCCTGCGCCATTTTCGCAGCCTCTTGCTCCAATTGCTTCCAATATGTTCGGTCTTTATGCAAATAGATTTCTTCATAAAGTGGGAACAAATGGGGATAGTATGATTTGATATAACCCATAATGTTGGCCTTAAATCATGATGCCACGCACCTCTTTCGTTCCAATGAGTGTTTTTACCATATTTCTTCCTTTATTCTTTACAAATCCTCTACCATTTCACCGTCTTCAGGAATAAAGACGCGGTCTAAAATTCCTGCCACTTCCGCACGCTTTCTCACCATTTCATGCGTCACGCTATTATGGTTTACGCCTTCAAGATGCGTCACAAATATCTTTGCATTAGGTGCAGCAGCAGCAACTTTTACCACATCTTCATCGTTCATAATAACGCGTCCACCCAAGCGAAAGCCATTGCCACCTGCATTAAGGGTGATAACCTCGGGGCGAAAACGCTTCAAATTGCGCTTTACACCAGCATACCAGATGGTATCTCCGGCGTGATAGAGCGTCTTTTCTTGTGGATGAGTGAATACATAACCCGATGTATGCCCAGCAGGATACTTCATGATGAAATTACCATGCTGGCTTTCGGCCTTTTGTATGTTCACTTCCCCAACCCTTGTATTGTCGCCGACAACTTCCACATGATTAAATCCATGCGACATCACCGCCTGCCGATTGTTTTCGTCTTGCACAAAAAATCGCATATCTTTAGGTATCATTTCATAGGCCGCCTCATCGATATGGTCATCGTGTAGATGGGTAAGCAATACAGCATCCACACCTTTTAACATCTCTTCTACAGGAAAAGGTAGTTCATGAAGTGGGTTGCGCAGGTGTTGATTTCTACTAAAGGGGAAAGGAGGCATGCAGCCTTTCTTTCCCAACATGGGGTCAATCAGAATTTTCTTTCCCCCATATTCAACGATTATCGTTGCGTTTCTTACTTGCTGGATATTCATTGTTTATTAAAGTTTAACATTGGCCTCCAACATAATAGCATCCTTCAGAGGTTCATCATCATCAGAGAACGAATTTGCCTTATATTGTACGCAAAGCACGAGCATTTCGCTGCTGCCTGTGTTTTTGAAAGCACGTTTGCCATTGGGCGCAATTCGCACGATGCTTCCTTCTGAAACGGGAAATCGTTTGCCGTCTACATCGAAAATGCCTTCACCTTTAAGAATGAAATAAAGCTCTTCGTGGGTTTTATGGGTATGGCGTGTGCCATAATCCTGCCCAGCTGCAAGACTTTGGAAAGACAATTCTGCGCCTGTTGCTTGTAGTGCATGTCCAGCAAACATCTTTCCCGGGATAGAGAAATTGCCCATAGCCAACTCATAGTCCTTAATTTCATTCAACTTACCTACGTTGACCGTGGTGAAGTTCTCACCTTTTTCTGCAATTTTAATTTCTTTCATAATGTTATTTGTTTTGATTACGAGTGCAAAGGTAGTGCATAAATCAAAGAAACATTCTACCATTAATAATATGTGCTCTACCATTTTGATAAACCATTAATTATTCGTACTTTTGTTGCATGAAATTAGAGAGTCATCCCCAAGAACTTACACAAGTTCCTTTCAGCAAAACAGAATGTGGTGTAGATTTCAACATCAATACCGATACGCACGAGCGTTTGCGAGGCGTATTGATGGAGTATCCGTCTTTCAAAACCAACTTCTTCGAGTTGTTTTTCTTCAGGAAAGCATCCGGGTGGCTGCGTTATGGCTTTCAACATATCGTGTTGAAAGACAATACGGTGCTGATACTTTCGCCGCACATCCATCAGGAGTGGCATATTGATGAAAGCCAAACGGATTATCGTTTCCTTATTTTCCGTGATGATTATCTTTCAAACTATCTTGCCGATCCTTTCTTTACTTATCGTTTGCTTTATTGCTATCAAACAGATTTTCCACCCTATCTGTCGGCTACTGCTATGGAACAACAAGAATACGAGCGTTTGCTTGTGCGGATAAAAGAAGAACTCAACCATCCTCTTGCCGACAGCTATCACATCATCGTATCCTTGCTTCATTATCTGCTCATGACCCTTAATCGTAGGTATTCTGCTCAATACCATCTGCCTTTTGATGCCCCCAAGAACCACCATGCCTTTGAGTTCAAACAACTCTTAGAGAAACATATTCGCCAATACCAGCAAGTGGCCGACTATGCAGCCATGCTGAACATCAGCCGCATCACATTGAATGCTTCTGTACAGGCACAATATGGGCAAACGGCCGTACATCTGCTGAAACAACGTCTACTTGCAGAAATCAAGAATGAAATATTATTCACTGACAAAACTACCAGTGAATTGGCATACGAATTCAATTTCTCGGAGCCTGGACATTTAATGCGTTTCTTCAAAAAACAAACTGGACAGACGGTTACGGAGTTTAAAGAAGAATATAAAGGACAACAGTTTACCGCAGAATAGAAAAATTATTAAACGCAAGAACTTACCAATAAACGAACGGCACTTGAAACAGATTATACACTCTATCGCATATAGAAAGCGGATGCCTTGGCAGAAATCATCCGCCAAGGCATCCGCCTTCAATATTTGACGTTCATACATTACTTAACAACAAACTTCTTACCAGCCACGACGTATATGCCAGAAGAAAGATTGCTCATATTATTACGGGAGCACACGCGTTGCCCGCTCAGGATGCAAAAGGCAAGCGGATACATCTTCGTCAAAGTGTTTTTTTGAGTGACGAAGTCAAAAAAAAGGAGTGTACCACAAAATGGGTACACTCCTTTATAAACTCACTTTACTATTTACCAGTATGATTGGCTTATCTGTTAGCCGATTGCCACTGATAAGTTTTATCACAATGGATATCGGCACTCTGGTCGGCAATCATCAGTTTGAAATCGCCTTCCTCCAATACCCACTTGCCATCATAACCTACGAAAGCAAGATCATCGGCATTCAAATTGAAGGTGACAGTCTTTGTTTCGCCCGGCTGAAGCTCTATTTTATCGAAAGCACGGAGGCGTCGGCCATCGGGTACCATGCTGGCAATAAGGTCGCTGCTGAACAGAAGAACGCTCTCTTTGCCCGCAACCTTACCAGTATTCTTCACATCCACGCTCACCTTGATGATGTCGCCGTGGCAGAAATCAGACTGGGAAACCTTCAGGTTGCTATATTTGTAAGAGGTGTAGCTCAAACCATGTCCGAAGCCCCACTGCTGGGTAATCTTCGCATTGTAGTCGTAAGCACCTTCCATCGTACCCACCTCCTCACTCTTCTTGAAGTCGTAGTTGGCGAGCGAATTGATTTCCTTAGGATAGGTGTAAGGCATCTTGCCACTGAAGTTTGACTTGCCCGATACCAAGTTTACCAAGGCATCGCCGCCCATATTGCCAGGGATAAGGATGTCGATGATGCCCTGTGCCAATGGTTCGATGTCGGCGATGAGACGAGGACGACCTTCATTCAAGACCAGAATGACAGGCTTGCCGGTCTTAGAAAGTTCCTTCACCAAATTGCGCTGGTTCTCAGAAAGCCAGAGGTCGGTCAGGTTTCCAGGAGTCTCAGTGTAAGAGTTTTCTCCGATGCAAGCTACAATAACATCAGCATCTTTTGCTGCATCAACTGCGCCCTGAATCTGAGGTTCGTTCTCCTCCCAGTACTTGCCCTTCTCATTATAGGTAACGCCCTGATTCAAGATAACGTTCTCCTTGCCATACTGATTGCAGAAAGCCTCATAGATGGTATTGTACTTGCCGGCAAACTCATCGGTACGATGGCCCTGCCAAGTATAGCTCCATCCACCGTCCAGGCAGCGCATCTGATTGACATTAGGACCAGTGAGGAGAATCTTCTTGCCCTTGGCGAGAGGCAAGACAGGATTGCCATCCTGCAATTTCTCGTTCTTTAAGAGCACCATACTCTCGGTAGCTCCCTCTAAGGCGAGCTTGGCAAACTCCTCGCCACCAAACTTAGGATAATTCTTCAGTTTCTGGGTTGGGTTCTTGAAAAGGTCGAGACGGTACTTCATGCGAAGCACACGACGGCAGGCATCATCGATGCGACTCATCGGAATCTTGCCTTCTTTCACCAATTCGATAAGGTAGCCACAAGCATCGCAAGAATAAGGTTCCATAATCATGTCGATACCGGCATTGATGGCGATGCGGAGCGCATCCTTCTTATCCTTAGCTATCATCTCGCGAGTATAGAGGTTGTTGACGTCTGCCCAGTCGGTAACCAACACACCATCCCATCCTGTCTGTTCCTTCAGCCATCCTGTCAGGATTTCCTTGTTGGCGTGCATCGGCATACCGTTGACGGAAGCGGAATTCACCATCACTGTCAAGGCTCCAGCCTGCAGACCCGCCAGGAAAGGAGCGAAGTGCTTCTCGCGCAAATCGGCAGGAGAGATATAGGCTGGCGTACGGTCTTTACCAGTCCAAGGTACGCCATAGCCCATAAAGTGTTTCATTGAAGTGGCGATGTGATACTGGTCGATGTTGTTTGGGTCCTCGCCCTGGAAACCATAGACCATCGCCTTGCCCATCTCTGAACTGAGGTAGCAATCTTCGCCAAAGTTCTCCCAGATGCGGGGCCAACGGGCATCACGACCGAGGTCAACGGTAGGACTGTAAGTCCAAGGCACGCTCACGGCACGAGTCTCATAAGCAGTAGCCTCAGCCGAACGACGAGCTATCTCACGATTGAAGGTGGCAGCTACATTGATGTTCTGCGGGAAGAGGGTTCCGTCTTGAGTATAAGTAGAACCGTGGTTCTGATCAAGACCGAAGACACAAGGGATGCCGATGCGCTTCATCGAAATCTTCTGAATCTGAGAGATATACTTCTCCCACTGCTTGGCGGTTGGCGCACAAGTGTTAGGAGCGTTGAGGATAGAGCCAATCTTATAGCGAGAAAGGATAGAATCGGTCTTGTGCTCGTCGATATAGAACACACCGTTCTTGTCGTTTGCACCAAAGAGGTCGGTCACCAATTCCATCATCTGACCTACTTTTTCCTCCAAGGTGAGTTTCTTCAGGGTCTGTTCTACCTGAGCCTCGATCTTAGGGTCGCTCTTGATAACTGGAACCTTGGCACTGGTTGTATAAGCAAATGCCAACATGAAAATAGATGAAAATAATTTCTTCATAAGTTCTAAGATTTGACGTTATATGATAATAACGAGATTCTTTCTAATATTTTATTCGATAGTTACTTTCTTTACGGTATAACCATCACCCACGATGAGGAGACCTTGCTGCTCTGTCAAGAGTTGGATAGAGAGGTCGGTCAGTTCAAACTCCCATTTAGCAGGTCCATTCACCATGATGTCGCCACGCTCTGGGTCGCCCTTACCGGTAAGGATGTTGTTCCACCAAGAAGTGACAGCAGTACCCTGGCCATTTCCATCTACATAGACACGGAGGATGGTGCCAGCCTTCACCTTTGAGAGGAAGGTGTCCTTCAAGGCATCGAATGGTGTACCCCATGTCACGGCAAACTCACCTTCCCAGAGGGTGTTCTCCATAGATGGGCGAGCCTCGGTGGTTACCTTGATGGTACCGCCAGGGAACTGTACGCCATTGCCATCTACCAATGTAATGTCGTAATCGCCATTGGCGAGGCCGGAAGGAGCAGTAACTTTCAATGTCGTACCCTCATCGAGAACTTCGAAGGCAACCTCCTTATCAGCGATGAGAACTTTCTTAACGAGTCCCAGATTCTTGCAATTGTGGATGGTTGTTGTTTCTCCTGGAGCTACCCAAAGCTCGTTGGCATTGGTACCCAAGGCTGGGTCATCGGCAGCAGGAGTCACGGTAACGTTCAAGGTGCGAGATGTGCTCTTGCCCTTGGTGGTGGTTGCCACAATCTTCAGTTCATGATTACCTATAGGCAAAGTTTGGTCGATGGTAGTACCTTCATAAATCTGCGTGCCGTCGAGCAACCATGTCACAGTGGTGTAGTGAACTGGAGTCACTCTGATTTCCAACTTATAATTAGTCTTGCGGTCTATCTTGGAATCAGCCAAGTCGGTGTTCAAGATACGTGGATCGTCGTTTTCGCTGACAGTGAAGTATGGATCATCGTCAGAAGAGCAAGAAGACAAGGTAGATGTGCCAGCCAGTGCGAAACTCATGGCTAAGAGCATCATCATAGCCTTCAAGACTTTTCCCTTATATTGTTTCATTGTCTTATTCATAATTAATTATTCTATCTATTGTCCTATAAAACTTAACATTAAACACTACTCGCTATATCCCTTTCCGAATGGAGGATTAAAGTCTGGCTGAAGGTTTACATCAGCCTTGTCCCACCAAAGGCGCTTATGCCAATCGTCTGTACCACCCATGCGGTCGATGGCAGCCTTGTAGTTGGCATTGTTGTACTGACCTTCCATCTCAGGATACTGCAAGCGGACAGGCATTGACCAGTTAGAATCAGTATAAGTGAAACCATTCTTGGTCAGGAGATCACGGTTCAAGATGGCAGGATAGTCAGAGCGGCGCATGTTAGCCCAACCCTCAGAAGGGTTCATCATGTGGAGAATCCAAGCCTGGGTATTGATGGTCTCCTTAGGATTGTCACCCAACGGATTGCTGGCAATGAACGCATCTATCTCTTCCTTGGAAATCTTGTTGGATGTAAGATAGTAGTTGTTGAGCAACTCCATGCTGGCACGAACACCAGCCTCGTAGTGGCTCTCAGCATCACCACCACCTACATTCCAACCCTTGGTTGCAGCCTCAGCCTTGAGGAACTCCACCTCGGCATAGCTAATCAAGTCGCCAGGACAAGAAGGCATCTCGAAGTCGATGTTCAGGCAAGGACGACCAGCTCGGGCTATATAATCAGAGTTGGCATAAGTGTTCTCGTCTATCTCTGCATACTTCTTCAAAGTAGGAAGGTCATCCACCGTAGCTGGATTCATCCAGTCTGTGTACCAAGCTGCACCAGGGTTGCAAGGCTCCTCACCGAGGTCCTTGCTCTGGAAGTAAGCCAGGAAATCATCGGTCAAGTCGATGTTCTGCTCTTTATCTGGCTTCACCTGACTACGCTTGATATTGTAGTAGTGACGGCAGATGCGATAGAGACGAGGGTCGTGGGTATTCTGCAACTGATAGAACAAGGTAGAGCATACCATGGTAGGCGATGTGGCATCCTGACCATAGAGAGTCTCGCTCAATGCATTGGCACGGAAATCGTAGTCGTTGGCTCCATCATAATAGGTAAATGGAGAATCAGCATACTTGATATAAGCATCATCGGCAGCACTGGCGATAGCACCAGCAGCCACAGCCTTCTCAAACTCCTCCTTTGCCTTCTGTGGATTAACATCGGAAATGCGCATGGCATAGCGCATACGGAGTGCATTGGCATACTTCTTCCACTGAGCTACATCACCACCCATGCTGGTGACATCACCAGAAATGCGGTCGGTACCTGTGCCAAGCTGCTTCTCGCAAGCGTCAAGTTCGTCAAAGAACCAGCTGTAGAGTTCCTCTACGGTATCATACTTAGGGGTGGAGATACCTGAGATATAACCCAGACCTGCCTCCGAACAAGGCACGTCACCGTAGGTATCTGCCAAAACTGCCGTGAGATAGACACGATGGATACGAAGTGCCGCATTCAAGTTTGCCTTGTCAGCAGAATTGTTGATGGCATCCACAAGGTTCTTGATACCGATTTCATAATAGCGGTCCCAAACTCGACGGGACATATCATCTTCTCTGAAATTAGAACCAGCGTAATTGGTTACATTCCAACCACCAGCGAAATACTGTGGGAAACCAGTTATATAGTTACGGTAGGTATCCATCAGACTGAAGTCACCGTAAGTCTGCAACAAAGCTGTTGTCAACTGTGCGTTAGGGTCGAGCTCGCTCACCTTGGTCTTGTCGGTATTGATGTTGCTCAAGGTATCATCAGAGCATGAAGTCATCGCAGTGCCGGTTGCCATCAGGGCGAAAGCCATCATCAGGCTGCTCTTACCTATATATTTCTTGATTATATTGTTCATTTTCTTACATTATTATATATTAGAACTCTTCTAAAGAAATTGATTCATTTTTTTCGAGATTAGAACTTCACGTTCACGTTCAAACCATAACTCTTGCGAGATGGCAGGGAACCAAATTCCAGACCGAGACCCGAGGTGTTGTAGCTGGAGTCTGGGTCGATGTTAGGAATGTTCTTCCAAACGATGAATGGGTTACGAGCCACGAAGGATACGGTCAAGCCCTTGACATACTTGCCCAGTATGCTCTCTGGGAAGGTATAGCCGAAAGTAATCTCACGACACTTCACGTAAGAGTTGTCGTAAACGAAGGCACTCTGCACGCCATTTGCCACATGCTTCCAGTAATCTTCAGGGTTCACGGCGATGTCGTTCTTGCGATAAGTACCGTCGCCATTGTCGATGACACCATCTACGACAAATCCCTTGCAGTTACCTGCTGCACGCCATGCTGTAAGGTCCATACCCGAAGCCTTGCGAGCCTCCTCGGAAGTGTACCACTCCTCACGACCTGCCAATGTTCCCTTTGCCTTACCTGTCTGGTATGCAGAACGCATGGACATAGAGTAGATGTCGGCACCTACCTTCACATCGAATGAAGCAGAGAGGCGGAAGTTCTTGTAAGAGAATGTGGTATAGAAACCACCTGTCCAATCCCAAGAAGAGTTGCCGATGGTCTTGATTTCCTGGTCAACCTTTGGAAGACCAGTAGCTGCATCGACAATCACCTGACCCTTGTCGTTGTAGAGGAAGTCGTGTCCACGGATAGCTCCATAGTTCTCACCTACCTTGGCACCTACAGAAACACCGCACCAGTATGCCTTCGCCAACTCGAAGTAGTCCATGCCATTGGTGAGCGACTTCACCTTGTTGGAATTCTTCGAGAAGTTGACACCCAAGTCCCAAGCGAAGTCCTTGATCTGCAAGGCACGGGCATTGAGGGCAATCTCGATACCCTGGTTCTGAATCTCACCGGCATTGATGAGGCGGTAAGCATAGCCAGAGGTGGTGGTTGAAGCCAAGCTCAAAATCTGGTTCTTGGAGTTCTGGTTGTAATAGGTGGCATCCAAGCCCAAGCGTCCGTTGAAGAACTTCATCTCCAAACCTACCTCGTAAGAACCTGTCATAGTAGGCTTCAAATTCTTGTTTGGCTGTGTTGAGTTGGCTATCATACCGATGGTATAACCCGAGTAGCTGTACTTGCCCGTGGTATAGTTGAGTGCCAACAAGTATGGATCGGTATCGCTACCTACCTTTGCCCAAGATGCGCGAATCTTACCGTAATTGATGAACTTCTTGTTCTTGATAAACTCGGAGAATACCAAGCTACCAGATACCGAAGGATATACGTATGTATTGTTATTGACAGGGAGCGTAGATGACTTATCGCCACGGAGAGTTCCCTCCAGATAGTAAGTATGCTTGTAGCCGAGGCTCGCGCTGGCATAGAGAGAACTGATCTGTTTCTTATACATGCTCTCGCGAGTATTCTGCTCCTGATAGTTCATGATGTTCTTGATGCCATTCATCTGCTGGTTGAGACCGATGTTGGTAGTGGTCTTGTTGTTCACCTTGAAGATGTTACCACCAGCGGTAGCGTTGACATCGAAGTCGCCCCATGAGTTGTTGTAGAGGGCGAGTATCTCGGCGTTGAGTGTGCGGTTTTTGAAGATTTGGTCGGTAAGCTTTCCGGCAGGAGTACCAGGAGTTGTCTTGGCGATGAAGTCCTCGAAGTTCATGCTGTTGATATCGGTACCGATGGTACCCTGCAACTTGAGGTGCTTGTTGATGTTCCAGATGGCCTTACCCGTAAAACGGAACACGTCCTTGTCGGATGTATTGCGGTTCTTGTAGAGATCCCAGTATGGATTTCTGTTATACTGGTCGTTACCATTCCAGTTGGAGTAGCTACCGTCGGCATCCTCATAGTGCTTCAACCAAGCCTGATCGTAGGTACCCGCCAGGGTCATGAGGTTCTTACCCACGTTGCTCTGAGAGTCTCCCAATGCAGGACGGTTCTTCACCTTCTCACGAGTATAGTTGGCGGTGAAGTCGAAGTCAACAGGACCAGCTGAGGTATTCACACGGAGGTTGAAGTTGTCACGGCTCATATTGGTGTTAGGCAGGATGTCCTTGTTGCGCATATCGGTAACAGAGAAACGCATACCAGTCTTACCGGAATTAACTGAGAGGATGGCAGAGTTCTGGGTGGTGAAACCTGTGCGGAAGAAATCAGAGGCGTTGTTAGGATGCATCTTGAATGGACGCTCCTCGCCATCAAAGTACTTGAACATAAAGTCATCGGCCTTAGGTCCCCAACTGGCATTGGTGCCAGAGGTGCTCGCATTAGGAAGCTCGCCATTGTAGCCAGCGCCATATATCTCCTGGATGTCGTCCCACTTAGCCAACTGTGTATCGACAGTGAAAGAACCATTGTACTCTACACCAATCTTATCCTTCGCCGCCTTCTTGGTCGTAATCAAGATAACACCATGAGAAGCACGGCTACCATAGAGGGCAGAGGCAGCAGGACCTTTCAATACGCTCATCGTCTCGATGTCGTCAGGGTTGATGGCAGAGATACCATCACCGAGGTCATAGCCACCAGCTTCGCCAGCGCTGCCAAAGTTGGTATTATCCAAAGGCACACCATCCACCACGTAGAGAGGCTGGTTGTTGCCTGCCATTTCCGTATTACCACGGAGAAGCACACGGGTAGAACCAGAAGCACCGCCAGCGGTGTTCTGCACGACGAGACCAGCCACCTTACCTGAAAGAGAGTTGATGACGTTGGTTTCCTTCGCCTTGGTGAGTTCCTCACCCTTCACTTCCTCCAAGCCATAGCCGAGAGCCTTGCGGTCTCGTTTGATACCGAGGGCGGTGACAACTACCTCATTCAAGGCTTTACCATCCTCTTGCATCTTGATTTTCATACCATCAGCAGCTTTCACGGTCATCGTCTTGTAACCGACGTAGCTGACTTCGAGTGTGGCTCCAGGCTTGCAGTTCAGCGTAAAGTTACCATCCAGATCGGTAACGATACCGTTGGTTGTACCAGCCACCTTCACGCTTGCACCAATCAAGGTTTCGCCAGTGGCATCCACCACTGTACCCTTGATGCCTTGGTTCTGCTGAACGCTCATAGCAGCATTGTTCATCTGGGCAGCGAGGATGGCTGAAGTAGGCATCCACATCAAACCTGCACCGAGCATGCCGAGAAACTTTGTTTTCTTTCTCATAGTTCTTATTTTGTTTATAGGTTTAAAATAATTCATCTTATTATCATATCATTACTTCTGAAAGATTCCATCAAGTATCCAAGGAGCATTCACCTTCATACTCTTGAAACGGTCGAAGATGCCATACTTCTCAGAGCCGTTACCAAAGTAGTTGTTGTCCCAAACGAAAGTAGAGAAACCTCGTTTGCGAGCCTCCGTAGTCAAGAACTTACAGTAGTAGGTCATGTTTTCATGCACTTTCACAGAGTTTGACTTATAGTGGTCGGTTACTCCCCATTCTCCTATTACGATACCCAGTCCTTTGTTGCTCCAGGTATTCATCGCCTTATCGAAGAAATCCGTCATCGTCTTCTCGTTGTCAGCAGGTGTCTTGCCAGCATCCTTGTAGGCATCACCCCAGTAATCGTAGGTGCAATCGCCGGCGTAGCTCCATGGTTGATAGTAGTGGAATTCCACACTCATATAGTTGTTGCCATTGCCTTCGGTATCCTTCGGAATGATGAATCCTCCATTCTCGATGCCAAACCAAGGGTTGCAAACATAAGTCTGTAAGATGAGGTGGCGTTTGGCATTGTTGCCGCCTGTGGCACGAACCATATCCACGAATGTCTGATTGTAAGCATTCTGCACTTCGAGATTCTCGGCAGTAGGCTTGCTCCAGTTGTCTCTGACGTGAACCTCATTGGTACCAGCGAAAGCCAAGCGACCGTCATAATTGGCAAACTCAGAGGCGATATTCATCCAGAGGAGCGCAAGCTTTTGGCAGTTTTCTTCCTTATATTGATAGGTAGGACGACTTTCGAGCCATTTTTCATGATGCGCATTGATGATAACCTTGAGGTCATTATCCAGACACCAACCCACTACCTCCTTGATACGAGCAATCCAAGCCTTGTCGATGCTCATCGCCTGAGCATTGGTGATGTGGCACTGCCAACGGATTGGAATACGGATGGCATTGAAACCTGCCTTCTTCACGGCTTGTATCATCTTCTTGGTAACAACGGGATTGCCCCAAGCTGTCTCTGCATGGATGGAACCATCAGGATTGCCAATCTGCATCGACTCGCCATCCTGACCAGGAGCTGAGCACTCAAACGCATTTCCAAGATTCCATCCCACAACATCTTTATTCCATTGCTGGGCAGTAGGCATGGATTCGCATACGTCATCAGAACCTTTGGATGGGTCATTCTGCAACGTGTTTGCTTCGCATGAGAAACATGTGAAGATGCCTATTAAAAAGAGGCTAATTGTCAAAAAATTCCTTTTCATTTTATTGGTAAATTGTTATTGTTTCGGTTTTTAAAAACTGTGCGTAACAGATTCTGGCTGCAAAGATAGAGAAAAGGAACTTCAAGAGGGTTAGATAACAAACAAAAAAGGTTTCAATTCAGACATATCGTCCAAACCGAAACCTTTTCTTTAAAATTAAAATCCTGATTTACAGATACTTACTTGGAGAAACCCCAAAGTGCTTTTTAAATACTGTACTAAAGTACTTCACATTTACAAAACCGGCTTTCACAGAGACATCCAGCACACTATCTCCCTGTTTCAGAAAGATTGCAGCCTGCTCCAGACGTATCAATCGCATAAAATCCTGCGGATTTTGCCCCGTAAGAGTCTTCAGCCTACCATAGAAAAGTGTTCTGCTCATCGCCATTTCTCTACAGAGTCGGTCGATATTAAAGTCGGTGTCGCTCAGATGAGCCAACACCAAACCGGTAGCTTTATCTACAAAAGCCTGGTCTTGTGGATTCAGAACAGCTTCTTCCACATTTTCGTAAGATTCAGAGCACACAATCTGCTCTGGAGAAGCAGACTCAGAAGCCATATCTCCTCTAACAAGAGCAAGACTTCTGTCCATATAGTACTGACTCAACCGACGACGATTCTTCAAAATACTGACAATCTTACTCGCAAGAATAGCAGTATCGAATGGCTTGGCTATATAGTCATCAGCACCAAGTCCGAGCCCTTCTATCATAAAGTCACGACCAATCTTAGCTGTCAGCAGGATAACGGGCAGCCATGATGTTTCCTTGTTTTCCTTTATGCGGCGACAGAGCTCATCTCCGTGCATTCCCGGCATCATGACATCTGAAACAACGATATCACACACACCGCCCTCTTTCAAATATTTCAATGCAGCCTCTGCACTTTCCACATCAACTACTTGATAAGAATCACCAAAAGTCATTCTGATATATTTGCAAAGATCTTCATTGTCATCGACAAAAAGAAGTGTATCCTTTGAAACACCAGCATCCTGCAAAACAGCAGAAGACACAGTTTGGCAAGTTTCATCATGCTTGTCTTCAGCTAAAGAAGATTCATTTGCAACTTTTTTCTTTTCCTCAACAAGCCGAACGGAAGAATCTGTTACATTACCTAATGGCAACTTCACACAGAAAGTAGTACCCTTTCCTTCCTCACTCACGAAACTAAGCTTTCCTCCTAATTTCTCTACAAGCTTTTGTGTAAGCATCAGTCCTAATCCACTTCCCATTTCCTGAGAATTCACCGCATTAGAAGCCCTGAAGAAGCTCTTGAAGATACTCTTAATTTCTGCCTTGGGAATACCTATACCTGTATCACATACATGAATCAGCGCCATCTTTCCTTCAACAGAAGCCGACAACGTAACCTTTCCACCTTGAGGTGTATATTTGATAGCATTCGAGAGAAGATTTTCCAATATCAGATCCACCATTTTGACATCAGAATGAATCTGTTGCTGCGGACACGTTTCAAGACACAGCAGAATATGCTTCTCCTGAGCTGCCAATGCAAACTTATCCATCTGCAAACGTAAAAGCATCGGCAATTCTATATCTTGCAGACGAACCTGTTCGGCAGACTGTTCTACTTTTTGGAAGTCAAGCAACTCTGTTACCATCTTCAACAGTTTATTGCCGTTGCGCTGCGCCATATCCAAAAAAACACGACTCTTTTCACTCAAGTGAGAATCTTTAGACAGATCAACAAGAGGAGCTAAAACGAGACTCAAAGGAGTACGTATGTTATGGGCAGTATTGACGAAGAAATTGATTTTCTCGTCATAATACTTGCGCTGCAATCGTTCTTTATAAAACTGCCATGCAAAATATAAGATGGCTGTCAGGATACAGAGATAGACAATCCATGCCCACCAGGTGTTCCACCAAGGTTGAGCGATAGAAATGTTCAGGGATGTTGCTCCCAATTCTCTACCATTGCTTCTGCAAATAGCTTTGACATAAAGGACATAGTTGCCAGGAGGCAAATTGACAAATCGTGCTAACTGATAAGAGGAAGGTTTACTCCAGTTACGATCATATCCTTCTAAATAATACTGATATTGGATGTCATGCTGATATTGATAATTGATGCTCTCGAAAGAAACAATCAGCGTATTCTCATGATGGTGAAGTTGCAAGGTGCCATCTTGTAACATCTCAAAGAGGGATTTATTCCATTGGTCGGTACGCTCTACGCCTTCTACCTCAACACGATGGATACGAAGCGGAGCTGCATAATTCAATCCTTTGGCAAACATCGGAGCCAAAGCCACTACGCCATCATTACTGCCAAAAAGCATCCTGCCATCTGAAGTACACGCCACAGACATCCGATTATACTCACGTTCCAGTCCCTTGAAGAAGTTGAGATTTACCACCTTCCCCTGATAGATGAAAGCCAACCCCTTATCAGTACTCAACCACAACTTGCCATTCTTTCCCTTGATAAGTCCATAAACCGTATTAGACGGTAAAGACTCCTGAGTAGTATAGTTTCTTAACTTATTTGTTTTCAGATCATAATCATAAAGTCCACCACCATCCGTACCTATCCAGACATGACGGGAATTCTGATAAACCATACTGTTGACAAACAAATTAATGTCTTTATCGGGATACTGATTAGGATAAAAGAAACGACGAGGATGCAAAGGTTCGCGCTTATCTATCAAATAGCAACCATGCGAAGTTCCTACAGCGATACTGCGCTTATCCTCTGATTCTGTAATGCATTGTACCTCGTTGACAGGCAGATAGAAAGCTGCCTTCTCCACTCCTCTGAAAATATTTTTTCCAGAAGGGAAACAGGCCATATCACCATCTAAACAGCCTATCCAGAGATTGCCTTCGCTATCAGCAAAAAGACTGAACACATAGTCGCTCTTCAACTTTCCATTACGAACTGAATATGCAGGCATACTGGTTCCATCGCCGTTCACCTGATATACACCATTGCCATAAGTACCTACCAGAATCCTTCCATCAACAGTCTGACAAATCGTAAGTGCCACCTTATTATATAGTCCATGATGCCAAAAATGAGTCTGCGAATCATAAATACTTACTCCTTTATCAGTAGCATACCATATTTTTCCATCGCGACTTTGGAACACATCGTTCACACAATTATCTATCAGCGATTGATTGTTAAGATACTCGTGCGTAATATATTCCAGAGTATGTTCCATCGGAATGGCTAAATCTACTCCTCCCGAATAAGAGCCTGCCCATAAATCTCCAAAACGATCGCGGCACAAAGTATATAAACCATTACCCTTCAACACGTTACCAGGACGTCCATCTGTATTCAGTAAGAGCTTGGTTTGTTTATTCTGCTTATCATAAGCATAGATACCAGCTCCATCAACAGCCATCAGAACAGTTTGATGATTAAATGAAATAATAGAACGTACGGGAATCTGCGGAATGTTCTGTAAAGAATGGAAAGCTGTAGAATTGATCGGTTTCCAAGTAGTATCATCCACCACCTTCACTCCTTCATGAAAAGTACCCAACCAAATATGATGCCCCTCTACATCATGATAAGAAGAAACCACAGAGCTACCGCTTATTTTTTTTGCTATTTTCTGTGTAGCTACCGAATAACAATATACATCTTTAGAAGTTCCTATCAAGAGTCTCTGACCAACAAACTGGATATGATTAATATAGGTATCTTTTAATATAAATCTACCTTTGGCTTTCTTGCGAACGATTTCCTTCCCGTCAGCAGAAGCAGACAAGCAGTAAAGACCTTTATCCATAGCCAACCAGAAGTTGCCCTTTTCATCTACCAACAATTCGTTCAATACAATGCTTCCTCCAAGAATATTCAGAAGATTACATCTCAAGACGAACGTATCTTTCACCTTATTATATATATATACTTTTCCCTTGTTGTCGTAAGCATATATCTGCCGATGATGATCTTGGGTCAATTTGATATTTCTGCCACAGGCATCACTATACGGCATTTCTGTAGCCAATGTGTAATTAGAAACCAATTGCCCGTTATATCGGTCAACCCCCCGTTTAGTACTTATCCACATAGCACCATCCTCTGCCTCAACAATAGAATAGACACGAGGACTGGACAGTCCATTATCTGTATTGAGATTGGAAATCATGAACATATTTCTGGAAACATGCCCGTGTGCCGGAAGAACTGTTACCAATAGCAACAATATAAATAGTATATATGATTGTAGTCTTTTCATTATTTATTAAAGTTTGGAACAAAGTTAGCCAAAAGGGTTGATACCTCGTGAGAGAAGTGTCAGCCCTATTTTTTTGCTTGCAAAAGTTTTTACCGGACAGCAATAATAATCTTACTTGAACAACGCGCAAGCCCAATCTTCATCCGTCACTACATCGCAGAGCGCCAGTCCCTGCTCCTTAGCTGCTGCCTCTATCATCGGCACGTCAGCCTCGTAGAATCCGCTGAGGATGAGTTGTGCACCTTCCTTCATGTGCGCACGAAACGCCGGCATGTCAGCAATGAGTATATTGCGGTTGATATTAGCAATCACGATATCGAAGCGGTCTTCAACGTTATCAAGAACAGACGCATCGCCAAGCAACACACACATATTCTCAACACCGTTCAGCGCCGCGTTATGCTGGGCATTGTCGGCGCTCCACTCGTCGATGTCGTAGCCAAGCACGGGGTCGGCACCAAGGCGTGAGGCGGTTATACCGAGTATGCCCGTTCCGCATCCGCAGTCGAGCACGCTCTTGCCATGCACGTCCATACCCAGCAGGCGTCGCAATATCATGCGTGTAGTCTGGTGCGTGCCCGTACCGAAGGCGTTGCGCGCCTCAATGAAGATGCGCATCACGCCGTCGTCGCCAGCGAACATCTCGCGGTCGGTGTGCTTGGCGTCATATATCACGAGGTTTTCGTTCACGCCAATCGGCTCGAAGCCCTCGTCCTCCCAACCCTGATTCCAGTCCTGATCGGGCACTTCCTCAACTTCATAACTCACCGACACGCCGACAGGCATATAGTCGGCGATGGATGCATCGAGCGCCTCCTTGTCATACATTGGGCGCTGCACATAACCCTGCAATCCTTCGTCTGAATCCTCAAACGCTTCGAAACCAGCCTCACAAGCGGCTGCCGACAACAACTCGCGGGCTACCTGCAACTGCTCAGCCTCGCACACTATCTTGAAATCTGCTACAAAATATTTCATAAAACTATATTTAAAAGGGGCGTTGTTCTTGCATAGGCAAGCCACAGCGCCCTGTATATTATTCATATACTTCTTCAATGTCGAGCGCATCTTCGGCGCCATCCGCCGAGCTTTCACCGCTCGAACACCCATCGTATCCCTCTGGCAGGTCGAACTTCACGCTCTCGTCATAAGGCAGTGACGGGTCGGCATACACCTTTTTCATATAATAAGCCCAGATAGGCAGAGCCATCGTGGCGCCCTGTCCCATGCGCATGGTGTCGAAGTGGATGTCGCGGTCCTCGCCGCCTACCCAGCAACCGCTCACAAGCTGCGGAGTGAAGCCCATGAACCATGCGTCGGCGTTGCGGTTTGTGGTACCGGTCTTGGCACCGATCTCGCCCGTAAAGTGATATCTGAAGCGCAGACGTCCGCCGGTACCGCCGTCTACTACGCCCTTCAGAAGCACAAGCATACGGTTAGCGCTCTCGGCATTTATCACCTCGTTCAGACGCGGCTGGAAATCGGTTATGACATTGCCCTCATTATCCTCGATGCGGCTCACGAACATCGGAGCCGAACGTATGCCCTTATTGGCGAATGTGGTGTAAGCGCTCACCATCTCAGCCACCGAAACCTCGCACGGACCGAGACAGAGAGCCATCGAGGGCACTATCTCGGGGTTGTTAATGCCAAAGTCGTGAAGCATCGAAACAAACTGCTGCGGATTGAGCTTACTCATAAGGTAAGCCGAAATCCAGTTGTTCGACTGCGCCAAGCCCCACTTCAGCGAAACCATCTCGCCGTAGCGCTTGCGGTTGGCATTGCGCGGTGTCCATGTCTGGTTGCCCACTCTGTACGACTGCTGCACGTTAGGAGCCATTGAGCACGGCGTGAATCCGTTCTCCATAGCCAGCGAGTAGAGGAACGGCTTGATTGTAGAGCCAACCTGGCGTCTGCCGCCAGTAACCATGTCGTACATGAAATGAGAATAGTCGAGTCCGCCCACATACGCCTTCACGGCACCCGTCTTCGGGTCCATACTCATGAAGCCGGCACGCAGGAACGACTTCACGTAGCGTATACTGTCGATAGGCATCATCATGGTGTCGATGTCGCCGTGATAGGTGAAGAGCGTCATCTCAGTCGGCGTATGGAAAGAGCGGTGTATCTCCTCCTGGCTTGCGCCTGCCGCCTTAAGCGCACGATAGCGTTCGCTCTGAAGCACAGCACGTTCCATAATCTGGTTAACCTGCTTCTGCGTGAGCGCAGAGGTGAACGGAGCGTTCGGTTTGCCCTTCTGCTCCTTGAAGAACTCGGGTTGCAGGAAGCGTGCTACGTGAGCATACACAGCCTCCTCGGCATATCGCTGCATACGCGAATCGATAGTGGTATACACCTTCAAGCCGTCGGCGTTGAGGTTGTAAGGCGAACCGTCCTTCTTGCGATTCTTGTTGCACCATCCGTAAAGCGGATCGCTTACCCAAGCTATAGAGTCGATGACATACTGGCGCTTGTTCCACGCCGGATAGTTGGAACGCTCAGGACGCTCGGCAGACATGTACACACGCAGGAACTCGCGCAAGTAAGGCGCTACGCCATCCTTGTGGTCGGTGCGGTGGAAGTCGAGCGTGAGCGGCGACTCGATGTGCTGCGCATACTCGGCATCGGTGATATAGCCCGCCTTGCGCATCTGGTCGAGCACCACGTTACGACGCTCACGACAACGGTCGGGATAGCGCACGGGGTTGAACAGCGACGGGTTCTTGCACAAGCCGATGAGCGTAGCAGCCTCCTCAATATTAAGGTCGCGAGGCTCCTTATTAAAATAGGTGTTGGCCGCAGTCTTTATACCTACAGCGTTATGCAGGAAGTCGAAATAGTTGAGATACAGAGCTATAATCTCCTCTTTGGTGTAGTTGCGCTCGAGCTTCACGGCGATAACCCACTCTATCGGTTTCTGCAGCGCACGCTGCATGGTGCTCTTGGCGGTTTCGGAATAGAGCTGCTTGGCAAGCTGCTGCGTGATGGTAGAACCGCCACCGGCAGAAGCCTGGCCAAACAGACCGCGCTTGACGATGGCTCTGCCCAAAGCGATGAAGTCTACGCCCGAATGGTCGTAGAAACGCACATCCTCTGTAGCCACAAGCGCCTGCACCAGGTATGGCGAGATGTCGTTGTATGAAACGCAGACACGGTTCTCGCGATTGAAGTTCCACGTGCCGATGACCTTTCCGTCGGCACTATAGATCTGTGTTGCGAAGCGGTTGATAGGGTTCTGCAAGTCCTCAACTGGCGGCATATATCCGATAAAACCGTTCCATATAGCCGTGAACGCAACAGCCGAACCGAGAATGACGATGGCAAGCAACGTCCATAGTGAGCGTACGAATACTTTTCTCATATTTTTAGTAATGTATTCCTTATTATATTAGTAATAGGACTGAATTATATTAGTAATATCTCTTATATTTTGCAAAGGTAAGGCAAAAAAGTGAGAAAAGCATAAATAATAGTTTTCATTTACGCCATATCTGAAAAATTATAACTACCTTAGCAGACAAATTGTAGACAACCATTAATTCTAAATAATAATGAGACACGATTTTGTAACAATAGCCGACCTGCCCAAGGAGAAGCTAATGTATTTGCTCGAAATGGCAAAGGAGTTCGAGAACCACCCAAACCGCGAATTGCTGAAAGGTAAAGTGGTGGCTACGCTTTTCTTCGAGCCTTCGACTCGTACGCGATTGAGTTTTGAAACCGCAGCAAACCGTCTCGGTGCGCGCGTCATCGGTTTCTCTGACGCCAAGGCGTCAAGCGTAACTAAAGGTGAAACCCTCAAGGACACGATCCTTATGGTTTCAAACTATGCAGACGTAATAGTAATGCGCCACTACGTTGAAGGCGCTGCGCAATACGCCAGCGAAGTGGCTCCCGTTCCTATCGTGAACGCTGGCGACGGCGCACACATGCACCCGTCACAGTGTCTCCTCGATCTTTATTCAATCTACAAAACACAAGGCACTCTCGAAAACCTTAATATCTATCTTGTGGGTGACTTGAAGTACGGACGCACCGTACACTCGCTCATCACCGCCATGCGCCACTTCAATCCTACATTCCACTTCGTAGCGCCGAAGGAGCTGGCAATGCCTGAGGAATACAAAATATACTGCCGCGAGCACGGCATACGCTTCGAAGAGCATACCGACTTCAACGAAGACGTTATCGCCGACGCCGACATCCTCTACATGACACGCGTACAGAAGGAGCGCTTCTCAGACCTTATGGAGTACGAACGCGTGAAGAACGTGTATATCTTGAAACGCCAGATGCTCTGCAAGGCGAAGGAGAACATGAAGATTCTGCACCCGCTGCCACGTGTTAACGAGATTGCGTACGACGTAGACGAGAGTTCGCACGCTTACTACATACAGCAGGCTGGCAACGGTTTGTTCGCCCGCGAGGCTATATTCTGCTACGTGCTCGGCATCTCTCTTGACGAAGTGCGCAACGACAAGACAATTATTTAGCAATTAATAAACATAATACAATGAGCAACAAGACAGAAAGACAAGTGGCTGCTATCAAGAACGGCACTGTCATCGACCATATACCGGCAGAGAAGACATATCAGGTTGTGAACCTGCTGCAACTGGAAACACTCGACACACCAGTAACCATCGGCTACAACTATCCGTCGAACAAGATAGGACGCAAAGGCATCATCAAGGTGTCTGACAAATTCTTCACCGACGAGGAGATTTCGCGCCTCTCGGTCGTAGCACAGAACGTTGTGCTCAACATTATTCACGACTACGAGGTGGTGGAGAAGAAGACCGTGAAGACTCCCGACGAGCTGCGCGGCATCGTGAAGTGCAACAACCCGAAGTGCATCACCAACAACGAGCCGATGCACACCGTCTTCCACGTCGTGAACAAGGAGAAGGGCATCCTCAAATGCCACTACTGCGACAAGGAACAGTTCATCGAGAAAGTAGAACTCGTTTAATAAACTATAACTAAAATCCTTTTAACTATGAAAAGAGATCAAGTGATTTTCGACCTGATTGAGAAAGAACATCAGCGCCAGCTGAAGGGTATAGAACTTATCGCGTCTGAAAACTTCGTCAGCGACGAGGTGATGGAGGCAATGGGCTCTTATCTCACAAACAAGTATGCCGAGGGCTATCCAGGCAAGCGCTACTACGGTGGCTGCCAGGTAGTGGACGAAGTGGAGACACTGGCTATCGAGCGCGTGAAAAAACTCTTCGGTGCTGAGTATGCAAACGTACAGCCGCACTCTGGTGCGCAGGCTAACGCCGCTGTGCTGCTTGCCGTACTGAAGCCTGGCGATACATTCCTCGGACTTAACCTCGCTCACGGCGGACACCTCTCACATGGTTCGGCTGTGAACACATCGGGTATTCTCTACCACGCCATAGGCTACGACCTCGACCAGAAGACAGGTCGCGTGAACTACGACCATATGGAGCAGCTCGCACTTGAGCACAAACCGAAACTTATCATCGGTGGCGGTTCGGCATACAGCCGCGAGTGGGACTACAAGCGCATGCGTGAGATTGCCGACAAGGTAGGCGCTCTGCTTATGATTGATATGGCTCACCCTGCAGGTCTCATCGCAGCCGGCTTGCTCGACAACCCGGTGAAGTACGCTCACATCGTTACTTCTACTACTCATAAGACCCTGCGCGGTCCGCGCGGCGGCATCATCCTTATGGGCAAGGACTTCGAGAATCCGTGGGGCTTGAAGACTCCTAAGGGCGTAACAAAGATGATGAGCCAGCTGCTCAACTCTGCAGTGTTCCCAGGACAGCAGGGTGGTCCGTTGGAGCATGTCATCGCTGCCAAGGCTGTAGCTTTCGGCGAGGCTCTGCAGCCTGAGTTCAAGGAGTGGGCAAAGCAGGTGAAGAAGAACGCAAGCGTGCTTGCAGACGAACTCATCAAGCGCGGCTTCACTATCGTGAGCGGCGGCACAGACAACCACTCTATGCTCGTCGACCTCCGTTCGAAGTATCCTGATCTCACCGGCAAGGTGGCTGAGAACGCTCTCGTTGCTGCCGACATCACCGTGAACAAGAACATGGTGCCATACGACACACGCAGCGCTTTCCAGACATCAGGCATCCGCCTCGGTACTCCTGCCATCACAACACGTGGCGCTAAGGAAGACCTCATGGTGCTCATTGCTGAACTCATCGAAGAAGTGCTCAACGACCCGGAGAACGAGGAAGTAATCGCTCGCGTTCGTGCTAAGGTGAACGAGACGATGAAGGATTATCCCCTCTTTGCATACTAATTTTTTTTAAACATTCTTGTCCGCGCCGACCGATACGCATATCTGCTTTGGTCGGCACGTACTTGCGCAACGAACGGCGCTGATGTACTTAGCGGTCGCCGCGGACAACTAATATTTACGCCCCATGCTACAACTTGTCTCTGTAATATTCATAATAATCATCTCCATCTGCTACATCGCCTACCGCACATACATGGCTATACATGAAGCAAAAAGCGGATGCTACGGCTGTAAAGGCTGCGCTCTGAAGGAGCAGATGATAAAAAACAGCAAGCGAAACAAACACACGAGTGCGGCTGTTCACGCTGAGAAATGCAGCAATTTCAGGAAAATCGACTCGTAAACATGAAGATTTTAAGAAAAAACACTGAAAAGTGAAATATTCTTGAAAAAAGTCGCAAAAACATTTGGCTGTTACGAAAAGAATGACTACCTTTGCACTCGCAATTAAGCAACAAGCCTATTTGGTACCTTGGCCGATCGGTTAGGTAACGGTCTGCAAAACCGTGTAGAGCAGTTCGACTCTGCTAGGTACCTCAAGAAAAGTGAAATGTTCGTTTGAACATTTCACTTTTTTCATTTACACAAACATCAACATGTATAACATTCTAAAAACACCAGAAAGAATGACAAAGCAAACAAGCACGCACAAGCCTATACATTATTATATATATAACATCTTACCTTATTATATATATAGCGCAATACTTCTTCTCGCCTCGTGCAACAATCACACGGCAACCAACAGCGACAACGGCGACGGCGACACAATCGCGTTCAAATACGCCGAGCACATAACAGCCGTACGCCACGACGGATATATCGACGTAAAACTGAGCAATCCTTGGAAAGCCGGCACTACCCTACACCGCTATGCCCTTATCAACCGCAAGGACTCGGGGAAAGTGACGCCACCGACAGACGCCACCGCTATATACACACCGATACATAGCGCCGTTGTCTCGACATCACCCCACTGCCGACTACTTTTCGACCTCGGCGCGGCCGAGACAATAAAGGGAGTGTGCGACTTGCAGTACATCACACAATCCGACATACAGCGACGTGCGGCAAAAGGCATCATAGCCGACTGCGGCAACAGCATGTCGCCAACAATCGAACGCATCATCACACTCTCACCCGACGCCATATTCATGTCGCCATACGAAGGAGGCAGCTACGCCCAGCTCGAGAATATCGGCGCCGCAATCATAGAATGCGCCGACTACATGGAGACATCCGCCCTGGGACGCGCCGAATGGATGCGCTTCTATGGCATGCTCACCGGAAAAGAAAACACAGCCGACTCGCTGTTCGCAGCCATAGAACACAACTACAAAACCATCGTCAGCGAGAACAATAAGCAAAAGAAACACCCGAAAGTGCTCACCGAACGCGTCACAAATGGTGTATGGTACTGCCCCGGCGGCAACAGTTCGATGGCAAAACTGATAAAGGATGCAGGCGGGAAATATGTTTTCGCCGACAATAATCAGAGCGGATCACTAAACCTTTCACCCGAAACGGTTATCAGCAAATCAACCGACGCCGACGTTTGGCTCTTCATTTATTATGGAAACCGACCACTAACGCGCAACGAACTGACAGCCGAATACAGCGGATACAAGACCATAAAGGCTTTCAAGGATGGCAACATCTACGAATGCAACGGAAAAACTTCAACTTATTTCGAAGAAATTTCGTTCCGACCCGATTTTTTGCTCGAAGAACTGACGCACATTCTTTACTCATCTGACAGCACCCTGCGCTACTACAAGCGCATATCTGAGTAGAAAAGCAGCGAAGACAAGCCCCAAAACGGGCTTTCAACCCTAAAAACTCAAGAAAATGCACATTTTTCGACAAAAAGTCAAAGAAACATTTGGCGGTTACGAGAAAAACGTATACCTTTGCACTCGCAATTGAGAAACAGTGCTCCGGTTAACTTCAACCAGTATGGAAGTTTGGGTGAGTGGCTGAAACCAGTAGTTTGCTAAACTGCCGTACGGGTAACCGTACCGGGGGTTCGAATCCCCCAGCTTCCGCTGTTCTCTTGAGCAAAATTTTACTGTTGGTGGATTCATCTAATGGTTAGGATACAAGATTCTCAATCTTGGCATAGGGGTTCGATTCCCCTATCCACTACCAAAGCAGTAAGATATAAGATGGTGGATTCATCTAATGGTTAGGATACAAGATTCTCAATCTTGGCATAGGGGTTCGATTCCCCTATCCACTACCAAACCAAGCGTGTAAAACAATATGTTTTACACGCTTTTTTCGTTATACACCTTATTATTTTCAAAAAAAATGCGTAACTTTGTAGCTTAGGACGCAACTACAGCAAAACAAATAGTGTACACAGATATGACAGATATGAAGAAACCGCTCATGGGTATGTCACTCTACGAGCTCAAGGAAGTGGCAAAATCGCTCGGTATGCCAGCCTTCACCGGCGGACAGATGGCGAAATGGCTATCTACACAACACGTAAAATCGATTGACGAGATGACAAACATCTCGAAGACTAACCGTGAGCGCTTGGCTGCCGAATACACCATCGGATGCATGGACCCGATAGACAGCCAGGTATCGAAGGACGGAACCATAAAGTACCTCTTCCCCACCGCTACGGGCAAGCATGTGGAGACTGTGTACATACCCGATCACGACCGCGCCACACTGTGCGTATCGTCGCAGGTGGGATGCAAGATGAACTGTCTGTTCTGCCAGACCGGCAAGCAGGGTTTCGAGGAAAGCCTCACCGCGACCGACATCCTCAACCAGATATACTCGCTGCCCGAACGCGAGAAACTCACAAACATCGTGTTCATGGGTCAGGGCGAGCCGATGGACAATCTCGACAACGTGCTGAAGGTGACGCAGGTAATGACTGCCGACTATGGCTACGCATGGAGCCCTAAGCGCATCACGGTGAGCAGCGTCGGTCTGCGCAAGAAGCTACAGCGCTTCCTCGACGAGAGCGATTGCCATGTGGCTATCAGTATGCACTCGCCGATACCCGAACAGCGCGCACAACTGATGCCGGCAGAGCGCGGCATGTCTATCGTTGAGGTGGTAGACCTCATGCGCAACTACGACTTCACCCACCAGCGCCGACTTTCTTTCGAGTATATAATGTTCAAGGGCGTTAACGACACTACGACTCATGCTCGCGAGATTGTAAAGCTCGTAGAAGGACTTGACTGCCGCTTCAACCTCATACGATTCCACCCTATCCCCAACGTGAATCTGGAAGGCACAGACGACCGCCACATAGAGAACTTCCGCGACTACCTCACAAACCACGGCGTGTTCACGACGATTCGAGCAAGCCGCGGTCAGGACATCTTTGCAGCATGCGGACTGCTTAGCACAGCGAAGAAGATAGAAGAGGAGCGCAAGCGCCGCGAGCAACAACAGTAAGCCTATGCGTTATCTGATACTGCTGTTCGCCGCCGTCACACTCGCCGCATGCAACCGCGGCAAGCAGACAATGCTGCCCGACAGCGGCGGCAGACCATACGAAGTGGTGGTCATCGGCGACAGCGACAGCATATTGTATAAGGTATTGTCAGCGCCCGTCGGTTCTCTGCCACAGCCAGAACCGACATTCGACGTAAGCATGAACACCTCGATGAACGCCACGCTGCGACTCGCAAGCAACATCGTTGTTGTAGAAATTGACGCGAAATTGAATCAAATAAAGGTGAAATACGAGCGCAACGTATATGCCGAACCACAGATGATAGTACGCATAAGTACACCTTCGATGAAAGTTCTGCGCCAGGCGATGCGGTTTCAGGATGCGGCAGACAATATGCGCAATCTGATAAAGCGTAACGAAATGAAGAACGCCATAATGCGACTTGAGCACAAGCACAACACAAAGCTGGAGGCGGAAGTGCTGCAGATGTTCGGCATAGACATGCGCATTCCGGCAGACATGCAAGCAAGTCGCAAGGGCAAGAACTTCATCTGGATATCCAACGACTCGCCTACAGCGATGACAAACATCTGCATCTACACATCGGAGAACCGCGACAGCGTGATGCAGACTAACATAAAGGGCGAAACCGACGACATGTACATGACAACCGTAGAAGGCAGTGTCGCCAGAACAGAACTCACCATAGACGGAAGCGTGCGAACCGTGTGCCGCGGGCTATGGGAGATGTACGGCGACGCAATGGGCGGTCCGTTCGTGCAGCACATAATAAAGCGCAGCGACAAGCAACGCACGATAGTGGCTGAAGTTTTCGTCTTCGCACCCGGAACCAAGAAACGTAACTTGCTGCTCAACACCGAAGCAGCACTATACACAATACAACCCAAACAAAACAACAAATGGAAAACAGAAAAATCCGCGTGGCAATAACCCACGGCGATACCAATGGTATCGGATATGAGCTTATTTTTAAAACCTTTGCAGAGCCTGAAATGCTCGAGCTATGCACGCCGATCATCTACGGATCGCCAAAGATTGCGGCATATCACCGCAAAGCGCTCGACATTCAGGCAAGCTTCAGTATCATCAACAAGGCAGAAGACGCTGTTGACGGACGCGTCAACCTGCTCGCTTGCTTCGACGAAGAGGTGAAGGTTGAGCTCGGACAGCCCACAAAGGAGTCGGGCGAGTCGGCACTCAAGGCTCTCGACAAGGCCATGACCGACTTCCGCAGCCAACTTTACGATGTGCTCGTAGCTTGTCCGGTTTCACTCTCCAACATGACTGCCAACGAGGTTGGCTACACATACAACGGACTGAAGGAATATGCCGAGACTTGCATAGGCGACGGAGCTAAGGGCATGAAGATTATGGTGAACGAATCGCTCCGCATCGCTCTTGCCACAAATGGTCTGGCGATAAAGGACGTTCCAGCAAACATCACAGAGGAGAACATCCTCAACAAGATTCGTACTCTGAACACCTGTCTGAAACGCGACTTCCGTCTGTCGAACCCACGCATCGGCGTGCTCGCTTTGAACCCTAAAGCAGACGGCGTTGAGGAGAAGGAAATTCTGCTGCCAGCTATCAAAAAGGCTGAGGAGGAAGGCATAACAGCTTACGGACCGTACGCAGCCGAAGACTACTTCGGCAAGAATGCGTGCGACGCATTCGACTGCACACTCGCCATGTACGACGACCAGGCTAACATTCCGTTCACCACCACAATGCAGAACAACGGCATCTATTACATATCATCACTCCCCCTCGTATGCACGGCGCCAGCACTTACTCCCGACTTCACGAATGCCGGACATGGCGTTGCCGACGAGAACGCATTGCGCCACGCTATCTATGCAGCTATCGACATCGTGCGCAACCGCGAAGAATACGAATTGCCACTTGCCAATCCGCTGCCGAAGCTCTATCACGAGAAGCGTGACGAAAGCGAGAAGGTGAGATTCTCTATTCCGAAGAAGCGCGACAACAACCAGCAAGGCAACAGATAAAACCTCTGCCAGCTAAAAAAGTAGCATAAAGCTGCATCTATTTTAATAGAAATATGTAATTTTGTTACCAAATGGATACATCTGAACTGCAAAGATTAAAACAACGGTACAACATCGTAGGCAACTGCGATGCGTTGAACCGTGCTCTCGACGTCGCTAAGCAGGTGGCGTCGACAGACCTCAGTGTGCTCATTGTGGGCGAGAGCGGTGTGGGAAAAGAGATAATACCGCGACTGATACACGACAATTCTCCACGCAAACACGAGAAATACTTCGCCATCAACTGCGGCTCTATACCGGAAGGCACTATAGACAGCGAACTCTTTGGACATGAGAAGGGATCGTTCACGGGTGCAATCGGCGAGAGCGAAGGCTATTTCGGTACGGCAAACAAAGGCACTATATTCCTCGACGAGGTCGGCGAGCTGCCAATGGCAACACAAGCACGCCTGCTGCGTGTGCTCGAAACTGGCGAATACATACGTGTGGGTGGTCAGAAGATAATGAAAACCAATGTGCGCATCGTTGCCGCAACCAACGTCAACATGCACAAGGCAATAAGCGAGGGACGTTTCCGCGAAGATCTCTACTATCGTCTGAACACCATCCCTATCCAAATGCCGCCATTGCGCGACCGTGGCAACGACATTCTCCTACTCTTCAGTCTGTTCACAATGCAGATTGCGGAGAAGTATGGCATGAGCCGCATCACGCTAACCGACGAAGCGAAGGCAATAATGCTTAGATACAAGTGGCCGGGTAACGTGCGCCAGCTGAAGAATATCACTGAGCAGATGTCCGTACTCAGCACAACACGCGTGATAGACGCCGAAACGCTGAGCAAGTTCATACCGCAGGACAAGGAAAGCACGCAGCTTGCCACCACAACGCCAACCGGATCGCACTCGTACGAGAGCGAACGCGAGATTCTATATAAGATTCTCTACGAGTTGAGAGGCAACGTGAGCGATCTGCGCCGCGAGATGACCAATCTGCGCAAACAGATTGACGACAACCGCACACTCGACAACTTCGCAGCTGCCCAGCAGGTACACGCTCTGCAGCCAGCCACATTCAGTCCGTATCAGGACGTGGAGGCCGAGGAGATAAGAGATGGCGTAACAACCTCTCAAAACGAACAGAACGAGAGTCTGAACCTTAGCGACATCGGTCGTCAGGTGGTAGAGAAAGCCCTCGAACGCAACGGTGGCAACCGCAAGAAGGCTGCGCAGGAACTGGGCATCTCCGACCGCACACTCTACAGACGCATAAAGCAATATGGACTCGACAAATAATAAAGACATGAAACGAATCCGTACACATTATATATATATAGCACTTGTACTGATTGCATCTATAACAATTTCGGCGTGCAAGGTAAGCTACAAGTTCAACGGAGCGAGCATCGACTATACAAAGACAAAGACAATACAGATAGCCGACTTCCCTATCCGTTCAAGCTATGTATGGGGACCGATGGGACCGATGTTCAACAATCAGCTGAAGGACATGTTCGCAAGTCATACCAAACTGAGTCAGGTTAGAAACAACGGCGACTTGAAGATTGAAGGCGAGATTACGCAATACTCGCAGCGCAACAAGTCGGTGTCTGCAAGCGGACAGTCTGCACAGACCGAGCTTTCGATAACCGTGAACGTGAGATTCACTAACAACGTGAATCACAGCGAGGACTTCGAGCGTCAGTTCTCGTCATCCAAGTCATACGAGACAACACAAAGCCTCGCAACGGTGCAGGAGGAACTCGTAACGCAGATGATCAAGGACATCACCGAGCAGATATTCAACGCAACGGTAGCCAACTGGTAACATTAAACATTAATAAACAAAACGTAAAAAAGTGGATTTAGTACGCCTCATAAATCATCCGGAACTAATGAACAAGGAGACTCTGTACGAGCTCCGTAACTTAGTCGCGCTATATCCATACTATCAGACGGCACGAATATTGATGTTGAGGAACATGTATCTGCTGCACGATAGCGCGTTCGACGACGAGCTTCGCCGAACCGCTTTATACGTGACAGACAGAAGCATGCTATTCAAGTTGGTGGAGAGTGCACACTACGAGTTCAAGAACCCGAACGAAGTTGCTGTAGACAATATGGAGACAAGTGCGGACGACGGCAACCGCACTATCTCCATTATCAACAACTTCCTCGATTCCGCCCCACAGCAAGACCAACCTGACGAACCTAAGCACAAGCCCACACCGGCAGACGCTGCGGTAGATTATGTTGCATATTTGCTGAAGACGGAAAGCGAAGAAGAGAATACGCAGGAACAGAGTCCGCAACTGAAAGGCCAGAAGCTTATCGACGACTTCATCAACAAAGACGGAGGCAAAATACAGCTGCAGGAGAAACCTACCTACAAGCCAGAACTCGAAGAAGAGAAAAAAGAAGAAAACGAAGGCGAAGACGGCTATTTCACAGAGACTTTGGCCAAGATTTATATAAAACAAGGCAGATATTCAAAGGCTCTTGAAATTATTCAGCGTTTAAATTTGAATTATCCAAAAAAAAATGCTTACTTTGCAGACCAAATCAGATTTTTAAAGAAACTTATAATAAATAACAAAAATAACAAATAGAAAAATGATTTACACATTATTCGTAATTTTCATCGTGATAGCATCCCTGCTCATGATTGGCATTGTGCTTATTCAGGAGTCAAAGGGTGGCGGTTTGGCATCAAACTTCTCGTCATCTAACGCTATCTTAGGTGTACGCAAGACCACCGACTTCGTAGAGAAAGCTACATGGGGTCTCGCAATCACAATGGTTGTCCTCAGCATCGTATGCGCTCACGTTGCTCCTGTTTCTTCAGAGGGTACAAGCGTTATGGAGAAGACTGCAACTGAAACACAGACAACAAACCCGAACACTACTCCTGGTTTCGGAGCAAGCCAACAGCAGGCTGCACCAGCAGCAGCAGGCGCACAGCAGGCTCCAGCCCAGCAGGCTCCGGCTCAGCAGGCTCCGGCAAAGTAATTTGCAAAGAGAGACTACTGCACCAATAAGAGTAAAGGAAATTACGCCCCGTTTTAAAGCATAAAACGTCCAGAGCAATACGCTTTGGACGTTTTTTGTGTATATAAGTATGTATAACTGTAGGTATGCGCAACTAAAACTTGAAATCTCCGCTCAATAATTTTATGGAACAAGGGAGTTTTAACAGTCATTTTTATGATAAAGATAATTTTTGGCAGACAATTCACGAAAAACCACTATTGTTAATGCACACCAACCGATAAAGCAAAACAAGGGTCCGAAACCATAAAAACGGTTCGAAACACCACAAAGACAGCAGAAAAACCAGCAAAAACAAGGAAAAATCAAGAAAAAGTTGATTTTTATTGAAAAAAGTTTGAAAAACATTTGGAGGATTAGAAATAAACCGCTACCTTTGCACTCGCTTTAAAGAACTAAGCAATACTGCTAAGTAAAGCAAATAACATGGTGGCCGTAGTTCAGTTGGTTAGAGCGTCAGATTGTGGTTCTGAATGTCGTGGGTTCGAGTCCCACCTGCCACCCAACAAAGAGTCAGACTTCTTTTGAAGTTTGACTCTTTTTTTTATACTTCTACCAACATTCATCACATCAATCCGACAACATTTGGCTACATTAATATTATCCGTATATTTATTTCATATGTTAGAAATAAAAGCGAAACATTATCATAATAAAACATAAAATACGATTAACGTTTTGCTATTTCTTTAAATTAACGTAACTTTGTGGAAATAATAACAAAATCAAGGTTATATGTTTGACAAAGCAACTTACGTTAACCGTCGCGCCAAGCTCAGAGAGCTTATGAAAGACGGAATAATAATACTCTTCGGTAATAACGAATCGCCATGCAACTACCCGTCAAATGGCTACTACCCGTTCCGTCAAGACTCCTCATTCCTTTACTACTTCGGACAGAACAGAGAAGGACTTGTTGGCGTCATTGACATTGACAACGGCACAGAAACACTCGTTGGCAACGACATTGACATTGAAGACATCGTATGGTACGGCAGCGTAGACAGTGTGAAGGACATGGCAGAGCAGGTAGGCGTGGCTAACACAGCGCCTATGAAGTCGCTCAAGAGCATCTGCAACGAGGCTATGCGACTGAAACGCCGCATCCATTTCCTGCCACCCTACCGCCACGATACCAAGATACAGATATTCGATTTGCTCGGCATCCATCCCGTGCAGCAGAAGGAGGCAGCAAGCATGGACCTTATCCGTGCCGTTGTAAAGATGCGTTCTACAAAGGAGCAGCAGGAGATTGAGGAACTTGAGCGTGCGGCAGTCATCGGCCACAAGATGCACACCACAGCCATGCGCCTCACAAAGCCAGGTCTCACAGAGAAATACGTAGCCGGACAAGTGGACGGCATCGCCCTCTCTTACGGCGCAATGACAAGCTTCGCAACCATCTTCAGTCAGCACGGCGAGATCATGCACGGCAACCCGTCGATGGCAGAACTCGAGAGCGGACGCCTCGTATTGTGCGACTGCGGTGCCGAGACAATCAACAACTATTGTTCGGACAACACACGCACATTCCCCGTCAACGGCAAGTTTACCGACCGCCAACTTGAGATTTACTCTATCGTAGAAGCATGCCACGACCATGCACTCGACGTTGCCAAGCCCGGCGTGAAGTATATGGACGTACACTTCTCAATATGCCGCCTGATGACCGAGCGTCTGAAGGAGCTCGGACTGATGAAGGGCGACGTGGACGAAGCCGTAGCTGCAGGCGCTCACGCCATGTTCTTGCCTCACGGATTGGGCCACATGATGGGCATGGACGTACACGACATGGAAGGTCTCGACCAGATCAACGTTGGCTTCGATGAGGAGACACGCCCGCGCCTCGACCAGTTCGGTACAAACTGCCTGCGCATGGGACGCCGTCTGGAGGAAGGTTTCGTCGTGACTGACGAGCCAGGCATCTACTTCATCCCCGCACTCATCGACGACTGGAAGGCTTCGGGCCATTGTGCCGAGTTCCTCAACTTCGACAAGATTGAGACTTACAAGGACTTCGGCGGCATACGCATCGAAGACGACATCCTCATCACAAAGGACGGTTGCCGTTTCCTCGGCAAAGACAGAATACCGTACCACCCGAAGGACGTCGAAGCGTTCATGGCAGAGAGCAAATAGACATTGCCTAATATAAACAACTTTTTAAATTACAACAAAATCACATGAAGAAAATCTTAACACTCGCACTTCTCGCACTTCTTGCGACTGGCGCAAACGCAGCTAAGCCAAAGAAGGCTGCAAGGAGCAACAAGCCTGTCTTCACGACAATCAAGGAGAACCCGATCACAAGTATCAAGGACCAGAACCGTAGCGGCACATGCTGGGACTACTCTACTCTCTCATACTTCGAGAGCGAGATTCTCAAGGCTACAGGCAAGACTTACGACCTCTGCGAGGCTTTCGTAGCTAACAAGACCTATATGGACCGCGCCGTTCAGGTGGTTCGTCTGCACGGCGACTGCCAGTTCTCTCAGGGTGGTTCGGCTTACGACGTATTGCACGTACTGAAGAACCAGGGTATCTGCCCGGAGGACGCAATGCCGTTCCCAGGTTCACTCTACGGCGACTCGCTCAACAACTTCAACGAGTTCTTCGGCCAGCTTGAGCCGTACGTAGCAGGCATCGCTAAGAGCACAGCTAACAAGATTTCTTCGCAGTGGAAGGTGGGTCTCCAGGGCATCCTCGACGCTTACCTCGGCCAGTGCCCTGAGAAGTTCACATACGAAGGCAAGGAGTACACTCCGAAGTCATTCGCAGCAAGCCTCGGCTTGAACTTCGACGACTACGTAACAATCACAAGCTACTCTCACCACCCGTACTACACACAGTACGCTGTTGAGGTGCAGGACAACTGGCGCAACCCGCTGTCATGGAACCTTCCGATGGAGGACATGGCACGCATCCTCGAGAACGCTGTCATGAACGGCTACACAGTAGCTTGGGGTGGCGACGTTAGCGAGCCGGGCTTCACACGCAAGGGTCTTGCTTACTTCGTAGACACAAAGAAGGCAGAGGGCCTCTCTGGCAGCGACATGGCTCGCTGGTTGAAGCTTTCTCCGGCAAAGCGCACAAACCTCATCGACTCACTCGGTTGCAAGGTGCCTGAGCTCGAGCCGACAGCAGAGCAGCGTCAGCAGCGCTTCGACAACTGGGAGCTCACCGACGACCACGGCATGCTTATCTTCGGTATCGCTAAGGACCAGCATGGCAAGGAATACTACATGGTGAAGAACTCTTGGGGCGAGACAGGCGACTACAAGGGTATCTGGTACATGACAAAGAACTTCATCGTAGCCAACACAATGGACTTCATGGTTAACAAGAACGCTATCCCGGCTGACATCCTCCAGAAGATGATAGAGGCTAAGAAGAATCAGGGAATCGGCGATTAATCGACAGTTTCTATAAATAAACCATACAGACCGAGCAAGTGGACACCCACGCTTGCTCGGTCTTTTTTTGTGCATTTGCCACCGGACGGCGGACGGAATCCGATTGGACGGCGAACGGAATCCGATTGGACGGCGGACGGAATCCGATTGGACGGCAAACGGAATCCGATTGGACGGCGGACGCAAACGACTGAACACAGACTATAAAAATATAATAATTAGTTACAAAGAATTTAAGCGGCACCTGAAAAACACGCAAAACAATCCTCGTATTCCACATAATTTTTGTAACTTTACACGCGTTTTACCTTAAACGCGCAGACACTCTGCACCCCACTCCTAAACCGAAAAAATAAAAACTATATATAATGTTATTCAAATGGAATTACAAGCCACCTACGAAAGAGGAGAAACAGGCGGCTGACGAACTGGGGGCGAAGCTGAATATCAGCCCGATACTCGCCCAGCTGCTAATGCAACGCGGCATAACAACAGAGTCAGCGGCCAAGCGATTCTTCCACCCGCAGCTGGCAGACCTCATCAACCCCTTCCTCATGAAGGACATGGACCTCGCCGTCGACCGCCTCAACGACGCGATGGGCCGCAAGGAACGCATACTCGTCTACGGCGACTACGACGTGGACGGATGCACTGCGGTAGCACTGGTGTATAAGTTCATACAACAGTTCTACTCCAACATCGAGTATTACATCCCCGACCGCTACGACGAAGGCTACGGCGTGAGCAAGAAAGGCATCGACTACGCCAAGGAGGCCGGCGTGAAGCTCATCATCATCCTCGACTGCGGCATCAAGGCCGTTGAAGAGATAGCCTACGCCAAGTCGCTCGGCATCGACTTCATCATCTGCGACCACCACATGCCCGACGAAGAACTGCCGCCGGCCGTGGCTATCCTCAACCCGAAGCGACCCGACGACACCTACCCGTTCAAGCATCTCTGCGGATGCGGCGTGGGATTCAAGCTGATGCAGGCGTTCGCCAAGAACAACGGCATACCCTTCGCCCGACTCATACCGCTGCTCGACTTCTGTGCCGTGAGTATAGCTGCCGACATCGTACCCGTAACCGAGGAGAACCGCATTCTCGCCTACCACGGACTCAAGACGCTCAACCAGAACCCGAGCATAGGTCTGAAGGCTATAATCGACATCTGCGGACTCGGAGGCAGAGACATATCAATGAGCGACATCGTGTTCAAGATAGGTCCGCGCATCAATGCGTCGGGACGTATGGAGAACGGACGCGAGAGCGTAGACCTGCTCGTGGAGAAAGACTTCTCGCACGCGCTCGCCAAGGCAAAGCACATCGACGAATACAACGAGCAGCGCAAGGACATCGACAAGCAGATGACGGAGGAGGCGAACAGTATCGTCTCGAAGCTGGAGAGCCAGCGCCACCGCTCGTCGATAGTGCTCTACGACGAGAACTGGAAGAAGGGCGTTATCGGCATCGTGGCGTCACGACTCACCGAAATATACTTCCGCCCGACCGTAGTGCTCACTCGCGACGGCGACTTCGCTACGGGTTCTGCACGCAGCGTGACGGGCTTCGACGTATACTCGGCTATCAAGAGTTGCCGCGACCTGCTCGTCAACTTCGGCGGACACACCTACGCAGCCGGATTGACGCTGCGCTGGGACGATATCCAGGAGTTCCGCAACCGCTTCCAGCGATATGTAGACGAGCACATACAGCCCGAACAGACAGAGGCGATGCTCAACATCGACGCCGAAATCGACTTCCGCGACATAACGAAGAAACTGCATAACGACCTGAAGCGGTTCTCGCCGTTCGGACCCGGCAACACCAAGCCGCTCTTCTGCACGACAGACGTATACGACTACGGCACGAGCAAGGTTGTAGGACGCGAGCAGGAGCATATAAAGCTTGAGCTTGTAGATTCGAAGTCGAGCAACATCGTCAACGGTATCGCATTCGGACAGAGCGCTTCAGCGCGTTACATTAAATCGAAACGTAGCTTCGATATTGCCTACACTATTGAGGACAACGTTTTCAAACGCAACATGGTGCAGCTGCAGATTGAAGACATACGAGTGGCTGAGGAAGACTAACAACAGAACGTTAAAGAGAAGCTTCAATAAACAAAAAGATGGGTTACGACGACACACTATATCTCAAGATACTGAGAGACACTTGGGGCTACTCCGATTTTCGCGGCATACAGCGCGACATCATACGCAGCATCGCCGAGGGCAAGGATACACTGGGACTGATGCCTACGGGCGGCGGCAAATCGCTCACGTTCCAGGTGCCGGCTCTCGCCATGGAAGGCGTGTGCATCGTCATCACACCGCTCATCGCCCTGATGAAAGACCAGGTAGACAATCTGCGGCGACGCCAAGTGCTCGCCGCAGCCATCTACTCGGGTATGAGTCGCCAGGAAATTGTAAAGACACTCGAGAACTGCGTGCTCGGTCATACGAAGATACTCTACGTTTCTCCCGAGCGCATAGGATCTGAACTGTTCCAGACAAAACTGGCGCACATCAAGGTGAGCTTCATCACCATCGACGAGGCTCACTGCATATCGCAATGGGGCTACGACTTCCGACCGTCATACCTGCACATTGCCGACATACGCCGCATAAAGCCCGATGCACCAATACTCGCGCTCACTGCAACTGCTACGACAGAGGTGATTGACGATATTCAGGAGCAGCTGGAGTTCAAGGAGAAGAACGTGTTCCGCATGAGTTTCGAGCGTAAGAACCTCGCTTACGTAGTGCGTTCATCAGACAACAAGATGCAGCAACTCATACACATTCTGAACTCGATAAGCGGCAGTGCAATAGTGTATGTACGCAGCCGCAAATTGGCTAAGGAGATAAGCGAATATATATTAAACAACAACATTAGCGCTACGTTCTATCACGCTGGACTTGAACACTCTACAAAAGACGAGCGACAGAAGAAGTGGCACGATGACGAGGTGCGCGTAATGGTGGCAACCAACGCTTTCGGCATGGGCATCGACAAGCCAGACGTGCGCGTCGTGATACACATCTCATGCCCCGACTCCATCGAGGCTTACTTCCAGGAAGCGGGCAGAGCCGGACGCGACGGCAAGAAGGCTTACGCCGTATTGCTGTACGACAGGGGCGACAGAACAAAACTCGTGAAGCGCATTGCGCAGGAGTTCCCCGACAAGAAGGAGATATGCCGCGTGTATGAGCACGTAGCATACTATCTGCAGATTGCTGCCGGGTCGGGCTACGGACGCACGTTCCGATTCGAAATAGAAAAGTTCTGCCGCATCTTCCACCACTACCCAGTCATCGTCAACTCGGCTCTGAAGATACTCACAAGGGCTGGCTATCTGGAATACGACGTCGACCCTGACTCGCGAACACGTGTGAAGTTCACGCTCGAACGCGACCAGCTATACATGCTCCACGACACGACGCCCAACGAAGAAGCAGTGATAACAACGATGCTACGCGAATACAGCGGACTGTTTGTCGACTACCATTTCGTAGAAATAGCATTCATTGCACACGCCAGCGGTCTCACACAGCAGCAGGTATACCTGATACTGACGAGTCTGAGCCAGCGACGCATACTTCACTTCATACCCGAACGGTCGGTGCCGCTCCTGACATACACAAGAGACCGCGTACTGCCGGAGGAAATAGTGATAAGTAAAACGGTATACGAGGAGCGCAAGGCGCAGTTCGAGAAACGCATAGAAAGCATTATCAATTACGCCGAGAACGACACCGTGTGCCGCAGCAGACAGTTGCTGCGCTACTTCGGCGAGACACGCACAGAAGACTGCCAACAGTGCGACGTGTGTCTTGCGCACCAAAAGACGCCCCAATCGTACAAAAAAGCCTTCAATCAAGCGCTTAAAGCGATAAAAGAAATGCTCGCCGACGGCGAAAAGCACTCAATAACAGAGCTTAACAAGATAACACTCAATCAGGACGCAAAAGACGAAGCACTCGAATATCTCGTCAACGAAGAGGTGATAGGAGTGAAGTACAACGACATCTACTTAAAAAAGTAACTTAAAATAAATTAAATAGATAAGATTTTATTCCGTATCTCGCTATTTTTTGTTTACTTTTGCAAAAGAAGCGACGTGTATTGAAACGCCCCACAAAGCGCACACATTAATTATAATAAAAAGAAAAGAAAATAGATATGTTTGAAAATCTTAGTGACAGACTTGAACGCAGTTTCAAAATCCTCAAAGGTGAAGGCAAGATTACCGAAATCAACGTTGCCGAAACCCTTAAAGACGTAAGACGCGCTCTGCTGGATGCCGACGTAAACTATAAGGTGGCAAAGACTTTCACAGACACCGTGAAGAAGAAAGCCCTCGGCATGAACGTACTCACAGCGGTGAAGCCAAGCCAGCTGATGGTGAAGATCGTACACGACGAGCTCGCAGAACTCATGGGTGGCGAAGCAGCCGAGCTTAACTTGAACGGACGCCCGTCAATCATCCTTATGAGCGGTCTGCAGGGTTCGGGTAAGACCACATTCTCTGGCAAGCTCGCAAACATGCTCAAGAACAAGCAGCACAAGAACCCGTTGCTCGTAGCCTGCGACGTATATCGTCCGGCTGCTATCGAACAGCTTAAGGTTGTGGGCGAGCAGATCGGCGTACCCGTATATTCAGAGCCGGAGAGCAAGGACGTTGTAAGCATCGCAAACAACGCTATTCGCGAGGCAAAGGCTAAGAGCTACGACGTAGTAATCGTCGATACCGCAGGTCGTCTGGCTGTAGACGAGGAGATGATGAACGAGATTGAGACTCTGAAGAACGCCATCAACCCGAACGAGACTCTCTTCGTTGTCGACTCAATGACCGGTCAGGACGCTGTCAACACAGCTAAGGAGTTCAACGACCGCCTCGACTTCGACGGCGTGGTTCTCACCAAGCTCGACGGCGACACACGCGGCGGTGCAGCTCTCTCTATCCGCACCGTTGTCACTAAGCCAATCAAGTTCGTAGGTACAGGCGAGAAGATGGAAGCTATTGACGTGTTCCATCCGTCACGTATGGCAGACCGAATCCTCGGCATGGGCGACATCGTGAGTCTTGTTGAACGTGCTCAAGAACAGTTCGACGAGGAAGAGGCACGCCGCTTGCAGAAGAAGATTCAGAAGAACAAATTCGACTTCAACGACTTCCTCGGACAGATTGAGCAGATCAAGAAGATGGGTAATCTGAAGGATCTCGCAGCAATGATTCCGGGCGTAGGCAAGGCTATCAAGGACGTTGACATCGACGACAATGCTTTCAAGGGCATTGAAGCTATCATAAAGAGTATGACTCCGAAGGAGCGTACCAACCCCGAAATTCTCAACCAGAGCCGCCGCATGCGTATTGCGAAAGGTAGCGGTACGAACATCCAGGAGGTGAACCGCCTCATCAAGCAGTTCGACCAGACACGCAAGATGATGAAGATGGTTACTGGTACAAATATGGCAAAAATGGCAGGCATGATGAGCAAGATGAAAGGCATGCCAGGTATGCCGAAGTTCTAAAACATTAAAGATATGCAACTGATAGACGGAAAAGCAACAGCCGAGGCTATTAAAGCAGAAATAGCCGAAGAGGTAAAGAGCATCATGGCCGCAGGTGGCAAGCAACCGCATCTCGCGGCTGTGCTTGTCGGACACGACGGCGGCTCTGAGACTTATGTGAAGAACAAGGTTCTGGCCTGCGAGAAGTGCGGCTTTAAGTCGACACTTATCCGCTACGAGGATGACATCACCGAAGACGAACTGCTCGCATGTGTAGATCGTCTGAACAATGACGACGACGTAGACGGATTCATCGTGCAGTTGCCGCTCCCGCGTCATATCGACGAGCAGAAGATAATAGAGGCTATCGACTACCGCAAGGACGTTGACGGCTTCCATCCTATAAACGTCGGACGCATGTCTATCGGTCTGCCATGCTTCGTATCGGCTACTCCACTCGGAATAGTGACATTGCTGAAGCGCTACAACATCGAAACCGCCGGCAAGAAGTGCGTTGTGCTCGGCAGAAGCAACATCGTAGGCAAGCCTATGGCACAGTTGATGATGCAGAAGCAGTACGGCGACGCCACTGTTACTGTATGCCACTCGCACACCACCGACATCAAGAAGGAATGTCGCGAAGCCGACATCATCATAGCAGCTATCGGCAAGCCCGACTTCGTGACAGCCGACATGGTGAAGGAAGGCGCTGTAGTGATTGACGTAGGCACAACCCGTGTTCCTGACGCAACCCGTAAGAGCGGTTTCCGTCTCAACGGCGACGTGAAGTTCGACGAAGTAGCTCCGAAGTGTTCGTTCATAACACCAGTGCCAGGCGGCGTCGGACCGATGACTATCTGTTCGCTGATGAAGAACACGCTGCAGGCAGCGAAGGGATGGTAAGATAAAGACAGGCGTCAGCATCCGGAATCACTGGTGCTTACAACTGTCAACGCAACAACATAACACACCCCAACCTTAATAAGTATGACAGCAGAAGACTATTACAAGCTCGGCAACGAGTACAGACGTAAAGGCGATTGGAAGCATGCTATCGACAACTATCTCGAAGCAATAGCTCTCGACCCCGAGTCGCCTGCAGTGGAAGCAAAGCAAATGCTCGACGACATGTTCGCCTTCTACTGTAAAGACATGTATAACCCCTAACTCTAAACAACATATTACTATGGGAAAAATCAAAGGTGCTATCGTGGTTAACACCGACCGGTGCAAAGGATGCTCTCTTTGTGTTGTAGCTTGCCCGAAAGATGTCATTGCTCTCACAGCAAAGGCAGTGAACGTGCATGGTTATCAATACGCCGAGGCTGTAAGACCTGACGATTGTATTGGTTGTGCATCGTGCGGAATTGTATGTCCGGACGGATGTATTAGTGTTTACCGTAAAAAAATGGAGGATTAACACAATGGCAGAACAGGAAGTTAAACTTATGAAAGGCAACGAGGCTCTCGCCCACGCTGCCATCCGTTGTGGCTGTGATGGTTATTTCGGCTATCCTATTACTCCACAGACCGAAGTTATCGAAACACTCTCAGAACTTAAGCCTTGGGAGACTACTGGCATGGTAGTGCTTCAGGCGGAGAGTGAAGTTGCATCAATCAACATGCTTTACGGTGGCGGTGGCTCCGGCAAGCGCGTTATGACATCGTCGTCAAGTCCGGGCGTATCGCTCATGCAGGAGGGTATCTCTTACATGGCAGGCGCAGAAGTACCGGGTCTTATCGTCGACGTTCAGCGAGGCGGTCCTGGTCTTGGCACCATTCAGCCTTCACAGAGCGACTATTTTCAGGCTACCCGTGGCGGTGGCAATGGCGACTACTATATTCTCGTGCTCGCACCGAACTCTGTTCAGGAGATGGCCGACTTTGTCGACCTCTCATTCGAGCTCGCTTTCAAGTATCGCATCCCTGCAATGATTCTCTCTGACGGTGTTATCGGACAGATGATGGAGAAGGTTGTTCTTCCTCCGTTCAAGCCACGCCGCACAAACGAGGAGATCATCAAGGAATGTCCGTGGGCATCAACCGGTTGCAAGGGCCGCAAGCCCGTCGTTATCACATCTCTCGAGCTTAAGCCTGAGATTATGGAGCAACGCAACCTGCAGCTTCAGGAGAAATACCGCAAGATTCGCGAGAACGAGGTTCGCTACGAGACCAAGTTCATGGACGACGCAGAATACATGATCGTTGCGTTCGGTTCGGCAGCGCGTATTGCAGAAAAGACTATCGAGCTTGCACGTGCAGAGGGCATCAAGGTCGGTTTGTTCCGTCCTATCACATTGTGGCCTTTCCCCGAAAAGGAGATTGCAGAGGCAGCTAAGAAGCTCAAGGGTATTCTCGTTGCAGAGATCAACGCCGGCATGATGATTGAGGACGTGCGCCTCGCAGTAAACGGCACTGTACGTTGTGAGCACTACGGACGACTCGGCGGCATCGTTCCCGAGCCAGAGGAAATGGTTAAAGCTTTAAAGGAGAAATTTCTATGAACGATATAATATCACCGGAGAACCTGGTTTATAAAAAGCCTGAGCTTCTCAACGATACCCACATGCACTACTGCGCAGGTTGTTCGCACGGCGTAGTTCACAAACTTGTGGCTGAAGTTATCGAAGAAATGGGCATGCAGGAGAACACCATCGGCGTAAGCCCGGTAGGTTGCTCTGTATTCGCCTACAAATATATCGACATCGACTGGCAGGAAGCAGCACACGGACGCGCTCCAGCTCTTGCTTCTGCCATCAAGCGTCTGTGGCCAGAGCGCCTTGTCTTCACCTATCAGGGCGACGGCGACATGGCTTGTATCGGAACTGCCGAGAGTATCCACGCATTGAACCGCGGTGAGAACATCACTCTCATCTTCATCAACAATGCCATCTATGGTATGACTGGTGGACAGATGGCTCCGACAACGCTTATCGGTCAGAAGACATCTACATGTCCTTACGGTCGCGAGCCTAAATTGCACGGCTGGCCGCTCAACCTCTCGGAAATGGCCGTCACTTTGCCGGGCACATGCTTCGTAACACGCCAGAGCGTGGAGAACGTAGCATCAATCCGCAAGGCAAAGGCTGCTATCAAGAAGGCGTTCACAGCATCTATGGAGGGCAAGGGTTCATCACTCGTTGAGATTGTTGCTACATGCAACAGCGGATGGAAGTTGCCACCGGTGAAAGCCAACAAGTGGATGGAAGAGAATATGTTCAAACAATACCCGAAGGGTGACTTAAAAGACACGACAAACCTATGAAAGCAGAAATAATTATAGCAGGTTTCGGAGGACAGGGCGTGCTCTCAATGGGTAAGATTCTCGCCTACTCCGGTCTGATGGAAGACAAAGAAGTAACATGGATGCCGGCTTACGGTCCTGAGCAGCGTGGCGGTACAGCCAACGTGACAGTAATCGTGAGCGAAGAGCGCATCTCGTCGCCTATCCTTAGCCAGTATGATGTGGCTATCGTGCTCAACCAGCCGTCGCTCGACAAGTTCGAGTCGAAGGTAAAGCCTGGCGGCATACTTATATATGACGGTTTCGGTATCATCAATCCGCCGACACGCAAGGACATCAATGTCTATCGTATCGACGCTATGGATAAGGCTGCCGAACTGAAGAACTCAAAGGTGTTCAACATGATTGTACTCGGCGGCCTGCTGAAGGTTTGCCCGATCGTGAGCACCAACGGCCTTAACAAGGCTCTTTACAAGACACTTCCCGAGCGTCACCACGGTCTTATTCCTCTGAACATGGAGGCTGTAGAGGCTGGCGGACAGATTATCGAGAAGGTTTAAAATCGAAAACTTATTTTTTTATAACTCTCTAATTATTGGGGGCGGGCTGCAGTGATTGCACCCCGTCCTTTTTTGTTGTTTGCAGTTGAAGGTATTTATATAGTTTGCAGTTTGACTTTGTCATTGTTTGCAATTATGACAATTTTAAAGTTTCATACCCTTAATATTATTTTGTCTATAGAAATCGAGTACGTGAAAAAATCATCCATATCTTCCAGGATCGCAGTAACACGCACATTATAAGCAATATAAAGGCTGGAAGATATTCTACAAATCGAGTTATCTTCCTGCTTATCTCCCAGCCTGACACCGGCTTCACCCACAAACTACTGCGCGTCGCGGTAGATTCCGTCTACGATTGAGTCGGCAAGGGAGATGTTCGGCACAAGGATGGTGTCGCAACTGAGCGACTTCGCTACGAGCAGGAATATCTCTGCTGCGGGTACAATCACATCAGCTCGGTCTTCCTTCAGATGAAACTGCTCCATGCGCTCACTGAACGACAATGAAGCAAGCTGCGTGTAAAGTTCCTGCAGACGGTCGACGGGCAGACTGCGCTCCTCACCCTTCACATGCGAGAGTTTGAAGAGGCGGTTGATGTTGCCGCCCGAACCGATAATCTTCGTACCCGGATACTCCTTGGCGTACCTCTCCAGCACCTTACACATCGAGGCAAGCTCCTTCTTACTCACCGCTCCGGCAAGCATACGCAGTGTACCCACATTGAACGAGTGGCTCTCGGCAAGAATGCCGTCATGCAGAAGCGAAATCTCCGTACTGCCACCGCCGACGTCGACATAAGCATAGTTGCCTACCCCACTGTCGGTGTTCTCCACAAGGTTGTTGCAGAGCAACTGCGCCTCAGCCGCACCGGGTATAATCTCAAGGCGTATGCCCGTATGCTTCTCAATGCGCTTCATCACCTTGCGCCCGTTCTCGGCGTCGCGCATAGCAGAAGTGGCGCAAGCGCGATACTGCTCCACATTGTAAAGCAGCATGAACTGGCGGAACGCCTTCATCATGTGGAACATCATGTGCTGACGCTGCTTCGAGATCTTGCCGAGCGTGAACACATCCTTGCCAAGACGCAGCGGAATGCGCACAAACAGCAGTTTCGTAACCTTCACCTCACCAGTCTCGTTGTTTGGGTCGAAACTCTTTATCAGCAGTCGGGCTCCGTTCGAGCCGATGTCAATAGCCGCAATGTTCATCACATTGCTCTCTAAAACGTTATCCATCTGTATATCTATTTACCGAAATAACTTTATTCAAACATAAATACTACTTCTCGGCGTACGCCTTATGCAGTTCTTCCTGCGAGCGGAACGGCATTTCGCCTTCTACAACGGGTTGAATCTCGTTAGTGCCGCGTCCATCCACGATGCGTCCGTTCGTAGTGTCGCGCAGTCCGTAGTCGACGGTGCGTAGCAGGTCTGCCTTCATATCCTCGTCGTATACCGGAGAGAGCACCTCGATGCGGTTCACGAGGTTGCGCGGCATCCAGTCGGCAGAACCGATGAAGTAGCGCGGACGGTTGTTGTTGCAGAAGATGAGGATGCGCGAGTGTTCGAGATAGCGGTCGATGATGCCAATGATGCGTATATTCTCGCTCATACCCTCCACGCCCGGCACAACCGAACAGTTGCCACGCACGAGAGCGTCGATACGCACACCGGCACGCGACGCAGCGTACATCTTGTTCACAATGTCGGGGTCGGTGATATGGTTTATCTTCAGCTTCACCCAAGCCGGCTTGCCTTCCTGTGCGTTCTTTATCTCGGTGTCGAAAAGTCGCAGGATGCGTGTCTTCATCGAGTTAGGCGAAACAAGCAGTTCGCGGAATCGCATCGGCGAGAAAGGTCGGTCGATGAACTCGAACACCTTTGCCACCTCAGACACGATGCCCTGTCGCGCCGTCATCATGAGATAGTCGGTGTATACCTTTGCGTTGCCCTCATGGAAGTTGCCAGTTCCGACGCAGGCGATGTCGCCCTTCGTGGTGTGTATGTAGAGCAGTTTAGAGTGAATCTTCAGACCTTCCACGCCAAAAATCACGTTGACGCCCTCCTCCTGCATACGCTTGCTCCACTTGATGTTGCTCTCCTCGTCGAAGCGCGCCATCAGCTCTACCACAGCCGTCACCTTCTTGCCGTTGCGTGCGGCGCAGATGAGTGCCTTCACCACCTTCGAGTCTTTCGCCAGACGATAGAGCGTGGTCTTTATCTCCTTCACGCTGGGGCGTAATGCAGCCTCGCGCAGCAGACGTATGTAGGCGTCGAACGAATGGTATGGCACGTGTATGAAGCGGTCTTTCTTGCGAATCTGTTCGAGCATCGACTCCTCGCTGAGGAACTCCGGTCGCATCACTGGCTGCCAGCGCTCGTACTTCAGTTCGAAGTGTCCGCAGTCGGGGAACGACATCAGGTCGCGGTGGTTCTGGTATCTGCCACCGGCGAGCGCCGTGTCGAGTTCGCGCACGTTGAGTCGGTCGAACACGCGCTTCTGCATTTCGCGCGGCATGTTCTTGTCGTAAATCACGCGGATAGCCACACCACGCTTGCGCGAGTCTACGCCCAGCGCAATCTTCTCCATAGCGCCGTAGTCGGAGAGGTTGTCCATCTCCATCTCAGCGTCCTTTGTGAACTTGAACGAGTAGGCCTCGTAGTCGGACGACTTCGTGCCGATGAAGATGAGCGGCAGACAGAAGCGTATCACATCGTCAAGGTACATGATATTGTCGAAACCGTCGGACGACGGAATCTTAATGAAGCGTCCGTAGACACGGTCGGGCACCTTTATGATGGCGTACTTCACCTTATGGTCGTCGTCGCGGTGCATCTTCTTGACGACAAGATATATTCTGTTGTCCTCAAGCGTATTGAGGTCGTCGATAGCCGAGAGCCATATAGGATTGGTCGATCCGTTGAGACGGTCGTAATAGAAGTTCTTCAGGAATTGTTTCTGTTCGTCGTTCAGTTGTGATTCGTTCAGAAGGCGCACGTGGTGTTCCTCCAGTTCGGCAGCCACCTTGCGTATCACCTTCGTATACTCGTTAGAGTATTCCTCGTTAAGTCGGTTGATTGTCTTCAGTGTCTTGCGTATGGTCTTGCGATGGCGTTCGGGCAGCGACTCGTTATCAACCAGTCGGTTGAGCGAAGCCACACGCACGCGGAAAAATTCGTCAAGATTGTTGCTGTAGATGCCGAGAAACGAGAGACGTTCCAAGAGCGGAACAGTAGGTTTTTCGGCTTCCTGCAGAATGCGGTGGTTGAAGTACATCCAGCTCACATCACGTTCCACGTATGTTGTTTGTTTCTCTTTCTTAGTCATGATTTTAAAGGTATTTATATAGAAAGCACAAGTGTTTCGCTCTCTGATGTGAGGTGCAGTTGCTTGCGGAACTTCTTCTCTGTTCCGCCCGGCACGTTGATTGTCGTAAGTTCGAAGTCGTCGGAGAAGGCTGTGCGTGCAAGGTCCTTTACGGCGCCGAGGAACGTCACTTTCTTAAGCTTTTCGCAGCCTGCGAAGGCATACGGAGCCACTGTTGTAACGGATGCCGGAATAGTCACTTCCTCAAGTGCGTCGCAGTCGCTGAAGGCGTCGCGCTCAATGCACTCAAGACCTTCGGGCAGTTGCACCTTCTTCAGTTTCGAACGGCGCGAGAACGCCATGCTTCCGATGGTCTTCACGGTCTTCGGCACGATAACCATTGCTGCATCAGTGAGTGCAGATATCAAACGAGTGCGGTCGGCATTGTAGAGCATCTTGGCTTCGAGGCAGAACGCTTCCGACTGGTTGTTAAGCACCTTGCCGTCGAGTTCTACAAACGGGTTCACGCCCAACTCCTCAACCAAGGGCGGAATGCATACCGACTGCAGCGAGAGACAGCGTGCGAAGGCTTCGTCGCCGATACGCTTCACGGAAGCCGGAATGGCTACGTTCTTGAGGAATGGGCATCCCCAGAAAGCTTTGTCGCAGATTTCCTCGGTGTCTTCTCTCACGGTGTAGACACCTTCGATGGTCTTCTTTGCAGCTACGAGACGCTTGCCGCCCTTCGAGTAGTAAACGCCCCATCCGTCGTTGCGTATGTTCTCGAACTTCTTCACAGCAAGGTCCATAATCTGTTTCTCGAACTCGTCATCCGACTTGATGCGCATTTTCAACAATCCTAAAATTACCTTTTTCTTATCCTTCATATTACGTATTTTAATACCGCTGCAAAGATAGGAAACATTGTTTACAGAGATGTTTCATGCTTTTAGCATTGTTGTTACAATGCGGTTACAGCCTTATACCTTATTATATATGCACCGCGCAGACACCTTATTATACAGCATATATGGCAGTACTCCATATCAAGTACTTGAGTAATCTGTTAGAAGTACTTGAGTAATCTACTACAGGTACTCGAGTAATCTACCACAAATACTGAGCAAGAAGTACACGTTTGGTGATTATAAAACCAACAATAGTCAATGAAAATAGGCTCGTTTTCTTTGTAAAGCGACATAAAAGCACTACCTTTGTCTATGAAATTAAAAACCATCTATATGAACAAATCCAAAAGACTTATTTTCAAACTGGCGTTTGCTGCGCTCGGTCTGTTGCCGAACATGGCTACTACGGCGCTTTCAGACACCACCGACTACACAAAGTACGTTAACCCGTTCGTCGGAAATGCCGACAACGGACACACTTTCCCCGGCGCATGCCGTCCGTTCGGCATGATACAGACCAGCCCGGTGACGGGTGCTGTGGGCTGGCGCTACTGCTCTGAGTACGTATACAGCGACTCGCTCATTTGGGGATTCACACAGACCCATCTCAACGGCACGGGCTGTATGGATCTGGGCGACATTCTCGTGATGCCAGCAAGCGGAAAGCGCACACGCTCATGGGACGGCTACCGCTCTCACTACTCTAAGCAGCAGGAGTTTGCTACGCCGGGCTACTACTCGGTGTATCTTACAGACGCTAAGGTGAAGGCCGAGCTGACAGCGACGCCGCACGTTGCGTTCCACCGCTACACGTTCGACAACCCCGACTCTACTTCCGTGTTCATCGACCTGCAGCACGCTCCAGCTTGGCGCGACGAGCAGTATCACTCGCAGTGCATCTCGTGCGAGACAAAGTGGGAGGACACACAGACGCTCACCGGACACGTACGCAACAAGGTGTGGGTAGACCAGGACTACTTCTTCGTGATGAAGTTCAACCGACCGGTGGTGAGCCACATTGAGCTGCCGAAGGCTGTGGAGACAGAGCGCGGACAGCGACTCGTGGCAACATTCGACATACCACGCGGTGAGCAGCTGCTCGTGAAGGTGGCTATGTCTACAACGAGCGTTGAGGGCGCACGCCGAAATATGGAGGCAGAAGTGCCGACATGGAACTTCGCCGAGGTGACACGCACCGCGCACGACGAGTGGAACTCTTACCTTAGCCGCATCGACGTTACGGGCACCGATACCGACAAGCAGAACTACTACACGGCGTTCTACCACGCGCTGATTCAGCCGAACCAGATTGCGGACGTAGACGGTAAGTATCGCAACGCCGACAACAAGGTGGTATGCGCAAGCAACGGCGAGTTCTACTCTACCTTCTCTTGCTGGGATACCTACCGCGCAGCTCATCCGTTCTACACAATGGTGATACCCGAGCGTGTGGACGGATTGGTTAACTCGCTCGTTGAGCAGGCAGAGGTGCAGGGCTTCCTGCCTATATGGGGACTCTGGGGCAAGGAGAACTTCTGCATGGTCGGCAACCACGCCGTGGCTATCGTGGCAGAGGCTTATCACAAGGGATTCCGCGGCTTCGACGCCGAGCGCGCGTTCAACGCCATCAAGCGCACACAGACCGTGAACCACGGTGAGAAGTACGACTGGGAGACATTCATGAAGTACGGTTACTGGCCTACAGACCTCGTAGCTTCAGAGTCGGTTTCCAACTCACTCGAGTGTATGTACGACGACTATGCCGCTGCAGATATGGCTCGACTCATGGGCAAGAAACAGGATCAGCAGTATTTCGCACGCCGTGCCAACTTCTACAAGAATCTCTTCGACAAGCAGACCAACTTCATGCGCCCGCGCCTCGCCGACGGTTCGTGGAGAAGTCCGTTCAACCCGAGCGATGTGGCTCACGCCGAAACCGTAGGCGGCGACTACACCGAGGGCAACGCATGGCAGTATACATGGCAGGTGCAGCACGACATACCAGGGCTCATCAAGCTCTTCGGCGGACCGAAGCCGTTCCTCAAGAAGCTTGACGAGTTCTTCTCGCTCAAACTCGTCACCTCGCAGAACGACGTCACAGGACTTATCGGACAATATGCTCACGGCAACGAGCCGAGCCACCACGTGGCTTATCTCTATGCTCTGGCTGGCCGCCCGTCGCGCACGCAGGAACTCATCCGCGAGATATTCGACACACAGTACCATCCTACCGTCGACGGACTCTGCGGCAACGACGACTGCGGACAGATGTCGGCTTGGTACATGCTCTCGGCTATGGGCTTCTATCCTATCAACCCTGTAAGCGGCGAGTATGTGTTCGGCGCTCCGCAGATGCCGAAAATTGTGCTCCAGCTGCCAAAGGGAAAGACCTTCACCATTATAGCCGACGGCATTTCGGCTGACAACAAATACGTAGATTATATCACGCTGAATGGTAAAAAGTACAACAAGACATCTATTTCGCACAGCGAAATCATGCGTGGTGGCACATTAGTCTACAAAATGTGCAACAAAAAGAAGCACGATAAGAACTAAAAAACTGCAATAAGCAGCGTTTATTAGTCTATTTTTGAGTATTTATAGCTGATTTTTCCTATTATCGCAAAGAAAAAGCCAAATAACTCTGCTGTTATTTGGCTTTTTCATTTATTTTTCTTTACTTTGCAACAGATAATTGAATAGAGAGAATAACAAAATAACTATTATTTAAACAAAAGGATTATGAAAAAGATTACAACTCTTTTCGCAGCTGCTGTGATGGCAGCTTCGGCTTCTGCACAGACAGTTACAGAAAGCAAGACATTCGACAACATGTATTTTGGCATCAACACTGGTGTCTCTACAGCTACTAAGGGTCATCACTGGCTTCAGGACTTCCGTCCGAACCTTGGCGTACGTCTCGGTCGCAACTTCACTCCTGTTTTCGGTCTCGCTGCTGAGAGCAACATCTACTTCAAGGAAGTAGGAAGAAAGCAGGGCGGTCTGCACAAGACTGGCACAGCCGTTAACGGTATCAACACATCACTCCTCGGTACTGTAAACCTTACCAACTGGGTAGGCGGTTACAAGGGTGAGCCACGTTGCTTCGAGGTTTCTGCTGTTTACGGTCTCGGCTGGGGTCACGTTTTCTCTAACGCAGCTGACTATAACGACAATATGAACATGTTCACTTCTAAGGCTGGTCTCGACTTCGCGTTCAACCTTGGCAAGGCAAAGGCATGGCAGCTCTATGTTGAGCCTTCTATGAACTGGGCACTCAACGGCAACGGCTATGAGGGTGTTAAGTACGACATCAACCGCGCTATGTTCCAGGTTAACGTTGGTCTCGTTTACAAGTTCAAGAACTCTAACGGCACACACAACTTCACACTCGCTTCTGGCCGCGACCAGGCAGAGGTTGACGCTCTCAACGCACAGATCAACAGCCTCCGCGAGCAGAACGCTACTCTTACAAGCAAGGACGAGCAGAACCAGAAGAACCTCTCTGCAAAGGATGCTGAAATCAACAACCTGAAGAAGGCTCTCGACGAGTGCAACAAGCGCCCGGCTAAGACTGCTACAGCTACAAACCTCCAGCCGACAGTTATCTTCCGTCAGGGCAAGTCTGTAGTTGATCCGGCTCAGGTAGCTTCTATCGAGCTCATCGCCAACTACATGAAGAACCACAAGGACGCTAACGTAGAAATCAAGGGTTATGCTTCACCGGAGGGTTCTAAGGAGCTCAACCAGCGCCTCTCTGAGAAGCGTGCTGAGGCTGTTAAGGACATCCTCGTTAAGAAGTACAAGATCTCTGCTAACCGTCTGAAGACAACTGGTATGGGTGCTACTGACAAGCTCTTCGAGCAGGTAGAGTTCAACCGCGTTGCTACATTCAACGATTCTACAAAGGACTAATCTTCAGTTCTGAAAAGAACTGATTCCTCCAAGGACTAATTGTCAGTTCTGACAAGAACTGATTCTTAAGATACAAAAAATCCCAGTGCTTTGGTTCAACCATCGCACTGGGATTTTTCTTTTACAACTATATACCTTTTCTTTTCTCTTATTTTGCTACAAACTTAACCTTGCAGCGGCACACTTCCTTTAGTTCTTCGCCAGCGTCTGGCGTCTGCTTCATCACCTGAACGCAGAACTCGCCTGCCGCAACTTCCTCTACATACAGATGCAGCAAGTCGCCGTAATGCGACTCGGCAACATAGGCTATGTCGAAACGCTTCAAGCGGTTCGTCTTATAGAAGTCGAGACCCCAAAGGTTAAGGATATGCTCTATGTACTTCACGCTGTTGATGTGTCCGTTCACGTCTACATCGCTGTAGCGAGTCTCTACTATGCGTCGGCATTCAGCACCATTCTTCGAGAGTTTCACACGCTGGAACGGCTCAATCGGGCACGGCTCGTCGGTCTCAATATACTGCGTGATGATGCCGTCGCGCTCAGCAAGTATGTCTACCGGTTGGCGTGTGTCGGTGTCGATCATCGCCCAGATGCTGCGTCCGTATCCGTAGCGCTTGCCGCTCTTGTCGCGTATAGCGTAGTTGCGACTCGTGAAGAACTTCATAACATTCTCCACCCAGGTGTCAACCGTAATGCGGTCGTAGGCAACCGGCATCTCATCGAGTTCCATGACAAAGCGCGAAAGCACCCATGTCTTATGCACCGTATTGAGATAGTCCATGCCGTAACCACGCTCATTGCTGTGGAAGTCGGCTGCATTCAGCAGGTGATTGCCAAGATGACCAAGGAATATATGATTGGAAAAATCGCAGTGGAACGGTTCCACAAGGAAGTCGTAGCTTCCTATCTTACTTAATAAATTCATAGGCTTATTGTTTATTATTTAGAAAGTTCAGCCCCATCTACAGCTATCACCACAGCACGGGGCTTTCCGTTTGAATCAAATTCGCATGTTGCGTAGGGTTCGGGCAGAAGGAAATAGGCACGGAGTCCTTTCAGATTGCCTTCTGTGTTTGGAGGTACGAGTTCTGTACCATCGGCACTCACAAAGCGGTAGCGACCGTCTGCGGGTATCAGAGTCGGATCGTAAATTCCGATGAACTTGAAATGGCCGGATGACAGCAATGAGCTCATCACACTTGGCTTTGTGGCAAGGATGAACTTGTTCTTCACCACCGGCTTCACAATATCATTCGTCACTTCAGGCAGTATTCGCACAAGATAAGGCTCGCCGGCGACGGTAGATTTCACGCTGAGGAAGTGATATACAACTTTATCCTCGTCAACTTCCTCAATATCCTTCAGTTGTTTGAACTGCATGCCAGGGAAAGCCGTGCGCATATCATCCTCTGTAAGAGAGAACGGCAGGCAGAGTGTGTAATAACCGCCGTCTGCTCGGAACGTACGGTCGATTGTTATGTTGTGGACATAAGCATCTTGATAATAAGAAACCAAGTCGGCGTTGCCTTCGGCTTCACCCAAAGTCAGGTTTTCTACTACAACCGGCGCTACATAGCGACGATATACCTGCACCTTGCCGTAGACATCGTATGCAGAATATCGAGCAAAGCGCACGCTTTCAAAGTTATAGTCGAGACAATCTTTCTCGGTGTTCTCAATGTTCTTGAACACGAAGTGCGCATTTCCTTCATTAGAGAACTTTATATCAATAAGATTGCGCTTCTCAGTCTCGTTGCCAGTGTAAAACAACGAGGATGCTGGACTTTTCTTCGTACTAAGCCATCCGCTCTTCGCATCCTTCAAGCGCCAACCACCCGACACCTTCTTCAGCGTAAATACAGCCATGCTGTCTGTTTCGCACGAAACCATATCGAGTCCGTCTTCTTCGAAAACAGAAACGGCGCAAGGCAGAATGTAATCCTTCTTTGCGTTCTGATACCTGCTCATTGCCACTCCACAACCGCTGCTCACAATTATCACCTCGTCGCCATCGCGCAACAACGACACATCTGAAACATGCATATACTTGGCTGTTTCTGTATTCTGGGCGTTCGTGTCTAAAGAGAATACCGAGAGCAACACAATTAGAGTGAGAAAAAGTTTTCCAGTCATTGAGGAATAGAGTTTAAATGGTTCGTACTTGATATGCAAACTTACAAAAAAAAATCGAATTGCTTGAAGTTGTTCGCAAAAAGATTCGACAACAACAAAAAGAATTGCCCGCAATAAAATAATTAAGAACAAAAGAGAATACAAAAATCAACCCCAACACCACGAGAGTGCTGGGGTCAACGATAGAATATACGGAATTATAACATACGTGTGAATTGCGGAAGAACAAGCGCGTGTTTATTTCTTCCAGAAGCGTGAGGTGATGTCGGTGAAGTCGTCGCCTGCCGCGCGCTTGTAAAGACGCTGGTTAGTGGTGCGCTCCTTAAGGCATCCCAAGTGTTCGATGTACGGACCGAGCTTTATGTAGTCAAAGTCGCGTTTGCGTATAGTTCTCGGGAACTGCTGGCGACCGCTATACCATGCCACCTTCAGCTGCGGATGCTCGCGGTGAAGATACTGTGCGAGCTGGCTGACATACTTCGGGTCGGCATCGCCACCCATAAAGCAGATGCATGTTATCTCGCCATGATAGTTGGCAACGAACTGGTCGAGCACCATCGGAGTCAAAGGCTCGCCGATGTTCTCCCACAGATACTGACTGTGGCAGCCCGGGCAACGGCACGGACAACCGGTGATGTTGATAGACAGCGTCACCTCGTCAGGAATCTCCTGAAATACGATACCTGTATTAAGATAATTGAGCATTGCTTTAGTTGTTTAAAATATTTTGTTCAGACGCGCCGAGCCGTGATTTAGCTCGGACACGCCGAAGAACTTTAGTCTTTGATTTCGTTAGTGCCATTGGCATAGAAGCGGCGGCTTGCCTCCTTCTGACGAGCAGCCGAGAAGTTGCTTACACGCTTCAGATAGCCGATGATACGAGTCATGTAGTCGACATCCTCGCTGCCGCAATTCGGACACTTCTTGAGATAGCGTTTGTCGATATGTCCGCACTTGTTGCAGATAGTGTTCGGGATATTGAACGTGAAGTAGTTGCATCCCTCCTTAGCTGCGATGCGCAGGAGCTGGCGATACTGAGCCTTCGAGAGGTGCTCGTCGAGGTTCATGTGAAGCGCCGAGCCACCGGTGAGGTGCTCGATATACGGAGCGCCATGCAACTTGAACTTGTCGACAACGTTGAGCGAGTCGTCCTCCACGATGTAGAAGTAGCTGTTGTAGCAGTCGCGCGGCACGAAGTAGCCGTCCTCGCGGTCCCACTTTGCGTGCTTTACGCCCACGTTCTCAGCCGGAATCATCTCGCAGTTGAACAGTACGTCCTTAGTGCGATACTGCTTGTTGTATTTCTCAACCAGACCGAGCACCTTCTGTACGAAGTGCAGATAGTCGGGGTTATCATTGATCTTCAAGCCCAAGAATTCGGCAGCCTCCACGAGTCCGTTCACACCGATCGTGAGATACTGGCGGCTCATGTTGATGTATCCAGCGTCGAAGAGCGGCAGCATGCCCTGAGCCTGCAGTTCCTTGAGGTTCTCGTTGTAAGCGAGCTGCACCTTATGACAGAGGTCTATCACCTCAGAGAGATAGTCGGCATAGTCGAGTCCGTTCTTAACTGCGTACTGTATGCAACGGTTGAGGTTGATGGTGAGCACGCTCTTAGAGCCGGTAGACACACCGCCCGCACCGAGTGTATAGCTGAAGCCGTTGTCCTGAATCTCGTTGCGCAGACGGCAGCAAGAGCTGAGCGAGTCGGCATTGTCGCTCATGTATGTGAAAAACGAGTGACCCTCTGAGTACATCTCAGCTGTGAAGTCGCCCCACTCCTTGTCGATTACGTCGCCGTCCTTTGTGAGCAGCGCCATTGTCTCTACCGGGAAGGTGAGCACGGTCTTTGTGCGCTCTTTGTTGAACCACTTCATGAAGCGCTTCTGAAGCCATGAGAGTCCGTTCCAGTCGGGCTTCGAACCGTCGGGGAAGATGAACTCGCCGAAAAGGCTCTCGAAGTATGGTTTGTCATAATAAGCCACGTTCCAGAACACAGCCTGATAGTTGCGCGCGCCGGTGGGCTGGTTGATAGAGTAAACGATCTGCTCGAAGCAGTCGGTGATCATCTTGTCGATAGTGCGCTGCTTTGCAGAGAGGTCTACCACCTTGTCGGCGTGCTCCCAATAGTCGAGTCCGTACTCTTTACCGATGAAGTAGTTGAGGTACATGAGGAACTCCGGTGTAGCGCAAGCGCCGCTCAGCATACTCGAAACCATGAACACCATGTTGACGAATCCGCCGCAGAACGACTTCAGGTTTGTAGGAGCTGTAGAGTTGCCGCCGATGCTTGTTGTGCCACCGATGAGCCATGGGTACATCGTGATAGAGGCGCAATAGTTGGCGAGCGATGTCTCGTCGTTCTTGTAGATGAAGTGGTGGTTGAGCTTGTCGAGATACTCGTTAGCGAGTTCCTTGCCGTACATCTTCTTGATGCGGTCGGTGAGCAGGCGACGGTTCAAGCGAATGAAGCTCGACTTAGGCAGCTCGCCGATGAGCGTAGCGATGTTCTTGTGCTCCACGTTGGCGTTGGCGTCGTACTTCGAGCCGGTTGCAGCGTTGGCAGCGTGACAATAGTCGGTAAGGAACTTGAGTTTTTCAAGAGTCTCGCGGTCTTCCGAGTGAAGCTGTCGATAGATAATGAACGACTTTGCCACGTTGTAGTAGCCTTCTCTCATGAGAGCCTGCTCCACCTGGTTCTGTATGTTCTCAACTGTTACGCCGTCGAACACGTCGATGTGGCTCACAATCTTAGAAACAGAGGCTAAGTCAACATCCTCGTTCACTGACTCGAACGCCTTGATTATGGCGTTCATTATCTTGTCTAAAGAGAAGCGGTCTTTAGATCCATCGCGTTTGATGATTGCAAAATCTTTCATTGTATAGTTTCCCGTTTTAGAAAACTTTTTCAATTTTAGAAATCGAAAAGTTTTCCGTTTTGGAAAACTTTTGTGTGTTCTGTCTTATGAAAAGTTTCTGATTTATGTTTTTGATTACGGCTGCAAAGGTATATAAAAAAAACGATACCACGCTATGTCTTCAACGGAAAAATTCTAACAATTTTAAGCCTCACATACACCATTAGTGTAACGCATTTGATGTAACTTTCAGAGTTTCACCGCACTAATATTGATGAGGTTGTTTACTATCGCGTATATGGTCAAACCAGCCGGACTATGTATCTGCAATTTGCGCGCAATGTTACGTCTGTGGGTGATTACGGTGTTCACCGAAATGCACAAATGCTCGGCTATCTCCTTGTTACTCATGCCTTGTACGAGCGCCACAATGACGTCTTTCTCGCGTTCGCCCAGTGCGTCGGCGCCTTCCTGATTCTTGCCTATCATGCTGGAAATCTTAGCAGATACGTCGCTCTGGCGCGATTTCTCCTCAAGATACTTGATGGCTGGGATGAAGATATTGTCCTCCACCTCGGCATGCAGCGCCAGCCACTCCTCATTATTATATATATCGTAGAGCGTGGCCGAAAGCTGGTTGTTGCGCAGGCAGTCGCCCGGGAAGTACTTGATGATGATGCTCTTCAGCTCGCGCAGCTTGGAGCTTTCTTGTCCGTGATGCTTCGAGTACATGTCGATGGCGTAGTTTGCCATCGGCTTGCCGGCGATGAGCGACTCTACGTACGGGAAGACGGTCTTCTCCTCGTACTTCATGTGCTGCGTCACCGAACGCGAATATTCGTCGTAAAGTTTCAGTATGAGTCGAGCGAGGTTGTCGTTTTCGTCAAGCGCGTCTACAAGTTCCTTGCGTATAAACGGCAACTGGAAACCGATAAAATAGTCGTGGCTTGCCTTCAGATACTGCAACAGTGTAGGCACGGAGAGGCGCGATACGTCGTCCATTTCGCGATAGCCGTTGATGGTGAAGTTGACTACGGCGAGAAACGTATTGGTGTCCACATTCTGGTCGTCACATACCTGCTTAACCGTCTTGTCGCCAAAGCCGAGACTGATACCGAAGCTACCTAAACTCTGCAACAAGTTGTAGTTGTCGCGAATGAGCGAAATCATCTTGTCGCTTGCCTCATACATTTTCTGATTTTTCATACTCCTGATTATTTTTTTGAATGTGGATATGTCGTACAAAGTTACTAACTCTTTTCGAGAAAACCCGAACATTTACAGACTTTATGATTAAGAAAAGTCATCGTGCACCGAACGGAATCTGATCGGACGGCGGACGGGAACCGATCGGACGGCGGACGGAATCCGATCGGACAGCGGACGCAATCTGATTGGATGGCGGACGTGAACGACGACAATGGCAGTACTTTTTTTTTAAAAATGCACTTTAAAAGAAGAAAAGTTGTAGTTAAGAACGCATATAGTAGCACATAAAAAAGGTGAAGTTGTTGTCAACTCCACCTTATCTTACACATTTACTTGTAATATTTTCTACTTCACTATTCCTTCAAAAACGAATACTGAAGAGGCTGGCATTGTGATATTGATCTCGCTATCGATGTCTATTGCCTCGTTCATTGCGAGTCCAGACAAACCGTCTGCACCGATCACCTGGTCGGCGAACGAACTGCGCAGAACAACAGCCGACTTAGCATAGCTCGGAATGTCGAACACCTCACGCAGCGTTGTCACAAGCGTCTGCTTCTCAGTGTCTGGGTTGCGCAATGTGAGCGTGGTCTTCTTGCCGTTCCATGCCGCCCAACCATAGATATTCGCCTTCTCTCCGTCCCACGGATTGCCGCCAACCCAATGTATGTCGGGCAGCACATCGGTATTGCGCTGCTGCCAGTCCATACAGTCGGCAAGCTGACGCCACAATGTACCTGCGTTGCCCTGGTTATCCTTGATTGAGTCGAGCAAGTTGTAGTCGGTGTAAAGTTCTACCATCGACGAACCGCAGCCGAAAGCACAACGCATCTCGCGCACGATGCCGTCATAATTCATTGTCTTGGAAACATCGCCGAACTTAGTGAGGATAACACCATGAGTCATAAGCGTGTTGATCGGACAGAGCGGCGAACGCTCGATGAAGTTTTGGTGAACGAGACGGTCGCGATAGGTTATCCACTGCTCACGGTCGTCGCCGACACCAGCCTTTCCGAAGTCGCCTTCCTGACGCCAAACGGCATCGCTCACATGGAACCAGAACGGCGAAGCCCATGTGCCTACGGTTGTGTTGTAGAATATATCTGCACGCTTCTTGCGCACTTCGTTTTCTATGCTTATGATAGCCTCGCAATTCTCAATACCGGCATCGGTGAGGTCTGGACCAACAGCCGAGAACTGCGCACTGATACCATCGAACTTGAAGAAACGGAAGTCGTACTTCTCGATCATGTCCTTTGAGCACTTTACGAAGTAGTCGAAATACGCCTTATTGCTGAGCTGCATACCGCCACGTTCGCGCCAATAACCACGACGATACTCGCCGCTCGCACCATATCCACCCACCGGACCGAGCCAAGCACCGATGCCTGCGCCCATAGTGCGTGCAATGCTGTCTGCATCATGGAAGCCATTAGGGAAGTTAGGGTTGAATGTCCATGTGCCGTAAGCGTCCCATCCGTCGTCGAAAACAAACGCTACGGGAGCCTTGCCGTACACATCATAGAACTTGTCCTTCCAGTGCTGCACAACGTCGGTACACTGCGTAGCGGTCATGTTCTCTGTGTAGTCGCCCTTGAGGTTCTGCACGTCAGCCGGATCGTACACACCACGGTTTCCAGGTGCGTTGTTGCGGTCTATATTCAGCTCATACCAAGAGTTGTAGATGGTCATCGGATGCCAAGAGGCAGCACGCTCACGCTCACTATATGCAAGGAAAGAACGGCGTGCCTGACCAGGAGCGATGAGTCCGACAACGGCACTCACGTGCCATATTTCGCCCTTGTGGAGAGTGGCGCGGCGAACCCAGTCGCCTTCTACAGCTACGATCTTACGGCTGTCGATTGTAGCGAGCTCGGTGCTATCCACACGGTTGGTATTTAGACCCATCGGTGTTTCCAGACCTGCAAAGATATAATTATTAGCAAGCAGTGCGCCGCGGGTATTGCCCACGACAACCGGCGCATTCTTCACCTTCTTATTATTATATGTATAGGTCATCGGCGTGATGCAGTCGAAACGCACATCTTTGAGTGCATCTATCTGCATCTCGGTGCGCAGATAATGCGATCCGTCGCGAAGCTCTATAGTGTATGTGATAACAAAGTCCTTATAGCTGTAAACTGCCGTAAGTGCGTAGCCATCGTCAGCGAGCGATTCGCGCACTGCGTTCACTTCACCGCTACGTTTTAGAACCTTAACCTCTTTCAGTTCGAGATGGGCAGACGAGAGTTCGGTGCCGTCTTCAAGGCGCAACTTAAAGAGTGTTTCCGAAGGTAGCAGGTTCATCGCCTTACAACCATCAAAACGCAACTTGCCTGCCTTGCGTGTGTAAGATGCCGAAAAGAGGTTGTTGCTGAGAACGAAACGGTCTGTTGTGTTCATAGCAATTGCCTTGCCTGGTTGTTGCTGCTGCGGAAATACAACAGTAGCAGCATTTGCAAAAACAGCATCACCGAAGATGAACGCACCGCATAAAGCTGTTGCAAGCTGTAATCTTGACTTTTTAGTTATCATTGATATACTTTTAAATAGTTAGAAGAGATGTCTTTCTATTAATACCACTCCACGGCGTTGCTGTATCCCGAACGCTTGTCGTACTTGAGGGCGTCGGTGAGCGTAGCTGCGTTACAACGGAACGAGAAGTTGTAGCTTGTGTACGGCGCAAGCACTACTGAGCACGACATATTGAAGCAATGGAGGTCGCGCTGAAGCGATGCTGTGGTCATTGAGAGCTTGTTCTGGTCGAAGTCGTAACCGCTCGAGAACGAGATGTTCCATCCGTCGCTGATGCGAAGGTTGCCGCTCACGTTGAGGTTCTGCGAGAACTTGTACGGATAGCGCATCGACTTGGTGTTGAACTTTCCACTGGTGTTCTCGCGCATCGTGATGCCGTAGCCGAACGTGAGCGACCAAGGCATGTTGAAACGCATGTAGCCGTCGGCGTCGGTTTCTGCCTTGCCTCCCCCACTCTTTTTGCGGGCGCCACGCTGGGCGTTCACCATCGTGTCGTCTACGTTCGACTCGATGTCGGTATCGATGCCTTCCTCGTCATCCTTTCCGTTTTTCTTCTTACGGTCGTTGTCGTCGCCGCCACCGAACCATTTCTTAAGTTTGTCGGGCGTCAGCGTGAACGAGAAGTTCTGCGATGTACCCTGGAAGCGTCCGAACTTGCCCATGCCCCAAAGCGTGTGGTTGCCCACGAACGGGCGTCCGTTCTTGTCGAGTTCGTAAGCGTACGAGGCGAAGACGGCGGTCATGTTGAACGTATAGTTCTTCCACCACTTCAAGCGGATGCGCATGGTGAGATCGGAAAGCGGTTTCTCCTTAGCCGCCATATTGTAACTCATCGACAGACCGAGTTCGTCGATGATGCTGAGCTTCTTGAAGCCTGTGGAGTCCTTGCTGCTCTTCACCTTCATCTCGATGTTGTTCGAGAGGTCGAACGCGATGTTGCCCGTCTTGCCCTTGCCAGGCACGCCGAAGAGCTGATCCTTATAGGGCGAATACTCTACGAGGTCGACCGATCCGTCGGCATTGGTGCGCTGGTAGGTCTTATAGTAGCCGTAGCGCGACGAACTGAAGTCGGGGGCGTAGCTGAAGCTGACGCTCGGAGTAACCACATGGCGTATAGCCTGAATCTTGTCGCCGAATATCTTGCGGCTCGGGATGTAGAAGCCGTAGAGCTTTGTCGACGCTCCGATTGAGAAGCTATAGTTGTAGACGTTGTTGAAACCGTAGATCGTGTCGCACACCTCGCGCTGTGCCGTCTCATCCCACGAACGCATCACCTTATGAGAATACATGCGGTCCTGAAAGTTGAACGACGGAGAGAGGTTGACATAGTTGAACAACGTGAAGTTGCCGCTGATTGGTATCGAGTGGTTCCATCCGTTGTTCCAGTCCTTGATAAGGTTCGAGTGCAGCAGCTTGTCCTCCTTCGTGTTGATGCTGTTAGAGATGTGACCCGTGTACGACATCGAGATCTTCTCGTACCAACGCTCGTCGCCAACGGCGTGCTTGCGCTTGAACGGATAGAAGCGTGAGAGCGAGATGTTGAGGTCGGGCAAGGTCATTGCTATCGACGAGTCGCGCATGTTCTGCGAGAGGTTGGCAGTAGAACTGAGCGAGAGTCCGATGCTCGAGAACGTTGTGCTCCAAGACACAGACGATGTACGCGTAGACTGCGTAAGGGTCTGCGGATTGTACAGCGAACTGAGGTTGTTGCGCTCGTAGCTCGACGTAGCGAAGTTGACGCTGGCAGAGAGCGAACTGTACGGATTCGCCTTCTGGTCCTGACGGTGGCTCCACTGAATCTTGAAACTCTTCGAACGCGTGAAGTCGGGCATTCCCTTGTCACCTGTCTGCGTGTTCTGGAAACTTGCATAGAAGCTGCCGTTGAATCGGTAGCGCTTGGTATAGTTCATCGCTGCGGAGAGTCCCCACGAGCCTTTAGTGTATATCTCGCCGAGAAGTTTCAGGTCCATCTTGTCGCTGATGGCGAAGTAGTAGCCGCCGTCGCGCAGATAGAAACCGCGGTTGCTCTCGTCGCCGTATGTAGGCATGATGAAACCGCTCGAATAGCTCTTTGTGAACGGGAAGAAGCCGTATGGGATGGCAAACGGCAGAGGCACGTCAGCCACTACAAGATAAGCCGGACCGAACACGACCTCCTTACCAGGACGCACCTTGGCACGCGAAAGGGCTATATAGAAGTCGGGATCTTTGGCGTCGCAGGTAGTATAACGTCCGTGCTGAAGGAAGATTTCGCCATTCGGACTGCGCTTCGAAATCTCGCTGCGCAAGAATCCGTCCTCCTGCTGTGTGTATACGTTGCTGATAAGTCCCTTCTTTGTCTTGAAATTGAACGCCATGGTGTCGCTCTCGTACTTGTCGGAACCCTTCGAGAACACGGGCGTACCGAAAAGCGTTACGCCTGTTGTGTCTGCCTTGTCCTTAGCGCCCGTAGCGTGCACTAAAGACGAGTCGAGGCTCATGTGTATGCGCTCGGCGGCAAGGTCCATATTCTCGTATTTCACGGTAGAACTGCCAAAAAGACGCGCGGTCTTTGTGGTAGCATCATATACGAGCGAGTCGTTTGCCGAATAGTTTACTGGAGAGTTGATGCCTCCCGCACGCTGGCGGTTGATAGAATCGAGGCGTATGGAGTCGTCGATAGCCTTATTGTGATGGTAGATAGCGAGTTGCAGAGAGTCCATCTTGGTTGTGTCAACACCAAAAACCTGCGTTGAGTCAACCTTCTTCAACAAAGTATCGCGCGCAATGGTGTCAGCAATGTCGCTCATCTCCATTGAGTCGCGAAGAACTTTCAGACTCTTTTTGCGTTGCTTCGAGGGTGCGTCAGCACTTGCCATCACAAATATGATGGCGCAAAGCAATAGGGCTATAACTGTCTTTGTTCTCAATTTGAATAATGTTGGTTCTTTACTTTATTTCTCAGGCTCAAACAGTTCCTTCATCATGCGGAACCGAGCCAATGTGTCGCCACCGAACTTGGCGAGTGAACGCTCTGCCTGCTCAATGGTCTTCTCGCGGTCGAGATGTGTTTTCGAGTAGAACTTATCGGCATAGCAGATAAGCTTCTCCTCTATCGTTTCGGGCTGCAAGTCGTGATGTGGCAATGGCAGATCTTGCGAAACAATATCGTCGAGGGTCAGTCCGGCGCCGGTATGACGCTCGCAGACACGGGCAAAACACTCTGGCAAGCCTTCGCTGCGCAACATTTCTGCGCCGCAGACGCCATGACGAATGTATGGTTCTGTGCCATGACACTCAATGCCGGGGGCATCTACACGAATGATTCCGATGTCGTGAAGCATCGCTGCCTGCTCAACGAAATCAACGTCGATGTGAAGTTCGGGATGTAACGAAGCAATCTGCAACGCACGTTGCGTTACAGATTGGCTATGTGTTAGTAGGATATGGCGCAATGCGTCACATCCTACGTAGTATTTGTCGATAATTTGCTTATACATATTTACTCGTGCTCGCGCTCGATGTATGCAATAACGTCGCCCTTCTGTACCTTTGAGCCGCGCTTTGCATTGATTTCAACGAGCTTGCCGCCAAGAGCTGCCGGCACTTCAACGAACTCACCCCAAGGAGCCTGGATGTAGCAGAGCACATCGCCCTCCTTGTACTCCTTACCGATGAACGGCTCAACAGTCGGAGCGCACTCACCCTCGCCAGAGAACTCCCAATAGATGTCACCCTTAACCGGAGCAACAACTGCGTCAGCCTTAGCGTGCTTGTAAGCGCTGAGCTGCTCGGGAGAAAGGTTTGCGCCGAGCTTGGCATCCTTGAGCTTCTGAAGGTCGGCGAGGAAGTTCTTCTTAGCCTGACCGCTCTTGTAGTTGCGATACTGCTCGGGGTGCATAGCGAGCTCGAAGAGTTCTTCGTCGTCCTGACCGCACTCCCATCCGTTCTCTGCCATCTCCTTGCGGAAGTCGTCGAGAGCGTCTGTGAGAAGAGTGTGAGCGTCAACGTCTGTGAACTCACGGCCCTGCTTCTTTGCAAGTTCAACAAGTTCCGGATCGATAGTTCCAGGAATCTTACCCGACTTGCCGAGAATCATACCCCACATAGAGTCGTCCATCATTACGAAGCGTCCCTTGCCCTGCTCGAGAGTGAGAAGGTTCATGAGGGCGATGTTCTTCACGTACTGTGAGAACGGAGTAACCAATGGAGGATAGCCTACGCGCGGCCATACATACTCCACCTCGTCGAAGAGCTTGATGAGAAGGTCGTCCATAGAGAACTCCTCAAGACCGTTCTTCTTGCGTACGTTATTAATAGTAGTGCGCATACCGCCAAGGTCGGCCATCATTGAACCCATCATACCGCCAGGCAGACCGCAGCCGAGAAGGAGCGAAGACATAATCTTGTTGCCCGGGTTGATGAAGTAGCCGAGCCACTCGTCGATGAACTCCTGAGTCATGGCGCGAGCCTTCATGTATGCGCTCATGTTGATTTCAGGAACTTCGAAGCCCTCGTTCTTCAACATACTGATAACAGAGATAACGTCCGGATGCACCTTACCCCATGACAACGGCTCAATGGCTGTATCGATGATGTCGGCACCGTTCTGGCAAACCTCAAGAATTGAAGCCATTGACAGACCAGGACCTGAGTGGCCATGATACTGGATGATGATTTCCGGATACTTGTCCTTGATCATCTTTGTGAGCTTGCCGAGGAATGCAGGCTGACCGATACCAGCCATATCCTTCAAACAGATTTCCTCTGCACCTGCAGCGATGAGCTGATCGGCAATGTTCATGTAGTACTCCAGAGTGTGAACCGGAGAGTTGGTGATGCAAAGTGCGCACTGCGGAGTCATGCCGCCTTCCTTAGCCCACTTGATGCTCGGAATAATATTACGAACGTCGTTCAGACCGTCGAAGATACGTGTGATGTTTGTACCCTGCTTTGCCTTCACCTTGTACATGAGGGCGCGAACGTCGTCAGGTACGGGATACATACGCAGAGCGTTAAGACCACGGTCGAGCATGTGTGTCTTAATGCCTGCCTCGTTGAAAGGCTTACAGAAAGCGCGTACCGCATCGTTTGGATTCTCGCCTGCGAGAAGGTTCACCTGCTCGAAAGCGCCACCGTTTGTCTCAACACGGGCAAAGCAACCCATATCGATAATCACGGGAGCAATGCGCTCCAACTGGTCTTTGCGTGGCTGGAACTTGCCAGAAGACTGCCACATATCTCGATAAACGAGACTGAACTGGATTTTCTTTTTCATCTCTATTAGTTGATTTTTTATTGTTCGTATAACGCAATTTGAAGAGATGGCGTGACTTTATAGCACCGCACACCTCTTCAAATATGCAAAATTAGAGAAAAAAATTCAATTACTTGGTAATATCAACGCTTTTTTAGTAAATATTAGAGCTGAATTTCTATTACCTTGTCTACATCTGTAGGCACTTCGTCGAGAGAAATCAGCATACCGCCGTCGCATTTCTGTGTCTTCACAGCCTTGCGTGAGACGAAGTCGACAGCCTTGCGCACCTTCTTCGAGCCGATAGGCAGGAAGAGCGAACGATCCTGCAAGTTGAGGATATGCACAAAGAGACGGTTATCCTTCTGTGTTGTCACGCCCCAATCGTGCGGAGCAACGAGTCCGCCGCGTGTGCCGTAGATTGTCTCGCCATAAACCTTCATCCACTCGCCCATCTCTTTCAGGCGCTGCACAGCAACCTCAGGCAGACAGCCGTCTGGCTGCGGACCGATATTCATAAGCAAATTGGCGTTGCGGCCGGCTGCGTTCACGAGATAATGAATGAGAGTCTTTGTCGACTTGTAGTTTTGGTCTGTAATCTTGTAGCCCCACATGCCGTTCATGGTCTCGCAAGTCTCAAGCGGCAGCTTGCTGATAGCCTGACCCGACAAGCCTGCGGTGTTCTCGCCAGGCAGGTCGCGCTCGAACATCTGGAAGTCCTCGCCGTCGAACGGCTGAGAGTGGTGGTTATTGCCGATAAGGCAAGAAGGTTGCAACTTATGGATAAGCGCATACTGCTCAGGCAGGCGCCAGTCGAACGACGGGTTGATATCCTGATCCCACCAACCGTCAAACCAGATAGCGTTCACTTCACCATAGTTGGTGAGCAACTCTGTGAGCTGGTTGTTCATAAACTTATAATAGCTATCCCAGTTCTGCGCCTCTTTCGGTCTGCCGGTGCCGAGACCGGTGCGTCCGAGGGGAGCATCCTCGCGTCCCCAGTCGATATGCGAGTAGTAGAAGTGCAGACCGATGCCCTGACGATGGCACTCGTCTGCCAGCTCCTTCACGATATCGCGCTTGAACGGCGAAGCGTCAACGATGTTATAGTCTGAATATTTTGTATGGAACATTGAGAAGCCCTCGTGATGGCGTGTTGTGAAGCAGATATACTTAGCACCGGAAGCTTTGATTGCCGACACCCACTCGCGTGCATTGAACTTCGAAGGATAGAAACCGCCAGCGAGCTTGGCGTACTCCTTGTAGTTAAGGTTGTTGTTTGTCATTGTCCACTCGCCGGTAGCGAGCATACTGTAAAGTCCCCAATGCAGGAAGATGCCGAACTTAGCGTCCTGGAAGCGGGCGCGTGCTGCGAGGTTACCCTCTGTCGGCACATACTTGCTCTCAGCTGTCTTGCCGTTAGCGTTTCCGACGGCGCCGTTTGCAGCGTTTTCGGCAGAAACACCGGCAGACATGGCGAGTGCCAACATCACTGTACAAAAGATTTTCTTCATACTTATTACATTAATTTTTAGGTAGTTATTATATACGAGAATAGGTGCAGCTGTTCACAACTGCACCTATTACAATATTATCCACGCAAATCGTGCTCCTCAAAACGACGTTCTGCGAGCTTTTCAAACTTTGTTCCGGGCTTGCCGTAGTTGGCGTAAGGCCATATTGAGATGCCTCCACGCGGAGTGAAGATACCTGTCACCTCGATATACTTCGGATCCATAAGCTTCACGAGGTCTTTCATGATGATGTTCACGCAGTCCTCATGGAAGTCGCCATGATTGCGGAAGCTGAACAGATAGAGTTTCAGACTCTTGCTCTCCACCATCTTCACGTCGGGCACATACGAGATGCGTATCTCCGCAAAGTCGGGCTGACCGGTAATCGGGCACAGCGACGTGAACTCCGGGCAGTTGAAACGCACCCAGTAGTCGTTGCCCTGATGCTTGTTGACGAATGTCTCGAGCACTTCCGGTGCATAGTCGTCACGATATTTTGTCTTTGCTCCGAGAGCCTGCAAGCCCTCATCACGGCGATTATCTGAATTTGCTGCCATTTATATACTTATTATATATATACTATTTAAAAAATACATTAACCTCTGAACGTTGTTTTAGATATTGAATATTCGCCAGATGCTATAGTTCATTCCGGTATCGAAGTTGTCCTCGCCCTCGAACTTCTTTGTCCAGCGCACCACACGTATGGTGAGAGGCAGAACGATTATCTCATAGAGTGTCTTAAGCACTACCTGCGAAATCATAAGCACGGGCAGTTCCTTCATCGGGATAACACCTCCGAGCGCCAGCGGGAAGAAGATAATCGAGTCGGCTGCCTCGCCGTACACCGTACTGAGTATGGCGCGAGCCGAGAAGTGCTTACCGCCCGACGACAGTTTCATGCGACTCATCACATAAGCGTTTACGAACGAACCCACGATGAACGCAAGGAACGAAGCGAAAGCGATACGCGGCGCAAGTCCGAACACAGCGTGGAATCCTTCTTCGTTATGCCAGTAAGGCGCAGCGGGCAGTATGTCGCACAATGCTCCGAAGAGGACAAATAGGAAATTCATAGCGAAACCCAGCCATATAAGCAATCGGGTTTTTCCATAACCCCATACCTCACAAACGCAGTCGTTGATGATGTACGAAACGGGAAATACGATTAATCCGCCAGTTACACTAATCGGACCTAACGCAATTTGCTTTGTCTCAAGCACGTTTGCCGTAATAAGACAAACGCAGAAAAGCGTACTGAAAAGCAAAAACAGCACACTCACGTTTTTCTTGTTTTTCTGCATAATCTTGTTTTTTGAGAGGTTTACCAAGCACTCTATATAATAATGTATAAAGTATACGATACTGCTACATTTGTTTTCGGCTGCAAAATTACTAATTTTTAATGAAAACACAAACAAAACCGCAGAGTAATAGATATAAAAAACGAGGAACCACGCCGAAACCCACCGTTTCTGCGCAGCTCCTCGCTATGATAACAATAAATTATTGTGATGTTTTTCTTAGAACATCTTTGCAGGATAAACACCCTCGTCGGCAAGCTTCTGGAACTTAGCCACTACGTCCGGACGATCCTCAGGATAAGTTACGCCGAACCACTTAGATGTTGTGTCGAGCACCTCGCAAGTAGCGGTGCCGTCGTGGATGAGTTTGTCCACCATCAATGGGATGAAGAACTCGCTCTTGAGGTTCTCCATATTCTTCGGGTCAGAAAGGAACTCCTTGAAGTACTCCTCGCTGTGCTTGAAGTAGTCGGGTGTGAAGCCCCAGAAGTTCATAGAAACCGGAGTTGTATCAGGAATCTCTACCCATGTCTCGTTGTCGTCGTCGAGATACTTCACAACGCCGTCAAAGCGCTGAATCTTTGTGCGCTCTACGACAGATGTAAGGTGATGGTGCTCGTCGTTCTCGCATACACCACGGCTAACGGTGCCGCTCTCAGAGAGTGTGTTGCCTACGCGGAAGCCAACCATAGCATACTTGCCGGTAGAGCCTTCAGGCAGTTCGCTGAGCCACTTGCCCATTACACGGAAAGCGTCGCGATCGTAGAAGTCATCGCAGTTGAGCACTGCGAACGGCTCGTTGATTACGCTTGCGCCCATCATCAACGCGTGGTTTGTACCCCAAGGCTTTGTGCGACCCTCCGGACATGTGAAGCCCTCAGGCAGCGCGTCGAGGCTCTGGAAAACAAGCTCGCACGGGATATGACCTTCGTATTTAGAGAGAACGATGCGACGGAAGTCTTCTTCGAAATCCTTGCGGATAACGAACACGAGCTTGCCGAAGCCAGCGTTGATAGCATCGTAGATACTGTAATCCATGATTGTCTCACCGTGAGGACCGAGCTCGTCGAGCTGCTTCAGACCACCGTAGCGGCTGCCCATACCTGCAGCGAGGAGGAAAAGTGTTGGTTTCATAACTATTATATTTTGTTTAAGTTAAATATTTGCTGAATCGAATACGATATATACATTCGATTATCAATCTGAGCACAAAAGTAACAAAATAGAGCGAATAAAAAAAATTATTGACTACATAAAATTGCTCACATCACTGAAAAATCGTAACTTTGCACGATACTATATAATAAATGTAACGAAAGAAAGAAACAGAAAAGTCTAAATATATGGCAATTACAGAAGAAAAGACAGTAGAAGAGAAGAATTTGAGTTTCGTAGAGCAGCTCGTTGAGCAGGACCTCGCTGAGGGCAAGAACGCTGGACGCATACAGACGCGCTTTCCGCCAGAGCCTAACGGCTATCTGCACATCGGACACGCCAAGGCTATCTGCATGGACTTCGGTGTGGCTGAAAAGTACAACGGTGTCTGCAACCTGCGCTTCGACGACACCAACCCTACAAAGGAGAACAACGAGTACGTTGAGAACATCCTCAACGACATCTCTTGGCTCGGTTTCAAATGGGGCAACATATACTACGCTTCCGACTATTTCGAGAAGCTTTGGGACTTCGCCGTGTGGATGATCAAGAACGGACATGCATACATCGACGAGCAGACTGCTGAGCAGATTGCCGAGCAGAAGGGTACACCTACCACTCCAGGCGTTGCTTCGCCTTACCGCGACCGCCCCGTTGAGGAGAGTCTCGAGCTGTTCAACAAGATGAACACTCCGGAGGCTGTAGAGGGCAGCATGGTGCTCCGTGCTAAGCTCGACATGGCTAACCCGAACATGCACTTCCGCGACCCGATCATCTATCGCATCATCCACACTCCGCACCACCGCACCGGCACAAAGTGGCACGCTTACCCGATGTATGACTTCGCTCACGGACAGAGCGACTACTTCGAGGGCGTAACCCACTCTATCTGTACGCTCGAGTTCGTGCCTCACCGCCCACTCTACGACAAGTTCATCGACTATCTGAAGGAGATGCGCGGCGAGACAGAGAACCTGCACGATTTTCGCCCGCGTCAGATCGAGTTCAACCGTCTGAACCTTACATACACAATGATGTCGAAGCGCAAGCTCCTGGCTCTCGTTGAGGAGAAATTCGTGTCGGGTTGGGACGACCCGCGTATGCCGACACTCTCTGGTATGCGCCGCCGCGGCTACTCGCCCGAGTCTATACGCAAGTTTATCGACTCAATCGGCTACACCAAGTTCGACGCTCTCAACGACATGGCGCTGCTCGAGGCTGCCGTTCGCGAGGACTTGAACAAACGCGCGCTGCGTGTTTCTGCCGTGCTCAACCCGGTTAAGCTCGTCATCACCAACTATCCTGAGGGTCAGACCGAGGAGATGGAGGCTATCAACAACCCGGAGAACGAGGCTGACGGCACACACACCATCACCTTCTCACGCAATCTCTGGATTGAGCGTGACGACTTCATGGAGGATGCTCCGAAGAAGTTCTTCCGCATGACTCCAGGCAAGGAGGTGCGTCTGAAGAACGCTTACATCGTGAAGTGTACCGGCTGCACAAAGGACGCCGAGGGCAACATCGTGGAGATTCAGGCAGAGTACGACCCGATCAGCAAGAGCGGTCTTGAGGGTGCCAACCGCAAGGTGAAGGGCACACTCCACTGGGTTTCTGCCGACCACTGTCACAAGGCTCAGGTGCGCGTCTACGACCGTCTGTTCTGCGTTGAGAACCCGTCGGCTGACGAGCGCGACTTCCGCGAACTGCTCAACCCGGAGAGTCTCAAGACCATCGAGAACTGCTACGTAGAGAACTACGCTGCCGACTGCAAGCCTGGACAGTATCTGCAGTTCCAGCGCATCGGCTACTTCATGGCAGACCTCGACTCTACAGCCGAGAACCTCGTGTTCAACAAGACTGTAGGCCTGAAGGACGCTTGGGCAAAGCAAAAAAAGTAAACATATAAAACCTTTCTTTGAATGTTGGGCTTAGAGCGACGCTTGGTTGCAGCAATTGCACAACCTCACGCCACTCCACACCCAACATTCAACATTTATAATTGATGGAGAAAAAAGAGAATTATTTCAACAGTCCTGAGTTTCAAGAGACGCTACGCCGATACGAGGCTTCGCTGCAGGAAGGCCGTTCGGAGTACTTCGGTAGCGATGAGCTGTCGGACATCTCCGAGTATTATTATGACAGTGGCAAGAAGAAGGAAGCTGTTGACGTTCTTGACTATGCCATCCAACTACACCCTGGAGCCGCTATGCCACTGGTGTTTAAGGGGCGCATAGCACTTATCGACAACAAAGACATCGACACTGCGCAACACTATGCTGACATGGTTGCCGACCAGCTCGACCTCGACTGCCTCTATCTGCAGGCGGAGATAATGATAACGCGCGGCAACATAGCAGAGGCTGACAACTTCCTCAGCAATGCGATGCACCAGATTGACGAAGACGACGTGCCCGACTACGTGCTCGACATTGCTACCATTTTCATCGACTATAATCAACCCGACATAGCTGCCAAGTGGCTCGCACTAAGCGACGAGGACGACCTGCTCGACTATCGTGAGGTGAAGGCGCGCATAGCTTTCGCCAAGGGCGACTACGAGCAGAGCGAACAAATCTTCGAACAACTGCTCGACGAGGACCCCTACTCGGGCAAGTACTGGAACTCGCTCGCCGTAACGCAGCTCATGAGCAACCGCATCAATGACTCGATAACATCGAGCGAATACTCCATCGCCATCGACCCCGAAGACGAGGAGGCACTGCTCAACAAGGCTAACGCCCTGTTCTCGCTCGGCAACTTCACCGATGCGATGGACTACTACCAGCGCTTCCTGAAGCTGTGCCCCGACGAGGGCGCAGCGTATATGTTCTTGGGCAACTGCCTGCTCAACCTTGGACGACCGGAGGAGGCGATGCCGCAGTACAACAAGGCGCTGGAATGCTATAAGAAGTGCAACTTAAGCACGGCTGAGGTGAACCAGTGCCGTGCGTTCACGCTTTCGCTGCTCGGACATGTGGAGCAGGCGCTCGAGTGTCTCAACGAGACGCTCAAAGACCCCGACTGCAACCGAAGCGAGATAAACGTGATACGCGGACACATACTGCTGGAGAACGGACGCGTAAAAGAGGCGATAAAGAGTTTCGTGAAGGCTCTGCAGTCTACGCATTTCTCTCACGAGATTTTCTTCCGCATAGCCATCTCGGTGTACGACTGCGGCTACCCCACCATCGCCTACCGCATGTTCAAGACCTACCACGAGGCGCATCACAACCAAGGCGACGAGGGCGCGGCTTATCTGGCTGCGTGCTGCCGACAGCTGCAGAAGCGCGACGAATACTTGAAGTATCTCAACATCGCATGCCAACAAAACCCGTCGGAGACGCGCAAGGTACTCGGCGAATACTTCCCCACGGGCATGGACCCGAAGGACTACTTCGACTATGAAAGAGTAAAAGAGTAAAAAAGTAAAAAGAATATGAATACAGCAGAACTTTTCCTTTGGATTCTCGACAATCTTAACTATTGGGTTGTCATATTGTTTATGGCTATCGAGAGTTCGTTCATCCCCTTCCCTTCTGAGGTGGTTGTTCCGCCGGCGGCATGGAAGGCTATGGACCCCGACAGCGGCATGAGCTTCGTGCTCGTTGTGGTGTTCGCCACAATAGGTGCCGACCTCGGTGCGCTCATCAACTATTACATTGCCAAGTGGCTCGGCAGACCAATCATCTACAAGTTTGCTGACAGCCGCATCGGTCACATGTGCCTCATTGACCGTGCCGCCGTAGAGAAAGCCGAAACATTCTTCCGCAAGCATGGCGCTACGTCTACATTCTTCGGACGTCTCGTGCCGGCTGTCCGCCAGCTCATAAGCATCCCGGCAGGTCTCTCTGGCATGCACGTCGGCAAATTCCTCCTCTACACCACTCTCGGCGCAGGCGTATGGAACACGGTGCTCGCAATGATCGGTTGGGGCATCTACAAGTACACCAACCTTAAGACCACAAAGGACGTTTACGAGCAGGCTCTACAGTACAGTCACGAAATCGGTTACGTCCTGCTCGCTCTCGCCGCCCTCGTCGTCGCATTCCTTGCATACAAGGGATTGAAGAAAACGAAATAAATTGTTTGGGCATATTTTTTTCGCCTCATGGTCTGAAAGAATCGTTTAACGAAAACGACAAATGAAACGAGCATTGTCAACAATAGAATAAAAAAAGATAGCAATAATTGGGCTTAATGCAATTATTGCTATCTTTTTTTATAAGGAACCTCTTTAGTTTTTTTCAGTTCTCTCTCTTGGTCGATTTCTTCGTTCGAGCACCATTACCGCATGGTGGGAATATCATTACCACGCTTCGGTAACACCGTTACCGCATAGCGGGAACATCATTACCAGGCTATGGTAACATGGCAAAGCCTTTTGTTTAACCTTTATCTTGCCGAACGGCAACAATAGCTCGCTAAACAGGATTCGACAACCTTTCTTTTTGGGGAAAATACGTGCGCAGGGAACTGGGCGTTTCGCCAAGAGAGTACAGAACAAACGACAAATAGTATACTACAATTTTATAGTTTAGTGACCCATGCGTGAGGTGTCTACCTCCTTCACCGCCTTCTCCTTGTAGCCGCCGAACTTATAGATAACTGCAAGGGTGAAGGACGCCCAGTTGTAGTTGACCTTCATACGATAGTCTTGGTTGTCCTGCACGGAACGGGTATCGAAGCGATTGTTGAAGATGTTGCTGCCATTGAGACGCACGCCCCACTTACCATCGTGCGACGACCACTGCAATTTGGCATCCATGTTGAAGATTGGACTGATGTCGTAGACGCCTTGTATAGCCTTTGACTGGAAGAACGGGTTAAGAATAAGACGCAGGTCCTGCGTACTACAGAGTTTTACGGATGCTGTACCACCAAATATAACAGACAGTTTCTTGCGGTTGAATGGCAAGTCGAAGAAATGGTGGCTCTTGTCGTGCTTGAAGGTGCCTACTGCAAACACATTGCCGTTGAGCCATTTCCCTGCATTGAATATAGCAGAGGCTTGCTGTCCGTAGCTATTTGAATGGTCGAAGTTGGTCTCCTTCATTATTACAGCCATGCGGCCTGTTGTCTGATAGGGCAACTGCACGAAATAGTCGGGTTTCAGACTTGCAAAAGCCATAAGCGTATAGCGTCGTTTTATCTGCCACATCAGGTTGACATTATAATAAGAGCTGGGTTTTAAATCAGGATTGCCGTGTATCTCGGTGTATGCAGACGCATAGAACACATTGCTCATTGTAGACCAATAGCTCGGGAACTCGGAATCGGAACTGAACGAGAGGTTGAGCAAATGGTTATCGTTGACTTTCCACAAAGCATTGAGCGTAGGATACACGCGCCATTTATTCCACACGGGCGAGTGATATTGCTCGGCAGCGACGGAGGCTTCAACGCTAACAGCCTTGTTTATCTGCTTGCTGAAACCGGCGTACATGTTCCATATCCGCTCGTTGAGGTCGACGCTACTTGTACCATCGGACAAAACGTTTTCATCCTTGTCGATGGTGGTCTGATAACTCTTGTTGCTCGCGAACTGGCCTTTCACACCGTACGACAATCCCCAGCCATGTTCCAGAAAATGGGTTTGGTCGGCTGTGAACACCCATTTATTGATGGTCTGCTCACTGCCACTTGTCAGATTACGTTCTGTGCCCGTCATGTTTTCAGCCGTCAGTGTACCGTCGAGCGTTTGTTGCTGAGGCGTGCGATAGTAGGTGTACGAACCGCTAAGGGTAAGTCCGAAAGGAAGCGTGTAGTTAGCGTCTACATTTTGCAGATACTCGCGACTGTCACTATGCATTCCGCTGATGCTTGATCCTGTCGTGTGGCTGTTTGAACTTGTCTTGTCCCACTGTCCCGTATAGGCTACGTCGAGACGATGATTTTTGCTAAAGGCGTAATTCATACCCAGTCGGTAGTCGTGCGTAATGCCGAACGACTTTTGTCCCGTCTCATCAGTATAGTGTACACGATTATTGGCAAGTGGATGATTGGCTATGCGTGAAGATTCGCCGTACGAATTGCCGTTAACCAATTTATATTGCGCATCCAGTCCGAACTTGCCTCTTTGCATGGAAAGATACATATTGCCAAACCCTTTGGCGTATTTGTTTTGCTCCATGCCGCCAATGATTTGTCCAGACAGCTGATTGGTGCCGGCAAAGTCTTTCGTTACGATATTGATAGCCATTCCACGCACATGATAGCGAGCAGGAGCAGACAGCATCACCTCGACTTTTGCCAACTGTGCGGCTGGCATCGCCTTCAGACGCTCAGCCAGTTGCTCCTGTGTCAATGTAGTGGCTTGTCCATTCACAATCAGCGTCACCTCGTTGCCAGAAAAGGAATAATCTGTTCATATTAATTCGCTTTTTGTTGTGTAATCAGCTACTTGTTTTTATCAATTTGTTTCTTTGTTTCGTCGGTTTTCGCTTCTGGAGTAAAAGCGACGGGTAATGTAAATTCCATATTTACAACTGTGCCGTCGGATAGCTTTGCTGGAGTCCAACGCGGACTTTTCTTCAACAGATCTATTACAGTTTGCTCATAAGCCTTCTCTTTAGGCGCCTTCAAAACCTTGAAATTTCCTAAAGTGCCATCGGTTTTAACCGTAAAACGGATTTCTACACGCGCAGGTTCTGTCTCAAGACCTTTGGGATATTTGATGTTCAGCATAACCCACTTCAGAAACTCACTGATATCCTTGTTGCCATCAAACTTTGGCATTTGTCCACCCTTAGGCAGAACGGCGATGGTTTTCAGCATATGGGTTTGTTGGATATAACCGTCTGATCTGTATGAAAGGTATGCTAACTGCTCAACTATCTTTTTCTCAAACACTGCAAGATTGAACGAGAATGTATATTCGTCGCCATCAACAAGTCGCAGAACGCAATAGCTGCCCTCCGAACAGACATACGCTATTTGTTGAGCTGCCACTCTCAACATTAAATTGGTGTTTGAAATTATGAGGTATTCTTCCATGCTTTTGCTTTATTTTCCACAAAAGTAACAGAAAGTTTTAATAAAAGCAGACTCATGCCTACTATATTTTGTGAAACCTACGTTTCTGTAATTGTTTTTATTAAAGAGTTGATGACAGCATATTCCGTATCTATCAATGTACCGTCTATGTCGAATACGATATGTTTATATTTCATATGTTTTATTTATTAGTCAAATAATACTTGCCAGTTTTTATCAGAGTAAGCAGAAAAGCACATTTTAATTTGTTCTTCGTTATTTTTCTCTTTTGCAAGAATAGGTAATTCTTCCAATCCGAAATAGGCACTCTCATCCGTTTCAATATTGGGTCGGAAAGATCCGCTTTCAATCTCACAAAGAACAAAAACGTTACAAACATTGTAGGCATATGGGGGAATATTATGTAAATTTCTATCCTGTATGGCTATTACCCGGATAGCTTTTACATTTAACCCTGCCTCTTCTTTTACTTCTTTTTCTGTATTAGTTTTGATACTCTGATTTATATCGACCCAACCACCGGGCAAAGACCAAGTTCCATTTTCCTCTTTCACAAGCAATATTTTATCATCTTTGAATATCGCAGCTCGTGTATCTAATTTAGGAGTTTGAAATCCAGTTTCATTGCAAAACAGATTCTTTACTTTTTCTATGGGTATTCCACTTTGCAGGCTGAGCATTTCTGCTGCAATTTCTCTAATGCGTTCAAAGCGTTCTATATCAAATACATCTTTGGAGTATGTCAATCCCCCTTGGGCAATGAATTGTAGTTCTTTTGCCCATTCAAGCCATTGTGGTTGTACTATTTTATTCATATAGTGAATGTTTGTATCGTTATATTGATATGCAAAGGTAATGTTTTGTTTCTAAACAATGACACAAAACACGTTCTCTTATACGGGTTCACCTTTATTTTAACAATATCATTGATAGATAGTTTCGGATAGGTAACTATCCAATAATCCCCATTGTTAGAGTTATTCCTTCGTGAATGACAAATGACTGTCACGAACCTCAGTAACGGAAGCATCATTCTGTTCCTTTGCACCAGTTATTAACAAAGTATCAGAATGAATAAGGAATTAACTTTCAACGACCTTCCAATGGTCGTTGCCCAGCTTCGGGACGAAGTGGTGGGCATGAAGCAGATGATCATCAGTCTACAATCACAGAACAAGCCCCACAAGGCTAATACGCACATACCTATGAGTGTGGAGGAAGCATCGGCATATCTAAAGATGCCGATGGCATATCTCGACATGTTGGCATTCTTGAAGGAAGTGATGCAAACCTACACCCGAAACTCAGCCGTGTCGCCTTGATATATACGACTGAGTGATAAGGATATACAAGGAAGACACGGCTGAGATTTTGTTTACTGATGTATGTTATGATACTCTTCGTCACTCACTTCTTCGAGCCATTCGTTACTGCCCTTGTCCGATGTCTTCACATGGGTCGCAATATGCTGAAACCAGGAGTCACGATGCGCTCCGTGCCAGTGCTTTACTCCCTCTGGTATATCTATTATATCACCTGGTTGCAACGGAATGGCAGGTTTGCCCCATTCCTGATACCAACCCTTGCCGCTGACGCAGATGAGGATTTGGTGTGCGCCGTGGTGGATGTGCCAGTTGTTGCGACATCCTGGTTCGAAGGTCACATTGCTGTAGCTCTGCACGGACTGCTCTTCGGCAGAGAGATTCTTGGGCTTTATCGGTGCAAGATGACTGTTGCCCGTGAAATATTGGGCAAAATGGGTGTTAGGACTGCCCTTAGGCCAGTCGCCATGGCAAGCATCTGCGGCATTGTCAGATTGGGAAAGACCATTCTCTGAAAGATAGTTGCACAACTGCTCAACTTGCTCAGCTGTATTGCCCATAGCCACAGCCCCCCGTTTATGGGATGCAAGCTGTGCATCCACGCCCTTCATGCCCGAAAGGGCAGCTACGGTCACAATCTCGCGGTCGGCTTCAGATAGTTGGTCGCCTGCGAAGATGTCACCAAACAGATGGCTCTTCAGGTAATAGTCTTCTTGAGAACAGAAATCATACTTGCATTCCCGTCCACCCACAAGACGCGACTGTACTTCTGTGCCTCTTTTCAAAGCTTCAGAAGCATCATTCCACAGGGCAGGTTTCGTCCACGGCTTTCCCTCATTGTCACATATACCTTTATGCTTGCGGTCATCAAGCACATTTTTCAACCGATTAAGTGCATTGAGCGAACGGGGGAAGCCTGTGTAGGCATAGAGTTGTGAGAAAGCCTCCTTCAGTTCGTTTACAGAAACTCCATTATCAAGAGCTTTGCTCAAAGCTACGTCAAGCCTGACCATGTCGCCTTGTGCTTCAAGGTTGGCACATTCCGCCAAAGAAAGTTGGCGTTGGGTTAATATATTTTTTTTCATAATGTCGCTTGTTTGAGCATAGGCACTCGTCATGGTGAGTGCCCATACAAGTGTGAGAATACACTTCATCATAGATTAGACTTATAGAAGTTTGTAATTTCGCTCCATGGGATGAAATTTCCTTCACCACCATCATAGAGGTCACAATGTGTGGCATCGGGTACAATGAGCATACGCTTATTGTCTGCATACTTGCCACTTGTCAGTTTCTGATAAGCCTCCTCACCAAAATATCGGCTGTGAGCCTTCTCGCCATGCACGATGAGCACTGGTGTGCGCACTTCTGGCGCAGCTATCCATAGATTCTGGTTGAGGCGCATCAGCTGGTTGGTGATGTTCCATCCCATGTTGGAGTTGAGCGAACGTGGATGATAGCCTCTGTTCGGTGATTTGTAGTAAGCTACATACTGTTTCAGAAACTCGGGTGCATCAGCGGCAGTCGTATCGGGAAGTCCGCCCTGCGGCAGAATCTCTCCCTTACGGAATTCTTCTGTTCGCAGTTTGGCCAATCTTTGTTTCAATGCGAATCTGCCATTCTCGTCCATTGTGTCGAAATATCCCTGTTGTGTCACGCGGGTGAGATTATATAAGGTGACGCTCACCGTAGCTTTTATGCGAGGGTCAAGAGCCGCAGCGTTGAGGGCTATACCTCCCCATCCGCAGATGCCAAGTATTCCAATGCGCTCGGCATCAACATCATCTCGGCACGATAGATAATCCACTGCAGCGCAGAAGTCCTCGGTGTTGATATCCATGGAAGAGGAATAACGTGGCTCGCCGCCGCTTTCTCCTGTAAAAGAAGGGTCGAAGGCAATGGTCAGGAAGCCGTCCTCTGCCAGATGTTGTGCATAGAGTCCGCTTGCCTGTTCCTTCACTGCGCCGAATGGTCCGCTGACGGCAATGGCCGTCATTTTTCCATTCGTCTCTTTCGGTATGTAAAGGTCGGCTGCAAGCGTGATGCCGAACCTATTGCTGAACGTCACTTTCTCATGACATACCTTGTCACTCTTTGGGAATGTCTTGTCCCATTCGTTTACTAACGGCAGTGAATTCTGTTTAGCTGCCTTGTTATACACTCCTTGTGCATTCGTTGTTAATGTAGTCATAGCTAACATAATCATTGATAACAAATACTTCATAATATATATCTTTAGAATCCAACAGCATCCATCACTGGCATTTTGGCGAAACCCTTTGCCTGCTCGTATGTAGCATTGAAGAAACGCTGTTCTTTATTCAGTTTTCTTATCTGCTTCATATCCTTTGCCGTGAGGGCGAACGGTTTTCCGCCAACTTCACCTTGTGCAGCCGCGATGTTCTCGTGGATATAATCGGGATTGGTGGCTCCGGGAATGGTCAGCAGTCCTTCCTGTATCTCCCATCGGAGGATCACTTGTGCAGGACTTACATTATGTGCCTTGGCAATCTTAACGATGACAGGGTCTTTGAGCAATGCGCCTTGACTCATGGCACCACCAAGGGGAAACCAGCACTCCACCTTCATGCCGTATTTCTTCGCCAACTTGCGTTTCTCGATGCGCTGCGCATAAGGATGACATTCCATCTGCATGATAACTGGCTTTATCTCAGTGGAATCCATACACCACTGAAACCACTTCTCAGCTCCAGGCACCTCAAAGTTGCTGAGACCAAGAGTGCGCACCTTGCCTTGCTTCACAGCCAACTCCAAGTTATGCCATGCCGTCTTGATGTCTCCCACTGGTTGATGCGGATATACGAGGTCAACATAGTCGAGGTTAAGTCGGCGAAGCATACGGTCGATAGCAGTAGGGTCGGAATATTCCGACGGCCATATCTTGCTCGTCACCCAAATATCCTCGCGCTTGCAACCACCTTCTGCAATAAATTCATTTACGGCATCGCCAACGCCACGTTCGTCCATATAGGCATGAGCCGTGTCGATATGTCTATATCCTGCACGCAAAGCCGTAAGTACAGATTTCTTGCAAACCTCATTTGAAGGCACTGCAAATGTTCCGATACCAAACTGTGGCATCTCAACTCCATTACTCAATCGGACCATCGGTCCCTGTGCGTAGGCTGCCATCATCCAGATGCAGCCTACCATTGTCAGGATAATCTTTTTCATTTCAACTTACCTTTTAATGTTTTAGCCTCGCTTTTGCTGGTAGCCATGCCCTCGTAGGAGAAACCATACATACCAGCAAATCGGCTCATGCTGTATTCGCCATCATCTATCATCATCTTTGTAGGGGCGGCACCCTGATATACGAAGAACAGGCGTTTGCCCTTGAACTCCCCATCTGGCACATAGCCATAGAAACGTTCCATCAGCGTGCGCACCGAGGCGCAGATGTTATGCCAATAAACTGGCGAACCCATCACGACTATATCTGCCTCCTTCATTTTGGATATTACCTCGTCAAGCTGGTCTCCCTCAAGTGTCTGACCATAGAAGTTGAGGCGATAGTCATTGAGATTAATCGTTTCATACTTTCTGCCTTCAAGCAGCACCTTTGCCAAAGCGGCGGTATTGCCGTCACGGTTTGGGCTTCCGTTGATAAAAAGAATCTTTTCCATTTCTACTTCATTGTTCTTAGAGTCACTTTTTTTTGTACCTGCCGAGCAGTTGACGAAAGCCAGCATGCCCAGCATCAAAAATAATATTTTCTTCATTGTTTTCATAATATAATCTTCTTGTTATTTCCACCCCATAAACATCCTTGCCGCCTCTGCCGAGTGATGGTCAAAGAAGAGGCTATTGCCTGTATTGAGGGTAGCGATTAAGTCCATATCATCATCAGACAGAACGAAATCGAAGATGTCATAATTTTCTTTCATGCGTTCAACGTGGGTTGTCTTAGGGATAATGACAACGCCCCGTTGCAGCAGCCAGCGAAGGGCAACTTGAGCAACAGTCTTATTATGTCGCTCTGCAATCTCTTTCAGTGTGGTATTCCCGAAAAGATTGTTGCGACCTTCGGCAAATGGTCCCCATGACATGATTTGGGTGCCATATCCCTGCATGATGACTTGCGCCTTCTGCTGTTGGCAGAACACATGCGTCTCCACTTGGTTTACTGCCGGAACGATATCCATGTTCTCAGCAAGGTCGATGAAGTGGTCGGGATAGAAGTTTGCCACGCCTATAGCTCTCACTTTACCTTCCCGATAGGCATCCTGCAGAGCACGATATGCGCCATAACGATCGCAGAAAGGTTGATGGAGGAGTATAAGGTCAATGTAGTCAGTGCGTAGCCGGCTAAGGCTTTCCTCGATGGAAGCTTTTGCCTTGTCATAGCCGTAGTTGGAAATCCACACTTTGGTAACGAGGAAAATCTCGTCGCGACTGATTCCACAGTCAGCCACAGCTCTACCCACACCGTCTTCGTTGTGGTAAGCCTGAGCCGTGTCAATCATTCTGTAGCCCACGCTCAATGCCTCAGCCACATGACGTTCACACACATCCGGTGCTATCTGATAGACACCATATCCTATTTGTGGCATCATAACACCATTGTTCAATTTTAAATATTCCATTGTATATTACTTTTTTTGTTTACTGATTAAAATACTGATTTCATAAAGCATGTACATTAGGGTTCTTCTCCGAACCATCTGGCCATGTGCCGTCCTCATTCTTCTTGAACTGTATCGCCCGTTGTGGACAGTTCTGGATGCAAGCAAAGCAAAACTCGCAGGCGCCCTGCATCTTTACCCCTTGACCGGTAAGTTCATAGTTTCCGCGAGGACAGACGTATGTGCATATACCACAGTGGATACAGTCATCTGTCACCCTGAAACTCCTATCAGCCTTCATCAGAAATCCTACTTCAGGGTCGAGACCGCTCAGACTCATGAAGCCTTCATGCTGCTCACGTTCTTCTTGTGTCACTGGCTCATGCCAACGGCGGCGGTTGCTGAGGTCGGAAGTTATCTTTGCCAGATTCTCTGGTATGTGCTTGTCTATCTTCATCTGCTCGTTCATGTCGAAGTTGGGCAGCCAGTTGTCCACCATGACGATAGTGCCAATATAATCGAATACATTGCCCGCTTTTCGGGAAATCCCATCCCATATCTCCACGGCGTTGCACTTGCGCATGCCATATGTCAGCACGGCAAACTTGTATTCAGCTTTCAGTTGTGCCTTCTTAATGAACTCACGCACCATATATGGCGGCATATGACCATAGATAGGATATACCAGTCCTATCTCATCTGCCTCAATTTCGAACTGCTTCTTGCGCATAAGTTGCGGGATACTGAGTATCTCACCCTCTTTGCCAGCAAGTTGGCGAGCGACATAGAGGCAGTTGCCTGTGCCTGTGAAATACAATACCACTATCTTCTTCCTGCCTTCGATGCAAGAAGTGAGGGCAGAAGCTCCCGTTGTTGCCATCACAGTGGCCAATGCTGCACTTCCCATAATCTTGAGAGCCGTGCGGCGGGTCAAAACTTTTTCTTCCATAATTCAATGTGTCTGATTTCTGGTGCAAAGAAACAGATAATCCCCGAAACTGCTTGGACACAGATTTCGGGGATTATTTACAATATTTCCGAAAAAGATTGATTCACTGCCTATTCTACAAAACTTGAAGGCGGTGCTCCAAGATATTTCTGTACGTATCGGCTAAAATACGACTCTGACGAAAAGCCAAACAAGTCAGATATCTCTGTAAAGGTTAGATGCTTGTTCTTAAGTAGACGGGCAATATCGAGCGATGTATAACGTGTTATCCAAAAGGCTGCCGGATAGCCACTTACCTTCTTCGATACTTCCGATAAGTATTTCGGAGTAACACAAAGGAGGTCGGCATAATACCCAATCTCACGGTTCTTTCTATAGTCGCCACGTTCGAGCAAAGCCAGAAACCTGTTCATCAGAGAGGAATAGAGTTGAGTAACGGTGTCGTCAGTGCCATAGAGCGAGGCATGGAAATCAAAGAAGTCGATAATAATCGCCTGAACGGCATTGATCATTGCGTCGCGATGAAACTTGTGAGTCGTTAAAGCAAGACGACGGCGGATATTATCGAAATCGAGTGCGCACACCTGCTGCATTTCCAGCGTAAGGTGCATAATCGGATTGTTAAATAAGGACAATCCTCCACGGGTACCATAGTTGCTATGCGGTGTGCTTATTGCGATGAACTGAGGAGTGGCATAAAATACATCAACCTTAAAGTCGCTGCTCTCCCGTATGTCTTTCAGCAAATCGCTGCGACGCACTATCAGGCAGTCGCCTCCCCTCATGACATATCCATTGCCATTGAAAGAGAAACTGCATTCCCCTTCATGGCAGTAGGCGTGGCACAAGTATCCGTCTTTAGTGCCGTCACCGACATTCATCAGCGTATTTTCAAAAATCACATCCTTCATCTATATAAATATAATGTGTCTTTATTCAGGGGCAAAGAAAATTCAATCTATTGATAAGTTCTTTTGCCATAATTGAGATACCTTTATAAAGATATGCCTTGTTATCACTTGCACCATCTTCGGTTTCAAAGATAAAATAAAATAAATGAATTGCTTGCATGTTCTGACTAAAAAAGTGATGGTATTACAAATAATTGGCAGAATAAGCAATTATTTCACAGTTTTCAAGACATTATGCTTCATCTCATTAAGGCATTAATAGAAAAAAATATTTGTCGCCCAGACTGTTTATGGAGTTTCATCCCCTTTATAATAACATGTAGAGTCAAACCATCAATCCAAATCCGCATAAATAAATGTGATACTTTCAAAGTACATCATCCACAATCCACTTGACTTTATACCATTTTAGATATACAGCCAATCAAGTAAAGTCGTTAGTATATCCACATATATGAAGACAATCACCTCACTGCATCCCTTTCTTTACAGCCTTTCCTATTTCCCATTCTCCCCTCATTTTGGCATCCATCCCCCACATTTTCGTGTAAAAGCAAGTTAAAAACATTAAATATTCATCATCCCCACCCCTTCAAACAAACCCCAATCCACTTTTCTACCGTATAAACTGCAAATAACTGATAGGCAATTGCTTCTAAATACGGGTGTTAAAACCAGCGATCTGACAAAAGTTAAACATTTTACAACACAAACCATTTTTAATATTCGATATTTTGTGAATATCGCTAAAAAGAAATAACTTTGCTACATAAATATTGAGTTTGACAAGGAATATCTGCAAGACTTATATTTCAAAGGGAAAACAAGTGACAAGAAGCATCGATTTCAGCCTGAAGTTGTGCGTAGCTATCAAAAAGCAGTAGTTGCACTTGCACATGCTAAATGCATAGAGGATTTGTTTGTGTTTAAGTCATTAAACTATGAAGTTCTTGTTGGGGACAAAAAGGCATTTCTTCTGTTTGATGCGGAAAACAGTATCGCTTGGAATTTATAGTCAAAGATAATATTGACGACATAACAATAAAAGTATGCCGTCTGTTAGATATTAGCAATCATTATAAGTAAACAATTATTGCTGTCCGGTAAAACTGATAATGTGGTCAAAGACGGGCTGAAAGCCCAACAATCACATAGCCCAGGGCAGCGCCCTGGGTAAACATTATACCCCACATCTACATTCGCCCTGAAAGGGCAAAAGCCTAATTATTAAGGTGTTGCCCTTACAGGGCGCACTACTCAATATATACACTCAATCCCCAGGGCGCTGCCCTGGGCTATGTGATTGTTGGGCTTTCAGCCCACATAGTATACAGGCAAGCCTCTTTAGTAAATATTGCTATAAAACACTGAACAACAAAGCAATATAAGGGTGAATAATTGTTTACCAGACAGCAATAGTAAACAATATGGAAAGTATAAAAACATATAACTCTACAATCTTGAGCAAAATACGTTCTGCGGCTGCAATGTTGTAAATAACAGCTGGCAGATAGCCAAATAAAACTGGAAGATAGGCTGGAAGATTTCCATAAAAATGGGAAATCTTCCAGCCTTTATTATGCTTATAATGTGATGGTTACGGCGATCATGGAAGATATGGGGGATATTTTCAACTAATCGTCTTTAAACGCAAGTTTATCAAACTTGGCTTTAAGCATTGGAGCCTCCGACTTACGAATTGAGAGTTTTATCTCGCAGGTGTTGTCGTAGGTCTGGCTGATGATGCGAGGCGACATATCCTTGATGATTTTCATTACATCGTTCATCATAATGTAAGGAAAATCGAAAACAACCTCCTCCTCTACGAACTGACTTACAATCTCTGCGTTGGCTATTGCCTCTGCCGCTGCAGTGCGATAGGCAACAATAAGTCCGCTTGTGCCAAGATTGACACCTCCGTAATAGCGCACGACGATGATAAGAATGTCGGTCAGCTCGTTCTTGTTGATCTGTCCGAGGATGGGCTTGCCGGCTGTGCTGCTCGGCTCGCCGTCGTCGTTGGCACGGAAATCAGTGCGGTCGGCACCGAGCATGTATGCCCAGCACACATGGCGTGCGTCATAATACTTCTTGCGAAACTCTGCTACGTATTGCTTCACCTCCTCCTCGGAAGTGACATGAAAGGCAAAAGCGAGAAACTTACTGCGTTTCTCGCTGTAGAAGCCTTCTGCGGGTGTGTCTGTGATTGTAAGAAATTCGTCTTTTTGCTCCATTGATATTAAATTGACAAGTAGACAAGGCGAGATGCATAACAAATGTTTATGCAAACCACCTTGTCTACTCGTTGCTTATTCACTTATCTACTACTATGTTACGACAGCTTGTGGATGACGAGTCCTGAGCGAAGCTTAGGCTCAAACCATGTTGCCTTCGGCGGCATGATCTTTCCGCTGTCGGCGATATCAATAATCTGCTTCATTGAAACCGGATAGAGGGCGAGCGCCATGCGCATCTCGCCGCTGTCTACGCGACGCTTCAGCTCTTCGAGACCGCGGAGACCACCTACGAAGTCGATGCGCTTATCTGAACGCAGATCGGTGATGCCGAGAACCTTGTCGAGGATAAGACGGCTTGAGATGTCTACGTCAAGAACGCCAATCGGGTCGTGGTCATCGTATGTGCCCTGCTTGGCATTGAGAGCAAACCAGTGACCATCGAGGTAGAGTGAGAACTCGTGCAGGTGCTGCGGCTTGTAGATAGCCTCACCCTTGTCCTCAACCTCGAAGTTCTCGCGCAAAGCGTCGAGGAACTGCTCTGATGTAAGTCCGTTGAGGTCCTTAACAACTCGGTTATAGTCGAGCACGGTGAGCTGCGATGCCTGGAAGCAAACAGCCATGAAGTAGTTGTACTCCTCATCGCCCTTGTGATTAGGATTGTTCTTAGCCTTCTCTGCGCCAACGAGAGCAGCAGCAGCGCTGCGGTGGTGACCGTCGGCGATGTAGAGAGCCGGCATCTTAGCAAACTCCTTGGTGATTACGTCGATATCTGCCTTGTCGCTAACAACCCAGAGCTGATGGCCGAAGCCGTCGTCGGGAGCAACGAAGTCGTACTCGGGTTTTGTTGCAGCGTAGCGCTTGATGAGCGCGTCGAGCACCTCGTTGTCGGGATAAGCGAAGAACACCGGTTCGATGTTAGCGTCGTTGACGCGAACATGCTTCATGCGGTCTTCCTCCTTGTCGCGGCGTGTCAGCTCGTGCTTCTTGATTGTGCCGTCGAGATAGTCATTGACGAAAGCACCCACAACAAGTCCGTACTGAGTCTTGCCGTTCATGGTCTGAGCGTAGATATAATAGTTCTCGTCTGCGTCCTGACGAAGCCAACCCTTCTCCTGGAACATCTTGAAGTTAGCGGCAGCCTTCTCGTAAACGCGTGGGTCGTACTCGCTTGTGCCCGGCTCGAAGTCGATCTCCGGCTTGATGATATGATAAAGACTCTTCTCGTTATCGCCTGCCTCTGCTCTTGCCTCTTCACTATCGAGCACGTCGTAAGGACGTGATGCAATTTCTTCAACAAGGTCTTGCGGTGGACGTACGCCACGGAATGGTTTTACTGTTGCCATTGTGTGATATATTTTAAAAACCCCACCACTATGTCCTCCCTATGGGGCAAAGGGGTGGGGTTATCGGGGATTTTTACTTAATTACTTGTTAACTTGGAACTTAGTGCAGCCGTCAGCGAAGAAAGCGTTGATCTGCTTAGCAGCTGCGATACCAGCGTTGGTGTTAGCCTCTGCTGTCTGAGCACCCATCTTCTTAGGTGTAGAGAAGTATCTGCCTTCGAACTTCTGGAACTCTTCGTTAGCATCCGGCATGATGTCTGTGATGAACTTGAGGTCGGTACGTTCTGCCATGAGGGCAAGGAGTTCGGGTTCGTTGATAACTTCCTTACGAGCTGTGTTGATGAGGATGCCATTCTTGTGGAGTTTGCCAACAAGAGCAGCGTTGATACTCTGCTTTGTTTCAGGAGTAGCAGGAATGTGCAGCGAAACGATGTCGCAGTTCTCGAAGAGAGCGTCCTGAGAGTCAACTGCCTTAACGCCAGCAGCCTCGATAGCCTCCTTCGGGCAGAAAGCGTCGTAAGCGTAAACTTCCATTTCGAAGCCCTTAGCGATGCGAGCCACGTTTCTACCTACGTTGCCGAACGCGAGAATACCAAGCTTCTTGCCCTTCAACTCGCTACCCGACTTGCCGTTGTAGAAGTTGCGCACGCCGTAAACGAGCAAACCGAATACGAGCTCAGCCACAGCATTAGAGTTCTGACCAGGTGTGTTCTCAACAACAACGTTCTTCTCCTTAGCGTAAGCACAATCGACATTGTCGTAACCAGCACCGGCACGTACAACAATCTTAAGCTGCTTTGCAGCGTCGAGCACTTCAGGTGTAACCTTGTCTGAGCGCACGATCATTGCGTCAGCGTCAGCCACAGCGTCGAGAAGCTGCTGCTTTTCTGTATATTTCTCAAGCAAAACGAGTTCGTTGCCTGCACCTTCTATCTCAGCCTTAATGCCGTCAACCGCAGCCTTTGCAAACGGTTTCTCTGTTGCCACTAATACTTTCATAGCTACTATTTATTAATGTTCCTTTTCAAAATCCTGCATGCACTTAACGAGAGCCTCAACGCCTTCCATAGGCATAGCGTTGTAGCAGCTTGCACGGAAGCCACCTACCGAACGGTGACCCTTGATGCCGACCATGCCACGCTGTGTAGCGTACTCGAAGAACGGTTTCTCAAGATCCTTGTATTCGTCGTTCATAACGAAGCAGATGTTCATCAAAGAACGAGAGTCCTTCTCTACTGTACCACGGAACAACTTGTTGCGGTCGATTTCGTCGTAGAGCACCTTAGCGCGAGCCTCAGCACGGCGTGCCATCTCCTCTACTCCACCCTGAGCCTTGATCCAGCGCAGTGTTTCGAGAGCGCAGTAGATAGGAACTACTGGAGGTGTGTTGAACATTGAGCCCTTCTCTACGTGTGTACGGTAGTCGAGCATTGTAGGAATCTGACGCGGAGCCTTACCCAAGCAGTCATCCTTAACGATGATGAGGGTAACACCAGCCATAGCGAGGTTCTTCTGGGCGCCTGCATAGATGCAGTCGTACTTAGCGACGTCGATAGGACGGCTGAAGATATCAGAAGACATATCGCCGATAAGTCTTACGGGTACTTCCGGCTCCTTGCGGATTTCGGTACCATAAATAGTATTGTTTGTTGTGATATGCAAATAGTCGAGGTCTGTCGGGCATTCGTAATCCTTCGGATAGAAGGTATAGCCAGCGTCAGCAGACGATGCTACTTCTACAGCTTCGCCTATGAGCTTAGCCTCTTTCAAAGCCTTCTTTGCCCATGTACCTGTGTTGAGATAGCCTGCCTTCTTGATAAGGAAGTTGAAAGGAACCATGCAGAATTCCAAAGAGGCACCACCACCGAGGAACAATACAGAGTAGCCTTCTGGCACCTTCAAGAGTTCCTTGATGAGAGCAACTGCCTCATCAACAACCGGTTGAAAATCTTTTGCACGATGGCTAATCTCAGCCAAAGAAAGACCTGAACCGTTAAAATCCAAAATCTGTTTTGCTGTGTTTTCGATCACTTCGCGAGGAAGAATAGAAGGTCCTGCATTAAAGTTGTATTTCTTCATCTGCCTGTTTGTTATTAAGTTAATAAAAGTTTGATTAATATTTCGCAGGCGAAGTTACAATTTATTTTTGAAAGTAACAAGCAAAAATTTACAAAATGTTACTCTTACTTTATCTTTTACGCGGTTTTAGCTTCAGTTGGGGTATTTTTAACTTTTCGCCAGCCTTTACACTATGGCGATTGTTAAGCACCTCGACGTAGCATTCCATGCCTTCGCCGAGATAAGCCTTACTTATCGAAGCGAGGGTCTGACCAGGTTGTACTGTCACGGTCTTGGCTACACCTACTATTATATATGCACCTGTGCGCACGCGGGTATCGTAGTTGTAATCGGAAGGTGTAGTGGCGGTTGAGGGTGCAGCAGAAGACTGAGATGCCTTGGCTTCTGCTGTCGACTTTGACGCTGCTATAGAATCCTTCTTCGCCTTTTCTGCAGCATGCAACTCTGCAGCACGCAATGAATCATTGGGCACAATCGTATCCTTGACTGCTACAGTGGGCTGTGCGTCAGCGCGCTCCGCAGCTTCCTGCTGAGCGTAAAGGCGACTCTCAAGTCGATCTATCACATGGTTTTTCTCCTCAATACGCTGATAGAGAAAGTACATGCCGATGCCAAGACTTACGAGTATAATGAACGAGGCGATGGTAAGGACATACATAATACGCGGACTGCGCTGTCTGCATCCGCCTATTACTATGCCTTCATCGTCTGCTTCAGGGGCTGTTGCGGTTGTTTTGTCGTCCAATTCCTCACTGTCTTCTTCTATAGTTTCAGTCTTTGGCGTCATCAGACGGCGAGCCATATCACGATGCTCCTCTGTGTTCACAGCCTTTGATGCTGTTTCAGAGGAAGATTGCGGATTGGTGGACTGACCGGTTGGTGCAGTTGGGGACAACTGCACCCCCTGAGGTTGCTCAGAAAGCGTGGGCTGGTCGGTTGATTGATCGGTTGGCTGACTGGTTGGTGCAGTTGGGGACAACTGCACCCCCTGAGGTTGCTCAGAATGTGTAGGTTGATCGGTTGATTGATCGGTTGGCTGACTGGTTGGTGCAGTTGAGGACAACTGCACCCCCTGAGGTTGCTCTGCAGGCGCTGGCTGGTCGGTTGATTGATTGGTTGGTGCAGTTGGGGACAACTGCACCCCCTGAGGTTCCGTTTCTGTTACAGAATCAAGTTCTTCCTCGCTTTCCTCATCAATCTCAGAAAAGTCGACGCCATCGTTGAGCACGACGGTCTCGAACTGCACGAACGGACGGTTCACACGATCGCGCAGCAAGACCTCTGGAGTAAACGAAATCTTGTTGCGTCCATCTATAATGATACGTTCGCCGGTATTTACGTCGACACTGGCGCGTGCACCAACTGCCGACACCTTGAAAGTGCCGAAGCCTTTTATCTTCACCGAACTGTCGGCGCCGTCAAGTTCTTCCTTAACGACATCGAACATTGCGCTGACAAAGTCGGAAGCGTCACCAAGCGACAAGCCGTACTTCTCACTCAGTTCGCGAGCAAAATCGTTCACCTTAGCCATTCGCGTCGTCTCCTTTCTTCATCTTGTTCTTCACGGAAGAAGCCGGCTTGAAGTTGAGCACAATCTTCGGCGGAACGAGCATACGCTGTCCCGTAGACGGATTGACAACGATGCGTTCCATGCGTTTCTTCAGTTCGAAAGTGCCAAAATCGGGCACAGACACATTCTCACCTTCATCGAACGTAGAGGCAATAGACTCCAACACGCAACGCACCATGCGCTGAGTGTTCTCCTGCGAATATCCCGTACGACGAGACAACTCGGTGATGTATTCCTTATTGTTCATATATAATATAAGGTGAGATTGTGTAAGATTGTGATGATACTATTTATTCCACTTCGCCATAGAGGTCGAAGTCGTCACTGTCTGTGATGCGCACATCGTAGAACGAGCCGACACGCAGACGGCGCGTAGCCTTGATGAGCACCTCCGGGTCTACCTCCGGCGAGCAGAACTCTGTACGACCTACATAGTAATCGCCCTCCTTGCGGTCGATGATGGTCTTTAGAACGCTGCCTACCTTAGCGGCTTCCACCTCAGCACTGATGCGCTGCTGCACAGCCATAAGCTTGTCAAGACGGCGCTGCTTAACCTCAGCAGGCACATCGTCCTCGTAATGTTCGGCGCTGTATGTGCCTTCCTCCTCTGAGTAGGCGAAAGCACCCATACGCTCGAAACGTGCCCACTTCACGAACTCTACAAGTTCCTTGAAGTCTTCCTCTGTCTCGCCAGGGAATCCGACGAGTAGCGTTGTACGCAGATGCAGACCCGGCACCTCCTTGCGTATGCGCTCGATGAACTCCATTGTCTCTGCCTTAGTAACATGGCGGTGCATACGTGTGAGCATATTGTCAGAGATGTGCTGCAGAGCAATGTCGAGATACTTGCATACGTTAGGCTTCTCGCGAATTACGTCGAGCAGTTCGAATGGGAACTGGTTAGGATAAGCGTAGTGCAGGCGAATCCACTTCACGCCTTTTATATCTGCAATGTCCGAGATAAGGTCGGCGATGTGACGCTTGCCGTCGATATCCACACCATAATATGTAAGTTCCTGAGCGATTATCTGGAACTCCTTCACGCCATTAGCCACGAGTTCGCGCACCTCCTCCAGAATTTCCTCCTTTGGACGGCTGACATGCTTACCGGTGATGATAGGTATAGCACAATAGGCACAACGGCGGTCGCATCCCTCGCTAATCTTTATGTAGGCATAGTGATGCGGCGTAGTGATATGGCGAGCTCCAGAGCATGTAGGCTCTTCGGGTTTGCCGAGGTCGGTAAGCAACTGCTTGAAGTTGAACTTGCCGTAATATTTGTCCACCTGCGGAATCTCCTCCTCGAGCTCCTTCTGATAGCGCTGCGAGAGACAACCCATAACGAAGAGTTTGCTTATCTTTCCCTCCTCCTTAGCCTGAACGAGTTCGAGAATGGTGTCGATGCTCTCCTGCTTTGCGTCCTCAATGAAGCCGCAAGTGTTGATAACAACAATTTCGCCCTCGATGCGCTTTGCATCGTGGGTGCAATGATATCCAGCCTGCTCGAAAAGTGTCATCAGCTTCTCGCTGTCGACAAGGTTCTTTGAGCAGCCCATAGTTATAATATCTACCTGTCCTTTCTTCATAATTACTTCTTGAACAACGAATCGACGAACTGACGCTTGTTGAAGAGCTGCAATGCCTCCATCGACTCGCCGAGTCCGATATATTTCACCGGCACCTTAAGCTGGTCGCTTATGCCGATAACCACACCACCCTTCGCTGTTCCGTCGAGCTTAGTGATGGCAAGCGATGTGATCTGTGTAACCTGCGAGAACTGCTTTGCCTGTTCGAAAGCGTTCTGACCGGTACTGCCGTCGAGCACGAGCAGCACTTCGTCTGGTGCTTCGGGCAGCACCTTCTTCATAACATCCTTTATCTTCTTCAGCTCGTTCATCAACCCCACCTTGTTGTGCAGACGTCCTGCGGTGTCGATGATTACGACGTCGGCGCCGTTAGCCTTAGCCGAAGACAGGGTATCGAAAGCTACGGAGGCAGGGTCGGCACCCATCTGCTGCTTCACAACGGGCACACCTACGCGCTCGCCCCAGATGCAAATCTGCTCTACGGCGGCAGCACGGAATGTGTCGGCAGCACCGAGATACACCTTCTTGCCCGATTTCTTGAACTGATAAGCCAGTTTGCCAATGGTAGTTGTCTTGCCAACGCCGTTCACACCTACAACAAGAATCACATACGGACGGTGATCGGTAGGCAATTCCCAATCCTCGTTATCAGCAGTGTTATTCTCGGTGAGCAGCGATGCAATCTCGTCGCGCATGATATTGTTAAGTTCCGACGTAGACACATACTTGTCGCGTGCCACACGTTCCTCGATGCGCTTGATAATCTTCAGGGTTGTGTCAACACCGATATCCGATGTGATAAGAGCCTCCTCAAGATTATCGAGCACTTCGTCGTCGACAGTTGACTTACCCATGACAGCACGAGAAATCTTGTCGAAGACGCTGTGTTTTGTCTTCTCCAGACCATTGTCAAGAACTTCTTTCTTGTTCTTATTAAAAAATCCAAAAATTCCCATATAACGTTATTTGTATGCAAAGATAGTGCAAATCGAAGACAATACAAAATATGCTCGCATATTTTTATTGTTGAGATGCAGCCTATCTTATTTAGAGATAGTGCAAATCGAAGACCTATGCTCGCATATTTTTATTACTTCAGTTCCACGACCATGCCCTCTCGCGTCAGTTCTGACGCAGGGAACACGGCGCGAGCCTCATCAAGAAGCACCTGCTCATTGTCGTATTTAGAGCTATAATGCCCCAGCAGCAGACGTCCTGCGTGAGCGTCGCGAGCCACCTGCGCCGCCTGCGCCGCCGTACTATGACAATACTTCATAGCCTTCTCCGCATCCTCCGTAGCATACGTCGTCTCGTGATAGATGCACGTTGTGCCCTCAAGCTGCTTATGCAGTTCGGGCAGATAGCAAGTGTCGCTGCAGTAAGCATAACTGCGCGGCGGGTCGGCAGGGCGTGTCAGTCTACTGCTCGGTATCACGTTGCCGTCTTCGTCGGTCCACGACGCGCCGTTCTTTATGTTGTTTATCTGCGACACGGGGATATGGTAGAAGTCTATCATGTCGCGGCGTATATGCGGCAGCGTCGGCTTCTCGCGAAAGAGGAAACCGGCGCACGGCTCACGATGCTTCAGCGGAATAGACTCGACAGTCAGACTGCGATCCTCGTAGATGACGGCACGCTTCTTCGTGTCGACGGCATGAAACTGTATCTCGTAGTCGAAATCGTTGCAGAATGTCTCCAGCAGCATGTCGAGCACCGGCTTCAGTTCTTTCGGCGCATAGATAGCGAGCGGCATGGTGCGTCCGAGCAAGCCGAACGACGAGAGCATACCGATGAGTCCGAAGCAATGGTCGCCGTGAATATGACTGATGAACACAGCGCAAAGGCGGTTGAAGCCTATCTTCGAACGGCGCATCTGCAGCTGAGTGCCCTCACCGCAATCGACGAGAAACTGCTTCTCGCGTATCTCCACCACCTGCGCCGAAGGATTATGGCGCAACGTGGGCAGCGCACTGCCGCAACCAAGTATATGTATCTTGAATGGTTCCATAGTTTTACACTATCTCCACTTGTTTTTCTTACTTCTTTCGTTTAAGAGCAGAGATTATTCTTTCGTTTAAAGAGCGGCTCTCTACTTCTGTCTCTTGAATGTAAAGATTCCGTTTGCGTTCTCCAGATAGAGCGAGTCGGCGCTCAGACCATCGATGGCGAATGTGTCGCGGTTGAGCAGCAGACTTCCGTTGAGAATCTTCCATGAAGTCCACGGATTGGTTTCGGCCTTAACGGCAGAGTGCACCGTTCCGCCCTCCTCTATCGTGAAGTTCTTGTCGATGCTTGTCCAATGTCCGAGCAGCGATGTAACGTTTATCACTCTGTCAGCCACCAGTTCGTCAGCCGTCTTATGACCCGTCACAGCCATCTTGTCGCCAGCCATGAGTCCGCCTTTCACGTCAGACGGAGTCTCCACCTCGGTCTCTGCATCCTGATCGAGAAGCGTATAGACGAGCGTGTCGCCGGCAGACGTAATCAGTTCGAGCGAGTGCATTGATGTACCTTCGCCACACACGCCGTAGACGGTGGTGTCGTTCACCTCCTCAGCCTCGGCTGCATTCTCCGGCTGCGCTTTCTCCGGCTTGCCGTTGCAGGCAGCCATAAGCAAGGCGAGGAACAGAAGTGCTACGCCTCCCTTACAGAAAGGGCGCAGCAATATTTCAAGACTCTTCATAATATCCTTATTTAAATGGTTATTCGTTGTTTTTCGCCTCATTCCAGAGCGCGTCCATCTCACCGAGCGTCATATCCTTCAGCGGTTTGCCAATCTTTATGCTGTGCTGCTCAATATAGTTGAAGCGGCGAATGAACTTGGCGTTTGTCTTTTCGAGAGCCGTGTCCGGATTAATCTTGTATAGACGTGCAGCGTTGATGAGCGAGAAGAGGAAGTCGCCGAACTCCTCTGTAGAGCGCTCCTTGTCCTCACGGCGCAGTTCAGCCTCCAGTTCGCCGAGTTCCTCGCGCACCTTAGCCCATACATCGCCCTTGTCTTCCCAGTCGAAGCCCACATTGCGCGCCTTGTCCTGCACGCGGTAAGCCTTGATGAGCGACGGCAGAGCGTCGGGCACACCGGCAAGCACACTCTTGTTGCCGTCCTTCTCCTTCAGCTTCAGCTGCTCCCACTTCTCCGTCACCTGCTGCGAAGTCTTCGCCGTGTTCTCCAGATGCTCGTCAGCCTGCTCGCCGTAAGGCAGCGGCTTCGGGTCGGGCGCACCCACCTGCGACGGATGATATACATGCGGATGGCGGTAGATGAGTTTGTCTACGAGCTTGTCGCACACGTCGGCGATGTCAAACTCGCCCTTCTCCTCTCCGATTCGTGCGTAGAAGCCCACGTGCAGCAGCACGTCGCCAAGCTCCTTGCAGATGTTCGGCTCGTCGTCTTTCAGCAGAGCGTCGCACAGTTCGTAAGTTTCTTCTATGGTATTCGGGCGCAACGACTCATTAGTCTGCTTGCGGTCCCACGGGCATTTCTCGCGCAATGTGTCGAGCACATCGAGCATACGTCCGAACGCTTTCAGTTTTTCTTCTCTTGTATGCATTTTTTACGATATAAAAACTCTGGTTGTTGTTGTATATAATTTCTGCAAAGTTACAAATAAAATTTTGATATTCAGAAATATTGTAATACCTTTGTTTGTATGAATATACTACTCATTGACAATTACGACTCTTTCACATACAATCTATTTCAGTACATAACCGAAGAAGGAGGCGCTGATATGAACGTAACCGTTTGGCGTAACGACCGCTTCGAGCTTGACGACGTGGAGCGTTTCGACAAGATTATACTCTCGCCTGGTCCGGGCGTGCCCGACGAGGCTGGCTTGCTGAAAGCCGTCATACGCCGGTACGCTCCAACGAAGCCCATTCTTGGCGTTTGCCTCGGCGAGCAGGCTATCGGCGAAGTGTTCGGCGCCGAGATTCTCAATCTGCCAACGGTGTTCCACGGCATACAGTCGAAGGTGAGCATCGTTGCCGACGATTATATCTTCAGCGATATGCCCGACAACATACTTGTGGGTCGCTACCACTCGTGGGTTGTGAAGCGGAACAAATTTCCTGCCGAACTGGAAGTGACGGCATTGAGCGAAGAAGGACTGGTAATGGCGCTAAGACACCGCACCTACGATGTGCACGGCATACAGTTCCACCCTGAATCGATACTCACTCCGGAAGGAAGGCGCATGATTCGCAACTTTATCACTCATTAGAAGTCGGTACGTAGCGGACGGAATCTGATTGGACGGCGAACGGAATCTGATTGGATGGCGGACGGAATCTGATTGGACGGCGGACGGAATCCGATGACATTCTCTAAGGCTATTTCACGCTCACCCAAATCAATCATAGCGTTGATGAGGCTCACTTTCTGCGCTTTCATCAACGCTTCTACGCTTATATCCGCTTCTTTCAGGATGTGCTTTTCGAGCAGACTGGCGCGCTTTGTGCCCTTGAGAAGCGGATGTCTGGGCGTAAGCCATTGCTCGCCGTCGAACACAGCGATGTTTGTGAACGAGGTGTCCGTAACCAGCCCGTTCTTTACGATTATTATCTCGTCGCAGTCGCCTTTCTGTGCTGTAAGACGATTAAGACTACTGCGGTCTGCGCTCTTGAACGAGTAGTCTATCCGGTCGTCCACAACCACCTTCAGACTGCGTATCTCGCGCATTGTATAGGGTGCGTATTGCACATCTACAACGCCCTGCCCATCGTACAAGACCCTTGCCTTGTAGAACTGCATGTCGGGCGTGGGCGACAGTACGTCGGCGAACGCAGGCACCGACGCATCAGCAAAGAAGTGGCGCATCGTGCGGCACATTCTTGACTGATGAAAACTTAGGTTCAGCGCCTTTCCGTCCTTTATCTTTATTGTTTCTACAAACTGCTGCATTATCACTTGCGTCTATTTTGTTATCGGGAGATACACCTTCTGCAGCACCTCCTCGTATTCCTTTTTGCACTGGCTCTGCGACGTTATGCCGCCGCCTGCCTTGAAGAACATTCCCTTGTCGGTCTGCTCTACGAATCGTATCATTACGGCTGAGTCGAGTTCGCCGTTGCTGTATATTCCCATGATGCCGGTATAGAATCCGCGCTGGTATGTCTCCGCCTCGTCTATTATCTGGCAGGTTTTCTTCTTAGGCGCACCCGTTACGCTTCCGGCAGGCAGCTGCGCTGCGAGTATGTCTCCGATGCGCTGCGTGTAGTCGGAGGGCAACTTGCCACTTATCTCCGAACTTGTCTGCAAGATGTCGCCCTTGTTGGTGTGAAGGACGTCTACGAAGCGGAACTTCTCTACCTTCACATCCTCAGCCACCGTGTTCAGATCGTTACGTATCAGGTCTACAATGGTTGCATGTTCTGCTGCTTCCTTCTTGTCGTCCATCAGCACCTGTTCGGCGTCAGGCAACGCAGCGTCGATTGTGCCCTTCATAGGGTAGGAATAGATTCTGCCGCCTCTTATCTGCACGAAAGTTTCGGGCGAGAAACACACGAACCGACCGATGCCTTGCGACGGATTGTTCAGCAGCAACTTGTACTTGCCTTTCGAGTGGCGGAAGATGTCCTCAATAGAAAGGTTGCAGCGCACCGCCACCTGGCATGTCAGGTTGGCGAGATAGCTATTGCCAGCCAGCATATTGTTCTTCACGATGTTGAAGCTGCGCTCGTATTCGTCGTACTGCGGTGCCTCCACCTCCCACTCTATCTCAGCAGGAAGCTGACTGGTGCTGCAATCAACGGCGTTGGTATGACTGCCGAAGTCGTAGAGACACTCGCAGGGGTCAATCTCCGCGAGTTTCTTAATATAAGCCTTGTCGCCTTTGTAGTCGACAACGAACAGAAAAGGTTCTCCGCTGCCGCCCAATTCGTTCAGCCTGTCTATTATATCTTTGTTCATACGTTTCTGGTGTAATGTTTTTAGCAAGTGCAAAATTACATCTTGTTTGCGAAAGCCACAAAAGTTGAGAGCGTGAATAAATCTTAAATTATATTTGCTTATTGCTGTTTTCACTAATAATTGGTTACTTTTGCCAACGTTTTAAATCGACAAACAAGAAATAAGGGGTGCTTCACGATTGTGTAGCTGAGATTATACCCATAGAACCTGACGCAGATAATGCTGCCGCAGGGATTGCTTCAGACATCCATACTTATTATATAAGGTATGACGTGATGCTCGGAGCTGTTTCTATTCCGTATTTTCTTTTGGTAGTAAGACCAGCGGATGCGCCTCCAGACAAAAAAAAAGACAAAGAGCATGAGGTACATTTGCGCACTTACCATTGCCGGTTCCGATAGTTGTGGCGGAGCGGGCGTTCAGGCTGACATTAAGACTATGTCGGCTTTAGGCGTTTATGCCGCTTCCGCCATCACGTCCGTCACGGTGCAGAACACATTGGGCGTGCAAGCCATTCAAGCCATACGGCCGGAGATAGTGGCAGGACAGATACGGGCGGTTATGGACGACATAAAGCCCACGGCTATAAAGGTAGGAATGGTGAACGACCAGGCTACTATCCTGGCTATTGCCGACACGCTGCGACAGTATTCTCCGCAAAAGCTCGTCGTCGACCCGGTAATGGTGTCTACGAGCGGTTCGATGCTCATGCAGAAGGACGCTTTGGGCACATTCTGCAGCCGCTTGCTCCCTATGGCTACCCTACTCACGCCGAACATTCCCGAGGCGGAAGTGCTCTCCAACCTTTCTATCAGCTCTACTGATGACATGGATGCTGCAGGACGCAGCATTCTGGCATTGGGCTGCAAGGCTGTGCTTATCAAGGGCGGACATCTTGAGGGCAGGAAGGTAGACAAGCTGTACCTGCCGAACGGCGAGGTTTGCTCGTTCGTTCACGAAGCGATAGCCACACGCAACACGCACGGCACGGGCTGCACGCTGTCTTCTGCCATCGCTGCGTTCATGGCTCGCGGACTTGCATTGGCTGACGCCGTAACGCAATCCAAGACTTACCTTTCGCAGGCCTTGGAAGCTGGCAAGGATGTGCACATCGGCGAAGGTCACGGACCGGTTAACCATTTGTTCAATCCCGAAAAACAAATTATCCTATGATACAGTTTATTACTCATTCCAACGAACGCTACGGATATGTAGAGGGCGCTCGCTTGGCACTTGAAGGCGGATGCCGATGGGTTCAGCTGCGCATGAAGGACGCCTCGGAGGAGGAGTTCGTGGCTGCAGCCGAACAGATTGGCAAGTTGTGCAGAGAACACGAAGCGGTGTTCGTTCTCGACGACCATGCGGAGCTTGTGGAGCGCTGCGGAGCCGACGGCGTGCATCTCGGCAAGAACGACATGCCGGTTGACGAGGCGCGTAGGCTGCTCGGCAACGACAGAATAATCGGCGGCACGGCTAACACCTTCGAAGACATTGAGCGTCTGCACCGACAAGGTGCCGACTACATAGGCTGCGGTCCGTTCCGCTTCACCACGACAAAGAAAAACCTCTCGCCGGTGTTGGGTCTGGAGGGCTACAAGCGCATCGTCAGCGACATGAAGGCACACGGCATCGACCTGCCTATCGTAGCCATCGGCGGCATTCTGAAGTCGGACATCGCCGACATAATGCAGACCGGCGTGACGGGCATCGCCGTAAGCGGCGGCATTCTGAACGCCGAAAGCCCAACAGAAGAAATGAAACAATTTATAAGCCTTATAAAACCACACAGATAATGGAAACAAATATCAAATTCAACTATCCTTCTTCCGAGAAGGTGTATCTCAGCGGCAAGCTCTACCCCGAGATTAAGGTGGGTATGCGCAAAGTGAGCCTTACGCCTACCATCACAGTAGAGGGCGGCGAGCGTCGCGTCGAGCCTAACGATCCGGTGTACGTATACGACACAAGCGGTCCGTACAGCGACCCTAACGTGGAAATAGACCTGGAAAAGGGTCTGCCGAAGCTGCGCCAGTCGTGGATAGACGGTCGCAAAGAGGGCGAGACACAGATGTACTTCGCCAAGCAGGGCGTCATCACGCAGGAGATGGAGTATGTAGCCATCCGCGAGAATATGAACTGCGAGGAGCTTGGCATCAAGACACACATCACTCCGGCATTCGTATGCAAGGAGATAGCCGAAGGCAGAGCCGTGATTCCCGCCAACAGAAAGCACCCGGAGTCGGAGCCTATGATCATCGGCACCAACTTCCTTGTGAAGATCAACACCAACATCGGCAACTCTGCCACCACTTCCGGCATGCAGGAGGAGGTTGAGAAGGCTGTATGGAGCTGCAAATGGGGCGGCGACACATTGATGGACCTCTCAACGGGCAACGACATACACGAAACACGCGAGTGGATTCTGCGCAACTGTCCGGTTCCGGTAGGCACTGTGCCTATGTATCAGGCGTTCGAGAAGGTGAACGGCAAGGCAGAAGACCTCACTTGGGAGATATTCCGCGATACATTAATTGAGCAGTGCGAGCAGGGTGTCGACTACTTCACCATCCACTGCGGCATTCGTCTACAGAACATCCACCTCGCCGACACTCGTCTTACGGGCATCGTAAGCCGCGGCGGCAGCATCATCTCCAAGTGGTGCAAGGTGCATCAGAAGGAGAGTTTCCTCTACGAGCACTTCGACGACATCTGCGACATCTGCGCCAAGTACGATGTTGCCATCTCTTTGGGCGACGGTTTGCGCCCCGGTTCTACATACGACGCCAACGACGCTGCGCAGTTTGCCGAGCTCGACACCATGGGCGAACTGGTTGAGCGTGCTTGGGCTAAGAACGTTCAGGCGTTCATCGAGGGTCCGGGACACGTGCCTATGCACAAGATCAAGGAGAACATGGAGCGACAGATCGAGAAGTGTCATGGTGCACCGTTCTACACGCTCGGTCCGCTCGTTACAGACATTGCTCCGGCTTACGACCACATCACTTCTGCCATCGGCGCTGCAATGATTGGTTGGTACGGAACGGCTATGCTCTGCTACGTTACGCCGAAGGAGCACCTCGCTCTGCCTGAGAAGGAGGACGTACGCACGGGCGTCGTTACATATAAGATTGCGGCTCATGCTGCCGACTTGGCTAAGGGTCACCCCGGAGCTACCGTACGCGACAACGCTTTGAGCAAGGCTCGTTACGACTTCCGCTGGAAGGATCAGTTCAACTTGGCGCTCGACCCGGAGCGTGCACTCGAATACTACAAGTCGAGCAACAACGTTGACGCAAACTACTGCACGATGTGCGGTCCTAACTTCTGTGCTGCACGCATCAGCCACTCGCTCAAGAGCTGTCAGGAGGACAAGTAATCGTGGTTACGAGAAAACAAAAGAATATAAAAACCCAATAAACACTTAATAAAAATGATTGAAACACAAGTATCAAAAGGTATTATCACTACCTATTTCGACAAGCTTCAGAACAATTTGGACCTCGATGTAGCCATCGTTGGCGGCGGTCCTTCAGGCATCGTTGCCGCTTACTATCTGGCTAAAGCCGGACTGAAAGTGGCTCAGTTCGACCGTAAGCTCTCTCCCGGCGGCGGCATGTGGGGCGGCGCAATGATGTTCAACCAGATTGTCATTCAGGAGGAGGCGATGCACATCGTCAAGGATTTCGACATCAACTACGAGGCATTCGAGGACGGACTCTACACTATCGACTCTGTAGAGAGCACATCGTCGCTGCTCTATCATGCCGTACACGCTGGCGCTACCATCTTCAACTGCTACTCGGTAGAGGATGTGGTGTTCAAGAACAACGTGGTGAGCGGTGTGGTTGTCAACTGGACTCCGGTGCTGCGCGAAGGTCTGCACGTAGACCCGCTTAACATCATGGCTAAGTGCGTCATCGACGGCACTGGTCACGACAGCGAGATGTGCAAGGTGGTAGCACGCAAGAACGGCATACAGCTCGACACCGCGACTGGCGGCGTTATCGGCGAGCGTTCGCTCGACGTAGTAGAGGGCGAGCGCATGGTAGTAGAGGGCACACGCGAGGTATATCCTGGTCTGTATGTCTGCGGTATGGCTTCGTCTGCCGTTGCCGGCACTCCTCGCATGGGACCTATCTTCGGCGGCATGATGCTTTCGGGCAAGAAGGTTGCCGATATGATTATCGAGAAACTGAAGAAGTAAGCAGGGAGGGTGCAGCTGTCTCCGCTGCACCAACCGAGCAAACATTACACCTCAAAGGGGGTGCAGCTGTCTCAGCTGCACCAACAGAGCAAACAATACACCCAAGGGGGGGTGCAGCTGTCTCAGCTGCACCAACGGATCAATCACTACACATTTTCCACAATGAAATGGATCGTAATAACCTCTCCCGACTTCGTGTCGGGGGAGGCTCTTTTCATAGACCGACTGTTCGGTCACGGAGTCGACTTGCTGCACCTGCGCAAGCCCGGATCAACGATTGAGGCATGCAGAGAACTGCTACGGCAGATTCCCGAGCGATGGCATAGCCGCATAGTGCTGCACGACCACTTTCCGCTGACGGGCGAGTTCCATCTTCACGGCGTGCATCTCAACCGCCGCTGTCCTCATGCTCCCGACGGATATACGGGCAGCATATCCTGCTCGTGCCATAGTCTGGAGGAGGTAGCGAAGAAGAAGCCTACGAGCGACTACGTCTTCCTGAGCCCTATCTTCAACAGCATCTCAAAGACTGGATACGAGGCGGCTTTCTCTACCGCTGCTTTGCAGCATGCAGCCGAAGAGGGCATCATCGACGCCAAGGTTTATGCGCTTGGCGGCGTGTCTAAAGAGCATATAGCGCAGCTGAAAGAGCTCTCATTCGGTGGCGCTGCGTTCTTGGGCGACGTATGGCGCCGCATAGACGACCCTAATGTGGACGTTTATCTCGACGAACTGCGCAGCCTGCTCAGTTAGATGTTACTTGTTACTATTTCAAATTGCTCTTTGTACATCTTATTTTGCCATATATTTAATACGTGTGTTTAAAATTGTATCACTACTTACATAAGTGACACCATCTATTTTGAACTTATTCTTTCTTATTAGAATCGTTATCTTTTTGTTGTTTTTATAAACAAGGTCGACCATAACATCAGCCATAAAGATTGCTAATTCTCTATGGCCAGAGTTTATGTTTTGTACAATATCATGTATTTCTTCCTTACATGTTATTTTGTATTTTTGATTCGTATCTATTTTTTCGATGTACACTTCTTGAACGTCAGGTTCTACTATATGCTTTTGACATCCGGTCATACATATTAGTATGAACAATAAAATCTTTAATGTTTTGAACATAACTTTCTACTTTTAAGTTGAAATAATATTAAGTGTCTTTGAATGTTCTCCCACGCAATTCACTCAATTGTATTTAAAAATAAGTTTATGCGAAAAATCTGCCATATCTCCCAGCAGGCGTGTAACGCATTGTCGGGTAGTGGGTTGAAGGCTGGTAGATAGCAGTTTTATCTACCAGCTATCTACCAGCTGTAACAGTCATCTACCAGCCGCTACAACAGAAACCATTCGCCATCTTTTATAACATTACTTCTTTTCATGCTTCTGATGATGTTTAATATGATCGTTTTTATACATAAAATCAAACCAAAGACTGTCGAATACGACTATATTGGCTTCTTTCTGCATAATTTGGTTCAGCTTTCTTGCAAACTGTTCCGAAATCTCATACTGAAGTCCATTAAGGCCAATACATACATCAAATTGTCCCCAATAAATCCATAAATGCTTTATCGGAATTTTGTAATCGTAATTAATCATTATTTTCCCTCGAGTATCCAAAATATTGCGTTTGGATAACTTTAAAGTCTCTGCACATTTTATCAATTCATTTATTTCCGCTGTGTCCTTTACTGTAACTACATATTCTCCATAATTGCCTTTATCAAACATTTCAGGAACAATGTCATACATTCTACAAGTTGTAAGATCCCCTGAATATATAACTGTGGCAGAAGAAATGTTTTGAGCCGATATCATCATAGATTTCAAGCTAATGATAATTGTTAAGAAAAATGTCTTCATTACCTGTTTGGTCTTAAGATGTTTGACTATTGGTTTCGCCATACTCATAAGCTGTGGATTAGGTTTTACATATCGCAAATATAGTGAGATAATGTATAGGCTGTACACTGAAAGGCTATTCTTTTAACAATATTTACAAAAAATGCAGTTCGATCTATTCTATCTAAGAATATTAGGAATCAACAACTTACATTTAACGGAAAAGTCTTGTTTTTTGTATTTTTTTTATTTCACTTTCGCCTGTAATTAAAATACTATCACCACCAAACAAAGTTGCTTCATGGAATGCGTTCAGGTTATAATCAGAACGCATACCATGAAGTTCGTGCTTATCCAAATCATACCAATAGCAATATCCATCTTTGTAAAATATAGCTCCGTCAATATCTGAAGAGACATCTATGCCTGTTGTATACCTATGTGTAATAATTTTATCAAGTCGCTTGTCAAAATAAGACAATGTCACATATCTATAGCTTGACGAGCCTGTAATAAGAAACACATAGTCAGTGCCAAATAAGACTTTAGGTACAGATCGTTGTTCAATCTCACTAGTCAAATAATAATCAAGAGTGTCTGTATAATTTGCAATACTTATCAGGAGATTATAGGAACTATCCTCCATTGGTATAAGTTTAACGTATATGCCGTTTTTGGCAAATATACTCTTGAATCCTACGATTTTAATAATATCAACATTCACATTAGTTTCTTTTTCTGCTTTATTAGGATCAGAACACCCTAACATCTGTATTAACAATATTACGCCAATTAGTATGATTATAAAATATTTATTCATTAGAGATATGTGTTATGGGTTGTTGATTTTGCTGTCCTGTAAAACTTTATTTTATACTAACAACACTATTACGTTTTAATTCTGAAAATTGGCTTGTACTGTCTACCCTACACGCAACAGACATTGCATAATCTTTAATTGAAATTTCCACATAGCCTGGTTTTATATTGTATAGACCCCGATATTCAGTAGATTCTACATAGAATCTATCATCGTCATATTTAATTCTTTTATATTTTCCACTATTGTTTATCAACGTAATATCCTTCCATCTATCAGAATAATATATCGTGTCAGTGTTGTACTTATTTAAAATCAGAGGAACATTTGTAGCGTCACATCTAAATATCTTAAGATCGAAACTATCTATTCTTGCTTCCATTTTATTGGTTCCTATATAAGCATATGCTGTATCACTAAGTGCTGGGATATATATCGTCAGCATTTTATTTGCATATGGTATCTTGTAATAATATATACTTGCCCTACTAAATTTCCAACATATATTAATTAGCACAGCAAGAAAAATAAAAAGTAACAATTTCTTCTTCATATTATTTATGTCTTATTATTTTATTTAAGATAAATATCACATTCTGAACAATAAGGACTGCTATATAAAGAAAAATAGCAACCTTATCACCAATCTTAATGTCAGCACAATTACAGATTAAATCAATGGTACGCAAGCACAGACTTGGAATTATACAGTATAATATACCATACCATATGTTTGTCAATATATCTCTATTTACTTTCGTGTAGTATAATATGCTGGCAAATATCGTGTATATCGGTGAAAATATTGCACAATCGGTAAACAACATTACATTAAAGCCGAACCTGAAATCACGTGTTACAATGACAGCTGTATCGTCTATTGAAAGACATATAATAATTATGTCTATACAACACACGGCAATACAACTAAGTAAAAAGAACCTTATTATTCTAACCAAACTAAGTAAAAAAGACTTTATTGTTTTCATACTTGTTTTTTTGCGCCCTCTATATAAAGAAGGCTAATTTGTTAATATACGCAACAGGAAAATAATATCACAGTCTTACATTATAGGGCTCTTCATAGAAATCGTACATCTTTAGTGACTCCATCTATTTTGAACGGGTGCGGATTAGGTTTAACATACCGCAAATATAGCGAAATATTGTATAGGATGTATGCCGGGAGGCTGTTCTTTTAACAAATATTACACAACTAAGAGTAGGCTCCACATTGTTAACAAAGCGTAAAAACAGAACAAGTTGTCTCAGCGTTCTGCAAAAAAGTAGTAACTTTCAGTTCAAATAATGAAATCGTGTAAAATCAATTAAAGATATCTATAAAAAAAGATATCCATTAACAATAAGATACCCATTAAGAAAAAGATATCCATTAAGAATAAGAATATGCTTCGTACATTATTAATAGTAGCTCTTGGCGGTGGCGTCGGTTCGGCTTTGCGTTACGCTGTCTCAAAGTTTGTGCAAGACAACATGTCGGGAGCGTTCCCCTATCACACGTTTGCCGTGAACATCGTAGGTTGTCTGCTCATCGGCTTGTTCTACGGACTCGCTGCACGCGGACACCTTGGCAACAACGCCACAACGCTGCTGCTTACCACCGGCTTGTGCGGCGGCTTCACCACGTTCTCCACGTTCTGCAACGAGAACATCGCGCTCTTGCGTGGCGACAACGCTTTCGTCGCCCTACTCTACATCGCCAGCAGTATGTTCTGCGGACTGCTTGCCGTGATGCTTGGATATTTTATAATCGACTATATTACAAAAGCATAATAATCGAGAAATTTCCGCGATGATGTAACCGAACTCCCGCGGTGCTAAAACAAAATTCCCGCGATGATGTAACATCATTACATCATCGCGGGAATTTCATAATGTATCGTCCTACGCTTTTTGTTGAAAAGCTTTTATTGTAAAAAGGCTTAACTTCTACCGAATAAAGACCTAACCTTTACTCTGCAAACGCCAACGGGAAGATGCGCTTGGCGGCGGCATTGGTAGCCTCGGCAACGGCATCGTCGCTCACGCCGTAGACTTCGGCGAGACGCTGAAGCACGAACTTGACATAGGCACTCTCGTTGCGCTGTCCGCGCATGGGCACGGGAGCCATATATGGCGAGTCGGTTTCTATCACGATGCGGTCGAGAGGCACCACGGCGGGCAGTACTTCGGGCAGATGACTCTTCTTGAAGGTGAGCACACCACCGATGCCAAGCACGAAGCGGTCGAACTGCAGCAGTTCTTCTGCCTCGTGCTCGTTGCCAGTGAAGCAGTGGAACACGCCGCCGGGCAGGTCGTTCTTGTAGCGACGCAGCAGCTGCACCATCTCGTTCTGACCCTTACGACAGTGGATCATCAGCGGCAGACGTGTCTCTACAGACCACTTCACCTGCTCTTCGAAGGCATCGAGCTGCTCCTGCTCGAACTCGCGCGACCAATAGTAGTCCAAGCCCACCTCACCGATAGCGATGAAGTGGTTCTCGGGCTTGAGGTATTGCTTCATTTGGGCAAGCACTTCGCGCCAGTCGGCTCGCACCTCCTCGGGATGCAGACCCACCATCGGGTAGGCATAGCCAGGATATTGGCGACAGACATCAAGAATAGCTTCCGTCGACTTGATGTCGATGGCTGGAAGGAACACCTTACACACTCCTGCCTCACGGGCACGAGCCATCACTTCGGCACGGTCTGCAGCGAACTCCTCGCCGTCCAAATGCGTATGTGTATCTATGAACATTTTCTACTTGTCTATTAATAGAAATTAATACTTGCGCTTCATCATGCGCTCGGCGTAAGCAGCCAGTTCTGCCTTGCGCTCCTCGGCAACAGACACCTTTGCAAGATACTTGCGACTCTCGGCAAAGAAGTATTCTATCTTCTGCTGAGCAAGTCGGTCGATGCCAATCTCGTTGTAGAGGCGCGTAACTGCCGCCACCTTCTCTGCGCGGTCGAACTCCGTAGCCTCAATCCAACGCATGAGTTCGGCACGCTGCTCGTCGTTGGCGCGGTTGAAGGCGTTAATGAGCATGTATGTCTTCTTGTTAGAAGTGATGTCGCCACCGATAGCCTTTCCGAACACCTTTGTGTCGCCATATACGTCGAGATAGTCGTCCTGCAGCTGGAACGCCAAGCCAATCTGCTCGCCGAAGCGGTAGAGGTTGTCGGCATCCTCGGCAGAAGCGCCGCCAAGAACAGCGCCAATCTTCAGGGCGCAAGCAAGAAGCACGCTTGTCTTCAGACGAATCATCTCGATATACTCCTCCTCAGCAACGTCGTTGCGGTGCTCGAAGTCCATATCGTACTGCTGACCCTCGCCTATCTCGAGCGCTGTCTCGGTGAAGAGAGCGAGAACCTCTGCGAGCTTAGCCTTGTCGCACTGTGCGATGCGCTGGTATGCAAGCACGAGCATCGAGTCGCCAGAGAGTATTGCGGTGTTGGCATCCCAACGACGGTGTACGGTCTCGTGTCCGCGACGCAGGTCGGCATTGTCCATGAGGTCGTCGTGCAGAAGCGTGTAGTTGTGGTAGGTCTCCAAGCCACAAGCAGGCATGACTATCGACTCGGGGTCGTCCTTAAACAGATTGTAGGCAAGGAGCATCAGCACGGGGCGTATGCGCTTGCCGCCAAGTGAAAGGACGTAGCGGATAGGTTCGTAGAGCGACGACGGCTTGCGGTCGTATGCGAGGTTGTCAAGTGTGTCGTTGACAAGTTTCAAGATTTGATCTGATGTATACATGATTGATGTTGTAGTGTTGTTATGTTGATATGTTGATATTTGATGTTGAGATGGTGAGGTTGAGATTCTACAACTTGAAGTCGATTGGCACGGCGAAGAGCGTGCGGCAGGGCTTGTTGTTGTTAAGACCCGGCTTCCACTTGGGCATCATCTTCGCCACGCGCAGCGCCTCGCGGTCGAGAATCGGGTTAGCCGACTTCGAAACCTTTATGTCCGTGAGCGATCCGTCGCGGTTGATGACGAACGAAACCACCACGCGACCCTCTATCTTCTGCTTCTGCGCAGCGAGAGGATACTTAAGGTTTTTGGTGAGCCACTTCACATAAGCCGACATGCCGCCCGGAAACTCGGGCAACTGCTCCACGATGCGGAAGTTGAGCGGGTTATCGCCCATATCTACAGCCGCAGCCTTCGGTTCGTCCTTCTTATGGTCGTGCTTGTCTGTGGGCTGCACGTCGTCATCGTCGCCCACGATGCGCATATCGGTGATGGTCTTCAGTTTCTCCATCTCCTTGCGCTCGTCAACCACTTTCACGCGCTCGGTGGCTTTCGGTTGCTGGTGGGCGTCCATCGCTGCCACCATATCCTCGCGCTCGTTCTTCGGACGATGTTCCATCTCTTCAAGGAAGTCGTCAAGATCCTTGTCGGACACGTCTCTGCTCGCGCTCCACGTAACAAGCTCCAAGAGAGCGACAAAGAGCAACGCAGGCAAGAAAAGTCCTATCAAGAACCAAAGCGGCCGCTTGCGTTCAAGGTCTGCTTTCTTTGATTTTTTCTGTTCCAATTTGGTTGAATGGTGTTATGATAAGATATGCATTATTTGCTCGGTTGGTGCACTTGAGACAAGTGCACCCCCTAAGATTTGCCTGGTTGTGCAGCTGAAACAGCTGCACCCCCTGAGATTTGCAAAGTTACGTTTTTTATATAACAAAGCAATAGCATTATTTCGCTATTTACATAAAAATGCTTAATTTTGCATCCGTTTACAGGAAACTATAATTTTATATTCACATTCAACACTAATTTATACGGATGAAAACATTCGATTTAAAGCCCCAGTTGTTTGACACGCTGAAGTCATACAACAAAAAGAACTTTATGTCCGACCTCATGGCGGGCATCATTGTAGGCATTGTGGCACTGCCGCTCGCCATCGCATTCGGCATCGCCTCGGGCGTAACACCCGAGAAAGGCATCATCACTGCCATCGTAGCCGGTTTCCTTGTGTCGCTGCTCGGCGGTAGCAAGGTGCAGATTGGCGGTCCGACCGGTGCTTTCATCGTCATCATCTACGGCATCATACAGAAATACGGCATCGAAGGACTCACCATCGCCACCATCATGGCCGGCGTGTTCCTCATTCTGTTCGGTCTGCTCAAGCTCGGTACTATCATCAAGTACATTCCCTACCCTATTGTTGTAGGCTTCACGAGCGGTATCGCCGTAACCATCTTCACCACACAGATTAAGGACCTCTTCGGACTAACCATCGACACGGTGCCGTCCGACTTCATCGAGAAGTGGGCATGCTACATACAGCACTTCTCTACAGCCGACCTATGGTGCTCGCTGGTGGGCATTGTGAGCGTCGTGATTATCGCCATCACGCCGAAGTTCAGCAAGAAGATACCGGGGTCGCTCGTGGCTATCATCGTTATGACCATCGCCGCTCTGCTCCTTAAGCAGTACGCCGGCATCACAAGCATCGAGACCATCGGCGACCGCTTCAACGTGAGCAACGCCATACCCGACGTGCAGGTGCCTGCCATGACATGGGAGACGATAAAGAGTCTGGTTGCTCCGGCTATGACCATCGCCGTGCTCGGCGCTATCGAGTCGCTGCTGTCGGCAACCGTAGCCGACGGTGTTATCGGCGACCACCACAACTCTAACACCGAGCTTGTGGCGCAGGGCGTTGCCAACCTCGCTTCGCCGCTCTTCGGCGGCATACCGGCTACCGGCGCCATCGCCCGCACGATGACCAACATCAACAACGGCGGACGCACACCTATCGCCGGCATCATCCACGCCGTTGTGCTGCTGCTCATCTTCCTCTTCTTCATGCCGCTGGCAAAGTACATCCCGATGGCTTGTCTGGCAGGCGTGCTCGTAATCGTTAGCTACGGCATGTGCGGATGGCGCTCGTTCATGGCGCTCATGAAGAACCCGAAGAGCGACGTGACGGTGCTGCTCATCACCTTCTTCCTCACCATCATCTTCGACCTCACCGTGGCTATCGAGGTGGGCCTCATCATCGCCTGCCTGCTCTTCATGAAGCGTATGTCGGAGACTACGGACGTGAAGGTTATCATGGACGAGATAAACGAGGAGTCGGACATCAGCAAGGGAAACATCGAGCACATCACTATACCTGAGGGCGTAGAGGTGTACGAGATAAACGGTCCGTACTTCTTCGGTGCCGGCAACAAGTTTGAGGAGATTATGGCTTCGTTCGGCGACCGTCCGAAGGTGCGCATCATACGTATGCGCAAGGTGCCGTTCGTCGATTCGACGGGCATACACAACCTCACCAACCTCTGCGAGATGAGCAAGAACGAGGGCATCACTATCGTGCTGTCGGGCGTAAGCGAGAAGGTTCACGCACAGCTTCAGAAGGCTCGTTTCTACGACCTCGTGGGCGAGGAGAACATCTGCAGCCACATCAACCTGGCACTCGAACGCGCCAAGGAGATTGTTGGCGAGAAGTAGAACACCAATGGCTCATACAGAACATGTATTGATTCTATCATGAGCCCATAAGTAGCGGAGGTCTCCGGCCTCCGCAGCACCAAGTCTGATACTAATAAATAAAGTTAGTATCGCTTATTGCTGCGGAGGCCGGAGACCTCCGCTACTTTTTTTTATGCTTTTCCGAACACAACAAATCGGAAACTCCTGCGTTATTATTAAAATAAATAACTAACTTTGCAGAAGAATGAAGAAAGCAATAATAACAACAATGGCCGCGCTCGCAACGACGGCATTATCGTCGCAGGAGAGCCAGACAGCATACAACTTCCTGCGTCTGCCGGTCAGCGCACACGCAGCAGCAGTGGGTGGCGACAACGTGACGATCGTAGAAGACGACGCCGCGCTGATGTTCAGCAACCCAGCCCTGCTCTCTTCTGTAAGCGACAAGACAATCGGTCTGAACGTCATGACATACATGGCTGGAGCCACAACGGCGAGCGCCACGTTCAACCGCACCGTGGGCGAACGTGCTTCGTGGGCTGTGTCTGGACAGTATATGAACTACGGCAAGATGCGACACACCGACGCCAACAACAACCAGTTGGGCGAGTTCTCGGCGCGCGACATCGCTGTGGCGGGCTATTTCTCGTATATGCTCAACGACCGCTTCGCAGGTGGCATAACGGCGAAGTTCCTGACGTCGCACATCGGCGACTACAACTCTATCGGTGCAGGCATCGACCTCGGACTCAACTACTACGACCCCAACCACGACTGGTCGCTGTCTGTTGTGGCAAAGAACCTTGGCGGACAGCTGAAGGCGTACGACGACGAGTACGACCCGATGCCGATAGACATACAGATAGGTGCGAGCAAGCGCCTTGCACATACGCCGCTGCGCGTGTCGGCTACGCTCGTCGACCTTACCCACTGGAACTACCGCTTCTTCAACCACCTGGTGCTGGGCGTGGACGCTTCCATCTCGCAGAACTTCTGGCTCGGACTGGGATACAACTTCCGACGCGCCGACGAGATGGAGATAAACACCACGGAGGGCGGAAGCACACATCTGGCGGGATTCTCGGTGGGAGCAGGTCTTAGTCTGAACCGCTTCAAGGTGAACCTGGCATACGGCAAGTATCATGTTTCGAGTTCGTCGCTCATGCTGAACCTCGCCTTCTCACTTTAGACAGAAGCTGACGAACAACTTGCAGCTTCGGGCTGTTTCTGTCACCTTAGACGAAAGTAAGTAACTTAAACAAAACTCATACAACTATAATATGAAGAAGATTGTGATAGCCATCGACGGCTACTCATCGTGCGGCAAGAGCACAATGGCAAAGGATCTTGCACGCGAAGTGGGATACATATACGTTGACACGGGCGCCATGTACCGTGCCGTGACGCTGTTCGCCATGCGCAACGGCGTGTTCGACGCAGACGACAATATCGACGAAGCGCGACTGAAGGCTCTGCTGCCCGACGTGAAGCTCACTTTCAAGCTGAACAGCGAGACAAAGCTGCCGGAGGTGTGTCTCAACGGCGAATGCGTGGAGCGCGACATACGCACACTGGAGGTGTCGCAGCACGTGAGTCCGATTGCGGCGCTGCCGTTCGTACGCGAGAAACTCGTGGAGCAGCAGCAGGCTATGGGCAAGGAGAAGGGCATCGTGATGGACGGACGCGACATAGGAACGGTGGTGTTCCCCGACGCCGAACTGAAGATTTTCGTCACCGCTTCTGCCGAGATACGCGCCCAGCGCCGCTTCAAGGAGCTTGAAGCAAAGGGCATGCCAGCCAACTTCGACGAGATACTGCAGAACGTGGAGCAGCGCGACTATATCGACACACATCGCGAGACGTCGCCTCTGCGTCAGGCTGACGATGCGCTGGTGCTCGACAACAGCCATCTCACCATCGCCGACCAGAAGGTGTGGCTCATGGAGAAGTTCAACGAAAGAACTCAAGAATAATTTAATAGATTATCGAAATGGAAACATTGCACAATGAACTGTTAACAGTTGAAGTGTCCGACCTTGGAGCCGAGCTCCAAAGCATCAAGGACGACGAGGGCAAGGAGTATTTGTGGCAGGGCGACGACCGCTACTGGGGACGCCGTTCGCCTATCCTCTTCCCTATTGTATGCGGACTGTGGAAAGGTACATACCGCACCGAAGGCGACACCTATCAGATGGGACGCCACGGATTTGCACGCGACATGAACTTCCGAGTGCTGAAGAAGGCTGACGACCGCGTGACATACGTGCTCTCGGACACAGAGAACACTCTGCGACAGTATCCCTACCACTTCATGCTGTCTGTAACATACAAGCTCGTGGAGAACGAGATACACGTCATCTGGCATGTTCATAACACCGACACACGCGAGATACACTTCCAGATTGGCGCTCACCCCGCTTTCTACCTGCCGGGAGTGAAGGAAGGCGAGCCTATCAAGGGTTGTCTGCGCTTCGACCGCGGCGACAAGATTGAGCGCATCTACGGCAATCACGAGGGTTGCATCACCGACGACCGCTACGAACTGGAGGGATGCAACGGCGGACTCTGGGCTTTCAACGAGGAGAGCTTCAAGGACGACGCGGTTATCATCGACAAGTGTCAGTTGCGCGAGATAGAGATTCTCGACCCGCAGACAGCGCGTCCTGCAGTCACAGTAAGCTTCAACGCACCGTGCGTGGGCATCTGGACACCTTACGGCAAGAACGCCCCGTTCCTCTGCATCGAGCCGTGGTACGGCGTACACGACCACTACGAGTATCGCGGACAGTTCCGTGATAAATACTTGATGAATCACCTGCAGCCGGGTGCTTCGTTCATGAGCGAATACATAATAAAGATAGGAGAATAAGCTATGAAGAAGATATTGTTATTGGGTTCGGGCGAACTGGGCAAGGAGTTTGTCATCGCCGCAAAGCGTGCAGGACAGTATGTCGTGGCATGCGACAGATATGAGAATGCACCGGCTATGCAGGTTGCAGACGAGCACGAGGTGTTCAACATGCTCGACGGCGACGCGCTGAGCGCTGTCGTTGAGAAGCACCGCCCCGACGTCATCGTGCCTGAGATTGAGGCTATACGCACCGAGCGCCTCTTCGACTTCGAAAAGGAGGGCATACAGGTAGTGCCGAGCGCACGCGCCGTCAACTACACGATGAACCGCAAGGCTATTCGCGACCTCGCTGCAAAGGAGTTAGGCCTGCGCACAGCAAAATACTTCTACGCTACTACACTCGAGCAGTTGCGCGAACACTCTAAGGAGATTGGTTTCCCGTGCGTTATCAAGCCGCTCATGTCATCGTCTGGTCACGGACAGAGCATCGTGCGCAGCGAAGCCGACCTCGAGAAGGCGTTCAACGACGCTATGGAAGGCAGTCGCGGCGACGTTAAGGAGATTATCATCGAGGAGTTCATCCACTTCGACTCTGAGTTCACACTGCTCACCGTGACACAGAAGGACGGACCGACGCTGTTCTGCCCGCCTATCGGACACGTGCAGAAAGGCGGCGACTACCGCGAGAGCTGGCAACCGTTCGCTATTCCGGAGGACGAGTTGCGCAAGGCTGAGGATATGGCTGAGAAGGTGACACGTGCACTGACCGGTGCCGGCATCTGGGGCGTTGAGTTCTTCCTCACAAAGCAGGGCGAAGTGATCTTCAGCGAGCTTTCTCCGCGTCCGCATGACACGGGTATGGTGACACTGGGTCACACAACAAACCTTTCGGAGTTCGAGCTTCACTTCCGTGCCGTTATGGGTCTGCCTATCGCTGGCATACACCTGGAGCACGCAGGCGCAAGTGCGGTTATCCTCTCGCCGAAGGAGTCGAACGACCCGCTGCCGTACAACTTCGTCGACGCTCTGAAGGAAGACCACACACGCATACGCATCTTCGGTAAGGAGGAGGCTCACTTTGGCAGACGAATGGGCGTTGTGCTCTGCTACGGCGAACCGACAGACGACACAACCGAGCTGCGCAACAAGGCAAAGCGTCTGGCTGCCACCGTATTGGGCACCGACCCTTACATGGATAAGTAAACATAGAGTAAATATCTGATTATGAAAGTAGCAGATGCTAAGATAATTGACATCCCAAAGATTGAGGACCGACGCGGCAACCTCTCTGTTGTTGAGGAGTTCAAGAACGTGCCGTTCCATATTGCACGCGCCTACTGGCTCTATGATGTGCCGGCTGGCGCAATGCGTGGCGGTCATGCTCACAAGCGATTGAAGCAACTGCTCATTGCATTGAGCGGCTCGTTCACCGTAACGCTCGACGACGGACACGAGAAACGCAAGATTCTGCTCAACCGCCCTTATCAGGGACTGCTCATAGAAACTGGAATATGGCGCACCATCGACGACTTCTCGTCGGGTGCGGTGTGCCTCGTGCTCGCCTCGGAGCTGTACGACGAGAGCGACTACATCTACGACTATGAGGAGTTTCTTAAATATAAAGGTGTAAAGAAATGATGCAGATAGAACGACTATCTCCCGACGAATATGCAAAGATCTACACGCCGCAGCACGTGTTCAACTCGGTGGGTTTCACCGAACTGAACCGCGACAAGGCTGAAGATCTTCACTATTTGTCTGTTCACGATACGAAGCACCGCTTCGGCATTATACTTGGTGAGCGCAACGGAATGTTGCGCTCACCATTTTCGGCTCCGTTCGGAGGCTTCACGACACGTGGCGTTCAGAACCTTGAACGCATGGAGGAGGCTGTCGACTTGCTGCTTACATACGCAGCAGAACGCTCGCTGCAACTTGCCGTTACGCTACAGCCGATGGTCTACGACGAGACGCAACTGTCGAAATGGACGAGTGTGCTCACGCGCAAGATGAACGTGCGCTGCACAGATCTCAACTATCATGTAGACCTGCAGCGCATCGCCGACTACGAAAAGATAATAGACCGCAGCGCAAGAAAGAACCTTCACCATGCGCTCAAGGAATCGTTCAACCTCATAAAGCTCAACAGCAACGACCATAGCGACGTGGCTCGTGCATACGAAGTGATACGCCGCAACCGCGAAGAGCGCGGCTTTCCGCTGCGCATGACGCTGGAGCAAGTGTGGCAGACGGTGAGCAACGTCATACGAGCCGACTTTTTCGTGCTCGAACATGAAGGCGAAGACGTGGCTGCGGCGCAGGTTTTTCATGTAGCCGAGGGCGTTGCGCAGGTGGTATATTGGGGCGACATACGCGAGTATTCGGCGTTGCGTCCGATGAACTTCCTCACCTACTCCTTGTTCCGTCATTATTACGAAGCCGGACTGCGCACGCTCGACATCGGTCCGTCGACGGAAGACGGCATACCCAACTACGGTTTATGCGAGTTCAAGGAGAACATAGGCTGTTCTGTAACATTAAAGTATAGTTTTACGAAATGATAAAATATCTTGAATTAAAGCTTGTTACAGCGCAACACGGCAGCGAGATAAGCGAAGCCGTGCAGCGCGTTGTAGACAGCGGATGGTATCTGCAGGGAGCAGAGAACAAGGCGTTCTGCGAAGAGTACGCCAGTTTCATCGGAACAACTCACTGCGTAGGTTGCGGCAACGGACTTGACGCCCTTACACTCATTCTGCGTGCCTACAAGGAGATGGGCATAATGGAGAACGGCGACGAGGTAATCGTGCCCGCCAACACATACATCGCAACCATTCTCGCCATCACCGAGAACAACCTAAAGCCGGTGCTCGTCGAGCCGCGCATCGACACGTTCCAGATTGACGACACACGCATTGAGGAGGCGATAACTCCCCGAACACGTGCCATAATGATTGTACATCTCTACGGCAAGTGCGCTTATACCGACCGTATCGGCGACATTTGCCGACGCCACGACCTGCGACTCATCGAGGACAACGCGCAGGCTCACGGCTGCTATTTCGGCAACCGACGCACAGGTTCGCTGGGCGACGCGGCTGCTCATAGCTTCTATCCAGGCAAGAACCTCGGTGCATTGGGCGACGGCGGAGCTGTTACGACCAACGACACCGAACTTGCCGAGACGATTGCGGCACTCGCCAACTATGGTTCGAGCCGCAAGTATGTTTTCGACTACAAGGGCAGAAACAGCAGACTGGACGAGGTACAAGCTGCCGTGCTGCGCGTGAAGCTGCGCTATCTTGACGCCGACAATTCACGCCGAAGAGCCATCGCAATGCAGTACGCAGAGCGTATACAGAACGAGCGTCTGCAGCTTCCTTCAATGGAATACTGCAAGGAAAGCGTGCATCATATATTCCCCGTTCTGTGCAAACAGCGCGACGAACTGCAGCAGTATCTGCTTGAGAACGGCGTGCAGACGATGGTTCACTACCCGATACCGCCGCACAGACAACTTTGCTACAAGGAAATGGCAGAACAAAAGCTGCCCATAACCGAGCAGATACACGCCGAAGAACTAAGCATTCCGCTCAACCAAACGCTTACTGAAGAAGAAGTGGAGACAATCATCGGGCTGTTGAACAAATTTTAGGCGCAGTTGCTTTGTCATTCGACATTTTCTTAGTAACTTCACACCGTGAAAACTCGCAATCGGAGCGGGACTTATTTCACCAAACGTGCAAGACATACGCTCACGACACGTGCAAAACACACGAAACAATAAAATCACTACTTTAATTAAACAATAAAAAAACTAATATTTTCAAACCAAATCAATGAAAGAAATAGCTATTGAAGACAACAAGCGCAGCCCTATATCATGGATTCCGACGCTTTACTTCGCCATGGGTATGCCGTTCGTGGTGCTAAACATGGTATGTACACTTATGTTTAAAGGCCTCGATGTAAGCGACACACAGATTGCGTTATGGACTTCGTTTATCATGCTGCCTTGGACACTGAAACCGCTTTGGAGTCCGCTTCTTGAGATGTATAAGACAAAGAAGTTCTTTGTCATCGTTACACAGATTACTACCGGCTGCATCTTCGGACTCGTTGCCTTGGCTCTGCATCTTCCCCATTTCTTCGCATTAAGCATTGCGTTGCTCGCTGTCATCGCCTTCAGCGGCGCTACACACGACGTAGCTGCCGACGGCGTATACATGGTTTCGCTGTCTAAAGACGACCAGGCTCGCTACATCGGCTGGCAGGGTGCGTTCTATAACATCGCAAAGATTGCCGCTACCGGCGGACTAGTTTACCTTGCCGGTATGCTCATCGACTACTACACGGGCGACCTCACCGGACTCAGCGCTACAGCCGCAGCTGCTGCAAAGCACAACGGAACAGTAGTGGCTTGGACAATCATCATGGCAGTAATTGGCGCGATAATGGTTATGCTCGGTCTGTACAACGCTAAATTCGTGCCGTCGGAAAAGGCAAAGGACGCAGCCGAAAAGCCCGACTTAAAGCAGACAATGATCGACTTGGGCAATGTGTTCCTCGATCTCTTACGCAAAAAACACATTCTTTATTATATCTGTTTCATCATCCTCTATCGTTTTGCAGAGGGCTTCGTGATGAAGATTGTGCCGTTGTTCCTTAAAGCCGACGTTGCAAGCGGCGGTCTCGGACTCACAGAGAAGGAAATCGGCTTGTGCTACGGCACCTTCGGCGCAGCAGCCTTCGTTATCGGCAGTGTGCTTGCAGGCTACTACGTTGCACACCGCGGCTTGCAGAAGTCGCTCTTCTCACTCTGCTGCGTGTTCAACCTTCCGTTCGTTGCCTACACCCTGCTCGCTATCTATCAGCCGAGCAGCCTCTGGCTCATCGGTGGCGGAATCGTTCTCGAATACTTCGGCTACGGCTTCGGCTTCGTAGGTCTTACACTCTTCATGATGCAGCAGATTGCGCCGGGCAAGCACCAGATGGCCCACTACGCATTCGCTTCGGGCATCATGAACCTCGGCGTAATGCTTCCGGGTATGCTCAGCGGCTACGTAAGCTATAAGCTCGGCTACCAGAACTTCTTCATCTTCGTGCTCTTCTGCACAATACCGGCATTCCTCATCACATGGTTTGTGCCGTTCACATACCCTGACAAGAAATAATTTCGTATAACAATAACAACCAAGAAGCCTCTTCTTTCCTCCATGCGGCGGATAGAAGAGGAACTTTAAAACTTAAAAAACTATGAGCAAACTTATCATTTCAGGCAACCCATTGCCAAACATGCCTTGGGAAGATCGTCCCGAAGGTCAGAGAACTCCGTTATGGCGCTGTTCAAAGAATCCAATCATTCCGCGCGACTTGCTGCCTACATCAAATAGTATCTTCAACAGTGCAGTAGTTCCTTTCGGTGAGGGCTTCGCAGGTGTATTCCGTTGCGACGACACCAACCGCCGCATGGTGCTCCACGTAGGTTTCTCTAAGGACGGCGTGAACTGGAACATCAACGAGGAGCCGCTCCGCTTCGAGTGCGACAACAAGGAGATCGGCGAGTGGGTATACGGCTACGACCCGCGCGTTTGCTTCATCGAGGACCGCTACTATGTAACATGGTGCAACGGCTACCACGGACCTACTATCGGCATTGCTTGGACAAAGGACTTCAAGACATTCCATCAGCTCGAGAACGCATTCCTGCCTTACAACCGTAACGGCGTATTGTTCCCTGAGAAGATCAACGGCAACTTCGCTATGCTCTCTCGTCCGAGCGACACAGGTCACACACCGTTCGGTGATATCTTCTACAGCGAGTCGCCCGACATGGAGTTCTGGGGACGCCACCGCCACGTTATGGCACCGGCAGCCTTCGAGCTTTCAGCTTGGCAGTGCATGAAGATTGGTGCTGGTCCTGTTCCTGTCAAGACATCAGAGGGATGGTTGCTGTTCTACCACGGTGTGCTCCGTTCTTGCAACGGCTATGTTTACGCTTTCGGTTCTGCTCTCCTCGACCTCGAGCAGCCTTGGAAGGCTACACACCGTTCGGGTCCATACCTCATTTCTCCGCAGACTCCTTACGAGTGCATGGGCGACGTGCCAAACGTATGCTTCCCATGTGCTGAGGTTCACGACCCAGAGACTGGTCGCATCGCTGTCTACTACGGTTGCGCAGACACCGTTACGGGTCTCGCATTCGGCTACATCCCAGAGATTGTAGAGTGGACAAAGAAGAACAGTATCATCTAATATATAACCAAAATGGATATTACCGAAAGATTTCTTAAATACACACAATTCGACACGCAGTCGAGCGAGGAGTCGCAGACCGTGCCGAGCACATCGAAGCAGCTCATCTTCGCCAAGTATCTGAAAGAGGAGCTTGAGCGCGAAGGCATGAGCGACGTTGAGATGGACGAGCAAGGCTACATCTACGCTACGCTGAAGGCAAACACGAAGAAGAACATTCCGACTATTGGCTTCATCTCGCACTACGACACATCACCCGACTGCAGTGGAGCGAACATCCGCCCGCGCATCGTAGAGAACTACGACGGCAGCGACATCGTTCTCTCTGAAGGCATCGTCAGCTCGCCAACAAAGTTCCCTGAGCTGAAGGCACACATCGGCGAGGACATCATCGTTACCGACGGAACCACTCTGCTCGGCGCTGACGACAAGGCCGGTATCGCTGAGATTGTGCAGGCAATGTGCTGGTTGCGCGACCACGACGAAGTGGAGCACGGCGACATACGCATCGGTTTCAACCCCGACGAAGAAATCGGAATGGGTGCCCACCACTTCAACGTCGAGAAGTTCGGCTGCGAGTGGGCTTACACTATCGACGGCGGCGACCTCGGTGAGTTGGAGTACGAGAACTTCAACGCTGCGGGTGCCAAGGTGAACATCAAGGGCGTAAGTGTGCACACTGGTTATGCCAAGGGCAAGATGGTGAACGCTTCGCGCCTGGCTGTAGAGTTTGCCGAGATGATTCCTGCCACCGACACACCAGAGGAGACAGAAGGCTACGAAGGCTTCTACCACCTCCTGGGCATCAACTCATGCTGTGAAAAGGCGACACTGTCGTACATCATCCGCGACCACGACCGCGAGAAGTTCGAGCGTCGCAAGGACTTCATCGAGGAGTGCGTACGCAAGATGAACGAGAAGTGGGGCGAGGGCACCGTAAGCGTGAACCTCTACGACCAGTACTACAACATGAAGGAGAAGATAGACCCGAACATGCACGTCATCGACATTGTGCTGAAGGCAATGCAGGAAAGCAGCGTTGCTCCGAAGGTGCAGCCCATCCGTGGCGGTACAGACGGTGCGCAGCTATCGTTCAAGGGTCTGCCCTGCCCCAACATCTTCGCAGGCGGTTGCAACTTCCATGGTCCTCACGAGTTCGTGAGCGTGCAGGTGATGGAGAAGGCTATGCAGGTTATCATCAAAATCTGCGAACTGACAGCTCACTACAACGACTAAGCGTTGCTTCAAGGCAACAATGAAAACAATTTAATAGAATGAAAGACAGCCCAAACATAATCGTTTGGGTTGTCTTGTTTTAAAGAATACAAAGTGTCCGAAGTACCTACATTAATCAACGACCTCGCCCTTATCCTTATTGTTGCGAGCACCGTTACACTACTCTTCAAGAAGCTCAAGCAGCCGCTTGTGCTCGGTTATATCATGGCAGGTTTCATCGTGAGTCCGCACATGCCATACACCATGTCCGTAATGGACACCGTAGACATCAAGACCTGGGCAGACATCGGAGTGATGTTCCTTCTCTTCTCGCTCGGTCTCGACTTCTCGTTCAAAAAGATTATAAAGATGGGTATCACGCCAGTGATAACCACGCTCACCATTATCTTCGCGATGATGACACTTGGTATCGTCGTCGGACACGCTTTCGATTGGAAGCGTATGGACTGCATATTCCTCGGCGGTATGCTCGCCATGAGCTCCACCACTATTATATATAAGGCATTCACCGACATGGGTCTGCGTCAGCAGAAGTTTGCGCAGCCCGTGATGAGTGTGCTCATTCTTGAGGACATACTCGCCATCGTCATGATGGTGATGCTGTCTGCCATTGCCAGCGGCAACAATCCCGACGGCGGCGAGATGATAGGCTCGGTCGTTAAGATTGGCTTCTTCCTCGTGCTGTGGTTTGTTGTCGGCATCTTCGCCGTGCCTTGGTTCCTGCGCTCCACACGCAAGCTCGTCAACAACGAGACGCTGCTCATCGTGTCGCTCGGTCTGTGCTGCCTCATGGCAGTAGTCTCTACGAAGGTGGGCTTCAGCTCGGCGTTCGGCGCATTCGTGATGGGCAGCATCCTTGCCGAAACCATCGAAGCAGCAAAGATTGAGAAGCTCGTCGCGCCGGTAAAAGACCTCTTCGGCGCTGTGTTCTTTGTGTCGGTAGGTATGCTTGTCGACCCGAAAATCATCGTCGAGTACGCCATCCCGATAGGCGTGCTCGTGCTTACTATACTCATCGGACAGTCTATCTTCGGCACGTTCGGCTTCCTCATCGGCGGCCAGTCGCTGAAGTCGGCTATGCGTTGCGGTTTCTCGATGGCGCAGATTGGCGAGTTCTCGTTCATCATCGCCTCATTAGGACTTTCGCTGCACGTCACGGGCGAGTTCCTCTACCCCGTCGTTGTAGCAGTGTCGGTCATCACGACGTTCCTCACACCCTACATGATACGCCTCTCGGTGCCAAGCTACAACGTTCTGGAGCGTCACCTGCCGAAGACATGGGTGCGTGCGCTGAACAACATCACGCTCTCCCACCCGTCGTCGGCGCCGATGAGCAACTGGCACTCGCTGATAGCGCAGATGGCTCGCATCACTCTCATCTACTCTATCCTCTCCGTGGCTACAATCGCCCTGATGTTCACGTTCTTCCTGCCGTTCATACGCCGCATGATGCCGGGCATGCACTGGTGGGCTAACGGCATCTGTGGTGTGCTCACGGTGATGTTCATCGCTCCGTTCCTGCGCGCCATCGTCATGAAGAAGAACCATTCAGAGGAGTTCCGCGCGCTGTGGAACGACAGCCGGTCGAACCGTATGCCGCTTCTCGTGACTATCCTCGTGCGCCTTATCATCGCCTCTGCGTTCGTTTTCTACATCTGCAACTTCCTCACGCGCTTCACCAACGCACTGATGATGACCATCGCCGTGGCTGTGGTAGGCATAATGATTCTCTCGCGTGGACTGAAGAAACAGAGCATTAAGATGGAACGTATGTTTGTGCAGAACCTGCGTTCGCGCGACATAGAGCAGCAGGTGCTCGGACTGAAGAAGCCGCTGTACGAGGGCCACTTGCTCGACCGCGATATTCATATCTCCGAGATTGAGATTCCGGAGAACTCTACGTGGGCAGGTCTCTGCCTTGCCGACCTGCGCCTTAGCAACCGCTTTGGCATACACGTGAGCAGCATTCTGCGCGGACACCGCCGCATCAACATTCCGGGCGGCGACGACATCGTGTTCCCCGGCGACAAGTTGCAGGTTATCGGCAGCGACTCGCAGTTGGCTGCCGCACACGCCGCCGTTGCGGGCGACATAGAGCCCGACGACCCTGATATAGAAAAGCGTGAGATGCGCCTCTCGCAGATAGTCATCGACAATCACTCGCCTTTCGTAGGCAAGACATTGCCCGAAACGGGCTTGCGTTCCGAATTCAACTGCATGGTAGTGGGCAGAGAGGAAGGCAAGGAGAACTTATCTATGGTTGGTCCGGCTTACAAATTCCGCTTAGGCGACATTCTTTGGATTGTAGGCGAAGATGATGCGCTGAAAAGAGTGCAGGAAGCCAACCGTGGCGTATAAAACAAAGCTGTCCGCTAAACAAAGCAAATTGTGTTTAGCGGACAGCAACAAAGACAAACTCATTATTGTTTGTAGTTCAACGTTCCTAATAAATAACACCTTTATACCGTTATCTCACCAGAACCGTAGCAACGGTGATGTTCCTCGTCGTAGACCACGCAGAACTGTCCCGGCGCAACGCCCTGTATCAGTTCTTCGGCGTGAACGATGAACTCTCCCTTGCCCGTGCGTTCGAGCATAGCCGGATGATATTCGGGCGTATGGCGAATCTTAAAACGCACACGTGCCGATGTTCCTGGCTCTCCCCACGGGTCGAGCGTAAGGAAGTGGAAATCGTGTATGGGGAAGTCCTTCTTGTAAGCGGTGCGCGGCTCGTAACCCTTGCTAACATACAACGTGTTGTTAGCAACATCCTTCTTTACCACATACCACGGACCGCCACCGAAGCCGAGTCCGTGACGCTGTCCGATGGTGTGGAACCACAGACCGCGGTGTTTGCCAATGAGCTTGCCCGTCTCCAGTTCGAGCACTTCGCCCGGCTGCTCGCCGAGGAACTTGCGAATATAGTCGTTATAGTTTATCTTACCGAGGAAGCAGATGCCCTGCGAGTCCTTGCGCTTGGCGTTAATGAGGTGTTCGCGCTCTGCAATCTCGCGCACTTCGCCCTTCTGGTAATGACCGATGGGGAAAAGCGCCTTCTTCAGCTGCCAGTCGTATATCTGTGCAAGGAAGTCGGTCTGATCCTTCACGGGGTCGGGACTCGTCGTGAGCCACTTTCTGCCCTGCTCATCAATCTCGGTCTGCGCATAGTGGCCCGTAGCGATGAGGTCGTACTCGTGTCCGCGCTTCTCGTGGAACGCTCCGAACTTGATAAGTCGGTTGCACATCACGTCAGGGTTCGGCGTGAAGCCCGCACGCACCTTGTCCATCGTGTAGCGCGTCACCTGATCCCAATACTCGCGGTGGCAGTCAACCACCTCCAGTTTGCATCCGAAGCGTCGCGCCACGGCAGTAGCCATTTCGAGGTCTTCCTCCGAAGTGCAGTCCCATTCCTCCTGCTCCTCGGGACCTATCTTTATATAGAAGCAGTCGGGGTGAAGCCCGCGCTGCGCCAGTTCGTACACCACAACAGAACTGTCCACGCCGCCCGAGAGCAGCACGGCAATCCGCTTATCGTTTAACTCCATATTTGAATATGTTTCGTTCATACTTGCAAAATTACACGAAATAAATGGAATCTCCAACAATAGTGGTGAGATGTTGAGGTGGTGAGGTGGTGAGATTACTTTTTTATACATATCTCAACACCTCAACATCTCACCACCTCACCACACAGATTCTGTCCTGTTTTTCATTAAAATTCTTCGATTTAGGTAAATAATCCTTATTTATAATTAACCACCCTTTGCACATTAAAATTAAACATATAACTTTGCAACTAAGTTTAAACTAATTAATTAATTGATATATCAAAAAATTATGGAAAACAAGAAGAAGCTCATTGCTGGGATAGTAGGGGGTATTGTAGGCCTCGCACTCATTGGTGCCGTTGCTTATCTCTACGTTAATCTGGACGACCAACGCCGCGAGAACAAGGCGATGCAGGAACTCGCCGAACTCGACAAGAAGGAAATGGAGAACGAATATCAGCAGTTTGCCAATCAGTATAGCGAGATGCGCATGCAGATTAGCAACGACTCTATCGTGGCACAGCTCACAGCAGAGCAGGAGAAGACAGAGCGTTTGCTCAAGGAGTTGAAGGAGACTAAGACCAGCGATGCACGCGAGATAGCTCGCCTCAAGAGAGAGCTTGCTACCGTGCGCGCCATTCTGCGCAACTATGTAATCGAGATCGACTCGCTCAACCGTCTGAACAAAAACCTTTCAGAAGAAAACTCACGCATCAAGGGACAATATAACGAGGCTACACGCCAGATTGAAGGCTTGAACACCGAGCGTGCTTCGCTCACGGAGAAGGTGGCTATCGCCGCTCAGCTCGACGCTACGGGCATCACTATGCAGCTGAAGAACAAGCGCGGCAAGTCGACCGACAAGACATCGAAGTGCAAGACCGTACAGGTGAACTTCTCTATCGCGAAGAACGTGACAGCCGCCAACGGCACCAAGACTTTCTACGTGCGCATCTCTACACCTACGGGCGGCGTGCTCGGCGGAGGCGGCTCATTCAACTATCAGAACCGCCATCTCGAGGCTACGATGAAGAAGACCATAGAATACGATGGTCAGGAGAAAGCACTGAGCCTCTACTGGAATGTGTCGCAGTCGCTCATGGAGGGCACATACCAGGTGAGCATCTTTGCCGATGGCAATATGATTGGCTCGCGCAGTTTCAGTTTCAAATAATAGGATAACATAATGATTCAGAGATTTTTATTAATCGTCTTAACCTGTTGTGCCGCCACAGCGCAGGCACAGCAGACGCTAAGTCTTGATAGCTGCCGTGCTATGGCTCTGCGCAACAACAAGACGCTTAGCGCCGCTCGCCTGCAGCAGGACATGGCTCACTACAAGGTGAAGGCTGCAAAGACAAAATATCTGCCGCACATTAGTGCGCTCGGCGGCTACGAGCTGACAAGCCGCGAGATATCGCTACTCAGCGACGAGCAGAAGGGAGCGCTTTCGTCGGCAGGAACTCACGCCACGGGAGCGCTGCAAAGCGACATCACTTCGGCTCTCACTGGACTGGCGCAGCAGGGAGCCATCTCTCCCGAACTTGCCAACGGACTCGGCAACCTCTTCGGTCAGGTTGGGTCTAAACTCGGCAGCGTCGTTGACGGAGTTGGTCAGAAAGTGGTAGACGCTCTGCGCACAGATACCCGACAGATGTTCGCCGTGTCGGTCATGCTCACACAGCCTATCTATATGGGCGGTGGCATCATCGCAGCCAACCGCATGGCGAAGATCGGCGAAGAGATGGCTGCCAACAATATTGAAGCCACTACGCAGGCTACACTCCACTCCATCGACCAGGCTTACTGGATGGTGGTGTCGGTGAACCATAAGAAGCAGTTGGCTGAAAGCTACCTCAACGTGGTGAAGAAACTGGACGACGACGTGCAGAAGATGATTGCGGAGGGTGTGGCTACACGCGCCGACGGACTGAAGGTAGCGGTGAAGGTGAACGAGGCTGAGATGTCGCTCACACAAGCCGAGAACGGACTCGCGCTCTCGAAGATGCTGCTCTGCCAGCTCTGCGGACTTCCCGTAGAGAACGACGTGCAGCTTGAGGACGAGAACCGCAACGACCTCGTAGAAACTACTGCGACCGTGGAGAAAGCCGATAACAGCGTGGCTATGGAGAACCGCCCCGAACTGAAGTTGCTCGACAACGCGCTCGACCTGAGCCGACAGTCGACAAAGCTCGTGCGTGCGGCGTTCCTGCCACAGGTGATGCTCACCGGCGGCTACATGGCTACCAACCCTAACCTCTACAACGGCTTCGAGCGCAAGCTCTCGGGCGTATGGAACGTAGGCGTTGTGGTGCGCGTACCGCTGTGGAACTGGATGGAAGGCACTTACAAGGTGCGCGCCAGCAAGATAGCGTCAAGCATCGTTCAGCTGGAGCGCGACGAGATAAGCGAGAAGATTGAGTTGCAGGTAAGCCAATGCAAGTTCAAGGTGAAAGAGGCTAACCGCCGACTGACTCTCGCTCGTAAGAACGTGGAGAACGCAGAAGAAAACCTGCGTTGCGCCAACGTCGGCTTCAAGGAGGGCGTGCTGCAGACCACCGATGTGATGGCAGCACAGACAGCATGGCTCCAAGCTCAGTCGCAGAAGATTGACGCCGAAATCGACGTACGTCTCAGTCAAGTTAATCTTAAGAAGGCACTCGGTGTCTTGCAGTAATAACCCTACTACATTATTATATTTATTATGTCAGAACAATCACAACATAAGAATATTCTTATCACCATCGTTATCATGACGGTGGTTATTGCGGCGGTGGCTATCATCGGCACCTTGTCGCTCAAGAGCGAGCCTGAGACAATACAAGGCCAGATAGAAGTGGCTGAGTATCGTGTTTCGAGCAAGGTGCCCGGTCGTATTCTCGAACTTCGTGTGAAGGAAGGCGACTACGTCAACGTTGGCGACACTCTCGCCATTCTCGATGCGCCTGAGGTGCGCGCCAAGATGACCCAGGCAGAGTCGGCAGAGAATGCTGCTGCGGCTATGGACGAAATGGCAAACAACGGAGCTCGCAAGGAGCAGGTGCGTGCGGCTTTCGCCGTGCTGCAGCAGGCTAAGGCGGGCTTGGAGATTGCAGAGAAATCATACACTCGCGTGCAGCGTCTCTTCGACGAGGGCGTAATGACAGCGCAGAAGCGCGACGAGGCTCTTGCCAACTACAAGGCGTTCGAGGCTCAGGTGAAGGCTGCGCAGAGCCAGTACGACATGGCTCTGAATGGTGCTCGCATGGAGGAGAAGAAGGCTGCGGCTGCGCAGGTGAACCGCGCAAAGGGCGCCGTGGCAGAAGTTTCTTCTTACATTAACGAGACAATGCAGATTGCGCAGATGGCTGGCGAGGTGAGCGACGTCTACCCGAAGGTAGGCGAACTCGTAGGCACTGGCTCGCCAATCATGTCTATCTCTATGATGAACGACATGTGGGGCACATTCAACGTGCGCGAAGACCAGCTCAACGGCATGAAGATTGGCAGCGAGATAAAGGCTTACGTGCCGGCTTACAACCGCGAGATACGCATGAAGGTCTACTACATCAAGGACCAGGGATCGTACGCCGTATGGAAGGCGACAAAGTCGAACGGACAGTACGACCTTAAGACTTTCGAGGTGAAGGCTCGTCCTATCGACAAGATTGACGGACTCCGCCCTGGCATGTCGCTGGTACTGAAGAAGTAAAAGTAGTAGTCGACTATTAAACGGTAAACTATGAAACGACTTCTGCTTATCGCCCTACGCGAATGTCGACGTATGGCATCTAACCACATGTACTTGCTGTCGATGCTTGTCTTCCCCGTGTTCGTCACGGTGTTCTTCACGTCGTTCATGCACGAAGGGCAGCCCGAAAATATGCCCGTGGGTGTGGTAGACCTCGACAACACAACCACGACGCGCAAGCTGACACGTATGCTCGACTCGTTCCAGTCGTCGGAGGTGGTGGCTCATTACCCCAGCGTGGAGGAAGCTCGCCAGACTATGCAGCGCGGCGACATATACGGCTTTCTCTACTTTCCGAAGGAGACGACGTCAAAGCTGCTGGCTTCGCGCCAACCGCACGTGTCCTACTACTACAGCTATGCCACACTGACATCGGGTGCGCTGGTGTTCAAGGACCTCAAGACGGTGTCTACGCTCGGTTCAGCAGGCGTAGCAAAGTCGGTGATGTCTGCCAAAGGCTACACCGACGACCAGATAATGGCGTTCTTGCAGCCTATCTCTATCGACCTGCACACCGTAGGCAACCCGTGGGTGAACTATAACATATATCTCTCGACGATGCTCGTGCCTACGTGTCTGCTGCTGTTAATGTTCCTCATCACGGCATACGCTATGGGTATGGAACTGAAGGAGAACACCGCTCGCCAGCTTGTAGCTGCGGCTGGCGGCAATCCGTTCATCGCCGTCGTCGGCAAGATGCTGCCACACATAGCTATATGGCTCTTGGTGATGGGCGCATACATGGTCTACACGTTCGGCGTGCTCCACTTCCCCCACCCGGGCGGTTGGGGCGTCATCGCGCTGCTTGCTGTGCTCACCGTGTTCGCTTCCGTGGGCTTCGGCGTGTTCATGTTCGGACTGCTGCCTGCGCTGCGCATGTCGATGAGCCTCTGTTCGCTGTGGGGCGTGCTCAGCTTCTCAATGGTAGGCACGGCGTTCCCCGTGCTGGCTATGGACGCTCCGCTGCAGGTTCTGGCTAACATATTCCCCATGCGCCACGTCTTCCTTATCTACGAGACGTGCATCTTAGCCGACAATCCGCTCTCTGACGTAGCGCTCAACATCGCGGCTCTCGTTCTGTTCGCAGCTGCGCCGGTATTCGTAGTTCTGCGCATCAACCGAGCTTACAAGGAATATGTATATATGGAGTAAGAAACCAGCTTCTCGCTTTTAAGAATACTCAAATGATAATACAAAAGATACATACATTTTGGGAAGATACCGCGAAGGTGTGGCTCCACGAACTGCTTGAGATGTTCCGCGACGAGGGTGCATTGCTCTTCGTCATTCTCCTGCCGCTCGCCTATCCGCTTCTCTACTCGTGGATATATAACAACGAGGTGGTAAGAGAGGTGCCCGTGGCGGTTGTCGACTGCTCCAACTCGGCTACAAGTCGCGAGTTTGTGCGCCATATAGACGCGTCACCCGACGTTATGGTTGCAGAACGCTGCACATCTCTTGAGGAAGCCTCGCGTCTTGTAGGCAAGCACAAGGTGTACGGCGTGGTTTATCTGCCCTCCGACTTCGACACACGTCTCAACCGCATGGAGCAGGCGCACGTGAGCGTCTACTGCAACATGGGACTGATGCTGACGTATAAGGCTATCTTCCAGACTTGCACGGCTGTGGCTGCCGACATGAACTCGGGCATACAGATACGCTTGTCGGGCAACAAGACAAACCGTGAGGACGAACTGATGACGGCGCCGCTCAGCATCACCGATGTGCCGATGTTCAACAACACGAGCGGCTACGGCAATTTCATCCTGCCTGCCGTATTAGTGCTCATCCTGCAGCAGATTCTGCTGCTCGGCATCGGCATCACATACGGCACAAGCTACGAGAAAAATCGCTTCCTACGCATACGCCCTATGCTCGATCGACGTTTCGGACTGACTCGCATCATGGTCGGACGCACGATGGGTTTCTTTGTGCTCTTCCTGCTCATTGCAGCTTGGGTGATACTCGGTGTGCCACGCTTGTTCCACTTCGTACAGCTCATCCACTTCACCGATTTCCTGCTATTCACCATCCCCTACCTCCTGGCGTGCATCTTCTTCGCCATCACGTTCTCGTTCTTCGTACGTCAGCGCGAAAACGTAATGCTCCTCGTGGTGTTCACTTCGGTGCCGTTCCTCTTCCTTTCGGGCATATCATGGCCTAAGAGCAACGTGCCGGAATTTTGGCAGTACATATCGTGGATAGCTCCTTCGTCGTTCGGCATCCAGGGCTTCGTGAAGCTCAACACGCTGGGCGCCACGTTCAGCGACATCCTGCCAGAGATAAAGGGCTTGTGGGCGCAGACCGTTGTATACGGCGCGCTGGCAAGTCTGGTAACCTACTGGCAGGTGAAGGGTAGCAAGCCTGAAACAGAAGATGGAACAGCTGAAACAAAGGAACATGCAGCGCTTGAAAATCAGAAATAAACAGCTCTCGAATAAGAGCCGCTCTATACATACGCATAAAAAACAGCATTAATGTCAAGGCATTGATGCTGTTTTTTTTTGTATATAAACCTGCAATAAGTTTACCCACCACAGGCTACTATCCGATTACCGCGAAGCAAAAACAACATTACCACGCAACGGTAACAATATTATATGTGCGTGGTAATGCCATTACACGAAACATGTAATGGCATTACCACTTAGATATTGCATTTCTTTTCTTTACATTCTCGTTTTCAGCTCTCTACATTCTCTCTTTATCCTCCTCATTAGAATACGTCTTATCGTGTCGACTCGTGCGTTTTGTTCCTGCCGAGAAGCTATACGTAAGACTAACGAATAACTTGCGCGAAAGGAAATGAAAGTCGGAATGGTGCTCAAAATTGCCATTTCTGAATATCTGACGGTTCTTTCCGCGACTGTTCAGCAGGTCCTTCACACCGAAATTCACATTCAGCCGATTCTTGAAACAACTGTAGTCGCCCTCAACGTCGACACCAACATAATCGGTTTTCTGAATGAGGTAGAGTTGCTTGTAATGTCTCACGTAGCGTACGTTTGCCATCGCCGTGAATTGCTTGGAAAGTCGGAACCGGTTGAAGCTGGAGAGCACTACGCCGAAGTCGTTGACACGCTTCGCACTATTCTCGTACCAACTCTCACTCAACTCCACATTGTTTCTGCAGTTCCAAACGCCCCACGTGAACGGAATGCCCATGTACAGCACCAGTCGCTTCGTCGTGCCATCGTTCTTCAGCGTGTAGCGTGTCTGCCGCTCGCCTATCTGCTCATACATCTCATTGATTTTTCTATCTATGAAGAGTGCTGAAAGAGAGAAGACATAGCGCGATTTCAGAACGAACTGCAAGGCCGCATTGTACAGCAACTCGCCTCTCAGATTTGGGTTGCCCTCCTTGTATGATGTTTCGGAGAGGTGGAATACAAACGGATTCACCATCTGGTAGGACGGACGGTTGACAGACTGCGTGTAGCTTAGCGACAAGGCATTTCCCTCGCCCACATCTCTCCGCACGAAGAACGACGGAAAGAGCGTGTTGTCGGTGCGCTTGTTGCGCAACTTGTCTTTCACTCTTTGGCAGGTCTCCCACTCGGTATATTCATCGCGCACGCCCATCTGCACTTCCCACGGACGCGCGGTGTAGCGATACATTCCGTAGACAGCGTAGCGACGTTCAAAGTATTTGAAGTCGTCGCGCTGGTCAATGTCTTCTGACAACACACCACCTAAAGTGGTGTTTCCGAGGTGCATCCTGCTATTGTAACCGATGTCTGCATAGACATACTTGGCGCCGATGGTTAACTGATGGCGCTTTAGAATCTTCGCAAAATCGACCTGCGCGCTGTAAATGTCAATGTATTCGTACGAGGGTTGCGACTTCGAAATAATACTGTCCGAACCTCCACTTAAGTTATAGTTGTTCTCGTATTTGTATACATCACGCTCACGTTTACCTGCATAATCAGCAACAATGTTCAGTCTGCTGCCCAACGTATCTGTCTTCCATTCATAGTTGAGTGTGACGTTATTGTTGTTGTCTCGCAATGTGTACGGAGCGAAACTTCTGATGTTCGCAGTATGTGCGCTACGTTCGGCAACCGTAGAATTAACCCGACAGTCGTTGGAATAGTCCTTCGAATACCTGCCCGACCACTCTACGCCTAAATACTGTTGGGGAGAAATGTTGAGGTCGAAGCCCAACTTCGGCATATAGTAATGGCCTTTGTCCGTGCTTTCCGACATACTCTCAACAGTTGCATCGCGTCCGTAGTCGTTTTCTGCGGTCTTGGTTCTACTCTCCGATCGCCCAAAAACCATGTTACCATAAATGGCGAGCTTGCCCCACGAATATGTAAGACCAACAAAGTCGGAGAACGAGTTTCGACTTTTGCGCTCGTATTCGCTGCCAACATACCCCGAAAGTCCGTACTCGTGCTTCTTCTGCCTATTGATAACAAGAATCGCCGTAGCGCCTTCCGCGTCATACTCTGCTGTGGCTTGAGGCAGAATCTCCAGACTCTTGATGTCATTGCCACGCAAAGAGGAGAGGTATCTCTTGAGTTGCACCCCACTCAGCTTCACCGCTCTGCCGTTTTCGTATATCTTTACACCGTTGCCCATCACGCTAATGCCTCCTTCACCATCGTAATCGACATCAGGAATAAGGCTCAAGATGTTGGAAAGCGAGCGCGACTTGAGCAGTTTGCTATGCTCCACACTCACAATCATTCGGTCTGCCTTACGCTGAACCATCGGTCTTTCTGCAACAACGGTTACGTCAGAAAGTTTTATGGTGTCTTGCATAGAGGTAGGCTTACCTTGTGCAAAGCCCGATTGCTGGCATTGCAAAAAGAATAAAGAAAGTATGTACAAATACTTTTTCATAGGCTTTCCGAACATTTTACGTTTATCTGCACAACAATAATAATAATCTGTTGAGGAATTGCTGCTTTTCGCTTGCAAAAATAGTTTTTTTTATTTGCCTCACAAACGTTTGTTCAGAAAAAAAATCGAAAAAAGGGTTACTGCAATAAGATTGGCTGGAAGATAAAAATGAAAAGCTGGAAGATAGGCTGGCAGATAAGCCGTTTAAAAGAAAATCTTCCAGCCTTTATATGCCTTATAATTAGAGAGTTGCGAAGAAACTGGAAGATATGGAGGATTTTTCAGCTATCTAAAAGGGGGTGCAGCGGTCTCCGCTGCACCAACCAAGCTGCTTAATACATTCTACTTGGTTGGTGCACTTCTTGCTCTGGCAAGCGGCAAAGCCGAGCGGAGACAAGTGCACCCCCTTGTGTTATCTAAAGTTATTCGGCTTCTGACGGTTGCCTGCAGCGTCGTTAGTGTCGCTAACATCCCACCAGAGGCGTGTGCCCTGAGTGTTTGCAGCCTTCAGTTCGGGATGCTCCTGGAAGAACTTGTTCTGTGACTCGTTGTTCGGATATTGCAGACGCTTTATCAGCTTGCCGTTAGGCACATCGCCACCCGAGAAGTTGCTCAACTGAGTGCGCAGAGCCGGATAGTCGGTGCGGCGGAAGTCAGCCCAACCCTCGTTGCCATTCGGGAACACAGCCATCCACTTCTGAGTGATGATAGCCTCGAGGATGCGCTCGCGGTCGCCACTCTCGAATGTGCCGTCGTTGAGAGCCTTGATGCCGTTGATATACTTGTCGGCATCCTCCGCAGCGATGTGATAGTAGTCCATCGACGCCTTAACGCCAGCACGGAAATACTGCTCAGCACCCATTGTGAGGTCGGCACCTGCCCAACCGCGCAACGCAGCCTCAGCCTTGAGGAAGAGCGACTCTGCATAGCCGAGCCATACCGTCGGACGAGAGTAGTTGAACCAGTGATCGTCGGGCAGATCCTTTGAAGCACCATCCTTAACGGTGCGTGTAAGACTGTACTTCAGCGGATCCATAGAAATCTGCGGAGCCTGAGCACCACGCTCACAACCTACGAAGTCGTTGCGCAAAGCATCCTTACCTTCTGCCAATGTAGAAGATGTCATATTGTTACGATACCAGCAAACGAGGCAGCGTGGGTCAATCTGCTTTGTAATCTCTTCATTACGGCCCTTCTTTATGATATAGTCCTTGCCGCCGTCAGAAAGATTGCGGTAAAAGTCTTCCATATCCTTAGACAGAACGCTCTCGCCGCCGTATGCTACAGAGCACATAGCCAAGCCGTTCTCGTCGCCGCCGGAATCCTCGCCGCCCATCTCAACCGGAGCATGGCGTGGAACGGTCTGCATGTTGTCGGCGTTGGAAGTCATCAAGCCGTACTTGTTGTTGAGTGCAGCCTCAGCCTCCTTCTTAGCACGCTCAGGAGCCACGTTGCTTATACGCAGCGCAAGGCGCAGACGCAGCGTGTTGGCAAAGCGCAGCCACTTGTTGGCATCGCCGAAGTAGCAGATGTCGTCCTTGTCAATCTTGTACTGCGATGCATCGTCGGGCTTGATGCTGTCTACAGCCTGCTCGAGCATGAGGAACATCGCGTCGTACACCTCCTCCTGAGTGTTGTAGGCTACGTTGTTCGTCTCCGGCACCTTAGCCTGCACGTACTCCGTAAACGGCATATCGCCGTAGGTATCAGTATTTGCAAGTGCGAGGAACGCATAGTAGATACGCGTGATGTAGAACATGTTGCGATACTTCTCCGGAGTATCGTTGAACTTATACGCACGCACGAGGTCGCGATACTCCGACGAGCGGTCGTTGTAGAAGAAGCTCCAACGCAGCGCCGACCATCCGTCGGTGTAGTTGTAGTCGGGCGCCTTGCCAGCATGCTTCGGCTGGTTGTTAGCCACGTAGCCGGCATAGATATCGTGCGAGAGGTTGGTTGTGCGCTGATAGTCGTTGTAGTAGCCCTCGTAGAGGAACTTGCGGAACTTAGCCGGAGCATCTGCCAGCTGCTTCTTGTACGCAGCAGAGTCCTCTTTGCTCACACGATAGTTGAGGTTGATATTTGCATATTTCGAGTCGGTAGGCTCCTCGGGCGTAATCTCTCCGCCCTTGTCCGTATCCTCCACTCCGTACGGGTCGCGGTTCATTTCATCAAGGTCATAGCACGAACCGAGTGTCAGCAGCGTTGTAGCTGCAATCAGACCAGTATATAATATATTGCGTTTCATTTTGTTGTTTTAAATTTAGAATCCTACGTTAACAGAGAAACCGAATGTGCGTGTGTAAGGCACAGCCATGTAGTCGATAGCCTGCGAGAACATCGTTGTGTCGTAGCCGCCGTCGGGGTTGCCCGGTGTGTGCTTCATAAGGAAGCAGAGGTTGCGAGCCACGAACGAGAGCTTGAGCTGTGTGAGCGGAGTGCGGCGCAGCATCTTCTGCGGGAAGCTGTAGCCGAGAGAAAGTTCCTTCAGCTTGATGTACGAAGCATCGTGAACGAACTCCTCTGCATAACCCTTCTGCGAGCTGTACAGACCGATTGTAGAATAATACTTCTGTGCGCTCACCTCCTGTGTGTTCACGCTGCCGTCAGCCTTCACGCCTGGTACTACCATATACCAGTCCTGCACACCATTAACGGTCTTGTACTCGCCACGATATGCTGTGCGCTCAGATGTACCTACTGATGTAGCCATACCCTCTGATACAGAAACGATGTCGCCACCGAACTTCATGTCGAACATTGCGGTAAGCGAGATGCCTTTGTATGTGAAAGTCGGAGTGATAGACATAAGCAGGTCGGGCTGTATGTTGCCAATAGGATGGTCGAGCAGGTACTGCTCGAGGTTACCGTCGCCGGTAGCAGCCATTGGCAGACCGTCGGCACCGATGATTACACGGCCCTGAGCGTCGCGCTGCATGAGGTTGTTGGCGAAGATATCGCCGAGCTTGCCACCCTTCACAGCACCCACCTTCACCGGCATGTTCGAGTCGCCTGCGAAGTAAACGCGGTTCACGCCGTCAGCCAGTTCCTTCACTGTAGAGCTGTTGTGAGCGAGGTTAGCGGTGATATCGAACTGGAAGTCGCGTGTCTTCACCGGCGTACCATAGAGCATGAACTCAACACCGGTGTTGTTGATCTTGCCAGCGTTCACCCACTGCTGTGTCCAAGGCGACGAAGCGTCTACGAGCATAGCCTGGTTCTTGGTCGTATTATAATAATAGGTGAAGTCGAAGCCGAGACGGTTGTCGAGGAACTTCATATCTACACCCACCTCATACGAGGTCTTAATCTCAGGCTTCAGGTTGGCGTTGAGCTTGATGGTGTTGTTGATAGGCTTGCGGTTGCCCATCTCGAACTGATACTTGCGCACGTTGTAGAGGTTGTACGGAGCGGGGTCCTTACCTACCTGCGCAGCCGACACGCGCAACTTCGCGAACGTAATCCACGACGGCAGCTTATGGTCGATAGAGCGCATGAAGTCTGAGAACACCCAGCTGAGCGATGCCGACGGATAGAAGAACGAGTTGTTCTTCTTAGGCAGCGTTGACGACCAGTCGTTGCGTGCTGTGATGTCGAGCGAGAGCCACTCGTCGTAAGCCAGCTGAGCCGAAGCGAACGCCGAGTACATAGCGCGGCTGTGTCCGTCGTCGAGAGCCGATGTGAGCTTGTTGCCGGTGTTGAATATCCAGTTGTCCTTCTCGAGCATGTTCTGCACAGAAGCTGACAGCTGCTCGAACTTCAGATACATGATGTTAGCGCCGGCAGTGTAGCCCAGACGCCACTTCTTTGCGAGCTGGTTGTCGCCCATAAGGAGGAACTGTATGTTCTGCTCGAAGTGGTTCTCCTCAGCGCGTGTCATGCCGTCGTTGACGAGCTTGCCCTGCCATCCGGTGCCGTCGGTAGAGATGGCGCCGTCGCCAAGAGAGAGGTCGGAGGTCTGAAGACGTGTGCGATAGTAGTCGAACGAATACTTGGCGTTGAACTTCAACCAATCGGTGAGGTTCACGTTAGCCGAGTAGTAGCCGAAGGCGCGCCAGCGTTCGTCGCTGTTCTTGAAGCGATGGCGAGCATAGTAAGGGTTAGAATAGTGCTGGTCTGGACCGAACCAGTTCTGATGCAGCTTATTGGGCGATGTATAGTTCAGCTCAAGGTCGCGCAGCGAGACGTTGCCCGGCATGAGCAGCAGCTGAGCCACCTCGCCGTTAAGACCAGTGTACGGACGATTCTCAGCCTTAGTGTTAGACACAGAAATCTTACCGTCGAGCGAGAGCCACTCGTTGATGGTAGCTCCGGCGTTGAGGTCTACGTTTATCTTGTTGAGCGACTCGTTCTTGAACAAGCCGTCGTTGCCGTTATAGCCTACAGAGAGGCGGAAGTGCGACTTCTCTGACGATGTGCCTACAGCCACGGTGTGTGCCTGCGAGAAACCAGTGCGGAAGTAGTCCTTCAGACGGTCGCCGGTGTACGAGTAAGGAGCCTTCTCGCCGAGCCAGTTGGTCTGCATCGATCCGTCGAAGCGCGGACCGAACGCCAGTTCGCCCGTCATGGTTGTCTTGTTGCCATTCTCGTCCTCGTTGAAGAGGAACTGGCCCTGCGAACCCTGACCATAGAGCTTCTGCATCTTCAGAGTCTCTGCAGCCTGACTCCATGTGAAGTTGCCGCTATACGATACGCCGAAGCCCTGCTTGTGCGATCCACGCTTTGTTGTAACGAGGATTACGCCGTTGCCTGCACGCGAACCGTAGAGCGCTGCTGCGTTCGGACCTTTAAGTACAGAGATCGACTCGATATCCTCGGGGTTGATGTCGAATGATGTGCCACCGCGGTCGTAGCCGCCGTATGTAGAAGCCGAAGAAGTCTGGTCGTCGGTGAACGGTACGCCGTCAACGATCCAGAGCGGCTGGTTGTTGTCTGTCAATGAAGAGTTGCCACGTATAGTTATCTTTGTCGAACCGCCCAAGCCGGTGCTTGCGGTGTTCATCTGTAAGCCAGCCACCTTGCCGTCCAATGCGCCCACTACAGACGGGTCGCCGGTTACGTTGAGCTTGTCTGCCTTCACCTCCTGCACCGAGTAGCCGAGCATTTTCTTCTCGCGCTTGATGCCGAGCGCCGTTACAACCACCTCGTCAATCGACTGCTGGTCGAGCTGCATAGTGACATTCAAGTTGGCAGCGCCGTTCACCACTTTGTCCTTGTAGCCCATGTACGAGATGCGGAGCATAGCGGTAGCCGGAGCCTTAGAAAGATTGATAGAGAAATTGCCGTCGATGTCTGTAACAGTCTTCAAGTTTGTGCCTTCGACAGCTACAGTTGCGCCAATAAGCGGTTCGCCGGTCTCGTCAGCCACATGTCCCTTCACGCTGTGTGTCTTGTCGGTCTGCACAACAGAAGCCGGGGCCTGATTGTTAAAAGGGCTCACCCGATATATCTAGGGGAAAGCTTTTTGATTCTATAGAAAATTTATA
>ENA-UOJA01000020-UOJA01000020.1-human-gut-metagenome-genome-assembly--contig:-C19-NODE-20-length-159424-cov-56.164486_pt1 | contig 159424 bp, 114 predicted proteins | sample MGYA00242337_ERZ723884 | MGnify/ENA metagenome assembly ERZ723884
AAGGGGGCGCGCACGCGCGTAAGTGAATTGGGTGAATCATTGTCAAAGTCAGGAAGATCCTTGTCTCCATCTGCGTGATTGCCTTTGACGTGAACTTCATAGAGGATAGAAAGAGCGTCGCCATAGGTGATTTCTGAACCAATGAGCATCCAGACAAACCTGTAAACACCCATATAACAACCTGACATCCAACCGATTATGCCGATTTTAAGCAGAATGTAAATATGCTCATCACCCTGTTTTTTTATGGGAGTGAGCATATTGAGAAATAGATTAAATCTATATAATAGTCTATACTTCAATAAGTTACAGGTGTTTCGCAGCTTTGGCGATATGCTCATTGGTTCGGAAATACCACCGCAAGCTGATATAATAAAATTCGTAATAACCGGCGGAGACCCGCGAGTTGCCGGCTGCGGTGCCGTGTGTCAGGCAAAGATCTTGGCAAGCCTGGGGATAATGCTGTATCGATACGATGTCACAGTTCTCAACGATATGACGCCCGGAAAGGAAAGATTGTCTCTAATAATGTCTTTGTTACCATACCATAAAGGTAACAAGACTAATTTTATCAACCTACTTTTTACGTTGACCCGGGTTTTAACCCCCGGCTGTCTTGACTGTCTCTTACACGCAAAAGGGTGACTCATCATTTCGAGTCACCCTCTCAAAAGAAATCTACAATAATCAGTTTTTACCACCATGGAAGTATGGCATTTTCTACGTTTGAACGAGAACTAACGTAAGACATAGCAATTTCTTTCATCGCATTCAAGTCCTCCTGTGCTTTTTTAGCATCAGCATCAATACGTTTTTCCTCGAGATCCATCTTGCGATTTTCCTGTTCTATAGAATCGTTATATTTTTTCATCTTGAAATTCCACTCCCTGTCCTCAAGATCTTTAAAATGCTTGGCGATGCTGTCAGCCAAAGCATTAGCCTCAGAAGCACAAGCAGCTGATGGAGATATCTCGCCAAGATATCTTGCAGCCTCTGCGGCACCTTCATCCGTGGTGTTTGTTTTCCATGCGGCTCTTGCTTTCGTTAGAAGTTCAGCGCCATCATTATCAAGTTTTTGTTGATAGACAACAGATGCTTTTGCCATTGCTTTAGTATAGGCATCTTTGCATACTTCAGGCACTTGCATCAGGAGAGCGATAGATTCTTCATAGCGATGCTGAGAGGCAAGAGTTTCCGCTTCAGAAAGAAGATAATCAATTTGAGAATTGTAATATTCCACGATTTTATTCTTGCCTTGCTCTACGAAAGAACGGAGCGCTGGAGTATCCACAGGCAAATTCCTCAATCCTGCCAGATATGCTTTTTCAGCTGTAGAGCCGACACATTTGCGGCTACCATAACTGTATGAACCATATAGAGCACCGCTCTCTGCATCACCTATATAGAGAGTCGTCTCCAGTTCCATCGCAACCATTGGCGGCGCTGAAGGAACGACTTCTTGTGCTATCTCTATAACATTTGCGGTAATTACAAATCGAGGATTTATTGATGAGCCACCAACCCCATTCTTAGCTGCAATCTGATTCAATTTGTTAACCATCAGTTTATTGGCTCCCTGTGGAATGGATGAGTTGGACGCAATGACTGAATTCAGGCAGATACGCCCCACATCATCAGTCTTTCCAAGATTGTTTTGTGCCGTGGATTCAATTGCCATGGAGAAAAGCAGCGAGATAATCGCTACAGTTATAACAGCTCTTTTCATAACAATTATTTACTTCCAATGATTATAATGAGCCTTCCCAAACCTACGGTAGTGGCTTTTGCCCTGATCTCTTTAGCTTTAAGCATTTTCTGCAATTCTCTTCCGAAGGCTCTGGCATCCATTGCCTTTCCAGTATCCAGTACCATAGGGATACGCACATTCGAGAACTTCATCATAGTAGAAGTTGCGACATCTGTCGAGAATTGTGACTTTACGGTATTTTCTCCCATCCAATCTTCAATCAGGTATCCGAGTTCATCTCCATTCACCTCTGATTCAAGATTATATTCACTGTCGCTGAAAACCTTGATTTCTACCGTAATTTGACGACCATTCTCGAACCAATCCTCAAATTTACTCATCAGCTGTTCGTTAAAATTGTCGAGATTCGCGGATACAGCTTCACTCAAAAGAATTGGAAGTTCCGAAGAATATGAAGGGGATCCTGTTCCTTGACAGTTAGCTATTTGCATGTTTGAATATGCGTCAATTCCTGAAAGATTAAATGTTACAGAACGAGAAAATCCCATGTTATTCAGCAACCAGTCAACTTCCATCCAGATGTCTGCTTTTGCAACTTTACGCAACTTGTCAATGTTGGATTCCTGAATATCAGCTCCGGTCTCATCTGAAACCATAGCCATGTCCTCGGCTTTTTCTTCAGCAAGTGATGCAAGCGCATTGGACATCAGTTTGAGATCAAATCCGCGTTCTGACATCAACTGTCCGATTTTAGCCACAATCAAATTCAATTCCGGTGTTTCGTCAAAGGCTCTGCGGTAATCCGGTATTTTCTCTCCATTGAAATCCTCAAGGAATCCGTTCTGAAAGCACCAACTTCTTGATGGAACCACCATCAGAGATGGCTTTTTCGCTACCTGGCCTGTCATAGGAAAGGCCATGGACGCGAAAAAAATAAGTATTAAAAGTATTTTCTTCATAAAGTTTCTAATTGAATCCTGCACTTAAAGCCTTGATCTTGCCTTTGCTTTCAAGGTACTTCCTGAGTGCCGGCACGTCAACCGTAACAGTCAGACCTACTTTAAACTTGTAGACAGATTTCTTGTCAGTGCCATCTTTTTTCTTTTTTGCGAGTTTTACCACATCGGAGAAACCATTATTCGAGACTGTAACATATCTCATATAGTCTCCACCATAAGCAAAAAAGTCAGAAAAGAACTCGTCATCAGGTCTTGAACTATCATCTGGAATCAAAGCCTTGATGCCAGGAGTCCTTACCGTACCTGCTCCCTCTGGAACACCTTTGAATACTACAGCATGTATAGCGTTCTTTTTACTCTGTTCCTCTGCTACATTAGGGTCTTTTGAGTAGCTCCATACTTTGAGTATATAACCGCCTTTATTGTTTTTGGCTGTTGTTTCTACCTCATAATTCCAATATTGAGTGTCCTGTTCCGCCTTCTTTATTTTATTGTCGGCGTGGGATATATTAAAGGCGGAAACCAGGACAGAAAATATTAAAAGAAATCTTTTCATGTTTCGAGTGATTCAAATTAATTAGCTTGTCTTATGAGAGTTCCGGGGTGCGCTGTTTTCGGAAGTTTTCCTTTAAATGTAGAATATGTGTTGGATGATGCATCCTTATCGTCATTGTCAGCACCCATATTATTACCTACTGTATCAACTTTGAGGGAACCTATAGACTTATAAACTGTCAAACCTGTTTTTTCATCAGGTCCCATATTCATAAGAACATCATATTTATCCCCCTGTTTAAGGCATTCCTTAGTTCCGATAGATGCGGTAATTTCCGGCGAGACTCCGGTAAGAGGAGTAACTGTACGGAACACTTCATTTTCTTTTTCAAGTTTGGCCACCACCTTATCCATTGAACGTGAAACCGCATATTCTACAGCTTCTTCCAAGGTCCTTTTTCCTACAGCCACCTGGCAGTAAGCACTGCTCTCCCCTACAAATTCAAGATGGAACTTATCAAGACTATTGTATGCGTCGATTGAGCCGAAGCTATTCCTTATCGCCTCCATTACCTCTTCGTTCCAAACAAGTTTATAGAGATACGTTGTAGAGTTGATGCAATACCCCTTTCCAATAGACATGGTTGCGGTCATCGCAGATAATTCAGCTGTGCTCATAACTAGGTCAGCAGCATCACGAGGCAAGAATGCCGCTCCTATTGCTGCCCCATTTAGAATTTCTGCAGCCATTTCATCTGCAGTCAAATAACGGAACGAGGAAACAGTTACGAATGTATTGTTAATCATATCCATACCGCCCATTGACATTATAGCATCCATTGGTTTTCTCTCAGAAAAATTCTCCATTGCTGCTGCTTTTTGTTCTGGTGTGGCGTTAAAGAATGCCCTGTCTGCAACAACATCAGTAGTAAGACGTCCCGAGTCAGCCTCAAACCACTGGTCCATGAGTTTTTTTGCAATTCGGTTGTCCCTCAAATAGAGATATGCTCTTGTTGCACGATCTGCTTTAGTTGTATCAATGGTCGGATTTTGATATTTCTTTTCTGTCGGTCCCATTTCAAATCCAGCAAGACTGCCTACGAGACCTGTGATGCCGGCAGCAATACCTGCGCCCTTCGCTCCTTTGCTTCCTTTAGATTTTTTCTTTCCGGAAAATTTCGCAAATTCAGTACGAGCCTCATCAGTAATAGTAATCTGCATCGGATCGAAGATTTTATAATCATATCCTAGATCGAATGAGTCGAATTTGTCTGGAACTTGTGCAGCACGGAATCCTTTCTTAACGAGTCCTTGAATTGTAGGATCGACTCTTGGATCTTCCATCATAATCATTGTCAGAGATGACCTGCGGAACTCATCCGGATTTGTGTTCTGTTTCTTGGGAGTTCCTGCAAAAGTCGGCACAGATAAGATAAAAGCCGACAGGAGCATCAACGAAATAATAATTTTTTTCATGAGTTTGTGTTATTGCCATCAAGCCCCATTGACGGATATGTAAAAATAAAAAAGTGTGGAGCTTTTCGCTTATTTTCGCCGGAGGTTGTGGTAGAACCTTGAAGAAAAATATGCGACACACCCCACACCGACAATAGATATCTTATGACCCAAAGTGCACTAAACGTGCAACTTGGTCGCAATAACCACAGTGATGTGACGAGTGTTTCTCTCCCTCTTCTTTGAAAACTACCACATTTCCGGCAAGGAAAGTGAAAACACTTATGTAATTGCTGGCAACAAATGCCAACCATGCAAATATAATACTTTATTTAGATGTGTACAAGGTGATTGTTCTACACACCCAGAATATGCTCATTATTTGCGGACAAGTATATCCTTTATTTCAATTTGAATATCCAAATTACGCACTCGGGTATCTGTCAACCATTGTCGAAAGGCTTTGTATTCTATAGTTGAGCGATCAGATGCATTTTTGCACACTCCGAGAAATGATTCTGTAGAGAACAACACATATATGCTGTTGATTTCGCTTTCACCTCTGCATGTCATAGAGTACTCGTCTATATCAGAGGAACGGACTCCGTAATCGGCCTTTTTCGCAGTGAAAAAGACATATTGCCTGTCCGCCTCTACACGTAATGCATCGACATTCTGGCTTTCGTAAGGTAATAGCCTACATACTTGTGAGCCGTCGTAGAGATAGACCATAAGAAAGCCGTCGGATGGCGATTTGAATGAAAGGAAAAGATCGTCTCCATTCCGGAACTCATTTGCTTCGTATTTTGACTCTATTCCGTTTTTTAAAACAGAAGAATTGAAACATACTTTATTGTCAATAATCTCCCGCACCTTACCTTTTACAGATACCGTCACGACTAACATCTGCTGTTCGTAACGAATGTCATAGCGTGGTTCGCCTATAGTTTCGATCCATTCTCCTTTAATTTCGCTTGAACCTGTAGAGATAAAGTCAGTTGAGGACACTTCGCCCTTGTTGACCACAGACGTAGAGTTACTCACCTGCACTCTTGTTCCGAATGTTTCCGCAATGAGTTGTTGCTTTATTCGAGAAAGAGCAGTATGCTTAGCTTGGTCTAATGTAATGTCTGAAGGAGCGCAGTAGGTGTATTCCCCGCTAACAGTCCGGGTTTTCTGTGCGGACGCAATCAGCGAGAGTTGGAAGAACACCACCAATAAGATATATTTCAATCCTTTCCCCATCATATGCAATTTGGAATTCAAGATTAAAAGCCCATAATTTTGTCAAGCTGGTCGTGAAGTTTCTCACCCTTCTTCTGAAGCTCATCTCTAACCGCAGTCTTGGCTGCTTCAAGAGCCATCTTGGAATTATAGGCAATTTGCACACGCACCTCCTTGTTCCTGTTTGAAAGGACACGATAGCATTCCACAACTGGAATTACACGGCCAATGCTTTGCGAAATCAGGTTCTTACTTGCAGACACTGTTTCCGTAAGCGATGCTGCCTCCTCGCTGCTCAACTGCTTGTTAGCCACACTGCTTTCAACGAGAGCAGTAATCTCTGTCTGGACTTGACCTGCAAGATTCTGCTTTGCAAGTTCAAGAGCTTGCATTTTGGCAGCATCATAGTTTTCTCCGATGGACATTGCCTCAGCCATTATGTAACGAGGATATGCATTGTCGTCATACTCGTACTGCATTCCATAGGCTCTGTCAAGCTGTTTTTCGAGTGGAAGTGCGCCAGGAGCGACTTTCCAACCTTCCTTGGTGTAAGTTTTGGCAGCTGCACGAGCCGATTTTGTAGCACTGCTGTTCAGTTCCTTCTTTGACAACTTTGCAATTTCTTGCCGCTCTTTAAGGACTTGTTTTTGATCCTGAGCATTAATTGCGGATGTAGCTACCAGCAACATCATCGCCAACGCTAAAATCTTTTTCATGAGATTATATAAATTAAATATGGTTATAGTTTCATTGTTTTCCAATCAGACCTATGGACAGATGCAGCGACAGAAGGAGTCTGACTCTTTGCATTCTCCACAATTGATTGTCTTGACACCTCATCAGTTATATAGTCTGCCAGTTCTCCGAGCAGCACATTGCCCTTAGTATCTTGTAATTTCTTAAGAAGATAATAGGTGAATAATCCATGTGACTTTTCTTTGTAGGGATAAGCCGTTTCATCTTCCTGCGCTGCAGAAAACACAACCATTTCCCCAACAGGAGAATCTTGCTTTGATTTAATTGCCACGCCACGAGCCTGAGTAACTACATTTCCGTTTCTTTCTGCGCCCGAGAAACAAGCGTCGAGAAAGACAATTGTGGAGGCCGTAGGATTTTTTGAAAGAGTTGCGTAGAGTTCACCGAGTCTATAGCCAGTGACAACATTATTTCCTCTTCCGTCAACAGGCAACAGGTACGCATTTCTTGTGCTTTCATCTGGAATGCCATGCCCGGCATAGTAAAAAATGATGCTGGCATCTCCTTTATGTGCACCTGCAACCTCACTTAGCCATTGTGCTTGTTCCCACATATTTACAAGAGTGGCATCGGTTACAAGATGAATATTCTTATCAGGTATCCCGAGTGTTTTACGGCAATACTCAGCGAAAGCAATACCATCATTTACCGCAAAAGGAACGTGAGATACCCTTTGGTAGTTCTCGTTTGCAATAATGACCGCAAATGTCTTTGCCCTGACAGTATCATTGTGAGGAATGTTTTTATCAACATCTGACTGTCCCAAACGAATGTTTGTTGTCCGTATAGTGGACCTGTTGTCAAAAGAATCGTTTGCGCCACTTAGATCTATAGCATCAAAACTATATTCTACGTTAAGCGCAGAAAACTCAATGCCTGCATTATTGCGATAGTAGTATTTCCGTCCGTCAGGAAATCTGAATTCAGATTCTGCTAGAGCGAGAGTATCACTGCTTACGCAGTATTTGTCAATTATACTGGCACTCGCAAAGTTTTCTTTAAAGAATGGCGCATCAGTGACAGGTACTGGCACAAGAATATTCCCGAATGCAGAATCTTTTATCATGTAGATTTCGCCGTCGGCATCATAAGCCGTAATCTCTTTTTTGCTCTTTATTGATCCGCCTACAGTTTTGATATACGATTGCTTTATCTCAGAAATCAATGAATCAATTCTTGATTTTCTGGTAATCTCATTGACCCTCGCCATCCAATCATCGGTTTTTTCAAACTCTCCTTTTTTCTGCCATTCGTTCACATCTTTTTCGATGATCGGTCTTGCGTATGATGAAAATGAGCGAATCGCATCTTTCCTGCTCCCGAACCATTTTCCGTCAACATTGATACAACCGGGACATCCGTCTTTTATGACATCCGAAAGTCCGTCGGAAAACTCAGACGCCGCTTCATATATATATGGTATAACTGTTTTTCCTGATTTGTTTATAAATCCGTATTTGCCATTGATTTTTGTCGGTGCAAGTCCATCCACAAATACACCTGCCCATTCATAGCGGAAAGAAATTGCACTTTTTCCGGTAGTATAGACATACCCCCATTTCCCGTTTCTCTCAACGGGCAACATTTCAGTTTCTTGAGCGAAAATCCTTATTTGAAATGATGCCAGTAAAACAAGCATCAGAAATAATTTTTTCATTAATTCAGTCTATCTCCCGGCAACTCCTATACGGGAAAAATAACAAGAAAGTGTGGAGTTGTATGCTTATCTGAATCGAGGTTCTGGAATAACCTACACCTGAATAAACAACACCCCCACACCGACATTTCCTTAGGATAATGCAACGATGATCAGTGGTCTTGACGCTCCCCAGGTTTTGAATTTTCCAGATTCCGATTCAGGGATAAAGTCTAACACTTTCTATATGTCTGTCCAATGGACTATTTGAGTCCGTATATCACGGAAACGTACAAATTTAAACAATTTATACTAATTGCCAAGAATAAAAACACTCTTTTTTAATTTATGACAAGGTGAGCGCATGCTAGCTCCGCATATTCGGAAGTTTATAGACCTTCTTCTTTGGCCTTGTCCCAGATGGCATCCATCTCGGACAGGGTCATTTCTTTTAGTGAACGGCCTTGGCGGAGGGTATGCTCTTCGAGATAGGTGAAACGGCGGCGGAACTTGTCGCAGGCACGGTTCAGTGCGGTATCCGGATTAAGACCATAAAGCCTTGCAGCATTGACAGTAGCGAAGAGAAAATCACCCAGCTCCTCCTCGGCGCGGTCCCTCGCGGAACCGGGAACCGGGGTCATCGTGTAGCCGGCCGGGGCCTTGTCCAGTTCGCCTTCCTCGCGGGCCATAGCCTCGAGCTCAGCCTGGAACTCTCCCTGCTCCTCCTTGACCTTGTCCCATACCTGCGCAGGGCATTCCCAGTCGAAACCGACTCCCCTCGCCTTGTCCTGCATCGAATAGGCCTTAAGGATAGGCGGCATCGAATCGGGAACACCGGAAAGGACACGTTTGTTTCCACCTTTCTCCTTCATCTTCATAAGCTCCCAGTTCTCCGAAACCTGCTCAGCATCAGAAGCTTTCTTGTCAGAGAATACATGAGGATGGCGGAAAATCATCTTTTCGCAGAGCCGTCTGCAGACATCGACGATATCGAATTCGCCCTGCTCTTCAGCCACCTTGGCATAGAAAACAATATGAAGCAGAAGGTCTCCGAGTTCCTTCTCCACATCCTTGCCGGACTTCTTCATCACGGCATCACTCAGTTCATAGACCTCCTCCACAGTCATCGGACGCAGAGTATCCCAAGTCTGCGCAGCATTCCAGGGACAGCCTGCCCTGAGTTTGTCCATCACGTCCAGCACCTGGCCGAACGCAGCAAGTTTCTCTTCTTCAGTATGTTTCATATTGTTATCAGTAAGGACAACAAAAATACGAAATTTTCAGAAAAAAGGCTTAACTTTGCGATTATTGTAACGTATTAACACATATAGCAGCAATACTATGAAACACCCGATTTATGTTACGGCTGACGAAGCTGTAAAAGCAGTTAAGACAGGTGACCACATACACCTGAGCAGTGTAGCCAGCGTACCGCACGTACTTATCCAGGCATTGTGCAGAAGGGCGGACAACGGCGAAGTGAGAGACCTTCATTTCCATCATTTCCACACAGAAGGACCGGCTCCATATTCAGAACCGCGATACGATGGAATCTTCTTCGACCAGGGATTTTTCCTCGGACCCAATGTAAGGGCCAATGTCAATGCAGGTTACGCGGACTATCTTCCGGTACATTTGGGAGAATCACAGAAACTGTATAGAAGCGGCGCACTAAGATGCGACGTGGCGATGGTGCAGGTCTCGCTGCCTGACGAAAACGGAATGTTCTCATTAGGCACATCAGTGGACTGCTCTCTCGCAGCTGTTGAAAGCGCAGGCACAGTAATAGCTGTTGTCAATGAAAATGTTCCTTACGCATACGGCGATCTCGTGTCACCCGGACTGATAGACTATCTCGTAAAAGACAATACTCCTCTGGTAACCAAGGCTTTTGCTGAGCCGGACGAGACCGAGAAACTCATCGGAAAGAACTGCGCGGAACTCGTACCTGACGGAGCGTGCCTACAGATGGGCATCGGAGCATTGCCAAATGCATTGGCCGCAGCGCTGACAGACCACAAGAACCTCGGTCTGCACACGGAAATGTTCGCCGACGGCATCCTGAACCTTATAAAGAAAGGCGTCATCAATGGAATGCACAAGAAAATCGACACTGGAAAAGTCGTGGCTTCGTTCCTGCTCGGATCAGAAGAAGTGTACAAATTCATTGACCATAATCCGGACGTCCTGATGAAGGACATCAAATACACCAATGACCCGTGGATCATCTCGCAGAACCCTGAAATGATGGCCATCAACTCCGCTACGGAGGTGGATCTGACCGGCCAGATCAGCGCGGACTCCATCGGCACGAGGATATTCTCAGGCACAGGCGGACAGGTGGATTTCGTAAGAGGCGCGACAATGTCAGAAGGCGGAAAATCAGTTACTGCATTCGCTTCGAGGACCAAGAAGGGGCAGACCAAGATCGTCCCTGTTCTGAACCCTGGTGCAGGTGTGGTAACCCCGAGGGCTGATGCTCACTGGATAGTAACCGAATACGGTGCTGTCGATCTGTACGGAAAATCTCTCCAGGAAAGGGCCAAACTGCTCATCAGCATTGCCCATCCTGACGACAGGAACGACCTCGACAGAGCAGCATTCGAGAGATTCGGACCGCATTACCACAACTTCTCGATTTAAGTCACAACTATTTTTCAAGTACGATATTTGCAGCAGACCTTGCTTCGAGAATAAAAGAACTACTTGACGATGAAAAGAATGATAAATTTCGTCAATGCATTGATTGTCATCGCATTGACACTGGCAGGCTGCAGCGATGAAGGAACAGGAAGAAGACCGGAGCCCAAACCTCAGCAGCCACCGAAACAGGAGACCACATTTCAGGTCAATCCGGACTGGACTCTCTCCCACAATCGGGAAGTCATCACTGACGAGAACGGGTTCAGGGCCGATGTTGATGTCATCACGGTAAGAAGTCTGGACCAGGAGACATACTGGCTTGACGTGCTTACCGCAGAAAATTTCGAACTGTGGTACAAAAGCGATGTAGTGGAATATATAAAGGACGAGCCGAACTTCTATAACGGCGAGCTGTACAAGGGAACAAACTACATACAGTTCGACAGGATGCGTTCCGGAAAGTGGATTGCCGTAGCCTTCGGCATGACTTCCGACAGCAAACCGACAGGAGACTATGCCATATTGGAGTTCACCCTGGATGAAGATGTTCCTGAGGCGGATTTCACCAAATGGCTGGGCGACTGGAAAATAACGGGAGCAAGCAAGTCCGACCCTTCGAAAGAGATATCATACGACTTGAAGATCACCTCTTCGGATGCGAATTATCTGGTGAACATCACCGGATGGGAAAAGGGAAAAATCAATGCAGATGACACCGACATGTCCGACTATATCTTGGAGGCGCAGTACGACAGGTTCACCAAGACACTGTTGTTCAAGAGTTTATATCTCGAGACCGAGAAAATCGACGGCAAGGAGTATGACCTGTGCTTCTACGGCAATTTCTACTATGACGGGTCAATGAACTTCAACGACATCGAAGTAGGAGAGCATGTAGTCACTGACAACATCATCATAGCTGAAAGCACCAAACTGAGCGGTGATGGCACAAATGCCACGGTGGATGGTCTGAACTTCAACTTCGAGCACAACAACAGGACCTACAGGACGGTGCTTACGTCAATGCAGTACTACGCCTATCCGCTCGACGAGAATGACCTGGGCATCTACTCCAAGCACGATGACGTCCCGGTATTCCCTCTGACCATGACAAGGACTTCCGCAACAGTCGCAGGCCAGGCTACAGGAATCAGCGCAGCGTCCAGGGCCAAAGTCCTCAAGATCAGGACCGGACGGTTCAATGCCGCATCTCACAGCTTCCGTCAATCATCCTCAGACAAAGTACGTCAGGCAAGGTAATCCGACCCCTGACTACAAATACCATAAAAGGCTGACTCCGAAAATGAGCCAGCCTTATTCATATTGTGAGCGATATTGCGCTGCGTGATTATTCGGAGAGACGTGCCTTGATGGCCTTGGTCTGCTCTTCAAAACCAGGTTTCTCGAGCAATGCGAACATATTCTTCTTGTAGGCCTCGACACCAGGCTGATTGAACGGATTGACTCCGAGAATGTAAGCGCTGACGCCACAGGCAAATTCAAAGAAATAGAAGAGAGCTCCGAGAGTCTTCTCATTGATACGCTCTACAGACACTTCCATCTGAGGAACGCCGCCGTCGATGTGGGCAAGCTTGGTTCCGAGCTGAGCCATAGCATTGCAATGCTCCACGTGCTGGCCGGCAAGGTAATTCAGCTGGTCAAGATTCTGAGGATCGCTGCCGATGACTACGCTGCGGTTGCTGTTTTCCACTGTGACCACAGTCTCGTACATAATCCTTGCGCCGTCCTGGACGAACTGGCCGAGTGAGTGAAGATCGGTAGTATAGACCACTGAAGCAGGATAGATACCTTTCTTGTCCTTACCCTCAGACTCACCGTAGAGCTGTTTCCACCACTCGCCGAGATACTGGAACTTAGGAGTGAAAGAAACGAGAACCTCTACACTCTTGCCATAGACAGAGTGAAGAAGATTACGCATTGCAGCATATTCTACAGCCGCATTCTTTTCTGATTTCTCAGCAAGAGCCATCTCCTCTTCCTTGGCGCCTTCGAGCAGGGCACGGATATCGAAACCTGCAAGAACGATCGGCAGAAGACCTACCGGAGTAAGCACGGAGAAACGGCCTCCGACATTGTCAGGAACGACAAATGTCCTGTAGCCTTCCTGTGTGGAGAGAGTCTTGAGCGCTCCCTTGTGGGCATCAGTAACAGCTACAATACGTGCAGCAGCCTCTTTCTGACCATAGGTCTCCTCAAGATGCTGTTTCACGATTCTGAAGGCGACGGCAGGCTCTGTAGTGGTACCTGATTTGGAAATCACCACGCAAGCCACGTTTCTTACCTTCATCAAGTCGATAAGTTCGCTTACATACTCCTCAGAGAGGTTATTGCCGGCAAAAACGACCTCAGGAGCACCGGACTGCCTCATCTCTCTCGCAAAACTGTGGGAAAGAGCCTCGATAGCGCATTTTGCGCCAAGGTAAGAGCCACCGATACCGATAACTACCACGAGATCAACATTTCTGTTTTTCCAGTCATCACGTACGTCTTCGCAAGCTTTGACCAAAGACTCAGGAGTCTGTGACGGAAGATGCTTCCATCCGAGGAAATCGTTTCCGGCTCCGCTTTCACTTTCGAGAACGTCGTAAGCAGCGAATGCCTTTTCAAGATATTCCTTGTACTCAGAATCTTTAACAAAGGAGGAACATCCTCCAACATTGATTTTTACCATAATTTTATAATTTGAAAAATCTGTTCCGCTTCCTTTTCAGGAAGCCGGAACAGATTCAGTATTATTTGCTCTGTGCAATGGCTGCCTGTGCCGCAGCAAGACGTGCGATAGGCACACGGAACGGTGAGCAGGAAACGTAGTCGATTCCGATTCTGTTGAAGAACTTGATTGAATCAGGATCTCCACCGTGCTCTCCGCAGACACCGCACTTGAGTTCAGGTCTCTTCGAGCGGCCGGACTGGATACCGTACTCGACGAGCTTGCCGACACCCTTCGTGTCAATGGTCTTGAACGGATCAGCGTCCAGGAGCTTGTTTCCGAGGTATTCACCCATGAATGTTCCTACGTCGTCACGTGAGAATCCGAAGGTCATCTGGGTAAGGTCATTGGTACCGAATGAGAAGAACTCGGCTGTACGGGCCATTCTGTCACCGGTAAGAGCAGCACGAGGGATCTCGATCATTGTACCGAACTGGTATGTGATTGCCTGGCTGTATTTGCCCTCGACTTCAGCCTTCACTCTGTCGCAGATAGCTTTCTGGAAGCTGAGCTCACGAGCTGAAATGGTAACAGGAATCATGATCTCCGGCTTAGGGTGCAGGCCTTCTTTCTGAAGTTCAGCAGTAGCTGTGAAGATAGCCCTGTACTCGACCTCGGCGATAAGAGGGAATGACACGTGGAGACGTACTCCGCGGTGACCCATCATAGGGTTGACCTCGTGGAGAGACTCGCCTCTCTTCTCGATTTCCTCAACAGTTACGCCAAGTTCCTTTGCGAGTTCCTCTTTCTTCTCTTCAGTACGTGGAACGAACTCGTGGAGAGGCGGATCGAGGAGACGGAATACGACCGGCTTGCCGTCCATTATTCTGAGAGTGCTCTTCACTGAAGCCTTGATAAACGGCTCGAGTTCTGTAAGAGCCTCTTTTCTTTCTTCATCTGTATCACAGAGAATCATCTTGCGGAGTTTTGCGAGAGGAGTCTCTGAATTTCTTCCGTAGAACATGTGCTCGAGACGGAACAGACCGATACCTTCAGCACCGAATGAAAGTGCCTTGGAAGCATCTTCCGGCGTATCGGCATTGGTACGGATACCGAGCTTGCGGAACTTGTCAGCGAGAGTCATGAACTTCACGAACAGCGGGTTCTCTGAAGCGTCCATAGTCTCGATCTGTGCATTATAGACAAGACCCTTCGTACCATTGAGACTGAACCAGTCGCCTTCCTTGAACTTGTTGTCGTGACCTGCGAAAGTGACAGTCTTCTTCTCGAGGTCAATGTGCATTGCATCGCAACCTACGATACAGCACTTGCCCCATCCGCGGGCAACCAGAGCAGCGTGTGAAGTCATACCTCCACGTACTGTAAGAATACCTGCAGCCGCTCTCATACCCTCGATATCCTCAGGTGAGGTCTCTTCGCGGACGAGAATGACTTTCTTGCCGTCTGCAGCTGCATTGACAGCATCCTCAGGGGTAAACACGAGTGTTCCGACCGCTCCACCTGGTGATGCAGGAAGACCCTGAGCCATAACCTGAGCCTTCTTCTCGGAAGCAGGGTCGAGGATAGGGTGAAGAATCTCATCGAGCTGTGCAGGAGAAACGCGCATAACTGCGGTCTTCTCGTCGATCATGCCCTCTTCGAGCATATCGATAGCCATCTGAAGCGCAGCGAGACCTGTTCTCTTGCCGATACGGCACTGGAGCATCCAGAGGTGGCCTTCCTGGATAGTGAACTCGATGTCCTGCATATCGTGGAAATGCTCCTCGAGTCTGGTCCTGATGGCGTCGAGCTCTTTATATACCTCAGGCATAGCCTTTTCGAGAGACTGGAGATCCTTGTTCTTCTCAGTCTTGGTAGCCTCGTTCAGCGGGTTAGGTGTACGGATACCTGCAACGACATCCTCACCCTGGGCATTGATAAGCCACTCACCATAGAACTTGTTGTCACCGTTGGCAGGGTTACGTGAGAAAGCCACACCAGTAGCAGATGTGTCACCCATGTTTCCGAATACCATTGACTGTACGTTTACAGCTGTACCCCAATCATCTGGAATTTTCTCGATTTTTCTGTATGTGATGGCACGTTTTCCGTTCCATGACTTGAACACGCCACCGATTGAACCCCAGAGCTGAGCCTTTGCGGTATCAGGGAATTCTACGCCGAGAACCTCCTTTACCTTGACCTTGAACTTGTCGCAAAGGTCCTTGAGTTCTTCTGCAGTAATATCTGTATCTGACTTGTAGCCTTTAGCCTCTTTCAACTCAGACATCATTCTGTCGAGCTGCTGACGGATACCCTTGCCGTCCTCCGGCTCGATACCCTCAGCCTTCTCCATAACGACGTCAGAATACATCATGATCAGACGACGATATGCATCATATACGAAACGAGGATTGCCGGTCTTCTTGATCATTCCCGGAAGAGTCTCAGAGCAGAGACCGATATTCAGGATAGTATCCATCATACCAGGCATTGAACTTCTTGCGCCTGAACGGCAGCTTACCAGAAGCGGATCATTAGGATCGCCGAATTTCTTGCCCATGAGTTTCTCTGTAGCCTCGAGCGCCTCTGCAACCTCTTTCTTGAGGGCGTCAGAATAACCGCCGCCGAGAGAATAATACTCAGCACAGCACTCGGTCGTAATGGTAAATCCTGCAGGAACAGGCATCCCGAGAAGGCTCATCTCGGCGAGGTTCGCGCCCTTACCGCCAAGGAGCTCACGCATGGTTCCGTTTCCCTCGGCTGTCTTGCCTCCGAAACGATAAACCCTTTTCTTGTTTTCGATCATATTGTAAATTGGTTTTTGAAATTTTCACCTAAATCCATAGAGACTGCAAATATAGTCATTTTCTATGGTTCTTTCCATAGAGTTCCATGGAATTTATGATATTCTGCCATATACTGTACAATCCGCCAGCCACGGAAGTTACAGGCGTAAAATATGAATATCCGAGCCAGATGAGAAATCCGGTATTTTTCTGACCGAGCGCCTGACCTGCCGTAAGGATATCCACATCCACGCAATCAGGATGACGCTTACGGGACAATGCTCCGGCAGCCCTTCCCACAGCGAACTGCACAAGCGTACAGACCAGCGAAATCACGCCTATCAGCACCACTATCCAGAACGAGATATGGCTCAGCACCAATGCCCTCGTCGCAAGGAAGATGGCCAGGGTCAATGATATGCCCCATACATAGAAGGCCCATCCGGTATAACGCATCAGCCACCTCTGGAGCCTCCCGGCAGTATATCGCACGAGCCACGCCAGCAGAAGAGGCAGCACCAGCAACGGGAAAATCTTCAGCGAGATGGCTACCAGGGCGCTCATGAAGGACACACCCGATGACGGATTGAAAATCGGTATGACCACAGGAATGGCCACGGACACCGCCACATTTACCAGCACAACATAAGACACTGTGTCAGAGAGCTTTCCGCCAAGCTTATGGGTAATCACACCGGCAGCCGCAGCCGTCGGGCAGACAAAGCACAGCATGGCGCTCTCCACAAGAACCTTCGCATTGCCGTCAGGAAGAGCGATGGCCACACCTGTCAGCGCAATGAAAGTAAGCATCTGAAAGCCCAGCAGCACGAAATGCCATCTTCTGAAGCGCAGGTCGTGAGGCGAGATCCTGTTGAACTGCAGGAATAGCATCACGGCTATCAGCACCGGCTGCACATTCTTCGCAAAAGCCGACACTCCAGGCTCGACATTTTCTGCCAGATAAGGCACGTTGTAAAGCACGAGATATGCTGCCGCGCCTAAAGATATGGCTAACGGCAGCATCCAGTTCTCAAGAAATTTCTGCATTGTCTTCTACAATAATTTTGCTGCAAGGTCAGACAACTCGCTCCGCTCACCCTTGTTCAGGAATACGTGTTCGAATAGCTTCTGCCCTGTCATCTTCTCTCCAAGATGAGTCAGACCGTTGGACCACTGGTCCAGATATGGCTGGTCAATCTGGAAAATATCTCCTGTAAACACCATCTTGGTCCCCTCTCCTGCCCTGGTGATGATCGTCTTGATCTCGTGCGGAGTCAGATTCTGCGCCTCGTCAATGATGAAGAACGCATTGCCCAAACTTCGTCCTCTGATATACGCAAGCGGCGTAATGAGCAGCTTCTCGTCTTTCACCAACGCCTCCAGACGCTGATACTCCTTGCTGCTCGGGCGGTACTGTGCCTTGATCACATTCAGGTTGTCCATAAGCGGCTGCAGGAACGGCGACATCTTGTTCTTCTGGTCTCCTGGGAGGAAACCGATATCCTGATTGCCGAGTATGACCGTCGGTCTGGACAATATGATCTGGTCATAATCCCTTTCCTGTTCCAGGGCTGAAGCCAATGCCAAGAGCGTCTTTCCCGTTCCGGCACCGCCCGTCAGGGACACGAGCTTGATCTTCTTGTTCAGGCACGCGTCGATGGCGAATTTCTGTTCATCATTCCTCGGCTTGATTCCACAGGCCTCACGCTTGCGCACAAGCAGGATCTTGTCAATGTCCGCATCATATCTCGCGCACAAGTTATCCTCATTCTGGGCCTTGAACTTGAAAAGCTGGTTCGGATACGGACGCTCATGGCAGACAGCCCGCCAATCGACCGCATTGTTCTGACTGTAGGCGAGTTCCTGAAGCACCTCGGCCGGAGCATTGTCTATAAAATGGACTTCCTTCTGGGACGTCTCCACCTTCGCCTCCTCTACCCTGTCAGTCAGATAATCCTGCGCCACCATACCGACAGCCTTGGATTTCATCCTCAAGTTTATGTCCTTGGTCACAAGCGCCACGAACCTGTCAGGATTGTGGTCACGCACCCAGATGGCAGTAGCAAGTATCCTGTGGTCCTGTATATCGTCGTGGAACAGGTCCTTCAGACTGTCCGGGAACGGATGGTTCGGCTCGATCTTGATATCACCCAAGCCCTTGCCTATCGGGACGCCCTCTTTCCCGAACATCCTGCCCTCGGTAAGCCTATCAATGTCACGCATGAATCCGCGCGCATTGTAGCTGAGCGCATCGGTGCCCTTCTTGAACTTGTCGAGTTCCTCGAGGACTGCGACAGGTACCACAATATCATTGTCCTGGAACTTTCTTATCGCCTTATAATCGTGAAGAATAATGTTGGTGTCCAAGACGAAAATCTTCGGCTTCTTGGGCCCGTTTCCCTTGCCGGGAACATTTGCATACTTACTTACCATATCCGACGTATAATTATCTGTTTATTGTCAGTCTTCACCCTCTGGAGCATCCCGCTGCGCCAGAAGCGCCCTCAAGATACCCGAAACGCCCGTAGCGGAATTGCCGGTTATGTTCAGTCCCTTCTCCGCAGGATGGCCTATCGGATAATAAGCCACATCCTGAAGAAGCATTTCCGCATCCACGTAGTCGAAATCGATGTCTTTTATTTCTATCAATGCCCCGGGCACTTCGCCGAAAAGCACATTGACCTGGCTCAGCTCTCCATAGGATTTCATGATCCCCGAGATATCAATATCCATACCACGGACACCGCCTCCCGTCATCGTCGCCAATGCAGCAAAAAGGCCGCCCTCACCTACCGTAACGCCCGAAAGCACCACTCCGTCCTCCACGAATTCGCGCACCACCTCGTAGCAGTCCAGGAAGTAGTCCGAATCAATGTCATCCGGCGCCTTGCCCCCCGATATGCCGCTCAGCCTGGACAGCAGCGAACCGCCAAGTCTGAACTTGCCCGTATCGAAAGGTATGTATATCAGCCAGTTGTCTTTTTTGCCGGACAGCACAGCCGGACAGCGGCGTCCTTCTCCAAGAGCCGGCGACTCCGTCTTGAACGGAACCTCGCAGAACGGCAGCGGGTTTTCTGGCTCCTCATCGTCCTCCTCCATTCGGGCACCCTCAGACACATTCACCGAAACTTTTACGGAACATCCGCCTGTACACTCCCTGAAGTCATACCCCGCCAGACGCACACCGAGCATATCCAGATAATCGCAGGCCGCTTCCACGGAGTAGTAGAACGCCGCCATACTGCCCACCGGAGCCATGTCCCATTCCCACAATATGCTTACCTCCAGATCTCCGGACCGGAAATGTCCTTCCCGCCAGATGACTTCGGTCAATGCCTTTGCTATCTCCGAGCACGTCATGCTGTCAGCACAGAAGGACGGAATCCTTCTGCTTTCCGACGCATCCGGCAAACTGCCAAGTATAAGATTTTCAGCAACTTGGAGTTCAGGCATCACTCCTGCAGGATCAGGGTCCACGGTCTCGTCCACCACAGGCTCCACCTTCAGAGCATCAACATTCCGAGCGGACTTCCCCACCGCATCATCCAAGATTTCACGCGGCGAAAGTTCCATCTTCACTCCGTCTATAACATATTCCGCATCCAGCACTGACTGCATAATCCTGTTCATAATATAATCCTGAAATGGTTTGACAAATCCATGAATTATTCTCCGTTTCTCACCTGAAACTCCGTAGGCGATTCGCCGGTAATTTTCTTGAACACTTTGGACATCGCGGACTGGTCTGCAAATCCTGTACGGACAGCGACATCCAGAAGCGAGGCCTGCTTTTCATTGACAAGAATCTTTTTTACTTCCCCGATCCTGAGGGTATTTATCCAGGCATTGAAATTCAGATTCAGCGTATTGTTCAGATAATCCGACAGAAGTCTCTGGCTCACACCGATCTGAGAAGATACTTTGGCCAATGTCAAGTTCTCTCCAAGATACGGTGCCGGTGACAGGTTCACCCAGAAGGACACCAGTTCCTCCACCTTCGGACGGGACGTGAACAGAGCCTGGGGAGTCTGGACCTCATTCGCGGAATTTTCTTCTTTCTTGTCAATGTCCTCTGCACGCATGACTCCCTGTTCGTAATCATATGCCGGAGCGATTGCAGCAAACAACGGCCTGACATTCAGGAGTTTGATCGTGAAGAACACGAAATAGGCCGACACGACGCAGACCACGGCTGCATTGAAAAGAGCGGAGCGCATAAGCAGGTTTAGACAGCCTGAAACAAAGAAAAAGAAAAACGAATGATATATGAAAACGAGTTTTTTCGCATCAATGTTGTCCTTGCCCGAATAGTAGGCGTTTATGACATTGATATAACGTCTTACGCATTTGATGAGGTATATTCCCAAAACCGTAAGAGTCAAAATCGACGTTATGTGCAGGAACCATGTGGTGATTACCGCAAATCTCGTATCAAGAAAGGCCTCATAGTAATGGCTGACATCAGGATTGTCGATTTTGAATGCCACGACTCCGCAAATATGCATCGCGGTAATCAGCACGGCCGGAGTCACCATGAGAAGGAGATTCTTGAGAGTAGCCAGCGGAGATCTGAACAGAAGCAGTCCGACATAACCTCCGGCAAGCAGCTGGATGAATATGGTGGCGGCGAAGACAAAAGAAGTCAGCACCACGATAGAACTGCCATGCATCAGGCAAACTATGGCCATAGTGTCAGTTATGACCCCGAGGAATATCACGCAGGCCATCAGGTGCCTTGCCTGGGAAAAGCCTTGCGCGTCCTTATTGTATTCGTAACGCACGAACAGAAGGAACACTACCGACAGCAGCAGCGCGATACAAGAGGCGACATTGACCAGTATATTCAGAAAATCCAGCGTCATACCTTTCCCTATTTGTTACACTTCTCCGTGCGGAACTGTCCTGGCGCTACACCATAGCATTTCTTGAACGCCTTGGCGAACGCGGCGAGGTCGGAGAATCCCACTTTGGCATACAGTTCCTTGAAAGGCAGTTTCGGATTCTCAAGCATCATCTCGGCAGCCTGTTCCAGTCTCAATGTATTTATCCACGTATTGAAATTCACCTCATAGACATTGTTCAGATAATCCGAAAGGACTCTCGGAGAGATCTTCATTTCCGCAGAAACGGATGCGACAGTAATGCCGCGCTTCAGATAAGGCTTGTCCTGCCTCGAAGTCCAGCAAGATACAGCATCGTCAATCGACATTGACTCAGACACTTCCGCCTGCTCTGGCAAAGCTGGTTCCGACTGCTCTTCCACCGGTTTCTGCTGTTCGTAGGCAAATGCCGGAGAGACCAGCGAGAAAAGCCTCTGGAGGTTCACCAGTGCCACGGCAAAGACGACGAAGAACACGGATGCGACTATGACCGAGCCCACTACGACCGGCCTTGAGAATGACAGCAGATTTATCAATGACAATATGCCGTACAGGAAGAATGCCAGCACTACGGAATCGAGCCTCCTGCCGGACAGTTCCGGATACTCGGCATAATAATTCTCCAGTGTCTTGTTATACTTTTTGACGGCCCTGAGCAGAATCACCGCAAGACAGGCGATTACGGTGAGAATCACGATATACATCAGCATTGACACGACTATCGAATAGGTCGTATTCACATAACTGATATAGGACGGGATGTCGAACACGAAGCCGAATTCCACCAGATAGCCCACGCCGTGGCACAGCGTCAGAATCACTACAGGCCATATGAATATGTACATCAGATGCTTGGACATATACGGACTGCGGAACAGCATCAGCAGCGAAGTCGTGGCCATGAACACCTGAAAATAGAATACCAGCGGCGCCAAAAAGGTATTGATGCACAGATAACTGTAGTCTTTGGAGAGGAAATACAGAAATATGAAACTGAGAATCGTGTCCAGAAAAGCTGCCAATGCAACAAAGGCCTTGACTTTCATGTAGCCTTTGGACTGTTCAGAATTTCCGTTATCGACAAAGACCAGCAACGCCCCGGTCACAAGACACAAGACACCGCTGCCCAAATAAGTCAGAATTTCTATAAACCTCAGCCCCATAGTCAATCATATTCAAGCCGCCGCCACGAACGATTCTGTCTGCCGGAAATGACGGCAATTCTTACAAATGTAATAAAAACATTTGAAAAACCGGCCTGCAGAACACCACTTTCTACAGACCGGAGAAACCAAATTACGATAAAATCTACTTCACTATTGCAAATGGGGATTTGGCATCACCGGTCCAGCGATACAGACGTGCAGTACAGCTGTGCGTACGGGTTTCCTTGTCCTTTTTGTTTTCTGAAATGTACCAGTATCCGTTACCCATAGGGAAGAGTCCCGTAGAGCCCCACTTGAAACGCCAGCCGTGAATGCCGGTCGCCTCATCACATTGGCCCATAGAGTCGTCAAGTTTCAGCTGGCGCTCCTTTTTCTTCCAATACGGCACGCCCTCCAGAGCAGCCTTGGACGGCTTCTGGTCAATGCTGAACGCATACAGGTCATAGTTGGGGTACTGAGGCTTCTTGCCTTTATAGACGGCCATGAAGAAGTCCCCTGTATTCTCGTCATACGCAAGATTCTGCACGCCCCAGTTGGTATTTCCGGTATATATGAAATACTTGTTCAGCGGCTTGGCGGGGCCGTCGGTATGCACGGTGCCGAAAACCACGTTCCTGGCATTGCGCGAGAGGGACTTGAGGTCGTACTGAAGAATAACCTGATGGTCATTGTCATTCCTGTTCACGTCTCCATATACGCCGTAAGCCACATACAGATAGAGATTTCTCGCTGAGGACAATGACTTGTTCTTAGCGCCTATAGCCGGAGCGATAGTCACACCGTCGATTCCGGAGCAGGCAAAACGGTGGTCCAATGTCGTGTCTGCAACATTGACCTTGGCTGCATAGTCGGCGCAAGCCTCCTTCACGCACACAGTCTTGAGCACATCGCCCGTTTCCGGGTCAGCGCCCAGCGTGGTGAGTTTGTCAACGTCGATTATGGCGATATAGAACACAGACTCGGTGACCACGTCCACGCCCAATGTCCTGGCGATGCCCTGGCCGATCTGGTCATCCTTACATTCGAGTGACGCATATACCTTGCGGCCTACCGGGTCGAATGTCATCGCGCCGAGATGCCCCTGTATCCTGTCAATGGAGCCGAGAATGTTCCCCTGCATATCGACTTTCACGAATCTGCTCGTGAATGACATGTACATACAGTTCTTCTCTTCATCGTATGCGATGCCCTGCACGTGCTGGGCCTGCTGCCCCACATATACTTCGCGCGGGAGGTCTGTCTTAGGGGCTTTCTCCGACTTGCAGCCAAGCATGCTGAACACGGCAGCCACGGACAAAAGTATGTATGCGTATCTTTTCATATCGTCTATAATTTCATTTGACACACAAACAAATATAGTTAAAAAATTTTCATATCACACATTTTTGAAGCAAAAATTGCTTTCATTTTTTGACTTTTCGGATTTTATGGATATTTTTGTGGCACAAAATAAAACAACACTCTAAAACAGATTCTGATGAAAGCATTGAATCTTCACGCCGTGGGCGACCTCAGATACGAGGACGTCCCGACTCCAGTGAGAGAACCGGGCGAAGTGCTTATGAAAGTGCACGCGTGCGGCATCTGCGGAAGTGACATTCCGCGTATATTCAAGAAAGGCACATACCATTTTCCGACCATTCCCGGACACGAGTTCGCGGGCGAAATCATCGACGCGGACGACAAGAGCCTCGTAGGCAAGAAGGCGGCAGTATTTCCGCTGATTCCTTGCGGACACTGTGCGGCCTGCCAGACCGGAGAGTATGCACACTGCAGCCATTATGACTATTATGGTTCCAGGAGAGACGGCGGATTTGCGGAATACATCGCCGTAAAAGAATGGAATCTCGTATTTTTCGATGACAGAGTCTCTTACGAGGAGGCAGCCATGTGCGAACCGGCTGCCGTGGCCCTGCATTCCGTAGGCCAGGGAAATGTCCGTATCGGGGATACCGTGGCCATCTTCGGAGCCGGGCCGATAGGCATAATGCTGGGCTTGTGGTCACGGACGGCAGGCGCCGCCAGAGTCATCCTGTGTGACATTGACCAGACCAAGACTGATTTTGCGAATTCTCTCGGATTCACGGCAGTCAATTCCAGGAACATTGACCCGGTCGAGTTCATCCGCGAGCAGACAGGCGGCAAGGGTGCTGACGTCTGCATCGAAGGAGCTGGCGTTTCGCAGACATTCGAGCAGGCGCTCAGGTCTGTCAAGGCGAAGGGCCACGTCGTATGCATGGGCAACCCGGCAGGAGACATGACATTGACACAGAACGGCTACTGGGAGATTCTCCGCAAGGAGCTGACTGTCAGGGGCACATGGAACAGTCTGTACAATGACGCGAAGAATGACTGGCGCACCACCATGGAGGCAATCGCGTCCCACCGTATCGACGTGAGGCCGCTTATTTCCCACAAGTTCCATCTGAGCGAGTCAGAGCAGGCCTTCGGCGTAATCCTCGGCCGCAAGGAATTTTTCAATAAGGTTATGTTTGTCAATGAATAGGTAACGTCATGAGTCACAAGAGATTTATTTCAGTTTCGGTGATGTGCTCCGACCTTATGGCATTGGGGAAAAACATCGCGGACCTGCAGAAATACGGGACAGATATGCTGCACGTGGACATCATGGATGCGCATTTCGTTCCCAACCTCACTTTCGGCCCGGATTTCATAAAGGCCATGCAGAGGACTACTGATATGCCTCTGGACATTCACCTGATGGTGGAAGAACCGGAGCTGATACTGGGAAGGTTCGACATCAGGAAGGGCGACATCGTTTCTTCTCACGTGGAACTCACCCTGGATTTCAAGGAGCTGAGCAATAAAGTTCACGAGAAAGGCGGACTTTTCGGCCTGGCAGTGAACCCTGAGACAGAAATTGAGAAACTTGAGACGTACCTGCCTTACCTTGATACCGTAACTCTTATGCTTGTGCATCCCGGCTACGCGGGGGCCAAGATGGTGGACGGAATAATGAACAAGGTAGCGCAGACCAGGAAATATCTTGACAGCAAGGGATACCGGAACATTCTGATAAGCGTGGACGGCAGCGTCAGCAAGGAACGCGCCCACGCTATGGCCGGGATGGGTGCGGACATTTTCGTCGGCGGCACCGCAGGCATATACAGAAAAGGGATGGACCTTAGTCAGACCATCCCTGAAATGCGCGAGGCTATAGATTTCTAAATCCTGTTTATATCCTATTTATATCTTATTTGTATCTTACGAACGGAGCTTTTTCATCGAGGAATTTCTTTACCTCAATGGCTCTGTCGCAACATAAGAATTCTGCGCCGAGATAGACTCCGAGCATGATGTCTTCAGGAGTCCTGGACGGCCACAGAGACACGTACAGACCCGCTTCTTTGGCTTTTCTTACCATCGAGCGGGTCGTTCCGTTCATCTGGCAGCCGATACGCCTGATACCCATTGCCTCCGCCATCTGGATAGTCTCGTCACAGACAGGCTTGCTGAAGATAATCAGAAGGTCAGCATCAGGATGAAGCCTTTTCATCATATTCAGCGCTCTCCGGTCGCTTGACGTGAACAGATAGGTGGAGTGCTCAGGTTTCTTGGCCATGACCGTCTTGTAGAGTTTGTCGCAATACTCTCTGAGCCTGTCTTCCGGATAGCTTGACTCCGGCTTGGTCTTCATCTCGAATTCCACATACACGCCATCTTTGTCCGCGAGGAAATCCACCAGTTCATCGAGGAACAGAATCTTGTTCCCCTGGAATGTGGTGATTTTCTGTATATCTTCCGTGTTCATCGACTCCACTGTATTCGTGCAGTCGGTAAGTCTGGCGAAAGTCTCGTCGTGGTTCACGACCAGTCTCCCGTCCTTGGCCATACGGATATCTGTTTCAAAGCCTCTGATACCCAGATCATAACAGGCCTTGAAGGCAGGAAGCGTGTTCTCGTCGAACTCGAAACGGCTTGCCCTGTGAGCGAAGAACTGCACTGTCTGGCTCTGGGCCATTGCTGTCAATGACATAGCCGCCGCTGCCAATGACATGATCAATTTGTTAAATTTCATACGTTCTATGTTTTGTGTTCAGTAATCTTTTTCCTAACAATGTCAGACCGCTAGAAGCCAGAGTAGTCCGTCTGTAAGGAATTGCATGTATATACATTGACCTGTCCACTGCTCGGAATCGTCTGAGTAGCACGCACTTCCCAGTTTTTCACTTTGGTCGGATCTCCTCCTGGTGCCGATATGTACCAGTAATGCTGGGCAGTGGTCGTCGTCCAAGTCGTGGTGTTCTTGTTCAGTTTATTGAAGAAATATGAAGCCACGCAGATGTCGGTAATCTTGGACGGAACTCTCTTCATGTCTCCTACCTTTTTCCCGTCCTGGAAGAATTCGACTTTCCAGTTGGTATCGTCATCGTTCCATATGGCTGCAACGAATGCACCCTTCAATTTTGAGTTTCCGGCAGCCTTGATATTTGCGGAACCTCCCGTGCCGCCGTCATACCATGTATATTTGTATTTTCCAGCAGGATTTCCGTCTGAACCGCCGTATATCTGGTTGCCGTCATACACACGCATCTGATAGTCAACAGTGTTCTTGGTGCCTTTCGCCACCCAGTTCTTTATGCTGTTGCCCTCGATTTCATAAAGGCTGTACCCGTTAGGCGCGCCGTTAGTATTCATGTTGCAGGACCACCATGCACCGCAAGCGGCACCGTGGATATGCTCATAAATAGGTTTTCCGCTCTTGGTGACATAGCCGGTATGAATCCAGTTCTGCGGATAATGGGTATGACCTATCATCAGATGAGCCTCATGAAATTCAGTCAGCAGTTTGAGCACCTCTGCATAGTTCTTGTCTTTATTGACAGATGCTCCGCCACTTTTGGCGCTTCCCCTGAAAGGGATGTGCGCGCAGAAGAAGACCATCTTGTTCTGCATGTCCTTCACGAGTGCCAAATCAGCCCTCAGCCATTTCAGCTGCTCTGCTGAAATACCGCCGGAATAAGTCCAGGTCCTACCGTTTGTTGTCTTCACCAGGACATCATCCATGACGATTATATGGACATCACCTCTGTTGAATGAATAATCTACCGGGCCGAAATTGTCGATGTAATTCTGTGTGGATTCGTACTGATTCTTCTTGGACGCGTCATGATCGTGGTTTCCGATCGTATTGAAGAACGGAATGTAATCAGTTCCGTTGGCCGTGAACCTGGACATAACATCTCGCATCGGCTTCCACTGGACAGTATTGTCGAATGTAATGTCTCCCATGGTCATCACATAGACATTGTTATACTTGCCCTTGGCCTGAGAATCCACGAGGAATTTCTTCATGTCAGGAATAGTCTCAGTTCTGAAACGGTTGACATCCGAGTTGGTCTTGCACTGAGGGTCCCCTATCGCAAGAAATGTGAAATTCTTCTCATGAGCGTCAAGCGGTTCCAGAAGAAAATCATTCCTGTTCTGTTTGCCGGGCGAAATAGTTGAAGTCGAATAGAACAGCGGCAGTTTGGTCTTGGTGTCCAGACTGACTTTATATTCGGACGGCAACGTATAATACACTTTCCGGCAGGCGCTGTTGGCCTTGAACTGATAGACACCGTTTTCGTCTGTCACAGTGAACGTATAGCCGTCTGTAACAGGCACACCAGGAATTCCTTTTTTAGTAGTCCTGTCAGAAATAAGACCGATCAAAGTATTGGACTTGTCGATTTCCGTACCGTTGATTATCTTTCCTGTTTCTTCCGGAACAGAAGGTTCTGCCGGCTGCTGTGGCGTCGGAGGAGTTGGAGGAGTATTGTTCTTATCGCAAGCAACAACCCCCGATATGAGAGTTGTTGCAGAGATAAGTACGAATAAACACTTCTTGAGCAGTATTTTATTCATATTCAGAGATATAGACTATTCCTAAAATTCAGAGTAATCAGTAGTCAGCTTGCTTGTCTTGTAGGTGACTGAACCGCCATTCGGATACTTGTGCACAGCACGCACTTCCCAGTTCTTCTCCTCTGCCGGTTTTCCGGAAGCAGGCTTATAATACCAATAGTGGCTTGCTGTCCTGTTGCACCAGGTATCGGTTGTCCTACTCTTGTCATTGTACCAGAATGCGCAGATAGGGGCATTGTTGATGCCAGATTCTGCAGCACGCACGAAATCTCCCACTTTCTGACCATTCTGCCAGAACTCAAGACTCCAGTACTGGTTGTCGTCATCGAAGACCTCAGCCACAAACGCATTCTTGAAGTTTGCATTTCCGATCACCTTGAACTTGCCTACAGTAGTCGTACTGTACCAGTTGACTTTAATCTTCGGACTGTTCGGAGTCACCTCAGAGCCATATTCCTGATTTCCATCATATATTCTCATCTGGTAATTCTCCTCGCGGTTTGTTCCCTTCATGAACCAGTCCTTGATCTTGTTGCCTCTCACATTATACACGGAATATCCGTTAGGTGCACCTGTCACACTGCTGTTTGCAGTCCACCATCCTCCGCAGGCAGCTCCGTGGATATGCTCGAATATCTGCTTTCCACCGATCTCGTGGATATAGTTCTGTTGATAATGGGTATGTCCTATGAAGAAGTGTACCTCATTGAACTTGGAAAGAAGATTCACAACTTCAGAATAAGTAGTGGATGCAGCTCCTCTGATAGGCTGGTGGGCGCAGAAAATCACAAGCTTCGACTCAGGATTCTCCACCATAGCGATATCCTGCTTGAGCCACTCGAGCTGAGAAGGCAGAAGCTTGTTCGTATAATTCCAAGTAAATGAATTCGGAGAACCTGATGAAGTGATGCTGGTCACTGCGATATTGTCCATCACGATAATATGGGCATTGCCCCTGTCGAATGAATAGTCGGCAGGACCGAAATGCTTCACATACTCTTCAGTGGCATTGTAGTCATCCTGAACCTGATTGCCGACAGCTTTCACGAGAGAGTTATGGTCATGGTTGCCCATACAGTTGAAGAACGGCAGATAGCTGTCCTGCACCATGATATTCCTCATACATCTGACCATAGGGTCGAACATATAGAAAGAGTCGAATGTGACGTCTCCCAATGTGATAGCATAGACAGCCGGATAATTGCCGGAACTCATTGTCCTCTTGATATCAGGGATGGTCTCCCCGAGGAATCTTGAAGACTCGGAAATATTCTGGCATTGAGGGTCTCCGATGGCGATAAGCGTAAAATCAGTCTCCGGAGCACTGAGCTTGTTCAGGACGAAATCACAGCGATATGCCAATCCTTTGGACATCGTACCAGGCGAAAAGAACATCGGAAGATGATCCGAATTGTCAAGAGGAACCTGATATGCTGCAGGAATCGTATAATAGACCTTGCGGGCCAGACTGTTCCTCTTCATCTGATACACGCCGTTGGCATCCGTCTTCACATACTGATAACCGTCGGTCACCGCCACGCCGGGAATACCCTTGCCTGTAGCAGCGTCTGTAATAACGCCGGCAAGGTCAATGCCAGTGGCAAGTTTAGTACCGTTGATTTCAGAACCTGTAAGAGATACGAGTTTCGGTTCGTGAGTCTTCTGAGTAGTACTTCCGCTCTTCTCACAGGCCGAAAGACCTGCGAGAACAAGAGCAGAACAAAAAATGTTTAAAAATTTCTTCAGCATTTTATTACTTTTAACTAATTCCAGCCGTAGTTCTGGCCAAGCTTAGGGTTAAGAGTAAGAGCCGCGTTAGGAATAGGACGGCAATACATCTTGTCATCCCACTGGAGCTCGTACTTGTACACAAGATATCCGTCTTCCAGATACCAGTCAGTATCCTTGGCGGTAGCTTTCGGCGAGATAGGATAGTTTGTTGTAGTATTGAGGGACTCTGACGAAGCAGGCGCGAATGTATAGTCCTGGCCTTCGAATGTGAATCCTGTAGCAGAACCTATCCAGAGGCCTCTCCAACCGCTGTTGTTGAATCTGCGGGCGATAAGGTCAGCCTGACCGTAACGATATATGTCCAGCTGTCTGAGACCGCCTTCGAATGTAAGTTCGGCTACTCTCTCTCTACGGATTTCGAGAGCGATATCCAGATCACCTCTTGTGAGTTCCTGATTCTTCAGACCCTTGGTATAGTATTCATACAGCCACTGGTCTCTCGTATATTCTCCGCTCTTAGGATAGATGTTAGCGATTCCAGCACGTTTGCGGATAGCACCTACAGTCTGATTCCAGATTTCCTCTGTCATCTGGCCGAGTTCGTTCATAGCCTCAGCATAGTTCAGAAGCACTTCAGGGTATCTTAAGATAGGAAGAGAGTTCTGGTCGATACTGTTCTGGAAATGTGTATCATCAGGAATACACCATTTGATGATCATATAACCGGTCTTGCAGAATGTAAAGTCGATAGTCTCGTGAGGATTGGCAGAATTCAAGATTTCTCTGCCAGGTCCGAGGACTGTCATTGCAAGACGAGGGTCACGACCTACAAACTCATCAGTAATCAGCACCTTGTCAGCACCGCCTTTCACATCGATCGGCTTTCCGTCCACGGTCATGAACATATTCACAAGATCCTTGGTTGCAGAATACTGCTGTCCGAGGGTTGAAGAGTGGAAGTAGCGGGTCAATGAATGGCGCACATTAAGGTCCTGGCTATAGGTGCGGCCCCAGATCACTTCATCTTTCTGAAGATCATTGCTGATGAAGAGAGCGCTGTAATCCTTTATGAGAGAGAACTTTCCTTCATCGATAACCACCTTGGCAGCAGTTGCAGCAAGCTTCAGAAGGTCTTCTACTGTCTCATATTCGTTTGTCCATGGCTTGCCTGTAGCAGGATTGTACTTCACGTTCTGCCTGAAGGTCGCTTCATAGAGGTAGTATCTTGAAGCAAGGGCATTGACAACAAACTTGTCGATTCTCACGCGTCCGTCAGTATGGAACCTCTTGTCTGCTGAACAGTTCGCACAAGCGAACTCGAGATCCTCTCTGACCTTATGGAAGACATACTCTCTGTCCTCTCTCGTCTTGAAGAGATCCGTAGAGTCGTTCGGCTGAAGATACTTTTCGATCCAAGGAACGTTTGAGAAAGAATTGATCTTCGCAATATACTTGTTCGCTCTCCAGAAACGGGCTACACCTTCGTAATGATTGTAGGTTGCGGGATCGACAGCATTCTTTGCCTTACCCATATTTGCGAGCATATAGTTCACTCTTCTGAGGAAGCTCCAGTCACCGGTTCCCCAGCCGCCCTGTTTGGCAGCATCCCAGTGAGCGCCCGGACGATAGAAATCCGTACCGGTTTTTGTAGCAATGAGGTCATTGTATGCGTCACCGCCATTGGTTTCCGAAGAGTTCGGCAACCAACTGTTGAGCATACCGTTAGCATACATCTCAAGCTCTGCTTCGCTTGAGAAATATGTCTCTGCACTGAACTTGTGGATAGGCTCTCTGGTCAAGAAGTCTGAACATGAGCAGAGTCCGGCAAGCATTAGTGCACCAGTAAGTATAATATTGATTTTTTTCATCTTCATTTCCAAAATTAGAATGTTAGACTAAGTCCGAATGTGAAGGTCCTGAGCATAGGATATGACATACCGTCGCCGACACCGCTGAGACCGATCTTTGAAGTACTGTCGAAGTCACTGTCACCGACACCGATACCCTCAGGGTCGAACATGTCAGTATGCTTGAACATAGGAGACCAAGTCCAGAGGTTCTCCATAGAGCAATATATTCTCGCGCCCTGCATACCTATCTTGTTCACAAGTTTCTTAGGGAAAGAGTAATCTACAGTAAGGTTCTTGAGACGGATGTAAGCCGCATTCTGGAGATAATGGTCATTCTCCACAGTAAGAGGTCCTACGTTTCTGTTCGCACTGTAACCTACTCGTCTTGACCAGTAAGGATTCTTGTCATAGTTCACCACTGTCCAGTTCTCAGTACTGTAGTCAATCTGAGCATAGTTGTCACCTGTCTGAGTCTTCATGAGGTAACCGCAATAAGGCCTATTGTACTGTCCCCAGAAGTATGCAGTCTCGACCATAGGATACCAGTCACGTTTTCCTACGCCCTGGAAGAACATTGAAAGTCCGATTCCGTTCCATTTGAAATCGAGGTTGACGCCATACTGGTAGCGAGGAGTGATATCGCCGATACGGTCGAGGTCGCCGTGGTCGTCAAGTGTGCCTTTACCGTAGTCGATCTTGCCGTCACCATTGAGGTCGAGGAACTTGAGGTCACCGGCATAAGCGCGGAAGTTGGAACCGTTCTTATGGTAAGAGTCCGTAGCCCAAGCATTTGCCTCAGCATTGTCCCTGAAGATACCGTCTGTGCGGAAACCCCAGATTTCTCCGAGTTCCTTGCCTGAATAGTAGTCAAGGATATCGCCGGATGTGGAAGTGAATTCTTTCACCCAAGTTCTTGTATCCCAGACACTACCTTTGATTCCATAAGTGAAGTCCTTGCCTGCGAGTTTGAACGCGTCTCTCCAGGAAAGGGTAAGTTCCCATCCAGTAGTCTTGAGGGAAGCGTAGTTTCCTTTAGGAGCACTTGCACCATAAACCTGAGGAAGTTCAGGACCTATGGTAATCAAGTCCGTAGTATTTCTGCGGTACCAGTCACCTGAGAATGAAAGACGGCTCTTGAGCAAGTCGAAATCGAGGCCCACGTCATAGGTAGTAACAGTTTCCCAAGTAAGAGTCTTAGGCACTACTGAAGGGTTAGTGGTATAGTTCACGAAACCGCCGTCAAAGATGACTGAAGACTTGTTGATGTCCATGGTCTCGAGGAAAGAGTAAGGAGATACAGTACCGTTTCCGAGAGAACCGTAGTTCGCGCGGATCTTGAAGTTGTCCATCCATGAATCAGCCCATTTCATCCAAGGCTCCTCAGAAAGACGCCAACCGATGGAGAATGAAGGGAACAAGCCCCACTGTGATCCTGAAGGGAACTTTGAAGAACCGTCATAACGGGCTGATGCCTCGAAGATGTATCTGTTCAGCAAAGTGTAGTTGGCACGGCCGAAGAAACCGATAATGCCATAGTCGCTGTTGTTCTGCTCGGTCTTGATTTCACCGTCGAACATTTCGAACGACTGATATTTCTCAGGGAAGAGCATTCCCAGTCTCTGCATATAGAACCTGTTGTAGCGGGAATCCTCAAGGTTCCATCCTGCTACGACATTAAGTTTGTGGTTCTCAGTAAGTTTCGGTGTCCAGGTAAGGACAGCATTTGAAGAGATGTAGTCTGTATCGTATGTCCAGCGGCTCTTGTATGAACCTGCCTGAGCCACATACTCGGTAGGTACGCCAGGCTTGGTATAGAATGAAAGCGGCGCTCTATAACGTTCTCTCCATCTGCGGGTTGCCTTGTAAGAGAAGTCTCCGCGAATCTTGAGGACTTCAGGAATGATATCTATAGTAACACCAAAAGTAGTTCCGACTATGAGGTTTGAATCATCCTGACCTGTATTTCCTTCAAAGAATGACGCATAACCGGTCTTCACACCTGACAATGTCCAGGTACCGTCCTCATTGTAAGGGACGAATACAGGCTGGCCATGCTGGTCGATCTGGTGACCGATAAGCGAGCCTGTCGAGAACATAGGCTGGTTTGACTTGCTGCGGAATACGGAAGTATTGTTGTCCACAGACAGCCATTTGTTTACCTGCACCTTGGCTTTTGCTCTGATATTGAAGGTGTTGTATTTCTCTTCACCAATCTTGTAGATACCTCCCTGTGAGAAGTAACGGCCGGTAAGGTTATAAGTAAGCTTCTTGCTTGCACCTCTAAGGCTGATATCGTGGGTGGTAGAAGTAGTGTAGTCCTTATAGATGTGGTCGAGCCAGTTGTAGCTGCCATAATAGAGGTACTGTCCCTTGCTGCCGACACCTCCATATACAGAATCATAGCCGGATTCACGGATAGCCCGGAAAGACTCAAGATAACTAATGTCCTTCATTGAGATGTCGTTCGTATTCATTGTAGTAGGAATCTTTCCTGAAGAACCCGGGACACGAGCGTCATTCTGATAGAACTCATAGAATGCTTCTGTCCACTCAAGACCGTCGGTAACGATGTTGTCCTCCCATTTCACGATACGTGAGTTCAATGAGAAAGAGCCGTTGTATGTAACCGTAACCTTGTCAGTCTCAGCATTTTTGGTGGTAACGAGAATCACACCGTAGGCAGCGCGCGCTCCGTAGATGGCAGCAGAAGAAGCATCCTTGAGGACAGCGATTGTCTCGATGTCTGCAGGGTTCACCTGCGAAAGGCTGCCTTCCACGCCGTCGATGAGAACAAGAGCAGATCCCTGGCTTCCGATACTGTGTGTCTTACCGGCAGCACTGCTGCTGAAGTTCTTACGGGTATTGTATGAAGTACCGTTACCTCTGATATATAGAGAACCTGAGTGTGTTGCCTTACCGTCAGTCTGCACGATGTTGAGACCGGCAACCTGTCCCTGAAGGGATCTGGTCACATTGGCATTAGGCCTGTTCTCTATGACGCCGCCGTCGAGGTTCTCAACAGAACCCACGAGCTGAGTCTTTTTCAATGTACCGTAACCGACGACTACAGTGGCGTCAAGCAGCTGGTTGTCAGGCTGAAGAGCATAGTCCACAACAGCCTTGGATCCGACCTTGGATTCCACGCTCTTGTAACCGATAATGGAGCAAACCAGAACATCTTCTGCCTTTGCTTTGATGGAGTAATGTCCGTTGATGTCCGTAGATACTCCGTTGGTCGTTCCCTTGACCATGACGGTAGCACCCACGAGGAGTTCATTTGTTGCAGCGTCCTTCACTGTACCTGTGACAGTCACATTCTGGGCAAAAAGCTCGAATGAAGCGACCATGGCCATCTGGACCGAGATCACTGCAAACAGTATTCTTTTCAAATAGAGTTTCATATATTCCCAAAAAGTTTAGCTTCGCTCAAATTGATTGATTGAATGTTACTTATTGTCGGATTCGTATTGGTAACCTTATTTCAAGCTGGTCTTTCAGGAATATCCGATGCTGGAGGTTGGTTATTAACTCACTATCTCATCGGTTTCAAAGTTTAATTTTATTCATTTTATATTATTAGTGTATTATCGGTTTGCTGGTGATTTCGCGCCAATGAATTGAATCGGTTCACAACGCACGGAGCGCAAATCACCCTTTTATTGTGCAAATATATAGATTTTTTTCAGATTCTTTCACATTTTATTTCATTTCTTGCAAAAATACCAATAAAGTAAGTTCGCTTTCAACAAATTTGAAACACCAAAAGCAACATAATGAAAAAAAAGCGATGCATATTTTTCACCAAAAACGTTGCAATTCCTAAAAACGTTATTATCTTTGCCCTTGGATTTGTATTGCCTGATTTCACAGGTCGTTTTCTGATGCAAGATGGAGATGTTCCAGGAACAGTCTCTGTCGAATTCTTATATCTGTATATATCACCACTTAATAACCGACTTGGAGAGATATAAAACCAGATTTGAGTTAATCTTTTTAACAAATCAGATTGAGATTCAATATGAAATCATTAAAATCAATAGCCGGCATTTTTGCGTGCGCTTCCATTCTTCTCACCGGTTGCGAGAAGGAGTTCAAGGCAGGCGAAGATACGACAAAGCCAGTACCTACAGACCTGCAATATGATGTAGAGTACAGCAGACCAGACACGATGGCAGTGTGCTGGAACGCAGCAGAAGCGATTGCGGCAGGCGCCACATCGTTCAATGTAGAATTATGCGACAGTCCTGACGATGCTGTAAACACCTATGATGACAACATCCTGACCGTCAAAGTATCCTCTATCGGCGCGGACGGTATCGCCCACGCTGTTTTCACTAAAGGAACCAAAGAGCATTCTGAGAAATATGCCCGCATACGTGCGAACTACGGTGCAGTCTTCTCAAAATGGGCATTTGCCACTGACAAGAACGGCAACCCTGCAGTCCTTATTTCCGGACACGGTATGCTCGACAAGAGCAAGGCCTGCTTTGAGAACATCAGGTTCAAAGACAACGGTGACGGCACATTCGATGTAAGTGCTGATGCATCAGCGGCTTCCGGAGCTGACAGTCTCATCGTTTACCTTATGGACTATGCAAGCAAGAAAGCACTGGACAAGCAGGTAGTTCCTGCAGGAAGCACTTCTTTCAGCCACAAGTTCGAAGGCCTTACAGATGGAAAGCTCTATCAGCTCAAATTCCTCGCAGAATACAAGGTATCAGGTGCTGCACCTCACACAAATTACATTTATGCAGAAGGCGAAGCGATCAATGAGGAGGGCGAGACCGTAACATCCAATGTCATCCAGTGCGGAAAAGGATTTGCCGTAGTGAATGGTGTACCGCCATCAGTACGTCTTAAATCCAAATATTCCGGTATGCTCGTTTTCGAATGGTCTGTCACGACATTCGGTGACAACACAAAAGACGCAGCTACTCCTGTAAAGGTTGCTCTCTACGATGATGCATCATGCAAAGAGGAGCATCTTGTATATGGCTGGACTATCAGCAAATACGAGCTTCCTACGAACATTGCAGACAAGCAGCCTGCCATCTCATTCGCAAACCTCAAACCTGGAACCAAATATTGGTTTACCTGCCAGGACCAGACCACAGGCCTCCTTTCAGATGCGCTTGAGGCTGAAACTTCAGGATTCAATATCGTTCAGGTAGGAACAACGCCTGCCGCTGCAGGCGAGACCGTTCTCGCAGAAAACTTCAGTGAGCTTTACTTCGGTGGAAACTCTATTGACTTTACAGCTACCCCTGAAAACAACAACAACGCATTAACTCATCCTGAAGAAGGGAAATGGGACTCAACCAATCTCAAATTCACTGACCCGAACCATGGCTTCTTCAACACCATCGGCAAGAGCGGCGGCGTGAAGAATTCCAGATTCAAAGATTGGGCTGTCATTCACGGTGCCAAGGATGGTACAGGTTCTGTTGGTGAAGGTGACTGCTGCATACGTACAGGTATGCTCCAGATGGGTGCAGCGAGCGGTATTCCTATCGTATTCACCCCGAAACTCACTAACCTTGAAGGACTCGCAACAGTCAAAGTAACTTACACCATTTCCTCAATGTGGGAGAAGGGTGCAATTAAAGAAGCCGGAGACGCTGACTTCAAGAGCATCGGAATCTACGTGGCAGAAGGAGGCAAGACATCCACAAGCGGTTCAAGTTATGGAACGCTCACAGGCGCTTCTGTAAAACAGGTGGCTGCTATCGACCGTCCTGCAACCAAAGAAGCTGACGGAACTACAGCATTGAAAGCACCTGCATGGGAGAAGAGAACAGTCACTATCAAGAATGTGGCTCAGGGCGCGAGAATCGGTATCGGAACTATCCGTCCAGAAGGCAAGACCGGAAACCAGCGTTTCCTTCTCAGCGGTGTTACAGTATCAGTTGTATCTTACGGTGAACCTGAACTGTTTACTCCTGTGCTTAAGGAAACCAACATCGGCAAGACCAAGGCTACTCTCACATTCGAGGCTCAGGATTTTGCCAAGGAATATATTCTCGGCTACAAGAAGAGCGGAGATGCTGAATATAAATTCATCGACTCTCCTACTCCTGAAATCACTATAAAACCTCTGGAAGTAAACACAACTTACTTCATCAAGGCATACTGCAAATCCGGTGAATACGAGTCACCTGCATTCTACTATGAATTCAAGACAGGCTCCGTGGACTACACCTACCCTCTCGACATCAACAATCTCGAAGAATTCCTCGAGTGGATGTCAGCAGGTGCAGAATACACCGTTGCAGGACAGGAAATCAACCTCAAGACGGACATTGACCTTGCCGGCGTTACTGCTGAGCAGCTCCTGATTGTCCCTGAATTCGAAGGAACATTGAACGGCAACAATCACGTCATCAAGAACTGGACGTCCACACACGGCCTCTTCAGAAAGATGAATGGTTCCGTCAAGGATCTCACCATCGATGCAAGCTGTTCATTCAGCGGTTCCGAGTATCTTGCTCCTATCGCTCTCTCAGGAAGCGGCAGCATCAGCAATGTCCACAACAAGGCGAAGGTTTCATATTCAGCTGACAAATTCTCATCTTCAGTTGCTGTTGCAGGAATTGCAGCAGAATTCTCAGGCAAAGTCGAGAACTGCTCCAACACTGCAGAAATCACAGCGACAAGCGCAGGTTCTGTTCAGGGAATTGCCGCTGCCGGTCTTATCGGAAAGCTGAACGGCAAGCTCTCAGGCAGCAAGAATGAGGGTGCAGTTACAGTCTCAGGAACATTTGTTGAAACAGAATCCTCTGTCGGAGGCCTTTCAATAGTTCCATGCGTAGGTGGTATCGCTGGTGCAGGTGCTTCCGGATTTGAAATGGAGAACTCAGACAACAAGGGTAAAGTAACAGTTACATTTACCGACATGAGTTCCTCTCCGAAAACAATCCAGAGAATAAGCATTGGCGGTATTGCAGGCGCTCCTTCCGGAAACATTACCAAGTGCAACAACTATGGAGAAATCAATGTCAAGTTCGCAACAAAAGACGGTAATGAGTCAAGTATAAATTACATCGGTATTGTAGGTGGTATTTCCGGTGGTGATTATTATGCTGCCGGCAAGAATTCTACCAATATAAAAGACTGTGTAAATGAGGGTAAGATTACTTTCCACAATGATTCCAATAAGGCAAACAGTGCAATGGGAGGAATCGTTGGCTGGCCAGGTGACGAAACAACCTCTCAGACTGTAGTGAGCGAGAATTGTACGAATAACGCTGACATCACCTTCAAAGGTAAAGGAAAGTGCCGCGCTGGTGGTATCCAGGGTGGTTCCGGAAACATCAAAGGCTGTACAAACAACGGTAATATCCTTATCGAAGACGGCAAGGACTGTGCAGTCGGCAGTGTAGCAGGTTTCCATTCACAAGGTCATGTTATTGAAAACTGCAAAGCCTACGGAACAGTTACTGCCAAAGTTGCGATGTACGGTATCGGTGGTCTTATCGGAAACATCGGAAACGCAACGCATACAACTGGTGACGGTTGCGTGGTGGATTGCACCGTAACTGGAGGCACAGCAGAAAATGCCGGTATGGTTGTCGGACTGTTTAATGGTGACCCTAAAAAGGGAAAACCAAAGAAGATTGAACTTGGGGCAACTACAGCCATTAAAGTGGCCGGCACATTAAATGGTGTTGCTGTTACTTCTGAGAACTTGAAGGATTGCCTCCACGGAACTAAGAACTACAAGGCAGATGCCCATATTATCAATGCCGTATTCGGCAAATAATCTGCATTGGAATATAACTCTCGAAAGAGTCCGGCCGGAAGGTCGGACTCTTTTTTATCGATACGGTCAATACGTAACCGCGGAGACGCTTACCAGACCACCGAACAACCTGAAATTGGTACAACAGACGAAAGTACTGATTCACAACCAGTTAGCAAATAAAGCAAAAGTCAGGTTATCCACTTTTTCACATAACCTGCATTTTGCTGCTCATCATATCTACCTGATACTCAATATTATACTCCAAATCACGACACGCAGGTTGTTCGACATTTCCATGGGCAAAAGTACGTAACCGCTGAAAACGCGACAATACGTAACCAAGGAGACGCTTACGACTCAATCCAATTCTGTGTTTGCCTCATTCCTCGTAACGCACCGCATTTTTTTGTGAGCTCCACTGCTATTCCTGTTAATCGTTGCCTCACGGAATGGATTTTGTCCGTGAAACACCGCCTTCTGCCGGACAAGTTGTTGTCAGTAACTTATCCGTAAAATCCCCCATTTCTACGGACAAGTTATGACTGATGTAAAAAAGCGGCGGCGATCCCGCTCCAGTAAGATGTTCATACTGTCGTATCCGCCCCACATCACGAGGGACATTACGCGCGACACCACGGACGACATTGATGCCCGAGGGTGCTGAGGGAGCAGTTTCCAGCCCGTCAAAATCGGACGGATGTGGAGTAAACTGACGGATTTGAAGTCTCGAATGTTGGCACGGACGCTATTACACTGATGCGATACACTGACGCGATACTCGGACGCTTACGCATTTTGGAACAACCTGAATGTCATTTATCCCAGCGAATCACTATCAATCAAGCGATTACACCAAACACTCAAAGCCAGGTTACCATAAAAAACATAGGACCTGGCTTTCTGCATCTTACGCAACCATCAGAGTTTCAACCACTTACACGATTTCTCCACTCGCAAGTTGTTCCAGTTTCTTTTGCTCCCATGTTAATCTGTTCTTGACATTTCCATGGGCAAAAGTACGGAACCGCTGAAAACGCGTCAATACGTAACCGCGGAGACGCTTACAAGACACTTACAGTCCCGCACAGGACGCGCAACGCGTATTCTGCTGTCCATCAACACTTTAGCACTTTTCAGAGTTGCAAAATATACAACTCTGAAAAGCGTTAAATGGTTACTATTCAGCGACTTACAGGTCACGCAAAATGTCGGAGACTGGAACAGAACTTGACATCTGGTTGTATCGCACCCATGTCCGCTCGTACAACCTTGCTGCAAGTGCAGGAATTGCTGTTTCTTTTGTTCCCATGTTAATCTGTTCTTGACATTTCCATGGGCAAAAGTACAGAACCGCAAAAAAAACGCGTCAATACGTAACCGCGGAGACGCTTACAGCCCCGCACAGGACGCGAAACGCGTATTCTGCTGTTTATCAACACTTTAGCGCTTTTCAGAGTTACAAAATATACAACTCTGAAAAGCGTTAAATGGTTACTATTCAGCAACTTACAGGTCGCGCAAAATGTATCGTCCTGAAAAAAGTTCACCCCCAAAAAAAGTAAACTTTTATGGAAGCTAAATGCTATCGGACGATGCGGCGCGCCAGGAGTGCTGTATGGTTAAGGTTACTTCACAGGGACCGCGAAGACTAGAACGCCAGGACAGGACGCACTATCATTCTACCATAGTCTACGGCCGTAAACAAATATTGGCAATAAACAGAGCCTGCGGAAGAGATGTACCAATTATGAATCGCAGATTTATTCCACGTAGATGTCCAGATATAATCATAAGATGCGAATGCATGTTTATCCTTATCGGCAATCTTGGCCATCCATTTATTCAATGCGGCCGGGACATCGCCTTGATCTTTTCTTTGATTATATCCTAAAGCATCAGAAGTCTGCTCCGCTGGATCAGCCAGAGCCGGACAACCACCTAAATACTGCAGCAGATCCCAACATTGGCCAGATGAAGGAAGGTACCAGCCGGTCGTAGTCGCAAGAACAGGATAATATTTATTGTATTCATCTACCGCCTTCAACGCCGGATAATTACTGAAGTCTCCACAAGCTTTACGCATCTGCTCGCTATTCCAATATCCGCTTATGTCATTATAACCCTCCGCTTTTGTGTAACAAGCAGGCAAGTATGACTCGGTAGGTCTGGTAATCCAAAAAGTAACATCGACCGCGGCATTCTTCAGAGCCATCACAAGCGCGTGCGCCTCACCTCCGAGCACTTTCCGCTCCGCCTCCCCGACACGCCCCGGATTGGTCTGGAAAACAATGCCCACGACATTGGAGGCCTGTACCTTCTCCTTATCAGTATCATACGGGAGCAGATGGCCGTCGGCCAGAAAGAAATCACCAACCCGCAAGGTGTGAAGTTTCACGACCCTTCCGCCATCGATCTTGTATATCCTGTAACTGCCGCCGGAAATTTGATTGGGCTGGATTTCAATCGAAAATTCACATTGCAGCCTGTCATTGTAGGCGGAAAATTCCACGCCTGCAGAAGGATGGAAAAGATAGCGGCAGATTCCGTCGGAAATAAGATACGGCAAAGCCTCGGAATCAAACTCTGTCGGACCGGAGATGACATAGTCCGGGATGCTGGGATTATTAGTAAACCTGTAACCAAACGCCGGCAGTTCCACTACGGCCAGCGCCATACGGTGTGCCATTGAGAAAGTCAATGTGAGGCTGTTGTCTGTGCCGGTCTCCACACTTCCATTGGCCGTCATAAGGTCCGAGGCGGCATAGGCATCATAAGCGCTCTGGTCTTTTCGCGGCTGCCACGAGTCGATCAGCGGAGCAAAGAATTCCGCATCTGTCAATGCCGCACCTGTAGAAGCCGCAGTCTTGCCGGTCATGTCCGACTGATATGGATAGTAGATATAATAGTTTTCATCAGGCAATCCTCCGGCTAGACTTTTTCCAGTCTCCGGCCTCCAGACGAGCCTGCCTGTAGCAGCATCCGTTTCAGCGGTCAGCTTCAGGTTGGAATAGACCGTCTGTCCGCCTCGAAGCAAATACAGGCCACAGGCATCACCTTCGCTGAACTTGGTGATATAACCATCCTCAACCGCACGGGTAGCAGGCCCTTCGGCCGATGCATATCCACTGTCAATGATGGAGACAGCCAGAGATTGTCCCGACTCAGCACCCGCAGGCGACACGGCCTCATCCTTTCCGCACGACGCAATGACAAGGAGGAGCCCCGCCAGGTGCAATGATCTGTATAATATATTGTATGTTTTCATAACAAATGTATTTATCATCAATGACATAAAATCCTAAAATGCGAGAATCGGACGTACATATCCCCAAAATCTTTTCGAATTATGACTGCTTTTCAACCAACCATAAATAGTTACATTCCAAGCTAGCGCGTAGCCATTCGAGTACTCCGAAGACGACCAAAACCACATCATTGGTTCGTCGAATGTGCTTTTGCCCTCAGCCGCGACCTCTGACAGCCATCCGTTCAGAGCGGCGGCCACATTACCATTCCAAACGAACCCAGCTGCGTCAGGATCTTCAGTGGCCGATGAGTTTTGCTGATCTGACTGGGCCAAATCATGACTTGAGCCCAAGTTCTGCAGAATGTCCCACCATTGGCCTGAGGACGGGAGGAACCAGCCGGTCGTAGTCGCAGGCGCCGGAGCCGGATATTCTTTCGACGCTTTGAATGCAGGATAATTGTCGAAACTGCCACGATTGCTAAGAATATGCTTACTGTTCGCATATCCGCTGATATCTTCGTAAAGCTGCTTTTGGGTCAGAATTTTTGTAAGTCCCTCATCAAGGTAGTTGAAGTTAGCAGCCCACTGAACGGAACTGGTGACCGAAGTGTTCCTGAGCGCCATTACAAGACCGTGAGCCTCGCCACCGAGAGTTTCCTTTTCGGCCAATCCGATACGATACGGATCCGTCTGGAAGACAATGCCGATAACCACCTTTCCCCCACTTCTGTCCGGACCCGGCTTAGGGTCGGCAATTTCCCTTCTTCCGTCAGAATAGATTTTGCGGAGACCGCCATCGCTCCATGTTCCGTCCGAGTAGAAGTAATCACCGATCTTAAGGTCATCTGCCTTATAACATTTCACTTTATCAGAAAAAACAGTCTCTGAGTTGCCTCCGTTCCACGCACCGATTGCCGCAGAAGACCCCAATTCGATCGGAAGATGCAGGCTCCCGGTGAGCTTCATCGGCTTGGCCTCATCATTGAACCCCTTCATAGCGTCGCTGAGTCCGCTCTCGATTCTTTGGGTTTCGCCGCCTGCGTATGTGATGTTCACCACCAGCGTCTGCGATTCATTCGGGACAATGCCGAGCAGCCGGAAAGACAAACTGAATGTCTGTCCGTCCTGTGTGAAGGTTTCCGTCACCGTTGCCGCCCCGCTACGTTCGCCTGTTTCAATGTCCACTGCAGATGCCACTCCCGAAAGCGTCACCGTTGCTGACTGCACACGACTGTAGTCGCCTTCCGTGGCTGTCAGTTCGAGGTCAAGTCTGCGGACCAGCTGTTTCATTGGCGCCGTGACACGGAGCGAGTCGTCCGCCAGGACAGTGATTTCCTGCAAAGAGGCGAACAGATAAGAAGGCGCAGGGTCAATGTCTCCTGCCGATGATTTTTCCATGGAAGCCACATTGCCCTCAACAGCAATATGCTCAGGCGTGTTGTACACCGCGAGACTGTATTGTCCCGGGTCCAGAAGTTTCTTGAACGTGTTCTTTTCTCCGCTCACTTCCTGTTTCACGTCAGCGATTCTCAGGACGTACTTCTGGGGGATGTCGGCCTCGTTGCTCTTCCCGCTCCAGTCGGCAGTCACCACCACCGCGCCCTGGTCAGGATGTGGTGTCTGATGAGGTTTGCCTTTCGAGCAGGAGATGATCAATGTCAGGAGGACAAGATGTGTCAGAATTCTTTTATCCATAATTATTAGAGTTAGCCTACAAAGAAAGCAAAGAGAATTCATTTCGGGCCGATTCCCGATGACAAATAGCGTTTCAATTGTCAGAATCGCACATCTTTGTCGTTTAGGCTATTTTTTCCGCCATCTGGTAGGCGTACATCCGGCGTTTTCCTTGAAGATGCGGATGAAATGACTCGGCGACAAAAAGCCGGATCTTTCTGAAATGTCGGCAAGCGTCAGTTTCGGATATTGTACGAGCAGACGCTTCGCATAGTCAATGCGGAGCCCTGTAATCCAATCACGGAATGACACTCCGTATGTGGTATTTATGAACTCGGAGAGATAGGTACGATTGGTATGAAGCTGTTCCGACAAGTCTTTAATGGTAAGGCCTGTCCGGACGTAGCCATCTGCATTGATCCAACTCGCGATTCTTTCCGCGATTTCGGCATGGTATGACGGTGTCTCTTGCGTCGGTTCCGCCTCAAAATGATCCAGCTCTTCATTGACCTCCATTGCACTTTCCACCTGCTCGTAAAACAGCATATAGTTCAGATAGCAAAGGAAGAGATAGATGTAGAACGGGATTGACATCAGAATCCAGATATAGACGTATCTGTCGGGCAGGAACGTCAGCAGTCCGCAGCCCACTCCGAATATGATGGCCCAATAAGTGAAAACGGAAAGCCACTTGATATAGGCCCCGATGTCGTCCGCATGGGTTTCGTTGAAAATGCGGATAACCCGGTGATAGGTCCGCAGCAGCCGCCATGTCAGGAACAGTCCATATACGACCAGCAACACAGCCAAGGCCAATATCGCCACTGTCTGAGCAGTCCCTTCCGGCAACAGTTTCAGGACAATGCAGGAGATCGCGGAGTACAGCACCCACAATGACATATGTGCCAATAGCCTGCGCCTGGTGATATAATTGCGGTCAAGCAATGTAGTAAGGGCCGAGCTGAACAGCCAGTAGCACAGGAAATAAGTGGACAGGTTTATGAGGATGGCGGCATCAGCGTCATTGAAACGGACTTTCATAAAGAAATGCACCGAATAGTTGGCCGCGAGCAACAGCATTGCCGCTCCCATTATGCGTCGGGAGCGCAGAAAATTGTCAAAAATCGCCTTCTCCGGAGTTCTGGCAAACAAAAAATAGAAGCCGAAAAACAACATCAACGGCAGCGCAGCACAAAGGGAATAGTTGTATATAGGGTCCATTGGGCATTCATATTTACGCCCCCTAAGTTACAAAAAATCCACATTTTGCCTGAGAATCGAAATGACAAACTTTGCAAAAGGCCGAATGTCGCCGTTCGTGCTTGCTGTCTCCAGCGCAGCCATATATTCTGCGCGTTTGTCTGTCTTAATCACCACCCAGTCATAGCCGCCGGAGGCCAACATCACATTCATCAGGAAACGGCACATTCTGCCATTCTTTAAGAGCCTGCAAAGACTCTGCTAATTTTTCCCCAGGTGTTGCCATATCAGTATTTGCTTGCGCATCAAATTTAGTATTTAACGACGTACCTATTTTAGTATTTGGCGACGTGCGATTATTAGTATTTACCGCAAAAATAGCAAAATGAGAAGGCAACAAATTCCGAATCTGGTAAGTGTATGGGATGCAATCACTTGCGGACCGACTTTACGTTGGTGGCGCCTTTGTAGAGGACACGGATGTCGCCTTTCGTTTCACGGTACAGGGTAATCGAAAGGTCGATCTCGAGATAGCGTCCGTCGTCGGACAGTTTGTAGTGGTTCAGTCGGACACCGGAGACGGACTTGTTGCCGCTCAAGTAATTTTCACCTTCGGTGCGCTCCTCAAGAGGAATCTGCATTGTCGCAACACTTGGGAGGTCAATGTCAATGACAGATAAATGGAACGGGATGTGCCCCGTATCTTTGCAGCGGCAGCGATATCCGGAAACATTGACACGGACTTTGCCTTCATCATAGAAAGCCCACTTCTGGTTACCATCAGTTTCGCCGCCAATGGCACTGGTCAGGGCGCAGAAATACTCATTGTCCACGGTTACACAACCGACAGCCACCTCAGGTTTGAATTCATCGCAGGAGACAAAATCGGCAAACAAATCGTAAAGACGACACAGTCTGTCAAGAACCAGGCGACCGGCAGCAAGCCGACTACCAGCATCCCGACCAGCGACAACCGCCTCCTCCGCGGCTTCATCGGTGGAAGTTCGTTTTAGAATCTCCAACTGTCACGCCAGTGAATCTTGAAACGGTCACCGTCAAATTCAATCGGTAGCCAAACGTAGCGCCCGTCAATGGCATTCTTCGGATTCCATCTATCACCCATATAGATGAAGGTGTTCGCCTTGCCGGCAACCGGCAGTATGAAGGTGCTCTGGGAATTGAAGGTCAGCTGTGAGCCTTCTCCCTCGCACGGGTTTCCGAGCTCAGTCCATGGTCCCCATATTGACGGTGCGGACGCACTACGGGCCGCATTGGGAGCCCAACCTGTGCATCCCGACCCCATAAAATAGTAGGTTCCGTCTTTTTTGAATATAGCAGGAGCCTCCATGAGACGATCCGGGAACACGCGCACATATTTTCCGGTGTAGTCCAAATAGTCATCCGTAAGTTCAGCTATATGCAGCGTCCAGTTGTCCTCCGAGGCGGACAGCTGATATGCCTTGCCGTCGTCATCGACAAATAGGGTCATATCACGGGACATTTGCCCAGACTCGAAATCTCTGGCAAGAAAGCCCTTTTCATCAGGGAACTCGTCCTTGTTGAACGGCCATTTGCCGGGAACAGCTCTGGTGCTGCGTACAAAGGAAAAAGGGCCTTCCGGACTATCCGCTACCGCAATTCCACTGCGCGCACTTGAATAACCGCTTCCCTTCAACTCCAGATGGAACCACATCACGAACTTGCCCGTAATGGCATTATAGATGACCTTCGGACGTTCAAGAATGCAGCCCCGTTCAATGTCGGAACCAGGTTCATCGCTTACGGCCAATGCTATGCCCTCATTCTTCCAATTGTAAAGATCATCAGAAGAATAACAACTGACTCCCACTTGAGCCAGATTGCCGGCCTCCCCCTCCGTCTTGTACTCGCCGTACCACCAATACTTTCCACCATGGAACATGATTCCGCCTCCATGCGCGTTTATTGCCACGCCATCAGTATCTTTCCACAACTCTCCGGGCCTGAACTCCGTAATCTTAGCGGAGGGACGATGGTCGCCATCCGTCGTCATTGAAATCACATTGCCATTAGCAGAATAGAGAAATGCGGAGAATAGGGCCGTCGCGCAAAATAGGATGTGTCTAATTTTCATTTGAAGCAAATCTATCAGCAATTACTCTGCATGTAACGATGCAATCCACTCGAACATCGAAGCCGGAAAATCCTGCCATTGGCCCCAATAATGACCACCTGTCTCATGCGTTATCTCCTTGACGGGAACTCCTGCTTTCCTCAGAGCCTCGCAATATGCGTGGCTATTTTCGTTCGGCTTCACGATATCATCATCGATAGAATATGCGACGTACGCCGGAGGTGTGGCCGAAGTCACGCGCTTTTCAACTGAATATGTATCAATCAGTTCCTGCGAAGGAGACGCTGTTCCGAGAAACATTGTCATCGAACCGGTGTGCGTCTTGTCCGGATCCATTGATATGACTGGGTAGCAGTCAATCTGAAAATCTATTTTCTTTGGATGCATAGCCGACATAAGTGCAGCCAGATAGCCTCCCGCAGACTCGCCCATCACCCCGAGTTTCGAATATCCGCCGAGCATAGCCTTTCCTGTAAGCATCATTTCGATGGCGTTCTCACAGTCGGTCACTGTCCTCCGGCGGTCGCGGTTCGGCAAGCGGTACATGACAATCGCAAGAGTAATTCCCTTTCCTTTGCAGTAATCGACAATCTGGCTTATACAGCCGGGAGTATGATTAGCGAATCCGCCTCCAGGAAAATAGACAATACAGTCGGTGTTGTCCTTAGCATCGGAATAGTAGATGTCGGCATATCCATCGGCCGATGGAAGCACAGCCCTCACACATTCATCCGAACCGCCCAAGGCCGGAACGACTACATAGGTATAGTCCCGTAACTTCATCGCCGGGTTGTTCGATTCGAGTTTTAAAGGAAGGAGAAAAGCCTTTGCGGAAGACAGTTTGCGCAGCTTTTTCTGGTCAATGCGGACAACAATCTCTCCGGAAGTCTCCATTTTCCTGACCACTACCGTCCCTATGCTGTAGCAATCTTCCGGCATCATCACGACGGACGCGCCATTTTCATTCTCGTATGCCGCAAGTGCCTTAGGATAAGCCTTGGCAGTGAATGCCACATCCTCAAGAACCGATGCTTGGGAATATTTGCCGTCAAGAACCTTGAACGTCAAAGTCACCTCGTCCGCCAGCGTAAGTATCTTACGGGCAGTCATCACAGCAGTCCTCTCACCGTTATCCTCCACTGCCGCAGGCCTGCAGCAAACAGCCAAGGCCAGCAGAATCACTGCCGGGAAAACAAACAATCTTTTCATTTTCAATTTTTCTCAGAGGTGTGAGAAACCGTCAGGCAGTCCAAGGCCACCTTCGATGATGTCACGCCTGATATGCGAACATCATTCTCCCCCTTGAGGAACTCCACATCGAACGGAATCTCCACGAATGCGGAATCCGTCGTGGCAACCGATGCGTGATGCGCCTTTCCGTTCACAACCAAATCAAATTCAACCGCTTCCGGCGAGGAAAACCGAACGGAGATTCTGTATTTCCCGCCCTTGAGGCTGAAGACGTCTGCCCATTCGAGATAATTCGTCGGGGAGTCTCCGAGGTTCGTCGCCACGGCGCGTCCGGAAGCCCCCTCGACAGGGATGTACTTCACGCCCGTCCCGCGTATTGCGGTAAAGTCCGGACAATAGCCCCACTCCGCCTCATAGAGGACAGGTTCAATCCGCTCACCCTCTACCTTAAGAATCTTCGCTGTGTGAGGCTGAAGTGTCATCTCTATGACTCTGCACGACGCAAGGTTGGATCGCAGGTTGAGGTCGCGCAACTTCATCTCCCCGGCGAACTCCAGCACGTCGGCCGGCACGCTGAACGAGGCAGCCGAGTCCGAAGGGTTATAGAGCGCGACGGCCCTCGCACCTCCGTGGCGACGCAGGATATCCTTCGCGAAGACATATGTCTCACCTTCGTGCTGGACCACATGGGCCTGAAGCCCGAGCGGGTCCTGATTCACGGCAATCAACTCCGGGTTGGTGATTATCCGCATAGTCTCCTCCGGAATGTACTCTATGTCACAGCCCAGAAGCAGCGGTGAGCTCATTATGCACCACATCCCGAAATGCGCCTCCTCCTCGGCATAGCTAAGTCCGAGCCCGTCCTCCCAGAACGGAGAAGGCTTGATGTTGTAGCCTACAGCGAGCATATCCATGTCGTTGTAGTGCCCGTCATGCGCATAAGCTGACAGATAGAGATTTTTCTCCACGATGTGCCGGACCGAAGACCAGACGGGACGTATGTCCTCCGAAATCCGCCAAGAGTCTGCAATCTTCTCAACCCATGTCCCCGGATAATCCCAGCGGCATACATTGATGTCGATGTGCCTGCCAGCCACACTGTCAATCACCTGACGGATTTCCTCATAGCGGTCCCTTTCCTCAAGACGGCGATGAATGCCACCGCAGTAGTCAATCTTGATGAAGTCGAAGTTCCAGTTGTTGAAATACTGGTCAGCGTCCTGAACATCGTGCATCCAGAGACCCGCACCAATTCCGTTCAGGTCCTTGTTGTAGCTCGACCCGCAGGTGTTGTCTCCTGCGTCGGAATAGATTCCGGCCTTCAGGCCGAGAGAGTGGATGTGGTCGGAGATGGAGCGCATCTGTGCTGAGCCACCCGGAAACCTCTGCGGATGCGGAATCATATAACCACGCTGGTCGCGGTAGCCGAAAAATCCGTCATCGATGTTGACGTTTCCGTAACCGGCGTCCTTAAGTCCACGTTTGACGATAAGGTCGGCCTGATGCATGATTATGGAGTCGGAAATATCGACCATATAGGCATTCCACGAGCTCCAACCCATAAGAGGAGGCTTCACTGCCTGCGGCTGACGAGAGGTGCATGACACGATGAGTGCGAAGACGAGGAAAATGGGATATATTTTCTTCATATATTCTTGATATTCAGTGCATTCTCAACAAGAGAGATGATTCGATTTACTACTTATAACTGTTTTCGATGTTCCGGTAAGTTTCCTCATCGACATGGATGATGCAGCCGTGGCGGCCGTCTTTCGGAGGATAGAAGTTAGTCGCATCCTTCCACGGTGCGCCCTGAATCGCCAAGGCCTCACGCATCTCATAGACATGCTCGCCATAATTCTCATAGTAGAGCCTAAATTTGCCCTCCGGAGTGCGGATTATAATCGGGGCTTCGCGCCAGTTCGGACTTACGGAAGGCCCGGGGTTGGAGTAAGGGCCGAGCAGATTGTCCGACGAGGCAATCCTTATGGACTTATGGGTTTTAGGAGCCTTGTCCTCCCAGCGTTCGTCCTTCACAATGGCATAATACTTACCGTCGAACTTTCTGATTATCACATCAATGAGTGAGATGTCGGAATCAGCACCGGTAAAATAAATCGGGGCAAGGTCACCGCCATCCTGGGCCGCGAAGAGGCGTTTCGGCCTCGTAAAATTCACGAAATCCCCGGTCAGAATATAGCAGGTCTTCATGGTCTCCCAATTTTTTCTATCGTACATGTCACGCTCTTCATCGGTCTTAGCCTCCTGCCTTTTCCTGTAATACTCGCCGGCATGCCAAGTGATGATGAACTGGTGACTGGCCTCATCATAGAACATTTTCGGCGCTCCCACGAACGGGATCTCATTATATACGCCGAGATGATCCACGACAAACTTCTCACCGTCGAGAACTTTATTCTTCCACACGACGAGGTCTGTCGTGTGCCAAAGCACCAACGACTCTTTCGACGATCCACGCACCACTCCTATCATATACCACCTTCTGTCAGCCTTCCCGAACACGTCCGGTCCCTCGCAGATGTCAGGATGGCCATAATAGCTCTCAAGAATAACCTTACCACCGTTCAGCGTCTTCCAACTGAGTCCGTCACGGGAAATCGAGTAGAACAGCGAGCCGTAGTTCGCGTTCGTCATATGCGCGAAGAGGTAGCCACCCTGCCCTTCCTCTACGGAAGGCTTGTCCACCGGTTTGGTATTGCCGGAGCCATCGTTTCCTTTCGTGCAGCCGGCAAGAAGAACCGTTCCTCCAGCGGCAATAGCAAGGTGCAGTGCCACTGTGCACAAGAGCACCTTACCTAAAAATGTTCTTATAATCTCCATTGTATAATTGTATATTTACTTCTTTCGCATTATTCCACGTTAGCGGTATTCCCTTGCACAATACCATCGACATAAATCTCAGCGATTTCGCAAGTGCGGGGTTCGCGATAACTCTTAGTCGGGTGAATCTTCAGATAGCGCCCCGTCCTGTCGGCCTTGCTTACAGTCTCAGGCACGTCGTACCAGAACAGTCCGTTTTCCTTAGGGATGTCAGTCGCTGTCAGGACAAGTTTCCAGTCGTTGTCGTCATCGGCGGTGTTGTAGTTGGCGAGGTTTCCGCCACCGGTCCAGTAAGGGTAGTCAGCATTCGTCCCGGCGCTCTTGAATGACCACGTCTTCCCGACATAGAACTCGCAATTACGAAGATCATGATTATAAGGCCAGCTTTCCGGAAGTTTTCCGATACCGATTCTTCCGACCTCAACTTCTTTCTTGAAGTCAAAGACAAAAACAATGTTCGGAATATCCCTGCGCCACGCCATATTCATAGAGACTGTACCTTCACAAGAACTTCCATAATTCAAATCGTCTGTCTTTCCGTCCCAAACCTGATTGTCATAATTCTGTATCCAGGCCGTAGTCAGTTTTCCGTCTGTCATGTTCCCAACTTTTCCCCAACCTGCAGGATTGTCATCATTCACAAATTTGCACTGCCACTGAGTCTGGTCAACAGTCTCCATCAAAACCGTGTAGCCTTCGCAAGATTGAGGCCGAGAGGATATATCCCATTGCGATCAAATGTCCTTGCAGTAGAGAGATTAAACACATAATAGGCCTTGTCCGTCCTAACCTTCACCTTTCCGGTGTATGTTCCAGGAGCCACGACCATCCTCACAGAGCCGGAATGGTCCTTGTCCGCGCCCACCACGGCGTCAGACTCCGTCCTCGCCACATTTGTCAGAGGCGCGGCGAACTCGCCTTCAGCCCTCGCGGAGGTAAGATCAATGGCAAGCGTTTTCTCATCATCTGGGTTGACATTCTGCACATTTATTTTGAATTCACCGACGATGTTCTTGTCCGCCTCGAAAATCACATCCCTGACAATCTCGTTCTGATATTTTCCATCTGTCGAAAATACCCGGAAATCAAGCAGCGCACCGAGATTGAGGAACTTCACCTCTTGGAGCTGATTGTCTGCCCCCACAAGCATATCCTTTGTAAAAGTGAAAGGCACGCTCACCATCGGCATCGCAGCTCCGTCAAACTTGCCTCCCTTATGGGTCTGCACAAGTGGAATTGTTATGCTCTGCATCGGATCAGCATTGACAGGTTCCCGCAGGTCATTGAAATTTCCGTTATTTATCTTGGGGATTCGAGGCGACACCACACATATACGGTCACCGGCCTTCATCTCAAGATTCGTAGTAAACCCGAAAATCGGACGTGGCTCGGTTGTCTGTATGGATGTCCTCTGGGTAAAGGCAATCTGCCCATCTTTTTCCAGCGAAAATCCGAGATAGTCACCTTTTTCAAAAACGAGATGGTCATCGCTCATATCTGACTTAACGGACGGAAGTTCCTCGTTCACTACCGCAAATCTGTATGTATATGACGGATTTTCCTCAATTCCCGCAACCTTCGAGCATGAAACAGAAGTCATGGCTACAATCATTGCAGTGGCGGCAAAAATTATGTTTTTCATGGCTATTTTCTCCTTCAACTATAGTTCATAATACGGGTCTGTATAGAAGATTTCGGTTCCGTTAGTCCTATCATAACGGCTGTCCGATGTTGATGTTGCAAATCCTGATTCTGTAAAGACGTACTCCACAACAAGTGTCGGAGGGTAATAATTCCCCCCCCCCCACAGAGGTTAGATTTTTCTGATTTCATACTCATTTGTTTAGATGTTATTATGTGTTATTCTTATCAATCAAAGGCACTTTATTTATTCATTTTACCGGATAGCCATCGATGGACACAAGCTCGCTGACATAGAACTCGGCGATGTTCACGGCCTTCGGATCAAGATCCGGAAACAGTTCAATCGGACGTATCTTCACATAGCGCCCCTTCACCGCTGTCTGCACATGCGACCAATATTCCTTGACCGGCCGGTCCAGCTCGATGGTAGTGAAAAACTTCCAATCATTTCCTTCATCGAGAGTGTTATAATTGGCGATGGTGCCACCTTCCCGCACGGTCTTAAATTCGAAGGCCGACTCCGCATAAACCTCGCATCTCTTAACCTTCTGCTCATTAGGTTTGGTCGATTGCAGGATTCCTGCGCCGCCGAGATTGTATTCGCGTCCCAAATCAATCACCATAATGATATTAGGGACCTCACGACTTCCCTGGAACAGAGTAGGAACAATCGAATGCAGGTTCTTGTCGGCAGGGTCATACTCATAGTCATCCCATGACGGATTGGATTTGGCCCCATTCCATTGCGTTCCCCATGTGGTCTCCGGTCTTCCGTCAAAGGCATAAGTGGCAAACCACTGCAAATCAAGCGTTGCCCCATACCAGTGTTCCTGTGAATTGGCATAGAGGAGTTTCCAGTCCTTGCGGTCAACTGGACGGTAAACATACTTCGGATTGGTAACAACAAGATAGCGGACCTCCTCTGAAACTCCGACCGGGAATGAGGCGGCGTCAAACTTTAGCGGAAGAAGATAGGTCTCGTCAGAGTTCAGACCCTCACGGCTCAGATGCAGCCTGCCTTTCACTATTTCCTTTTTGGCTTCGACGTCAATACCGTCAAAAGACCACGAAGACTCAGGAAGCAGTTTGTAGGAAGTGGAATTCTTGCTGTTGTACTCATCCACCAGCGTCTCAAGCCCTACCCTAACAATCTTTCCGACAAAGGGGGAGAGATTGCTTTCGCTGTACTCGACCTTGGCCTCTATGTCACAATCTATCTCCCTCAGAGAAATCTCCTCGCTGATGTCAGAGCGGTCCGGCCAGACGACATTCGGCCCGTTGATGTCAAACTTCCAGAGAATCATGCTGCTTGAGGTGTTCACAGTGTCAGTTTCACTGCGGAGAACCACCGGAAGCACAAGTGTCTTGCCCTTAGCTTTCAGGGCCTGATGATAAATGTTTTCGGGAGAGAAAGTTATTGGGATATAGCGGCTGCGCGTACTGCCTTCGAGAACAATGTCGTCCCCGCCTCTTATCGAATATGACTCCGAAGCAATTATCTCAATGCTCCCGCTCTCATACCCGAAAGTCTCACACGCCTTTCCGAGTTCCATGACCTCAATCCTCGCGAATGCGTCGTTGTCGGGGTTGCCACCGCCCTTGAGGACAAGAATCGAGTCCTTGTATTCCTTGACGGTGTTTCCGCTGCGCAGCTCCCTCACACCGCTGTTCTTGAGCGAAAGGATGCGGTTGTACTTGTCTGGGAAGAGCTTGTAGTCCTCATTGCAGGAGAGGAGGAGCAGTGCGCATAATGTGGTGATTACTAATAATATTCTTTTCATCGCTGTTATTCGTTTCAATGTTCTCTCATCAATATCCAGGAGCCTGGACCATGTTAGGATTGGAATAGACCTCATTGTTTGAGACCGGCAGCAGGAGCATCCTGTCGTTCCAGCTGAACGGCTGGCTTATATCAACCACTTCGTTGAATGAGGCGAAGGACGGGGAGGTCTGGACTGCATTGAGTCCTTTCCAATTGCCGGAGGAAAGCCTCTCGCGTCCCTGAAGATAGCGACGCAGGTCGTAGTAACGGTATCCCTCAAGGTAGCACTCGACAAAGCGCTCGTCCATCACGGCTTGAAGCACGGTCTTGCCCTTCTCCGCAAGCAGAGCCTCAGTCCACGGGGTTATGCCAGCGCGTTTGCGTACCTTGTTCATATAAACTATGGCCTCAGCCTTGTTGCCGCATTGCGCTTCGCACTCAGCGAGCGAAAGATACATCTCCGCAAGGCGGACAATCGGGAAAGGAGTTTTACAGGAGGCGTAGTTGTTGCTCCAGCCCGTACCGGTATATTGGAAGTTCGGATGAACCCACTTCTTGTTGAGCCAGCCCGTCACGACATAGTTTCTCGTGCCCCAGATGGCAGCGTCATAACCGGTCTTCGTGTTGTTCCTCATTTCACAATAGATCGGATTTCCCGCCGCAATCTTCGTCGAATATTCGTCTCCGTCAAATGATATTGCGGCATAATAGCGCGGCTCGCGGCGGACATTGATCTTCGTTATGTCAGGATTCGTGAGCCCAGCGGAGGTGTGGTACTCCGATTCTGGCCAGAAAGACGGATCGTCTTCGGGAAGGAAGCCGTTCTGAGTGAAGAAATGCTCCACGGTGTAGAGTGTCGGCGAGAGTCCGCCCCAGCCACCTACATTAGCACCAGTATCGTTTCTGAGCACCCAATGAGGAAGAGAGGACATAAAGGTACTGTTGACATCGGTGCCGCCCTGCACTACAAATCCCCAGACAGTCTCTTTGTTACCATCATTCGGAGAGGAGCACATCACATATCTCATGAGTACTACCTGCTTCCGAAAAGCCTCCGCCTCAGCGTCCGAACCAAGCCCCGGAATCACCGGAAGACCGATTTTCTGATTCTCGCGCAGAGTCTCGGAATCCTCAAGCGAGAACAACTCCGCTCCAGCGGCCTCCGCAGCCTTGACTGCCTCCGCCATGGCGTCGCGTGCCTTTTCCCATTTCTTCCTGTCAAACTCATGACTCACGAGTTCCTTTCCGTAGCCCGGAGTCTCATACGCGATATTCTTCCATGCCCTATCCGGAAAACTTCCGTTCCACAGAGGAGATGCCGCAAGTACGAGTGCCCTCGCCTTCAAAGCCTTACACGCGACAGATGTGGCGCGACCGTAAAACGATGAGTTTGCATAACTTATAGGCAGCCCTTCCGCAGCCTCGTCAAACAGGTCACAAATATACTTCACGCAGTAGTCAAAATGCGAACGTCCCGGAAATTCTGACTTAGGCGCATCCGAATCGATGAACTTGTCAACAATCGGGATCGGCCCGAAGAGCGAAAGAAGTCGCAGATGGTAGTAGGCCTTGAGGAACTTGACCTCACAGATGAACTGCTCGCGCATGTTCGGATTGAGCTGTGGATTGTGTTCGTCAATCAGTTTGAGGAAAAGGTTGCAGTAGCCGATTCCGTCATACCATATTTTCCAAACATATCCGTTGTCCCCGTTTATGGAAGACGGAGTTATGGCACCCCACTGTACCCTTGAACCGTAGTTTTCCCATTCCTGAGGGGTTACGTATTCATCGGCACGCATATCGAGGTTTGACGAAAGCTGCATGCTCGCATTATTCTGCGCATAGGAGTAGCAGGAATAGAGCATCTTTGTCGTGGTCGCTTCATCGACCATCATGTCATCGAGATCCGGCTGCTCCGGAGGAACGACATCAAGGTAACGGCAGGAAGCCACGGCAATTACCGCAAACGCGGACAATATTCTTCTTATATTGATTTTCATGACTATGATTTTACAAATTGAACTGCAGGCCGATGTTAAATGTCCGCTGGAGCGGGTAGGAATTGAAGCTGAGCTCCGGATCCCAATACTTGAACTTCGACCACACGGCAAGATTATCTGCACTGAAATAAAGTCTAAACCACTTTAGCCTGTAGCCTATCTCCAGAGTCTTGAAGCGGAGGAAACTACCATTCCTCATCCACCAACTGCTCGGCTGGTTATTGTTGGAAATTTGAGTAGAAAGCGTTCCGAGACGAGGATAGAGGACATTTGAGTTGTCAGCGCCCTCACTCCAGTGACTGTCCGCAATCCACTTCATCAGGTTGTTGTCATTGGAATCGTTCGCGCAGAATGGATACATCCCTGTGAGCATTATGTTTCTCTTCGCGGAACCGTTGAAGAATACATTCACGTCGAGATCCTTCCACTGCACGCTGATTCCGAAGCCGTACTGGATTCTCGGCATATTTCCGTAAGGCGAGAGCATGACCTGATCCTCGGCAGTAATCTTGTTATCACCATTGATGTCCCGGTAGCGGATGTCACCAGGCATGATGGTGCTGCCGAAGATGCTCTGGTCCGGGCTCGCGTCAATCTCCGCCTGGCTTTCGAAGAGCCCGTCAGCGATATATCCCCTCATCGCGTCAAGCGGTTTTCCAGTCTGTGTCTGCCAAACGTAAGGATAGTCCGGTTCGTCAACATAGACATACTTGTTTTTCGAATATGTCCAATTAACCCTCGCGTCTATAAACCAGTCCTTGTTTATCTGTTTGGTCCAATTTGCGCTGAACTCGAAGCCCATATTGTCGACCTTTCCGACGTTCGCCCAAGGAATCGCGTTCTGATAGCCGAGCACCGACGGGAACGATGCCCTCTTCATAAGAATACGGTCGCGCTTGCTACTGAACCAGTCGAATGTGAAGTTGAACTGCTTGAAAAGCTGAAGGTCCACGCCGATGTCAAACTCGGTCGCCCTCTCCCAGCTGGCATTGGAAACCGGATACGAGTTCACCATAGGGCCCTGCTGACTTAAGCCTCCGGTGACACCCGACTCGAAGTTTCCTCCACCATACATGTTGACATTACTGAGATAGAGATAATGAGGCGCGCCGGCGTAGAGCCCGGTCTCGTCGCTTCCGACAAGTCCATATGACGACCTCAGCTTGAAATAGTTCACGACATCGATTATAGGAGTCCAGAATTTCTCGTTGCTCGCCACCCATCCGAGCGACATCGCCGGAAAGAATTCATAGCGCTTACCCGCCTCCAGACGCTCCGTACCATTGTAGCCGAAGTTAAACTCGGCGAGGTAACGATTGTCATAGTCGTAGGTCGCACGGCCGGAAAATCCCTGATTGCGCTGCGGAAGCACGGAGCTGATGTACTGACGCATCATGTACATCGCCATGGCCGTCACATTGTGTTTTCCGAACGAGCGCGCATAGTTGAGCCTCGCATCAAGGTAGAATACATTATCACTATAGCGAGTCACGTCCGATTGCGAGATGTACTCCGTTCCCTCCTGAAGCTTTGTCGTACTATACTGTTCAGGAAACTCCTCCGAGACGCTAGCCATATCGACGGCATAGAAGTACGGGGTGAGGCTACGGGTGAAATAGTTCTGCGAGTAGTTGTTGAAGTTCACGAGAGCCGTGAGCGAGAGTCCCTCGGTGATGAAGTCGAACTTCTGGTCGAGGTTAAGGGAAACGTTCAGCTTGTTGGCCCTATTTTCCCTATAGGTATTGAGCATATGCGCATACGGGTTCGTGTAGTAGCGTCCCGCAGACATTATCGCTGAGCCGAAACGGATATGCTTGTCTCCCTCCTCGGCAGGGAAAGTCGCGGGGAAAGACACTGGGTTATTCTTGAAAATCTGGTAGAAAATGTCACTGGAGTTGACGTTCGGAGACTTCATGTTTGAAATCTGCGCGTTCATCCTCAGGTCAATCTTCGTATATTGCGTAATCTTGTAGCCGATATTGTTCTGGAATGTGTATGCCCATCGGTTGTAGTTGTTGTCATAGGAATATGCCTTCGGCGTGTTGAGTAGTCCACCGTCATGGTTCATCTGAAGGCTCATGTAATATGTCAGCGCTGAACCGCCGCCCGAAATGTTGACATTCGCCCTCTGGCTCATCGTGAACTTCTTGAACATCAGGTCATACCAATCGACATTCGGATAGACATACGGGTTTATTCCGCTTGCGGTGTTGGCAATCTGCGCCTCGCTGTAACGAGGCGTAGCCGACTGATTTCGGCTCAAGAGCGCCTCATTGTAGGTTTTCATGTAAGTCGGTCCATCGGCATATTCTACCACTCGCACAGGTTGGAGGAAAGATTGCTCGACGGAAGCGTTAACCTTCGCCTTTGTGTTTTCCTTTCCAGACTTTGTCGTGATTATCATGACTCCATTCGCTCCCCTCGCGCCGTAAATCGCCGTGGCCGAAGCATCCTTGAGAATGGAGAAGTTCTCAATCGACTCGGCCGGCAGGTTGTCGAGGTCTGCGGCCGAGATTTCCACACCGTCGAGAAGGATCAGCGGCGTGGAGCGACCTCCGAATGTGCTTATGCCACGTATGTAGAACTGCGAGGAAGAACCAGGTTCACCACTATTGGTGACGGCTATAACTCCTGAGAGTTTCCCCGCGAGGTTGTTGGTCAAGGAGGAGGACGGTGCCTTGAGAGCATCACCCTTTATAGCGACGATTGAACCTGTCACGGAGACCTTCTTCTGCGTTCCGGCGCCAACGACTACGACTCCTTCAAGTTCATTGGCTGAAGTAAGAGTAATCTCAAGCTCTCCGAGGTTTCCGACACGGAATTCGCGTGGCTGATAACCGACATACGAAACGTCAAGGACCGTGCGGTTGTCACATCCGTCAATAGTGAACTTTCCGTCAATGTCCGTGATTGCGACATTTTCGGAGCCCTTGACAAGAACCGTTGCCCCGATGAGCGGCGTCCTGTCCACTTCATCAATAACAATTCCCTTCACCGAGCGTTTGTCATCGTCTTTCTTCTGCTCGCCGAAATTTTTCTTGAGCACGATTTCCTTGTCCTGGACACGCCATGTGATTGATGTTCCAGTAAAGAGACTTTCAAGAACCGTCTCTATCGCTCCGGAGACATTAATATTCCGGCTTCCAATTCCTGTAAGGTCAGTAGAATTGTAAAAGAAAGAATAGTCAGTCTCCTTCTGAATCTGTAAGATTGCCTGTTCCACCGTCATTTGTCCTCGCAGACTTACCTGTGCCGCTGTCACAAGGCACGAGGCAAACGATAGAATGGCAACAGCCAGCGCCCTGAGGACGCGGATGTGGTTTGATTTTACTGTCATAATTTTGAGGTTATCAGTAATAATATATTGGATTATTTATGAATCAGGTAGTTATCCCCGCTCTTGTCATAATCAAGATCGAGCATGAAACAGAGTTTGTCCAGCACACTTCCCGGTGTCTCTGAGTGCATTATTTTGCCGTTCACCCGCTGCCCGTTCCCGATTGATGGTCCCGTTGTGACATTAATTGACCAGTTCCAGCAGATAAATTCGACAATGTCTCCAAGCGATGCGTTCTCTATGATATAGTTTCCGTCTTTCCATGAAATTCCATTGAAAAACGGTGCCATGCTGATTGTAGAAGCCTCCGGACTGAAGGCAAGACGGTTTGACGGAGTGAGAGAGACTTTCTGCCCGGTTGTCTCCGCGACGAAATCAACGGCACCAGAATAAAGCGTAACATAAACGATGTCGTCCCCACTCCAGTTCACGGAGAATGAGGTGCCCTTCACTTCGATGTAAGAATCGTACAACTTGACGATGAAGTTCTGTCCACTTTCCTTCTTAGTCACATCAAATACAGCATTTCCGGAGAGTGAGACAACGCGAGAATTCGTCATATCCTCCGGATAGGTGACCGAACTGCCGGCATCAAGCCAGACACGTGAGCCGTCAGGAAGCTCCAGACAGTCGTTCGCCTCAGCCAAATAGACAATCTGCTGTGGGACAAGTTCTTTCTGCGCGGCATCTCTGTCCGACCAGAGGAACATTCCAAAGGCAGTGAGACAGGCTGCCGTCGCCATAGCACCGGCAAGCCATTTCCATATTGTCCGGTAACGGAACAGACGCCTGTCAATACTCTTCCACACCCGCTTGCCGATAGCCTCGTCAGCAGAGTTTTCCACAGTAGCGGAGTTCCATTGCTTTCTTGTGTATTCGTCGAAATCCATATTATGTCTATCAAGAAGTTGATACAGATGTTCTAAACAGACATAAATACACAAAAAGAAAGTGCTGCACCACATCGGAACAGCAGTTTTCAAGAAAAAAAATTAAAGATTTATGAATATGAGGAAGAGAGGCAGGTTGGTCTTAAGAAACTTTAGGGCGAGGTTTATATTGCGTTGCACGCCCTTCTCTGTTATTCCCATAACTCCGGCAATCTCCCTTATGGACATTCCGTCACGCCGGCTTAGAACAAAGGCCTCTCTCTGCCTCGGCGGCAATTCCGTGACAAGTCGATCAACGGCCTCACGAAGAAATCCGGCATCAATACCTCCCTCTATGTCATGATAAAACTCCGGGCCGGCTCCGTCGATGAAGTCAGCAAGCGATTCGGCAGTAAAGGAATGCCGCGCACGGTTGAATATGAGATTGCGTGTGACAATGAAAAGGAATCCGTCAAAGTCTTTGCCAGCATCGACCTTTGTCCGGTTCTCCCATAGTCTGATGAACACCTGCTGCACGACTTCTTCTTGTTCATAAGAGTCCTTGATGTACAGTCGCGTGAAAGAAAGCACTTTACGCCAATACCTCTGGTAAAGCGCCTCAAAGGCCACTCGATCCCCATCTCGGAAACGGACTATCTCGTTCTTCTGCACATCAGCCATTGCATTCTTTCTTGATATGGCCTCAAATATAGGCAAAATATTGCATTATATTTAATGGCTCGTGGAATAAAAAAAAAGAGCCCATACTGTTTTCAGAATCATGGAGAAGAAAGCAAAAGTGATTTTAAGAACGATTCGTAATTTGACATATCAACCTTGGTGAGGTTATCGGCTTCTTTCATAGCGGCCAAAGTTTCGTCATTTGGTTCATCAAAGACCGCATCCAGTCTGTCAAGTAAATCCGCCCGCAGCCTGAATGCCGTTTGTCTTCTGTTTGATGCAAGACTGGCAAACATCAGATTTTCATCGTTATAGTAGAGCAGTTCCGATTTTTTTCGTAGATTTGGGGATACGTTGGTAAACTTAGAAGAACGATAATCATTACAAATGAAAACCAGAAACATTCTTATCCTATGCACGGCATTTCTCGTGAGCATGCCAAGTGCTGATGCCCAGTCATTTAAAGACGGTCTCAAAAGCCTCGGAGACAAAATCGGCAAACAAATCGTAAAGACGACCCAGTCTGTCAAGAACCAGACAACCGGCAGTAAGCCGACTACCAGCAAGCCGACCACCAGCAAACCGACCACACAAAAGCCTGCTGTAAGCAAGACTTCCGACAGGGACAAGGCACTTCAGAAGCAGTACGATGCAATGATGGGAAATGTTCCTGAAATGGAAGATGAGGCACCTACAGTAAAACTTCCAAATGAGCACACGGCACTTTTCGCTCCGCTCGGATATCCTGTAGAGGCAGCATACGGAACACTTACGGTAAAACCAAGTATGCCGCCCCAGAGCCCTGACGCCCAGGTGAACTGGTCCGAAAAACAGCCGAATATCTTCAACTTGAACAATAAGAGTCTGGTGGATGAGTTCCTCCTGCTGGATGACTGCTTCAAGAACGGATATTTCAAGACTCTTACTCCGGCACATGCGCGATATGAAAATGTTGAAGGTGAACTCTATGCACGTGCCAACGAGTTGAACAAACTTGTAGAATTGATGGCAGAAGCCAGAAGCGAGTACGGCAGCGAATCTCCTCAATGGGTCATAAACGGACTGCACGACAAGATCGCGTCCATTCTCGAGGGCGATAAGTATAAGACTCTCATAAAGAGTTCAATATCCCCGTTTTTCACTGTCAAAGGACTCATCAATGACGAGACGAAGGAGTATTTCCAGAAACATGGAGGATATGAGAACGCTACCAAGGTAACCATGACCAAATGGGATCCGAAACCTGTAAAACAAAGCATCCCCACTTCAGGAACAAGCCAGAGCGGAACCATCGTAAGCGAGAACGCTTCCGGAGCAACCGTTGACATCGGCGGCATCATCTACATAGTCCACGCAAGTAAAGGTTTCGCCTTCGCATCCGAGGCCGTGAACACCGCTGTCGCAGGCAAGGACATCGTCATGCCCGACTATATCAATTACAAAGGCAAGAGAATCCCTGTCACGGAAATGCGCGGTGATATTTTCTGGGGTAAACATATAAAATCCATCAAACTGCCGTCAACATTGACAGAAATATCGAACGCCGCACTCAGGGAGACCGATATCAGCGAGATTGTTATTCCGGCATCGGTGAAAATCATTCAGGGTTCAGCCTTTTATGGTTGCAAGAATCTGAAGAAAGTCGTTTTCGAGAGCGACAAGATAGATGAACTGCATGGATGTTTCCAGAACTGCACCAGCCTCCAGACCATCAAACTTCCTCGTTATGTCGGACTTACAAGTTATGAGATGTTCAGCGGCTGTACAAATCTCACGAGCGTGACTCTGCCTGAGAACCTTACGGAAATCAAAGACGGAACATTCGAGAACTGCACCAAACTCACTACTATAAACATTCCTGCCAGTGTAACCAAAGTAGGCAGCCACGTATTTTCCGACAGCGGTGTGGTTTCCCTCGACCTTTCCCACGTAACGGAAATCGGAGAATTCACATTCGACAATTGCAAGAGCCTCAAGAACTTGAAATTGAATTCCAAACTGAAGGATGACTTCCTTATGGAAATTTACCCGGACATGATGACCTGTCCATACATGCAGGTCAAATGGGAGAACAACCAGTATGTATATCCCGCAGGACTTGAATTTGTAGATACCGAATAAAAACGACACCCTATGACTGCGAAAGATACAGCTAAATATGTGATTATGACAATGTTGTCAATGGCGGCCATCTTACTGCCACTGACGACATCAGCACAGGACAAACCAAAAATCAAAAGCATTGACCTGGTCATTCCGGTCCCGAAACCGGGAACGGACCTTTGGGACGCGCGTGAGGTGCAGCCGACTTCGGCGACTACCGAATATGGCGACCTGGCCCCTACCGGAGATATTCAGCTTATGGAGGCGGATTATATCGGCGATTTCGTAGAGAAAGACAGCGGCGAGATGCTGTTCAAGAGCGGATTCGAGTATAAAGCCGTATTCAAGGTGATGATAAATCCGAGCGGAAAATACCAGACAGATTATTATTTCAAGAATAATGACTATGGTATCGACGGCAGCAGGATTAAGATTACCGTCAATGGAAAAGAGGCGAAAGTAAAGCCAAGCGCCCCATATTTCATAGATATAGAGACGAGGGTTTTCGTAGGAGAAGGCGGGGCCGGATCTGACAGAGAAGCCGCGCTGAACATGAAATCAGATTATGAACTGAACAAAGACTCTTACCGCAGATCTCGCAAGGCCTACTCCATCGATGAAGCCAATGCGCTCAGCCCTGATATCAATCCTTGGCCGCTGATTGTCATCAACGATTCGTATGATCCGCGATTCTATGCCAATGACTCGGGAGAATTCAAGGGGCAGAATACCATGCGCGTGACCAAGATAATAGTAGATACTGACAGTGAATTCATCCAGAGTTGCGCAGCAGGCGATGTAAACAACTCCATACAAGGAACTTACAATATCCGTGAAGTATGGCTGAGCCCGAAAGTGGACGCTACGGAATTCATCAGGACCATCTGTAATGTCTATCAGGGTGACAGGGATTTTTCAACAAGTATCTACCATCCGTATCACAGCTACTTGTGCCAGAATAAAAGGGCGACGATATTCATTCCGCAATCAGAAGCCGACAATGTAATGAAAATGGTTTCCTGGAAAACTTGGTCATACCCTATATTGTTCACGATAAAGACATATCAGGGTGACGTATTCTCTGCCCAAAAAGCCGGAGCCGATGCCGCAAAACCTTTCTGCACGCATCATGTCTTCACGGAAAAAGTAGCGGGCCCTGACTACATTTGCAAGGATTATTCATGCAAGAATTTCACGTCATACTATTATTCATGCAAAACTTGCGGAAAATGCGAGCATAACCCCGCGCATACTTTCGAGATAAAATATACCGACTTTGATTATCCGCTGCACATATTCGAACAGCCTTTGGCCAATGACCAGGCATATATAGGCAAAAACTCCGCCGGACAGCACGTATGGTGGTACAGCTGCATCTGGTGCGGCATGTCAGAAGGATATGAACAGAAGCACTTTACAAAAGTTGCATGGAAAGCGACCGGAACTGAAATGAACTATGAAGACTTCAGGAAGGCCATGGCCGAACAGGCAGAAGGTTTCGAAACTGAGGCAAGACTTACCACTACGACGCAACCGGGAACGTTCATCCTTCCATACAAGTCAGACGCCAAGATGAGCACTGCTTTCCAGAGTTCTGTAAATTTCGCTTTGTGCGACAATCTCTTAGACGACTTGATTCTCGGAAATGACTACACCGCACAGGCGACATTGCTTCAGGTAAGATCGCTCGCAATCCGTCTGACAGAGGAACTCATCGGACACGAAATCAAACTCGGAAAGAAGCAGACCGGCGACAAGTTTGCGGCAAAATGCGCCGTCCTCGGAATCGACTGCATCCCGTCAGCATCTGTATCCGTCAATTCCAATGCCACCCGTCAGGATGTGGCTGCAATCCTCTACAAGGCATTGCGTTACATCGAAAACCAGGGTATCTACGCCTACACTGAATTCGATAATGGACTGGACAAATACATTGACAAGAAAGATATCAGCCCGGCCGCAGAAGAGGCAATGAGCTTCATGGAGGCACTGGGACTTGTCAAAGGCAAGACCGCCTCAACCATCTGTCCTAATGACATCTGCTCCATCGAGCAGGCAATCGACGTGGCAGAAAAATGCACACACGCACATCAGCTCGGCTGGTATCAGGTGAGAGCATGGGGAGAAGGAGCCGGACGCGACTTTAAAGGTAGCGTTTACACAGGCCCGTCCGAAGGCTATTCGACATTCCAGACTTACGCTCCGGGTGAAAGAGTGTGGGTTACAGGTCCGCGCATCGGCGGCATGTGGGAATTTCTCCCTATCGTGGACAGATATACCGGCAAAACAGTATATGTGAAAGCCGAATGGTACACCCCTGTAAGAAAACATGTATTCACCTCGAAGAAGACCGTCAAGACCATAGAGTTCAAAGACTACTGGGACGGAGCCGGCATGTGGACAAAGTAATGGCGGAATAAAGAACGACGGGGGCGAAAACCCACGTTCTGCACCCGTGAAGTTCAATCTGAAGGACGACGGGGGCAGAAAGGCCGAATCTGCACACATGAATCAAACGACGTGTACGAAAAGGCTGGATTTGCCCCCGCGAATTTTGTGACCTCCACATGCACAAGCGCTCTGTAACTTACCTTGTTTTCGTGAGGTGCACAGGGCAGTCATCACCATGACGGGTAAGCCGAACAGCGGCATAGCCAGCGGCGAATTGCGAAGCACCCTGAGCAGAGCGGGCTCTTGCCGCAGTTCGGCCAACAACATCAATGAAGAACGACTTGTTCTAGTCAACCTAATTGCATGGTGAATTAGCGGTAGAATGTGTAAGTGATGGTTCCCTGCTGAAGCTTAGGGGCATCGTAGTTGTAATTGAAACGTGTCTTCAGCGCTGCTTTTTTGCAGGCTTCGATAACCTCTTCATCTGTGATTGTGGAGGCAGAGTTCAGTTTTGCGGACTTTACATCGCCGTATTTGTCTATTGTGATGTCAAGTTTGACAATTCCCTCAGCGTTTCCAAGTTCTTGGGGATCATCTACCCCGTAACTGTATCTGTCCTCCATACGATAGGAAGACTTCACTTTGAGTATTGGAACCACCGCCTTTTTAGGTGCGTTTTGATTGGCCTTCTTCGCTGCACGATATTCTTCCTGCGCGTCACCGACGAGTTCATTTATAAATGATACGACTCCGGTCGGTGCCGGTTTCGAGGCAGCCGGCTTTGCAATCGACTTTTTCTCGGATTTGTCAGCGGCAACATTCCTCTCAGACTTCTCTTCCGGCTTGCCAATGCCCCCGTTTATGCTGGCCGTTGCCGGCTGGCAGAGAAGAAAGTCGATGGAGCCACGCAGGAATGCGTTCTCATCCCGGAGTTCCTTGATATCCTCGTAGTTCTTGAACGTGAAATATCCAAAACTGAGGCACAATAACAAGGTCAGGACCTGCAATAATTTTCCGTTTCCCATAATTAATTATTTATTAGAGGTTTAAATAATCCTTAACGCTTACTGAAAGCACATTGGCGTGAAGTCACTCACGGATCTTGGAGTCGATGATGATAGTGACGGGGCCGTCATTGACGAGGGCACACTTCATGTCGGCACCGAACACACCCTTCAGGACAGGTCTTCCGGCGACCTCGGAAAGGCGTTTGCAGTACTTTTCGTAGAGCGGAACCGCAAGTTCGTGGGCAGCTGCCCGGATATAGGAGGGACGGTTGCCCTTTTTCGTGGAGGCAGTCAGCGTAAACTGCGAAACCGCCAGAAGTTCACCATCCACATCCACCACACTTCTGTTCATAACACCGTTCTCATCATCGAAAATCCGCATTGCCGCAGTCTTCGACACAAGCCACTCCATATCAGCCTCAGTATCACCGGTTTCCACCCCGACAAGTATGAACAGTCCCGCTCCGATAGAGCTGACCACTTCTCCGTCAATGGTGACTGACGCTTCCCTGACTCTCTGAATTACAAGCCTCATTGTCCTGTCTCTCCTATGTAATTATCTTACTATTTTTAACACCTGCTCAAGCAGACTCACTATTGTCGGCTAAGTAATCTTCAAAAAATAACCTGCATCATCTTATGAATATCTTTCCGGCCCATATTTCCTTCCTCATCAGTCACGTAGCTACTGCTACGCTCCATCTTCGGAAGATAATCTGACCTCGGAAATCTTATTCAAATCTAAAGCAGTTTCTTTATTTCAGATTACTGAACGAATACGGACGTGACACCGATGAAGTGCAACGTGACTTGTCAGGCTCGGACGACATTGAAAAGTCTATAACCGCTCCAGCTGAAAGTTCGTCGAAAGTCAGGAACGTACGGTCCGCGCTCTTGCCGTTCACCTTCATTGACCTGACATAGAAATTCTCGGAAGAATTATCCGGAGCATTGACAATGAACACTTTACCGTCAGGGCGAGTAACCTTCACGCTCTTGAACAGCGGAGTGCCGACAGCGAATTGGCCGGACGCCGGGCAGACAGGATAGAATCCCATCGCCGAGAACACATACCAGGCAGAAGTCTGGCCATTGTCCTCATCGCCGCAATACCCGTCAGGCGCTGCGGTGTAGAATTTCTCCATCACTTCACGCACGCGGGCCTGGGCCTTCCACGACTGACCGCACCAGTCATACAGATATATGAAATGCTGGATCGGCTGGTTACCGTGTGCATAATTGCCCATATTCATCACCTGCATTTCCCTGATTTCGTGAATCGGGAAGCCGTAATAACTGTCATCGAAGATAGGAGGGATATTGAAAACCGAATCCATCATATGTCCGAAATCCTCATCGCCACCCATCAGGTCGATTAGCCCCTGCACATCATGAAATACGGACCACGTATAGTGCAGACTGTTGCCTTCCGTGAAATCTCCACCCCATTTGAGCGGGCTGAACGGCTCCGAAAACGTGCCGTCCTCGTTACGGCCCACCATCAGGTTGTACTTCGGATTGAACAGATTCTTATAGTTCAATGCCGCCTTGCGATACGGTTCAAGTTCTTCGTCTGACTTGCCCAACTGCTTGCCCAACTGCCAGATACACCAGTCGTTGTAGGCATATTCCAGCGTCCGGGCAGCATTCTCATTGATTCCGACATTGCAAGGCACATAGCCGAGACGGTCGTAGTATTCCCAGCCCAGGCGTCCCGTAGAACTCACCTCAGGATGCACTTTGTGAGCGCCTGAAGTCACGGCTTCCCACAGTTTCTCCACATCATATCCACGGATACCGTCGATGTAGGCATCAGCCACCACAGAAGCCGAATTGTTGCCCACCATACAGCCGCGGTGTCCAGGGCTCGCCCACTCAGGCAGGAATCCGCTCTCCAGATAAGCATTGACAAGACCCTCCTGCACCTTCACGCTCTGCTCCGGATAGACAAGATTCATCAGCGGGAAAAGGCTTCTGAAAGTATCCCAGAAACCGGTATCCGTCGTCATATAACCTGGGAGCACCTCACCGTTGTACGGGCTGTAATGCACCCTTGCACCCTCTGCATTGACCTCAGAAAGGTCGCGCGGGAACAGCAGAGACCGGTACAGGCATGAATAGAATGTGCGGAGATGGTCAATGTTGCTGTCGCTGACCGAGATGCGTCCGAGTGCGGAGTTCCAGCTGTCGCGGCACGCGGTCTTCACCTCGTCGAAGGACCGGCCGTCGATTTCGCGCAGATTGATCAGAGCCTGGTCAATGCTGATGAACGATGATGCCACGCGGAGATTCACCTGCTGGCCTCTGCCCGTCTTGAAGCCTACCAATGCCAAAGCATGATCCGCCTCGACTTCATTCTTTCCAGTAACTTTATTTCCATCAATGACTTGCATCATCTCAAAAGGCGTATCGGAAACGATTACGAACCAGTTTCTGAAATTGTCAGGCACTCCTCCGTGGTTATTGGTGACATATCCCACGATCTTGTTCTCCTCCGGTATGACCTTCACGAATGAGCCGCCTGCGTAGCCGTCCACCACCAGATAGGACATTTCCTTTTCCGGATATGTGAGGCGGACCGCTGCTGCACGCTCTGAAGGCGAAATCTCGGCAACCACGTCATGCTCAGCGAGATATACCTTATAATAATAAGGAGTCGCGACCTCCGACTTGTGGGAGAACCAGCTTTCACGTTCATTCTCGTCAAAAACCGGCCCGGTAGTAACAGGCATTATAGAGAATGCGCCATAATCATTGATCCAAGGGCTAGGCTGATGGGTCTGCTTCAGGCCGCGCATCTTCGTGGCAGTATATTTATAGGTCCAGCCGTCGCCGTTTTTCCCGGTCTGAGGCGTCCAGAAGTTCATTCCCCACGGCATTGCCACTGCAGGATAGGTGTTTCCGGCAGAAAGTTCATAGGTGGATTCCGTTCCCACGAGCGTACTCACATAATCCACAGGGGATTCCACATAATCAATGCTGTTCTTGCAGCATGAGAGACTCGCCAAAGCAAGAGCCATAAAGGCCAATGTCGGTTTCAGTTTCATATTATATACCAATATTATCAGTTTTGAGCAGTTCTCGAAAATCTTCTCTTAATCTGAGGAACTTATTATTTTCATGTTACTAAATTGCGAAGATAGCAATAATATTTTTGCCGATAAGGAAAACGCGGGAGTTACCAAAACGTTATCTTTTGACTTTTGGTCGAATTTCTTTATATTTTTGGTGCATTGATTTAAATTTGTCGCCGTTTTTACCAAAAAATTCGACAAAATGTACAAGAAACTAATCCTGACCGTAGCACTTGGCATCGCTGCCGTTTCCGCTTATGCCGGAGGCTACGTCACAAATTCAAACCAGAATGTAGCATATCTGAGAAATCCTGCCCAGAATGCAGTCATAGGCGTACAGGGCGCTTATTTCAACCCTGCCGGTATCGGTTTCATGGAAAACGGCTGGCACATTGCACTGGATGTGCAGACCGCTCTTCAGAGAAGATATACCACATCCACTTACGAGCCGCTTAAATACGGCATTGACAATGAAGGAAGAGGCTATAAGAAATATACCGGAAAGTCATTTGTGCCTGCGCTGCCGCATCTGGACCTCGTCTATAAGCACAACAACTGGTTCGGCTCATTCCATTTCGGAGTGATTTCCGGAGGCGGAAAGGCAAAATATGACCAGGGACTCGGCTCTTTTGAAGCGCCTGTGGCAATGATACCTGCATTGATCAACACCCTGGCAGGCGCCACTGCCGTAACTGCATACGACGCTGACATCAATCTTACCGGTGAGCAGTACAATTTCGCCGGACAGCTCAACTTCGGTTACCGAATCAACAAAAACTGGAGCGTATCTGCCGGTGTCAGAATGAATTACCTTTCCAACTACTATGTGGGCAGCCTCAAGAACATCCGTCTTCAGCCTGCCGGCGGACAGATGATGCCTGCAGCTGCGGTTCTGGCAAGCGCCATCTCCTCATTGACAGGAGGCAAGGTGCCGGCTGACCAGATAGCTCCTATGGCATCACAACTCGTAAGTGACAAGGCTCTGGACGCGCATCAGAAAGACATCGCCTGGACCCCTATCATTTCCGTGGATTACAAGACAGGAAAGTTCAATTTTTCAGCACGTTACGAGTTCAACACCAAGGTACGTCTGAACAATACCACTAAAGAGAACAGCACAGGAATTTCGCAGTTCGATGACGGCAAACAGATCGCCGCGGACATTCCGGGCAACCTTAACCTCGGTGCACAGTATTCCGTAAAACCGAATTTCAGAGTGGCTCTCGGTTTCAACTACTATTTCGACAAGCAGTCCAAGCAGTACAACAATGAAACCGGTCTCAATGACAAGCAGAACTATCTGAAGCACAACTCATTCGAGATTCTCGGCGGTATGGAGTATGATGTATGCAAGCTGCTGACTCTCAGCATCGGCGCCAACAGCAACACCTTCGGATTCGGCAATGACGCACGTTTCATCTCGGACATGAGTTACTCTACAAGTTCAATTTCCGGCGGTATTGGCGCGCAGTTCCATGTAAACAGCCGGATCAATATCGACCTCGGTGTGTATAAGACATTCTTCCTGCACTTCACCAAGGAGCAGAAGGATTACGGCGCAAACGGGGAGCTGATCTACAGAAAGCTCGCTCCTGTTGTTTCACAGTTGCCGCTTTCACCGGAGATCACCGGAAAACTGACTCCGGAGAATCTTGCAATCACAGGGCAGGATGATTTCTACCGCACCAGCATTGTGGCGGGCGTAGGCGTGTCATTCTCCTTCTAAACTGGATAACTGACAATTATGGGGCTTTATCGTTCACCGACAAAGCCCCATATTTTATTTTCCGAATGAATAGCGCAGTCCGAAGCCCAATGAGAAATCGGTGGGTTTGTCCGTGTAGATGGAGCGGACTCGGGAGCCGTTCTTGAAATGATGGCTTACTCCGGGCTCGACGAAGAAGCCGAATTGCGGAAGAATATTCGCCTGAATGCCTGCTGCGGCATTGACCGACCACTGCAGACCTTTGGGCGATATATTTGTCGTCAATGTCCTGTCGAATTTCCCGTCCACGTATTCGTCTGTCTTGATGCTGCCGGAAATGGATTTTTCGATCATGCCGCCGCCGGTGACATAGATATTGACATAACGGGAATTCAGGATGTTGAAGGAAATGTTCAGCGGAATGCCGAGGTAATGGAGGGTCTGGCTGCCTGTGCTCCAGTTTTTTCCGGTTTCGCTATTGCCTGTCTTGACTGAGGAGGATAGGATGGAATAAGTCAATCCCGTTTCTACCCCGAGTCTGCCGGTAATGTTGTATCTCGCTGTCAATCCGACCTTTACAGGGATTTTATGTGAGTATTCCTCCTGGACTTCCGGCTGATTGTAAACGATGGCCGAGGCCTTGGAGTCCTTGTCTATCCAGTCGGTTTTGGTTACGCCTGCGGCCAACGGGTTCGCCCCCATGACCATGGCTGTAGGTTTGCTTCCGGATGTATTGCCTCCGACTGCGCCGCCCGCCAAGATTCCTGCTGAGAATCCGCCTGAGCGCCTCGCCCGGGCTTTTTCTGATGGTGTTTCCTTCAGGTATTCGTCCCAGGACATCGCCGGCTCAGACTGCTCCACCGTGTCGCTTTCTACCGTTGCGGCTTCTCTTGCATCATGGTTCTCCGACGGGACCTCTGCCGCATATTCCTCGGTATTCACTGATGTAACATCCTCAGCTACAGCGCTTACGTTGCTTTCGACCGGAACGGCCTCCGCTATCAGTGCCGACTTGGCTTTTCTGGCCTTCACGTCCTGCTTTATCCCGACTTTCGCAGCCTCTTGCTTTCTTCCGACCGCCACATCTGCCACTACCGGTTCGGACACTGCCACATCCGCGGTAATGCCGCCTAAAGCATTGACACTCTTGTCATTGACCTTAGTAACAACGAAGATTCCCGCCATCAGCGCAGCGGCGGCGGAGAGCCCCCAGAACCAGACAGGGATGACCTTCCTGCGGCTTTCCTGCAGTCCGGCCTTTTCGCTCAGCGCAGCCCACAATTCATCCGACGGCCGCTCTTCGTAGCCAGCCATCTTCTGTTTCAATATATCTGTCCAATCCTGTTTCATACCATCTTATAATTCTTATGATTCACGCTTCATGTATTCGGTGAGTTCCTTTGCGAGAATTTTCCTCGCCCGATGATACTGGGACGCCGAAGTGCTCTCCGTAATACCCAGCATATCAGCTATTTCCTTATGAGATTTCCCTTCAAACACATAAAGGTTGAATATGGTCCTGTAACCGTCCGAAAGCCCACGGATCTTATCCATTATGACCTGTTGCGGAATCAGGCTGACATCCGGGGCCGGAGCGTCATCCGTATCAGGAAGATTGTCGGTGTATTCCACGAAACTGCATTTCTTCTGCTTGCGCAGATATTGCAGAGCCTCATTGACCGTAATCCGGCTCATCCACGCCTTAAGGGAGCCCTCCCCTTTCCACTCGAAACTGCCGACGGAAGAAATTATCTTCATGAAACTCTCCTGCAGAATATCCTCGGCAATGTCCTTGTCCGAGATATACCTCCGGCACAACGCGAAAAGGTATCCGGACCAAGTGTCATACAGCTTCTTTATAGCCGCATTGTCCCTTTTCCGGATATCATTGACAAGTCTCTTTTCGCTGCTTGTACCTAAATTGAACTTCATGACTGCCACCGCTGCAATTCCTTTGCCATCAATTACTTTTGCGGGACAATGCTACTCGACAATGCTTTATTTCCTCGTCTTGTAGTCGAATGTCGCGATTTTGGTTTCGCCTGAAGAAGCGGTAAATCTCACTCTGAGTTTCACTGTCTTGCCCTCAGTATCAGGCAGTTTGTCCAGCCGGAATGCCACGTAGCCGTCAGAAACTACTTCATTGACATCGCCGCATTTGTCGTGCCTGAACTCTACCAGATACGGATCAGACTCGTCCACGCCTGTCACAAGGTTCACTTTATGCTTTACGTTGGAGAATCTGCCCCACAATGTTCTGAATCTGAGGGTCAGGTATCCGTCCTCGCATACGGTAGGGAATGCGTTCACCAGTTCCACAGGGTCGCTTCCGTACTCTGCCTTGTCCTCGTCCTTGCCTTTGCTCTCGACTGTCTGCTTCGTGTAAAGCTCTGTAATCCAGTTCACATGGCCCATCTGGACACCTTTTTCCTCTGAAACCACCTTGTAGTTTATGAATGCCCTGGTCTCCTTGAGTTCAAATGGAAGTCTCGGATTGTTTACCGGCTTGATGATGGTATTGTCGTCGAGCTGAAGATAAAAGCCGCTGCCCTCACCTTCCGGCTTGACCGTAACTACTGCATTCGGGACTATCTCATCATATGATGGGTAGTCGTTCTTGGTGCAGGACGCTGATGCGACCACTGCCAATGTTGCTGAGATAAATGCTAAAACTCTGTTTTTCATAATATTGTATCTTTTAGTTTTGTCTTCCACTCTCTTAAATACACATTTCTCAGAATCTTGCATCACATTGTCCCGATTTTTTCAGAAAATCATTCTGCCTTCACTATGCTGACCGTGTCATCCTGAAAACATACATCACTGCTGTCCTCGACATTGTCCTCCGCCGACTCCGTAGAATCCTCCACAAACATGGAGTAGTCTTCAATGAATTTTTTATGATTTTCCAATGCCTTGAGCATTTTGTCCTTGTCGAAACGTATGACGCAGGATGTGGCTGCGAGAGCGACCAGCGTTATGGCCGAAATGTATTTTAATGCTTTCATAATCATTGACTTAATTAAAAATTTCCGGGCCGAATCCGAGAAGCTGGAGCTGTCTGCGGATTTTGGGCACTGTTTCATTGACAAATTCTGTTTTCTTGTATTCCAGGACCTTTTCCCTGGCGTCCTGCGAGATAAAGAAGCCGAGTCCGCGCTTGTTGTAGATTATTCCGTCCGTCGTCAGTTTCTCGTAGGTACGCATTATCGTGTTCGGATTCACGCCGAGCTGGGCCCCGTACTCCCTCACTGACGGGATACGGCCGTCCGGGACAAGCGCTCCTGAAAGCACCTGGTCGCAAATCGTGTCGTAAATCTGAAGATATATCGGTCTGTTTACATCAAATTCCATAATACTAATGTTTTATAGTTTTCAGTCTGAAGAACACGGCGCAAGCTAATGCGGAGACTACCAGGATATCCCAAAGCGTCGCTGCCACATTGGCGAAAGGCACTGCCCAGGATATGAAATCCGGATCCGTAAGATATTTGCCTGCAAACAGTTGGCTCCACTTCATCAAAGTATCCATATCTATAAGTCCGGTCGTGAACAGCAGTCCGAAAAGCATGCTCATAACCATATTGAACCCTATAAATATCAGTATCGGATAGAGAATCTTATGCTTCTTGAAGAGCAATGCGCCGAGCAGGAAGAACAGGATGGCGAAAGCGAACTGCATGTAGATCGAGAACATGCTCACCCTGATAGGGGCATCAGTGGTGTAGGCGAAGGAAGCGATCCAGGTCAATGCATCTGTGAATGATGCTGCAAGTGTTCCGCCGCAACTGCTGTCACACAGGCAAATCAGGCCGTCAACCGCAAGATATATCCCGACGAAGATTGCAGGAACTATTATCAATGTATTCAACATCATTGACAGAAATTTCTCCAATGTCGAAGCCGGTATCATCAGCAGCATCGATCCTGCGCGTTTTTCGGTGATGTAACCGTAAACATTTTTAGGATACGTTATGAAGAGCACGACTGCGACGAAGCAGAAAACGGAGACTCTGAATGTCAGACCAGGCGTTCCCCATTCCTGACTGAAAATAAGTGAGTAACAGAGAGTTATCACATAGAGGATAACCGGGGCGAGCGACATCAGCATGAGCGTAAGTCCGTATGATGATGTCCATCTCTTGAAGTCATATTTGAAGAATCGGCCGAAACGGCTGAATGAAAATGTATTGTTCATGGCGATATGTGTTACAATGTTTCGGCAAACAGGCCTTTTATGAATTCTTTATTGTGGTGAACTGCATTGAAAAGAGCCTCGATATTCACCTTGCTGTCAGCGCCTTCCGCATTCGGATAGACCTGGATGAAGCCGCCCGGAAGCTGCTCACTGTAAAGCGATTCCGGATGGAGCTGCGTGCCGTAGTCGAAATAAAGTTTGCGGGAAATCTCCTCGAGACTGGCATTGAGCAGGACATCCTGACGGTCAAGAATGATGATCGGGTCAATGATGTTCTCCAAGTCCCTTACCTGGTGGGTGGATATGACTATCGTGGAGTCCTCACCGGTGTATTTCATCAATGCGCTCCTGAACTGCGCCTTGGACGGGATGTCGAGCCCGTTGGTAGGCTCGTCCAGGAACAGATACTTGCAGCCAAGTGCCAAGGCCAATGATATATAGGTCTTCTTAAGCTGGCCGGTGGACATTTCGTTCATCTTATTGTCCGAGGTATTCTCGAAGAGTTCCATTATTTCCTCGAACGTGTCCTGTTTGTAATTCGGCCAGAATTCTCCCGTAATCCGCGCATATTCAGCAGCTTTCATCGGAACAGGCAGCATTTCGTCAGCAAGGTAGAACTGATTTTCCAGCACCTGCGGTGTGCGGCTGTAGGGAGCCGAACCGTCTATGTCAATGCTTCCCTGCAATGGTTTCTTCAGTCCTGCAAGCAATGTGAGCAGAGTGGTCTTGCCCACTCCGTTCTCACCGAGGAGTCCGTAGATTTTCCCGGGCTCCAGGTTCATGGTTATGTTCTTCAGTACGGGTACTTGTCCGTAGCTGAAACCTAATTTTTCAATTTGTATCATAGTGTATGAGTTTATTAGTACACTGCAAAGATATGGCAAGTTTTTTATAATTGCAATAGTTTTTTCTAATTTTGCAGATTATGAACCGAATTTGCCACATATTTGTTGTTTTTCTTTCCTGCACAAGCGCATTGGCCCAGCCGGCGCAGAGCAAGCAGGAACTGATGCGACTCCTGCAGGAGAAGCCTGAGAGAAGCGCTCCTCTACTTTATAATTACGAGGCTCCGTCCAAAATCATTGACACGCCTGCGCCGAAGGGCTTCAAGCCTTTTTATGTCAGTCATTACGGAAGGCATGGCAGCAGGTATCATTGTGTCGAATACTTTTTCAGGTCGCCGATGGCTGTTCTGGACTCTCTGGATGCGCACAACCTGCTGACTGATGAGGGAAAATCCGTTCTGGGTGACATGCAGGTAATCGCAGATGCCCACGATGGTCAGATAGGCTATCTTACTCATAAAGGTGCCAGGCAGCATCAGGATATTGCCGGGCGGTTATACAGACGTTGCCCTGAGATTTTCAATCAGAGGGACAGACAGGAAGTGTACTGTGTGGCGACCGCCGTGCCGCGCTGTATCCAGAGCATGGCGAATTTCTGCCTGGAATTGGGTCGGGAGAATCTGTCTCTTGAGATTACAATGGATGCCGGCGAGCGTTTCACCAAGTATCTGTGCAATGACGAGGGCGTTCCGCAAGACAATGCTCGCGAGGTGTTCGTGAGAGACTCTGTTCTCAATGCCAATCTGGACCCGACAAGGCTGCTGACCGCATTGACCACTGATGCGGACGAGGCGGTAAAGTATATGAAGGGCGGCGCGAGGAAGTTCTTCGCGGAGCTTCTGAATGCCGGCAGTATAGGTCAATGTCTTGATATCCAGGACCCTTACATCTATCGCCATTTTACGACTGAGGAGATTTACGGCATCTTTTCATATTACAATGTGAGATTCTACACGATAATGAACGCGTCGGTCGAAAATGGCAGGTCACGTGACCTCATCGGCGCAAGAGTCCTCAAGGACATTGTCGAGAAAGCCGACGCTGCAATGGACGGAAACGGGCACTGCGCGGACCTTCGTTTCGGTCACGATGCCGGTCTGGGGCCGATCTTAAGCCTCCTGCGCCTGGCAGGCTTCGAAAAAGAGGAGAAGATGGCGAAATCCATCGACGGGAAATGGTACTCATTCGAAGGAATGCCGATGGCCTCGAACCTCCAGATGATCTTCTACAGGAACAAGAAGGGTGAAGTGCTGGTAAAATTCCTTTTCAACGAGTCCGAGACATCGATTCCAGCCTTAGGTCCAGGCCCATACTACCGCTGGAGCCTACTCCGCGAATACCTGGTTTCCAAGATATCATAGGACCGGCCTCCAGTCCGGGCAGCAAGATTCGGTAAGCCGCCATACGTGGCCGACTGAGCATTAACGATTTCTGAGTCTGGCTGTAAGGGCACGCTGGAAGGCGCGGGCGTTACGGAGATGTTCTGAATATGTGGCCGCGAAAAGATGACGGCCGTTGAAATCAGGGCTGGCACAGAAATAAAGGATATTCTTACTGCCGGCAGGATTGAGAACCGCATTCATCGCATCCTTGCCCGGCGAACAGATAGGCGCAGGAGGCAGGCCTGCATGCTTATAGGTATTGTACGGCGAATCCACCTTGAGATGAGCCTTCAGAATCCTGTTCAATGTATAGTCATAGCAGAATGCCACCGTCGGATCGGCCTGCAGTTTCATCCCCTTATGGAGACGGTTCAGATAGACCGCTGCAATCATCGGATACTCAGGCACATAATTAGATTCGCTCCGGACAATGCTGGCCAGAGTGCTCACCTCAATGGGAGTAAGTCCCTGGATTTTGGCCTTGGTCAGATTCTCCTCAGTCCAGAACGCATTCCAGGCTGCCTTCTGCTTATCCAGAATCACATTCATAGAATCCGTCCAGTAAACCTTGTAGGTGTCAGGCATAATAAGCCCGAAGACATTTTCCCTGTTGAACCCGTATTTGGACAAAAGCACAGAATCCCCCAAAGCATCGATTACAGACAGGGAATCCAACAACATCTGACTGCTGATTTTCCTCGCCAGTGCACTCCTCTGCCTTATGCTACCTGAAAGCACCAGATTCACAGGCGTCTGCCATCCGTTTTTCAGCATCCTCGCCACATAAATCGAACTGTTCTGTTCAGAAATCACATAATGCCCGGTCTTGCATTTGCGATACCCCTTTTCTCCACTTTTCACCAGTCCTTCTTTCCTGAAAGAACGTCTCACACTAGCCTTCCAGACCGGATCGCACTTCTCTATAACCTCCTCCAGGACATCTGCATTGGTCATATTAGGATAGACATAGATTTCCGCAGAAACAGAAAAACACGGTGCCTTACGGTCAAACACTTCAGTGCCCACCTTCCAGGAAACCGCCAACAGAACCAGCACCGAGGCTGTAATTGTCAATGCTTTTTTCATCTCAATCTAAGTTCGTCACCGGAAACGGTAACATAATCAGCATCAAGTCCATTGAGCTTGCACAATGACTTCAGACGCACTGCAAAACGCTGAGAGAGAGACCTCAATGACTCCCCACCCTCATCAGAAATATACTTGTCCAGTCCTCTTTCCGTACGGAGCTTCTTTGCCTGCAGATAGACAATTGTACCGGGAGCGAGAGACTCATCTGCCGGAGCATCATTGAACCGGAGAATTTCACGCGTAAAAAGGTGATAATCAGAGGCAATGCTGCTGTAGCTTTCACCCTCAAGAGCATAAATGAACGGCACTCCGTTTTTCGAGAAAAGCTGTCTTGTCAATGAAAATGAAAACTCCTCAGCCGCCTTGCCGGCCACTTCCCTCTTAGGCTCCTCCAACCTGAGCGGAGATACCGGAATCTTCTCCTCCTTCACCTCAGAACGCTTATGCTTACGGGAAGATTTCTTCCTATGAGTATCCGGTTTCTGCCCGGCCGCATTCCCAGATACGGTTTCAGTCACAGTTCCGCCTTCGCCGAAACTCTCCGGCTTCATGGTATCATAGTCATACAGATGATAATCCTCGATAATCTTTATAAGCTTGGCAGGATAAGCAGGATCAGTGGCATAGCCGGCCTTCTTAAGACCATAGGCCCACGCCTTATAATCAGTTATTTCATTATCAAACAATGACTTGTACCTGTCCCTGTAACGCAGAAAATCAGAGTGGTCACGGAAACTTTCATCGGCGGATTTGTAAACGCGGAAACACTCTCCCCTCTTGTCATCATCGTGATACATCTTCTTGCCTGTCCAGTCGTGGCATTTGATGCCGAAATGATTGTTTCCTTCCTTTGCCAACGGAGACTGTCCATATCTGGACTCCAAAAGGCCCTGGGCAAGGGTAATGCTGGCCGGAACACCGGAACGGTACATCTCCCTGACTGCGGTTTCCGCATATTGGGATATATACTTCTTCTGCGGCGTACTGCTTTCAGGAACAGCCGACACCAACATTGAGACGAGAAGCAGCAACGCTGCACTTACAACAACCTTATATGTTTTCATAATTGACAAATCAGGGAATCTCCCTGCCGACAAAATTACACTATTTCGAACACATCTCCGTCATTGGCGGCATAAGTTTCAGGGAAAATCGCACGACATTCCTCCTGATACTTCATCGCATCTCTGCATCTGGACGAATAATGGGCAATGACAAGCTTGCCTGCACCTGCTTCCAATGCGCACTTGGCCGCCTGGACAGTAGTCGAATGATAACGCAGTCCGGCCTGCTGTTCATACTGCTTAAGATATGTCGCCTCGTGATACAGAAGATTCACGCCTTTCACCCAACCCGGGAGCTCGCTGAAAGGAGCCGTATCGCTGCAATATGCGTAACTCCTCGGCTCATACGGAAGGTAAGCCACTTCTTCATTCTTTATAAGCAGCGGCTCGTCCGTGCCTGAATACTTTACGAAACCGGACATGAAATCCGCCCCGTCATCACGACCTGCCGGCCTGAGCACATCCTCCCCTCTTTTCAATGCCCCGATTTCCGCGAGCGTAAAGCCGTATTTTTCCAACATTTCCTTTCGCACGTTCATCTGAGGCCGCTTCTCCCTGAACATATAGCCATAAGTCTCGATCTTGTGATTCAGAGGAAAGGCCAAGACCTCCAACGACTTCGTCGAATAGATCACCTGCGGTTCCTTGAGCGAAAGAGGATGAAAGTCAATGTCCACCCCGATTCCCTTTCCATAATAGGAAATGAAATACCGCAGAAGAGGTTCCAGGTTTTTCGGCCCGTAAATGACCACGGGAGAGATTCTGCAGGACAACCCGAGCGTGGAAAGCAACGGGAAAAGCCCGAACAGATGGTCTCCGTGGATATGGGATATGAAGATGGTATCCAACTTGGCCAACGAGACCCGGTTACGTAGAAGCTGACGCTGCACAGCCTCGCCACAGTCTATCAAAAACAAGCGCCCGTGTACCTCAAGTACGTGGGCGCTCTGAAATCTATCGACAACGGGCATTGCCGAAGCAGTGCCCATTATCTTCAATGTAAAATTATTCACCTTTCTCGAACTTGTCCTTGAGGGCAGCAAGAGCATCGATATCTCCGAGAGTTGTCTTCTCAATGTTGGAGTTGATCATCTTGACTGTCTTCTTGGTGTTGTCCACCTCAGCTGCAGCTCTTTCGGCTTTCACGTCAGCATAAGTCTTGAGGTGTGAGAGGAAGAGCTTTCTGGTGCTTCTTCTGAGCTCTGTAACCACGAAAGGAAGTTTCTCACCTTCAAGAGCCTGTTTGCCGTCCTCTTTAACGAGGTCTTTCTTGAATGCGAATCCTTCAGTACCGTCCTCGAGTACAACATTTGCACCCTTGTCAGTAGCAGAACCTACAGTAGCCTCAACAGTTGTTCCTACAGGATACTTAGCCTCGAGCTCGTTCCATGGGTTAGGAAGAAGCTGCTTGTGGCCAAGGCTGAGCTTGTGGTTAGCCTCATCGAAGTCGAGGATAACTACGTCGATAGTATCACCTACCTGAACCATCTCTGACGGATGTTTGATCTTGTCCCAAGAGAGGTCGCTGATGTGAACGAGTCCTTCGATACCGTCCTCGAGCTCTGCAAATACACCGAAGTTGGTGATGTTGCGGACAACAGCCTTGTGCTGTGAACCTACAGGATATTTCTCACGGATGCTCTCCCATGGGTTAGGAGTAAGCTGTTTCAGACCGAGAGACATCTTTCTTGCTTCTCTGTCGAGAGAAAGGATCTGAGCCTCTACCTCGTCGCCTACCTTCAGGAAGTCCTGAGCGATACGGAGTCTTGGAGACCAAGACATCTCAGATACGTGGATAAGTCCCTCAACGCCAGGTTTGATCTCAACGAATGCGCCGTAGTCAGCGATGAGGACAACTTTACCTTTAACCTTGTCACCGACTTTGATATCCGGATCGAGGCTGTCCCAAGGATGAGGTGTGAGCTGCTTCAGACCGAGAGCGATTCTCTTCTGCTGCTCGTTGAAGTCGAGAACTACAACCTTGATCTTCTCATCAAGTTTCACTACTTCCTCAGGGTTGTTTACGCGGCCCCAAGAGAGGTCTGTGATGTGGATGAGACCGTCAACACCGCCGAGGTCAACGAATACACCATAGTTGGTGATGTTCTTGACAGTTCCTTCGAGAACCTGACCTTTTTCGAGTTTGCCGATGATCTCGCTCTTCTGTTTCTCGAGTTCTGCCTCGAGGAGAGCCTTGTGAGATACGACAACATTGCGGAATTCCTGATTGATCTTGACGATCTTGAAGTCCATTGTCTGGTCAACAAATGCATCGTAATCCTTGATAGGACGGATGTCGATCTGAGAACCTGGGAGGAAGGCCTCGATTCCGAAAACGTCCACGATCATACCTCCCTTCGTACGGGTCTTGACATAACCTTTTACGATTTCGCCCTTGTCGAATGCCTCGTTTACCATATCCCAAGAACGCAGCTGACGAGCTTTCTTGTGAGAAAGGACGAGCTGTCCCTTCTTGTCTTCAGGAGACTCTACGTAAACTTCAACTTTGTCACCTACTTTGAGGTCCGGATTGTAACGGAACTCTGGAGCAGCGATGACACCGTCGCTCTTGTAGCCGATGTTAACGACAACCTCTCTCTTGTTGATAGAGGTTACAGTTCCCTCAACTACTTCATTTTCATTAACTTTTGAGAGTGTGCTTTCATAAGCCTTCTCGATGGTGGCCTTGTCGGTGTCACCATAGGCAGCCTCTTTCTCGAAAGCATCCCAGTCGAAGTTCTCCGGAGCCACTGAAGCGTTCAGCGGAGCTTTCTTGGTTTCTTCTTTTGCAGGAGCCTCTACTACTTCAGGGGTCTCAACTGCAACTTTGTTTTCTTCCATAAATTACGAATAAAAAACTAGTGGTTTAACATTATTTATTGTACCTGTCAGACACGATGACGCGCACCGTACCCGAAAAGGCGGCGCAAATATACGTAAAATAATCTGATTTACAATATGATTGGAGAGATTTTTACAGCATCTTCCGACGCTTGAACAGATACAGGATTATGGCCAATGAGAATATCATAAAGCCGCATATGAGCACCCACGACCAGGACTTGTCCGACAGAGGAAGTTCCACGTTCATTCCATAGAAGCTCGCCACAAGAGTCGGCGGCATGAGCAGCAGGGAGATCAATGTGAAGATCTTCATGATCCTGTTCTGGTCGAGATTGATAAGACCGACTACGGTATCCTGAAGATACTCAAGTCTTTCGAAACTGAAGTTCGAGTGGTTTATAAGTGACGAGATATCCTGCAGAAGAACATTGAAACGAGGCTCGAGCTCTGACGGATACTTGTCGCTCTTCATCATATTGGAAATGAGACGCTGTTTGTCGACAATGTTCTCACGCACGGTCATCGTATTGTCCTGCAGCTGGTTGATATCCAGAAGGAAGTCCTCATTGATATCCTCCTGCTGGTTTATCCTCTTGCTGTATTGCGCGATTTCCTTGGACATGAGCTCTATCATGTCGGCATCCAGATCGACTCGCTGGTCCATGATGCTGACAAACACCCAATAACCGTTCGGAAACAGACGCGGAACCGCCTGCATCTTACGCTGCAGTTCGGTAAAGCTTCGCAGAGGGACATCTCTCAATGTAGTGAGCACATTGCCCACAAGCGTGAAAGACACCGCCTCCATGGCATATTCTTCCGGACCCGGAATAAGGAAGTTCGTGTTGGCGAATATGGCTGTGTCTGTTTCTGAAAAACGTGAAGAACTCTCGATTTCCTCTGCCTGCGCACGACTCTGGATTTCAGTGTCAAGAAACTTTTCCACCGTTCTCTTTTCGTCCCCGGACGGAGAAAAGAGGTCTATCCAAATCACATCCTCGTGTACAAGAACATCTAAATCGGCTGAGGACTGTGAGTAAACAATCTTGCCGGCTGATCTGTAAAAAATCGTAATCATACCTCATCTGATTTTATCCGGACCGTAGTCAGGAGGTTCCAAAGCATAACAAGCCCGCTCATCTACGGAAAAGCAAGCCCACAAAATTATCACTTTTTCCCGAAATGAAGAAGAAAAAGGCAGTATATTTGTGAAAATTATCCATAGAAAATGACAGACAGAACAAAAACCCAGGGGCTGCTGGCCCTGAGTCCGCTCATTGTATTTCTCGGAATATACCTCATCTCCTCCATAGTCGCAGGAGATTTCTATAAGATTCCTATAGCCTCCGCATTTCTCATAGCCTCCGCCTACGGCCTGCTCATCAGCAAAAAAGGTCCGCTCGAGGACAAGATAGCCGTCTTTTCACAGGGCGCAGGACAGAAAAACGTCCTTCTCATGCTCTGGATATTCATCCTCGCCGGCGCCTTCGCGGAAACCGCAAAAGAAATAGGCGCAATCGAGGCCACTGTCAATGTCACACTGGCGATTCTGCCACCGTCAATGATATACGTGGGATTGTTTCTGGCGTCCTGTTTCATCTCAATGGCGATAGGAACCAGTGTCGGCACCATAGTAGCCCTCGTCCCGGTAGCCGCGGGAATAGCAACGGAATCCGGCATTGACACGGGCTTCATCACAGCCATTGTCGCCGGCGGAGCATTTTTCGGCGACAATCTTTCCTTCCTTTCGGATACGACAATTGCAGCCACAAAGACTCAGGGCTGCCTCATGTCAGACAAGTTCAAGGTCAACCTCAGAATCGTCGCCCCGGCAGCATTGACAGTCGCGGCAATATATGTCATAATGGGACAGGGCGCGTCGTTTGCGCAGCCGGCAGGCGACATCAATTGGGTCAGGCTCATCCCCTATATTCTGGTGATCGGGCTCGCTCTTTCCGGCGTCAATGTAGTGGAAGTCCTCGCCATCGGCATCGTTGTCAATGCAATAATCGGTTTTTCTCAAGGCACTCTTGACTGGACCGGATGGCTGGGCGGAATCGGCAAAGGTATTGCTGGAATGGGAGACCTAATAATAGTGACAATGCTGTCCGGAGGCATGCTGGAACTGATCAGGTACAACGGAGGCATCGACTATCTCGTCTATCTGCTTACCAGACGGATAGGAGGCAAACGCGGTGCGGAACTCAGCATCGCTGCCCTTGTCAGTCTGGCAAATGTCTGCACGGCTAACAATACAATCGCGATTCTCACCACAGGAGGAATTGCCAAAGATATCACTTCGCGTTTCGGCCTGGACCCGCGCAAGACTGCCAGCATCCTGGACACGTTCTCGTGCGTAATCCAGGGGCTTCTACCCTACGGTGCACAGATGCTGATGGCTTCAGGCCTCGCAGGAATATCTTCGCTCAGTATAATCAAATGGCTTTTCTATCCGTATGCCTTGGGCATTTTCGCCATAATGGCCATCATGCTGAGACTACCGAGAAAATACAGCTGAAAAAAAATCGCCTCTCTCAGAAAATATCCAGAACAATATTGATTCCCAACGCAATAAGGACAATGCCGCCCATCAGCGAAGCCGGCCTTCCTGCACGTTTTCCGATGAAGCAGCCGCCCTTGATGCCGACGACCACCGTCAATATCGTGATCAGGAAAATCGAAATCAGGATGGACTCCATTCCCGACAGGCTGCGCCCCGACATTGACAATGAAATTCCTACAGCAAGGGCATCAATGCTGTCCGCGAAGGCAGCGAGCACAATATTGCGCAACGAGCTGAGCGACTGCGACTTCTCCTGCGAAAACGCGTCCTTTATCATCTGTCCGCCGACTAGCACGAGCAGCAGCATACCGATATATTTGACGAAGTGGATGACATATCTTGCGATAAAATCTCCGAAAGCCCAGCCGATAAAGAGGAGCGCGGTGTGGATCACGGCGAATATGAAAGCTATCTTCAAAACCCTGACGAGAGGGACCTTCTTCATCGTCACGCTTGAGCACAGGGCCACAGCAAAACAGTCGGCGCACAACGACGTGGCCAATAAAATGTCCTTTAAAACAATACTGTCCATAATAGTTAAAGTTTACTTCTGGAACTTTAACCTTTGAACATCTGTCTGTTGACTATGGAGCGACCCAATGTCAACTGGTCTGCATATTCCAAATCATCACCGAAACCGAGCCCGCGGGCAAGCGTGGACACTCTGACTCCGAATGACGAAATCTGTCTGTATATATAAAATGCGGTAGTTTCTCCTTCGACGTCACCGCTCAACGCCAGAATCACCTCCACCGCCTCAGGCGAATCCGCTGCCTGCGCCAGTTCGGCAATCCTGTTTTTCAATTCCGCAATCGTAAGGTCGGACGGGCCGATGCCGTCTATCGGCGATATCTTCCCGCCCAGCACATGATAGACCCCGTGGTACTGCCCCGTCGCCTCAACACTCATCACGTCCCGGACATTCTCCACGACGCAGACTGTCTTGTGGTCGCGGCTGTCGTCCGAGCAGATGGAGCATTCTTCCTCGTCCGATATCATCCGGCAGGTACGGCAGTATTTCACGTTTTCCCTGAGCAATCTTACAGATTCCGTAAAATGCCGCACATTGTCCACCGGCTGCTTCAGAAGATGCAGCGCCAGACGCAACGCGCTCTTTTCCCCGATTCCGGGCAATGAGCTGATTGCATCAACCGCATTTTCAAGAAGTTCTGACGGATATTTCTCACTCCGCATTCTTGTCGCCTCCTTCGTATGCGTCCACCGCTTTCCTTACAGAGCCGTATTTCAGGAGCAGTCTCCTGGCAAGGTCGTAATCCTCGATTCCCGTCTCGCCCATAATCATTCTCGAGCCGCGGTCCACAAGTTTCTTGTTGGTGAGCTGCATGTCCACCATCTTGTTTCCCTTCACATGTCCGAGACGGATCATGGATGCCGTGGAAATCATGTTGAGAACGAGTTTTTCCGCAGTTCCGGCCTTCATTCTCGTACTTCCTGTCACAAACTCCGGGCCAACCACGACCTCTACCGGAATTTCCGATTCCGCTGCCAATGCAGAGCCCCTGTTGCAGGTTATACAGCCTGTCAGCATACCATGCTCCCGTGCAGTCTTCACTGCGCCTATCACATAAGGAGTGGAACCTGACGCAGCAACACCTATCACCACATCGTTCTCAGTAGGAGCAAACGGCTGCATGTCATTCCAGCCGCCGTCAAGTTTGTCTTCTGCCGCCTCCACAGCATCACGGATAGCTTTGTCGCCGCCGGCAATCAGACCTATGAACTTGTCGTGCACTCCGTAGGTCGGCGGGATTTCAGAAGCGTCCACCACACCGAGCCTTCCGCTGGTTCCGGCTCCAAGGTAGAACACCCTGCCGCCCTTTTTCATACGCTCCACGACACCTTCCACAAGTTTCTCTATCTGAGGTATTTCCTCAGCCACAGCCGCAGGCACGCTGCTGTCCTCATTGTTTATTCCTGTCAGAATCTCCTTCACGGTCATATCCTGAAGGTTCTGATAATTGGATGATTGTTCTGTTGTAGTCTTTACATTCATACTCCGCAATGATATTTTACTAGGCCCTCTATCGGAGAAGGCGTGATTTCAGAAATTGTCACTCCGTATTCTGATGCAATTCTTTCCAGAATTTCCTTATGCGCATAGGCATAGCCGCCGACCACGCCGACACGCTTTCCCTTTATGTCATACTGCGACAGACAGCGCTCGAACAGTGATCTGAAGTTATTGTCAATCAAGTTCTTCACGTACTCACAGCTGTCATAATGTCGTGAAATGAACGGAGCGAACGAGCCGAGGTATCTGGCCGGAGTCACTCCCTTATAGACTTCATTTACGACTGTCAGATAGTCCACCTTATATGTCGCAGCGAACTCAGACGTCAAAGGCTCAGGCACAAGTCCTTTCAGGAAATCAGCCATGAACCGCTTTCCGAGACTGGCTCCTCCACCTTCGTCTCCAAGTATGAAGCCGCCGGAACGGACATTCTTCACTATCTTTTCGCCGTCGTATTCACAGCTGTTGGATCCGGTACCGAGTATCACGGCAATACCTGGTTCCCTTCCGCATACCGCCCTTGCAGCATCCAGCAAATCGGACGCATACTCAATGGTCGCCTCAGGGAAAGACTTTCTGAATACCGCATCAAGTCTCACAGCGCTGTCAGGCACCTGCTTTCCGTCAGAAATCAGTCCTGCCGCATAGAAATGAATCTCCCTTACAGCCTCTCCGGAGGGATTCAATCCCGTCACAGCTTTTTTCAGCACATTTTCAATGAAGGAGGACTCCGCCGTGGCGACATTCATCCCCGGAGTCTTCATTGAAAATGACTTACCGTCATCAGATATGGAGCGCCAATCAGTCTTGGTCGCTCCACTTTCTGCTATGATGATCATGACCTATGCCTTTACCGGAATGGCTTCGAGCAGAGCTACGAGGAACTTCCAGCATTTGTCCACAGTATCGATCTTCACTCTCTCGTCAGGTGAATGAGGATGGAGCAATGTTGGTCCCAATGACACCATATCCCAGTTCGGATACTTGGCGCCGAGCAGCGCGCACTCCAGACCTGCGTGGATAGCCATCACCTTCATGTCCTTGCCGAACAGTTTGTGATATACGTCATTCAGCAGACCGATGACCGGAGAGGTAGGAACCGGAGTCCATCCCGGATAACCGCCGAATGTAGCGAAACTTGCACCTGCGAGTTCGAATACACAGCGCATCTTTTCCGCGAGGTCTTCCTTGGCTGAATCCACTGAACTTCTGATCAGTGACCTTACCGTGAGGTGACCGTCTTCAGTACGGACAACTGCCATATTGACAGAAGTCTCCACCAGTCCCGGCATTGACGGACTCATTCTCTCCACGCTGCTCGGGCAAGCGTAGATGGCTTTGACAGCCTTGAGCATGACGTCATCTTCTATATAAGAGGTATAAGGCTCAGCCTGTTTCTCGAAGTAGCACTGTGCAGAAGGGTCAGTATCGGCGAACTCTGCCTTTGCGATCGCGAAGATCCTCTCCACTTCAGTTTTTACGGATGCTTCATTTTCAGCAGGCACCAGCATTGCCACATCCGCCTCGAACGGAATTGCATTGCGGAGGCTTCCGCCGGTGAAGTCAGCGACTTTCACGCCATATTTCTCGAGCAACGGCAGGAGAATCCTCACGGCAATCTTGTTGGCATTGGCCCTGTAGAGGACAATGTCCTGACCGGAATGTCCGCCTTCAAGTCCTTTGACGGTGAGTTTATAACTTACGTATCCGTCACAGGCCTTGACTGTCTTGTATGTGAAGTCAGCCATTCCGTCCAATCCTCCTGCACAGCCGATATAGAGTTCTCCTTCAGCCTCGGAGTCCAGGTTCAGGAGGATATCTCCCTCGAATTCACCAGGTTTGAGATTCTCCGCTCCTGTCATACCGGTCTCCTCATCATAAGTGATGAGAACTTCTATCGGGCCATGTTTCAATGTCTTGTCTTCGAGGGCAGCGAGCGCCAGGCTGACTCCGATACCGTCATCAGCTCCAAGTGTAGTGCCCTTGGCGGTAACCCATTCTCCGTCAATCTGTGTCTGTATAGGATCCTTCAGAAAATCGTGAACCGTGTCCGCTGTCTTCTGCGGAACCATATCGACGTGAGCCTGGAGAATCACGCCTCTGCGGTTCTCATATCCCGGTGTAGCCGGTTTTGTGAAAATGATATTTCCGGTTTCATCTTTACGGACTGAAACGCCATGTTCCTTGCCCCAATCCAGAAGGAACTGCTGTGCTTTTTCTTCGTGTTTTGATGGACGCGGAACCTGAGACAGTTCATAGAACGCTGTCCATACGCTTTTCGGTTCAAGATCTTTGATTGTCATAATCTTATGTATTTAGTGATTATTCTTATGTTCTTGTTTTGCGCAAACTATTTCGCAGCCAGCGGGAATGTGCTTTCGAGGCCCAGCTGATAGACAGGCATACGGCTCTGCAGCAGGACATTGACCCCGTCGGTAAGCTTCACCGTGCAGATGGCAGGAATGCGGTAATGCGCGAGTTTTCCTTTGGCCCTTTCATTCTTGCCGGCAGGTATTTCGATGTTGTCCGCAGCAAATTCGAGCAGATACGGTTTCCCTGAAAGGTCATCTGACGGAACCAGTCCTTTGGAGTCGGACAGACGGAAAGCCACATAAAGCTGTGACTCATTGGCCTTGGACGGAACCACGTCATAGTTCATCTCCTGCTCAGAGTATTCGCTGTAGCCTATGAACATTGACATATACTCGCTTTCGAGGCGCGCGATTTCAGCGACGGCAGAGGCCATGGCTTCACCGCTGAAAGTGGCGTCGGTATCGCCGGTCACGATCTGCACACGTTTCTTGCGCAGGCTGAAAATCATCTCTGCAGCCTCCTTGGCACGCGATTCGAGTGACTTCTGCACGACCATCTCCTGCTGGACAGCCACCTTGTTGTAAGCAGACTCGCTCTTCACGTTGCGGTACAATGTCGCAGCTTCCGATGTAAGGTTCGAGGTCAATCCCTTGTCCGAGAAATCAGCCTTCCTCTCTGAAGGGAAACGCCACTGCGTGGTCTCCTGACTGCCGGCCGATACAGAGACAAGTCCCTGTGAGGTCAATGCCAGGAAAGCCTGCATCCCCATACCTGGTTCGAGCCGGTAGCGTGCCGACTGGTCCGCCTCCACGAATGAGGACATTTTCACAGATGTAACCGTATAGGAAACCGCATCTCTCTGACGGGCTTCCACGCCGAGATACTTCTGGGCATATTTCGCATACGGCCCAGCAAAGAAACTCTCTTTCTGTGCCTTGACTTCAAGCCGTACCGATGTGGAAGGCAATGAATATACAAGACTTCCTTCAGGGTCGCCCTGAGCGGTGAGCTGAAAACCGGCCGCCATTGTCAATGCAGCCGTAACGATTACTGCAAATGTCTTTTTCATAACTATCTTTTCCATCTTTTATGGGTCCACAGATAATTTGTAGGCTGGTCATTGATATCCTCCTCCAGCAGTCTGTAGAACCTGTTCATTATTTCTTCAGGAGTAAACTGCGATGCATCCTCGCATATCTCCTTGAATGTCATCTTGTAACCGAAGTCTTCCTTCTCACGGAATGCCATATAGACCACGGCGAACTTCAGCTTGCATGCGATCGAAGCGCCTCCGGTCATCGTCCTCGTCGGCTGGTGCATGAAATTGTCCACAGTATGCGCCGCAGCATAGACATAAGGGCACTGGTCCGTAGGGAACACATACAGACGCTTCTCAGCCCTGTGTTTCACCACAAAGCGCATGATGTTCTTGGATTCCACATAGGTGGTGCCGTAGTTTTCCGGAGATATGGCCGCACACCGGTTGGCGCCGAGCACCTTGTCCCAGAAACTGCTTTTCAGTTCCTTATATACGACCGTTACCGATTTCTCTCCGAAATGGACTTTCTCTGTGACCGGAATATAATTCATGATTCCGCCGGTCAGTTCCCAGTTTCCGAGATGGGAATTCAGGACAACCACTCCGGGCCTGGTTTCATACAGCCTGTCCAGCAGTTCAGCATTGACGGTCTCGCAGATATGGGAATCCCTCAGCCGTTTCGTGTCGTGGGCTCCGGCAAACCAGAATGTCTCTGCGAACAGCCGGCCGAAATGCCGGTAGAAACCTTTGGCGATATCCTTCAGTTCCGAATACTTCTTCTGCGGGAAAGACCGCGCCAGGTTCACCATCACCACGTCGCGCCTGTAATGCATTGGCCCTGAGGCGAGCCACGCTACGAACCTGCCCCAGAAATAATGGACTTTCAGAGGCTGCAACGCGAGCAGTCTCATCAGTCCTGTCATAAATTTCACGCCTACACTCATATTCTTGTCTGTCCCGCAAAGCGAAACCATAGTTACAAATATATGGATTTATTGGCAATTTCGACAATCTGATTATTGATATTTCCAATGTTTCTGTGTAAGTTTGTTACTCGTGAAATTTTAAAACCAGACAAGACAATGTTCAAAGACCAGCCGAAAGGATTGTTCGCCCTCGCTCTTGCCAATACCGGAGAGCGTTTCGGGTACTACACTATGTTGGCCATCTTCCTCCTGTTCATTCAGGCGAAGTTCGGATTCAGCGCAGCAGTTTCCACACAGATTTATTCCATTTTCCTCGCCGCGGTTTACTTCATGCCGCTTTTCGGAGGAATGCTTGCAGACAAGATCGGTTATGGCAAGTGCGTCACTACAGGTATCGCCGTCATGTTCATCGGCTACTTGTGTCTCGCCATCCCGACCGGACCGGATCTCTCAGGTAAAATCCTGATGTTCGCGGCATTGGCCCTCATCGCTACCGGAACAGGACTGTTCAAGGGCAACCTCCAGGTGATGGTTGGAAATCTCTACGATGACCCTAAGTACGCATCGAAGAGAGACTCCGCATTCAGCCTCTTCTATATGGCCATCAATATCGGTGCGATGTTCGCTCCGTCGATGGCAAAGGCTGTCACCAATTTCTTCCTCGGAAAATCAGGTTTTACATATGTGGCTGACATCCCGGCACTTGCACACCAGATGCTCGGCGGAACGATTCTTCCGGAGAATGCTGACAAGCTTCAGTCTCTGGCAAGCGGCATGTCCGGTGCGGCAGGCATGGACCTGGCCACATTCAGCCAGACCTACATCGACAAGCTCTCCACAGCATACAACTATGGCTTCGGAGTGGCATGCATTTCCCTTATCATTTCAGTAGCAATCTACTACAGCTGCCGTTCATGGTTCAAGAATGCGGATGTGAATGCTAAACAGGCACAGGCTGCCAACCATGCAGAGGCAGAACTTACTCCTGCACAGACAAAGAGCCGCATCACAGCCCTCATGCTCGTTTTCGCTGTCGTGATTTTCTTCTGGATGGCTTTCCATCAGAACGGAGCCACAATGACACTGTTCGCAAGAGACTACACCGCAAGCACGGTCGAGGGCGCCACACGTATCGGATTCAACATCTTCAGCCTGTTCCTTATCGCAGTGTCTGTCTATACGCTGTTCGGAGCATTCCAGTCTGAGACAAAGAAAGGCAAGACAATCTGCGGAATCTGCACGGCAGCCCTGTGGCTTGGCGCATACGCAGTATATGCAGGAATGCCTGCAAAGGTCAATATCCTTCCTTCTGACTTCCAGCAGTTCAACCCGTTCTTCGTGGTGGCTTTGACCCCGGTATCGCTTGCGATTTTCGGCGCATTGGCAAAGAAAGGCAAAGAGCCTTCAGCTCCACGCAAAATCGGTTTGGGTATGATTGTGGCCGCTGTAGGTTTCAGCATCCTGACTTTCGCTTCCCTGAACTTGGCTTCGCCTAAGTCATTGAACGGAACCGTCAGCCCTGACCTGATTTCTCCTGAGTGGCTTATTTCCACATACCTCGTACTGACATTTGCAGAGCTTCTGCTCTCTCCGATGGGTATCTCCTTCGTTTCCAAGGTAGCCCCTCCTAAATACAAGGGCGCTATGATGGGATGCTGGTTCGCAGCTACCGCTCTCGGAAACTATCTGGTATCCATTCCTGGACTCCTCTGGAACAAGGTGGAACTCTGGGGCGTATGGGGACTTCTCATCGTTCTCTGTCTGCTCTCGGCGCTCTTCATCTTCTCCATCATGAAGAAGCTCGAGTCAGCTACCGAATGCTAATGCCATCCGCCGCCGAGAGCCTTGTAGAGTCCGACGACCGCAAGGTTCTCGCGGGTTTTGGCCTCACTGAATTCGATTTGGGATGACAGATATTTACGCTGCGCATCCAGCACGTCGATATAATTGATTACACCATTGATATACTGGCTGTTAGCCAATGTGACATACTTTCCGGACGCTTCTTCCTGAACGGATTTCGCAAAGGAATTGGTACGTGCCGACTGGAAAACGACAGTAGCATCATAAACCTCTCTGAAGGCCTGCAGTACATCTTTTTCATACTTGAGCCGAGTCTGCTCGTATGAAGATACTGCGGCCTTCATTGCTGCTTTACGCTTGCCGAACTCGAAGACAGGCGAGGCCAATGTCGCTCCGGTGAACCAGAACGGAGACTTCAGGAAATCCTTGAGTTCATCATTTTCCAGACCCGCCCCGAGATTGATCACGAAAGACGGGAACCTCTCGGCAATAGCCACTCCCACGCGGGCCTCGGCAGCCTTAAGCGAGTGCTCTGACATCATCAGGTCAGGCCTGCGTTTCAGAATATCAGACAAGACCCCTGACGGAACATCCGAATCGCCATATAAGTCTGAAGCTGAAACACTTCTGGCAATATCCTTAGGATAAGAACCAGTAATGAAGCACAGTTCGCTCTCCTTGAGCGCAACCTGTTTCTGCAGGTCAGGAATCATGGCCTTGGACGAAGCGAACTCCACAAGTGCCTGCTGGTAAGGTATTTCCGAGGTCAGACCACCCTCTGCCCTGAGCTTTGCCTGTTTCACGGACTCGCGTCGGGTCTCGAGAGTATTGGACACGATCTCCAGCTTCCTGTCCAGGCCCACAAGTTCATAATATGCCGAAGCCACACTGGCCACTATGCTCATTCTCACTGCTTTCTGGGCATCCTCTGCAGCAAGGTAGTTTGCCATTTTCTCCCTTCCGGCCCATTTCAGGCGTCCCCAGAAATCCACTTCCCATGCAAGCGAGGCCTTCACTCCGAATTCAATATCATCCGGACTCTTGCTCTTGCCTCCGTAATTGCTGTGGTCATCCTGCGCATAACCTTTCGCGGAAACTGCCGGCAACTGCGCCGCTTTCTGCGTCCTGTACTTGTAGCGCATCTCATTGAGCCTCTCCGCCGCTATCAGCACATCCTTGTTATAAGTCAATGCCGTTTCTATAAGCTTCTGAAGCTCAGGCTCCCGGAACACTTCCCGCCAGTCCGAATCCGCGAAACTGCTGTCGCCCGCCTCGGCCGCAAAAGACTCCGGCACCTCACCCAGATCCGGCTTCTGACAATATCTCGATGTCGAGCAGGAGTTCAGGGTCAATGCAGAGGCCACGACGACCGCCAACATTGACATGAACGATTTCTTGTCTTTCAGGACAGACTTCATTTTAGGACTCCATTTGTTCATAAGCGACTTGAGTTTATATATCAGCACGAAGAAGAACGGCACGAAAACAATCCCGACGGTGATGCCTGCGATCATACCGAAAAAGACACCTGTACCGATGTTCTGACGGCTCTCTGAGCCCGGTCCGCTGGCAAAAACCAATGGAAGCATACCGAGGATGAAGGCCAATGACGTCATCACGATAGGTCTGAATCTGAGTTTTGCGGCAGTTACGGCAGCTTCTACCACATCCTTGCCTGCCTCAACCTCCTCCTTGGCGAACTCCACAATCAGAATCGCATTCTTCGCCACGAGTCCCACGAGCATGACGAGACCGATCTGGAAATAGATATTGCTTTCCATTCCCAAGACGGCAATTCCCAAATATGCGCCGAAAATGGCGATCGGCAGGGACAATATCACCGCCACCGGAACCAGCCAGCTCTCATACTGCGCTGCAAGGAAAAGGAACACGAAGAGCAGGGCCAATGCCAGGACAAGACCTGTCTGGCCGCCTTCCTTCTTCTCCTGATATGACATTCCGCTCCATTCCACACCTATATTGTCAGGAAGATGTTCATCCGCGACTTTCTGGAGTACTGCCAGTGCCTCTCCCGAGCTGACACCGTTTGCCGCTTCGCCGCTGATCGTGGAGGAGTTGTACATATTGAACCTCTTTATCGTACCCGGCCCGGTCGTATAATGAGTGTTGCCCAGGGCATTGACAGGAATCATGGTGCCTCCGGAACTCTTCATGAAGAAGAGGTTCAGGTTGTCGGTATGGGCACGATATGGCGCATCTGCCTGGATATAGACTCGATAGATACGGTTATACATATTGAAGTCATTCACGTAGATTGCTCCGGTGAAAGCCTTGAGTGTGGCGAAGACATCCGCCATTGACAGACCGAGAAGCTGGATCTTGTCACGGTCCGCATCGAAATACAGCTGAGGGATATCCGCCTGCATGCCGGAAGAAAGGCCGGTAAGCTCCTTCCGCTTCGACGCATAATATATCAATGTGTCGGTGGCATTCTGCAAATCGCGGTATGTGGCATCACCACGCGCCTCCAACACCATAGAGAAGCCTCCTGATGTTCCAAGTCCAGGGATAACCGGCGGCGTACTGATATACACCTTGCTTTCAGGATAACGAGACAGGGTATCCCTGACCATCGCAATAGTCCTGGTCATATCCGTCACCTTGCGCTGGTTCCACGGCTTGAGAATCACTGTCAATGTACTGCTGGACTGGGTAGTTCCCACACGCGGGCTCGAACCTGTGACATTGAGCACATAATCCACATCATGCTGACGGAGCAGGAACGCCATCGCCCTGTCTGTAACTTCCCTCGTACGCTCGAGAGTCGCGCCCATAGGCAGCTCCAGTTCCACAGTAAAGTATCCCTGGTCCTCCTTCGGTATAAAGCTCTGAGGGACAATGCGTGCAAGCACGAAAATACCTATTGCGGCGATACCGAAGAACGCGAACATCCTTCTTGAATTATTGACCGCGAACTGCACCATCTTCGTAAAGAACGACGTTCCCGAATCCATCCACAGATTTATCTTCTTGAATATGAAGTTGTTGGTCTGCTTGCCGTCATGCGGCTTGAGGAATTTCGAGCACATCACCGGGCTCAATGTAAGGGCTACGACAGTGGATATGATGACTGACACGGCGATAGTTACGGTGAACTGACGGAACAGCTGACCGGTAATGCCGGAAAGGAAACTCACCGGCACGAACACGGCACAGAGCACAAGGGACATCGCCACGAGCGCACCCCCGATTTCGCTCATCGCCTTCTTGGTCGCCTCATAAGGGGACAAGTGCTCGGTCGTCATGATACGGTCCACATTCTCCACGACGACGATGGCGTCATCGACCACGATTCCGATGGCAAGAATAAGTCCGAGAAGCGTCATCATATTCAGCGAGAAGCCGAAGATGAGCATGATTCCGAAGGTTCCTATCAATGATATAGGCACCGCAATGGCCGGGACCAATGTCGCCCTCACATTCTGCAGCGAAAGGAACACCACCAGTATGACGAGGACAAGGGCCTCGAACAATGTCCTGTACACATGATGTATGGACTCTGAAATATAGGTGGTCATGTCGAACGGAATGTTGTAGGACATCCCCTCCGGGAAGCCGGAACTGATTTCCTTCATCTCCGCACGGACATTCTCAGCCACCTCCATCGCATTGGCACCCGGAAGCATATAGACATTGACCACTGCCGCATTGCGGGCATTGATACCGCTCTCAGTATTGTAGGACTGGGCCTCGAGCGAAACCCGGGCGACATCCTTGAGACGGATGATGGAGCCGTCCTCGCCGGTACGGACCACTATATTTTCAAATTCCTCCACCGAGGACAGACGACCCGGAGCAGTAATCGGAATCGTCACGTCCACATCCGTAATCGGCTGCTGTCCAAGCACTCCGGCCGCCGCCTCACGGTTCTGGTCCTTCAATGCGCTCTGCAAGTCCTTGACAGTGATACCGAGGCTCGCCATCTTGTCCGGCTGCACCCATATCTGCATCGCATAATAACGGCTGCCGACATTGGAAACGCCGCCGACTCCGGCCACTCGCCTGAGCCTGTCCTGTATATTCAATGTCGTGTAGTTGCTCAGGTACACTTCATCGAATTTCGGGTCATCGGACATTATGGTTATTGTCATCAGCTTGCTGGACGACTCCTTTTCCACGGAAATGCCGTTCTGAACCACCTCGGCCGGAAGTCTGGACTCAGCCAGCTTCACACGGTTCTGCACTTCCACCGCCGCAAGATCCGGGTCAGTGGAGATGTCGAAGGTCAATGTCGCCGAGTACCAGCCGCTGTTGGAGTTGCTGGACTCCATATAGAGCATTCCCGGAGTTCCGTTCAACGACTGCTCAATAGGCGTGGCAACCGCCTGCGAGACAGTCTGGGAATTCGCTCCTGGATATGAAGTGGAAACGCTTACCACAGGCGGGACAATCTTCGGATACTGGTCCACAGGAAGCAGCGTAAGACCGATAAGTCCCACAAGTACGATTATAATGGATATGACAGTCGAGAATACCGGCCTGTCAATGAAGAAATCCGATTTCATAAGTAGAAAAATCTCTGGTTATCAATACTGGACCGCCTCCACCTTGTTTCCGTGGGAAAGTTTGTGCTGACCTTCCACCACGATCACTTCATTGGCTCTCAGACCGCGCTCCACGACAGTGACGTTCTCCACTTCAGGGCCGGTCTGGATAAAGCGCTTTTCTACAGTACCGTCCAGTTTTACGACAAAGACATATGCACCGCTTTTCTCAATGGTGATGGCCTTGGTCGGCACTGCGACTGCATTTTCCCTGACATCCAGCAGCACCTTCACGTTGGTGAACTGTCCAGGAAGGAGTTCACGCTCAGGATTGGGCATCTCTGCCCTTACGGAAAATGTACCTGATTTGGCATCGACGAGCGGGTCTGCGAAATCCACGAGACCTTTGTATTTATACTGGGACTTGTCTGCCAATGTGATGGTGACATAAGGATTCCAGTGGCGGCTTGTGTCCTGCTGTCCGAGGTTCACATTCCTGGCCTTGGACTTCTGGTAATCCAGGTCTGTCATCTTGAATTCCACCAGAACGGTATCACTCTTGACGACATTGGCAAGAAGCGACTGTGCGCCCGGACCCACCAACGTACCGATATCCACGTGCCTCTCACTGATGTAACCGCTTATAGGTGAACGCACTGTGGTATAGCTCAAAGCAAGACGGGCTTCCGTGAGATTGGCCTCACTGACATTGACATCAGCCTTGGCACTTTCATAAGCTGCGACAGCATTGTCCAGATCAAGCTGGCTGGCAGCCTTCTGCTCGTACAGAGGCTTGATTCTGGCGAGGTCACGCTCCGCCTTGAGTGCGATGGCCTTGTTCTTCGTAACCAACGCCTCAGCCCTATCGACCTGCGCCTTGTATTGTTTCGGATCAATGATAAAGAGTATCTGGTCTTTTTTTACATAAGTTCCCTCTGCGAACATCATCTTCTCGAGATATCCTTCAACCCTTGCCCTGACCTCCACAAACTGCTGGGCACGGATTTTCCCCGGAAATTCACCATAGACTTCCACATTGCGCGTACGCACCGTGTCCACGCCCACTATAGGGAGGACTTCCTCAAAATGCTTGGGTCTCAGAAAGATAACGAGCCCGACTACAACGACAGCTGCCGCCGCTAGAACACCGATGATGGTCTTTTTGTCTAACTTTCTCATAAACGGAATAGATTAAGCGAAACCCACCACCTATCAAATACTATTCCACAACAGCCACTGACGTATCTGAGAGGGCATTTTAAAACCGGGGCCCCAGAAATCTGGAGTCCCGGCGTGGAAATCAAGGAACGAGAAGATTCTGTCTGCTGAGCCAGAGAAGGAAAAATTTGTCATAGACGGAATATGTGCCCTTGTCATTGGTTATGAAGTCCTTGTCAAGCAAGGATTTGACTGAGGAAGATACGCTGCTCGGAGAAACCAGTCCATACTTTTTTATAAAACGGCTGCCGGTCACCTCGCGGGCGCTCTTTTCCGAGGCTATCGCAAGAAAAACATCACGCTGTTTCACAGACATCTGGTAGAGAAGTGACTCGTATGTGTCAGAAGAAAGCCTCACGATAAAATCGACAGCATCTTCAATCATACCGACGCTGCATGTTCCCCTCTTCTCTGTTCGTGAAAAAAGGACATTGAGAGTACGGTGTATGTAGCTGGTCACGGCATCAAAACTGTCATACAGCACAGCAACGACTTCCGGTTCTATCGACTTCCCGTTTTCAGCGAACTTCTCCACTGCAAAATCAGTATATTTCTGAAGTGGCAAAGGACTGAGGTTCATTATCGTTACGCTCTGGTAGAACGGTCTCGAAGGAGAAGTGAACATACCGTCCATAAGATGCCTCTGACTCCCGGAAAATATGAAATGTGCGTTTGTCGTCCTCTGCACATAGGTTCTTATTGTCGCCTCGACCGTATTGTCGTCATATTTTGTGATTTGCTGGAACTCGTCAATGGCAACAATGCATGGACGGTCAGCGGATTGAAGGTATGAGAATATCTCATCAAGCGTCGCCACCGGATTTCTGATTTCGCCAAGTCCTATACTCCAAGACGGCATACCGTTAATGTCAAAGGATATTTCCGGGCGGACCGTGCCCAATGCCCTTACGAATTTCTCCCAAACAGCTTTTCCTTTGGGCTTCAGCGCGTCAAGGACAGCCTTTCCAAGAAGATTGACGAAATCGCTCAATGACTTTGTTGCATAGACATCCACAAGGAAACAGTAATAGGATTCTCTAAACTCATTACAGTCAAAAACATGACTGATAAGTTCCGTCTTGCCGAGCCTCCGTGGAGAAATGAGGGCTATATTGTGTTCGTTGAAGAGCAAGCTCCTCAAATCATCAGTTTCCTGAATCCTGTCGCAGAAATACTCGGCTCCGGCATATCCGGAAGTGACAAATGGGTTTTTCATAACTGAATGTTTTCACAAAGATAACAAAAAAAAACACGAATATTACCATTTTTCCGTAACGACTTTTTCGTAACGAAAAAATGGTAATACAAATGTATCCTCATGCCGTTACAAATGAAATGTCAAAAGCGTTTTCTAAAGCCCGGTCACCGCAATCCATTTCTGCGGATTCTTCTCGCCTGTGGAGACAATGGCATCTTCACCACCCTCCATGTCGAACAACGCCAGATTCACTTTTACCTTGCCGTCCACGACCTTGACCGAAGAACGCGGAACGGAGATTTCCGCCAGCCAGCCATTGTCAACATCAGATGCATCTGAAAGTGTCGCGTCGTAGCGCACAACCGCCTTTGCGCCCAAATCTTTTTCAATCCAGTTGCCGGCATAGACTCCCTGATTCCTCAGACCGTTGAGCCCGACTTTGACTCTTAGTGATTGAGCATTCAGTTTCGATGCATCCGACGGCGCGACGAATACCTGGACATAATCATCCTTCGACACGTTCTCGTCACGACATTCCACAAGAAAATAAATATTGTCAGCATCAGCAGCACATCTCAATGTAGCTTGCGCCTGACATTTGCTGCCTGCAAACAATGCGTCATCAGCATTGACCCAGTCGGAATTCCCGCCGTCAATGACGACTCTGTGGGAAGACGCGGCAATGCGGTGATTAAGAGCTAATTTGCAAAGCGCCACGCCGACGTTCTTGTTGTCAGTGCTATTGCGCATATGAGTAATGAGTTCATGCGAACCATCCAGAAGAATGGAACTCCAGGAGCCCTTGGCAGGAAGATATTTACCGGCAGCGCCAAAATTCCTCGCCTGAGAATCTCCGATACGGAGCCATTGGTAAGCATCCTGTCCGTATGAAACGACCGTTTCTCCGGACGGGAACTGGAGAAGACTTGGAGCAGCGCCGTTCCACACGTCAATCTTTCTGTCCGCAGGACCGACTTTTGCCGTCTTCACGTCCAAACCGGTACCATCTTTTTCTTCACCCTCAATATAGTTCCAATTGCCGTCTTCAGGAGACCAAGCAAAGGAAATGCAGAAATTCACACTGCCGCCGACCGGATAGTCGTGGGCAGACTCAAACACCCCGGCCTTGCATTTGCTGTCATTCAATATGATGAGCCCGGGCATCTGGTCAGTGAACAGCCATCTCTCCTGATGCGCATCATACCAGGTATGCCTGATGACACGATACGGTTCTTTGCCCAATCCCGGAAGCCAGGTCTTGCCACCATCCGTAGAACGGACCATTGACGTTCCGGAATGGCTCCCGGAAATCCACGGACGGCTTTCGGAAAAATACAATTCCAGTTCGCCGTCACTGTCCTCAAGCATTATCGCTTCCCAATTCGGACCGCGATACACTTCATAAGGCTCACTCCACGTCTTGCCGTTGTCCGTACTGCGACGCATTTCAATCCCCTGCTCATCTCTCCACTTCCAGAAAGAATAAGTACCTGTAGTTCTGAAAGATGCGAACATCAACACATCTCCGTTCGAGAGCACCTTGCCGAAGCCGTTCGTATATAGCCTGGTAGCATCCTGTCCACGGGCATTCACGACGCTACGGGATGCAAACAATTTTCCTTGAGGAGTCCAATTGACAAGATCCGGACTGGTAGCCCAGTAAACAGTGGAGCCGTTTCCTCCCGAATAAGAATCATGCGCTGTAAGGATATATGACCCGTCAGCGAGTTTCACGATCCGGCTATAGGAAGGCGAGCTTGTTCCAAGGACGGAGGCTCCGACATTTACAAGACTCCGATAATTCAATGTCAGAACAGATTGCGCCCAATCGTCCTTATGCGAATTGACAGCATCGGCGGAAGCATTGAGCTTTTCAAAAGGAGTCAATGTCAATGTCGTCGATTCCGATGGAATCTGCTTGCCGCCGTCATCAGGTCCTTCGGCCTTGCAAGAAGCCAAAGACACCGCAGCCAGAAGCGCCAAGCCAGTGTATAACTTATTCATAACAAATCTTTTAATTCAATGTCAACGAAAGCCATTCTGCAGGATAGTCACTATTCTCCCCTTCCACATCCTCGATGCTCCATGCCGGCTTTTCCGAAGTCTTCGCCTTGTAGTGGTGACGCAGATGTGCCTTGATCACCTCGCCGCGGGAAGGTTTTCCGCCGATCAGAGCCCAAGGAATCCGGAGACTGACGGCATAACCGAGGTCAATGTCAGTGTCATCATTGACAGTACCGGCAATTTCCACGTCAGATGTACGTCCTTCAGCGATTTTCTTCCAGGAAATATTGTCCTCCACATAGATGACATAATCTCCGTTAGCATTTACAACCGCCTTATACTGAGGGCCTCCAAAACGCGCAATCAAAACTTCAGGCGCATCGGAATTTTCTGTACTAAGGGCAGTAATCTTCGAATCATAAAGATACGATATAAATGTAAGACATGAATCAGTATAACCGAAGTCCGCGAACAAATATGAGTCGAAAGAATGTCCGAGGAACCAGCAGTCATTGATTTCCCTGTTGAATTCCCTGATACCGGACATCGGGACGTCTCCCTTCTTGAGCTTTTTGGAATAATTCAGTCGTCCGATTTCCATCCTCACCATTCCTCTCGTCACATTGTCCTCTGAATATTTCACTGTTCCTGTTGCGAGCACCTTATTGTCATCAATATAGTCAATGGAGCCCCAATATCCGTCAAAAGGAGAAGTCGCATTGGTGAAATTGTCAGCAGTCTTGTCTCCGATGAACGTCCAGATTCCCTGCTTGCCCTTATATTGTCCGTTGCTGAGAATAACCATTTCTCCAGTGCCAAGCTTCGTACTGTAAGGACCATAGCCGTAGAAATCCTTGTTGACCTGCTTCTTCATCGGCCAGTCAGGGCCTCCCGTCTTGCGGATTTTCTCCAAATCTCTGCGCCAATTGGTTTCAGGATCGGTCTTTACGACCACAGGTGTCTGGTCAACGACGTATTTGCCGTGCCATACCTCCATAGGGACAGCGATACCGTTATTGTCATTCAGCCAGACGCCTGACGGCATACCGTCATAAGTCGAACGGGAATCCACGGTACGCGAGATGACCTCATTGTCATCAATGCCGCAACACTCCTTGCCCTGCCAGGTCTTGCCATTGTCAAATGAACGTATCACCACAGTCTGAGGAGCGGACATCTTGTCGATAAGTTCCTGAGATGAAGTGATATACATCTGGATTTCCCCGGATGGCAACTGAAGCATTGCCGGCTCCCAGCATCTGCCGCGATACACCTCGACCGGCTCCGTGAACGTCCTGCCGCCGTCAGATGAAAACATCACCTCGATGCCGCAGTTGTTGTTGGTATTCACCAGATCATTGTACCCTTTCTTATATCTCCACTGATATGCCAGAAGGATTCTGCCGTCTGCAAGCTGGATAAAATCAGGATTGACATAAACCTTGGTATCCTCTCCTGCTGAAGATGCGGCAGGAGCGCTCTTGACCAGCAATGTGGCATCGGACCAAGTCTTGCCATTGTCTTCACTTCGTCTGACATAGATATCCCAACCGAAATGGTCGTTCTCGAAAGACATGAGGAGCGCACCGTCAGAAAGCCTCTTGATACGTGGATAGTAGAGATTTTCTTCCACAAAACCGGCATTCTGCACATTGACGGACTTCATTTCCGTAAACGTACTCCTGTCCCATGAAATCCGGACATCATTGTCAGCCGGCCATTCTCCCCTGCCGCACGAGGCGGAGAGGAGAACCATACCGGCGAATACTATGCAATTCAATGTGTTTTTTCGCATAAAATTACAGAGTTTTAAGCATTACATTAGGCCAGAGGTTGTCTATCTTAAGGCGCACTGACTCGCGGAAGCATTCAGCTGCCTTCTCTTTGTCACCGAGACCGAGATAACCGAGTCCCATGGTATAATAAGCCTTGGTATTGATATTCTCAACAGTGGATCCGGTAGTACCTTCAGCACCGTAGAAGTTCACGAATTCGGTAACGATACCTGCCTTTCCTGACGCAACCAGAGATTCGAACAATGCTTTCGCACCGGCAGCATTGCCTGTCTTGCTCATTGCCAATCCCTTCCAATAGCCATAGTCCGTGCCCTTGTCAGCGACAGCCGCAGCTTTCTTGTAAGCAGCCATAGCCTTGGATTTCTGATGCATAGACTCATAAGCCTGGCCGATGTTCCACCAGATCTGCGCATCACGAGGAGTACGCTCATCTACCAGGAACACCTGATGATTGACAGGATATTTGAATGCTTCCTGATAAAGTGAGATCGCACCTTTCGCATCACCTTCGGAGAGTTTCTTCTGACCTGCAAGGACGAGGGCATCCACATATACATCATGGAAATTCGCAACACCCTCACGTGTAGGAAAATAGCAGTTCCTGAGCAAATCGAGCACATAATCATACTCACCTACGAAAGTACCGGTAATAACCTCAGCTGCAAGAGGATAATACCTCTTCACGCAAGTTGAATGATGACTCTTCAGCAATTCGAAACGGGTCCTGACATCTTCTCCGCCAGCCTCATAAACCTGGTCGATTTCTTCCAGGAACAATGCATTGTCCGGCATCAGGTCAATGGCCTTTCTGTAATAATTGGCAGACTCTGCGTAATTCTTGGTATAAAGCCAGTTGGCCCATCCGAGATTTCTCCAGGCCATGGCATTGGACGGATCCATCTCCACGCAACGTTTCCACTCTGCGATTGCATTGTCTTTCTGCTTGTCATACAGCAAGTTGCCCAGGTAGTAATGAGGTTTTGCATTGTCAGGACAATACTGCATCGCCAATTTGAGTACCTCGATAGTCTCCAGACGGAACGGATTGCAATATTTCGTAGGCAGAGCCAGTGCTTCCTCGAACAGTTTCCCGGCAGTCTCCTTGTCACCGGACATGTGGGCAAACCATCCCAGCCACATCTTGGCAGAAGGATAAGGCTGAATTCCGTCAGCATACTTCATAAGCTCCAACGCCTTGTCAATGAAACCGTTATGGAGATATTTCAGAGACAGTTCCATATAAGATTCCACCTGCTCGCGCATAAGTGTCTTCAGGCTGTCAGTACCATTTAGCATGTCATATTCTGCTGTAGCATAGGCATTCAGCGGATCCATTTCAAGCACACGGTCAACGCATTTCGCAGCTTCGCCGGAATTGCCGCGCAGGCGGAGTATGCTGGCTTTCAAGTTCATGGCCTCGAAATTGTTTCCGTTGTAGGTCAATGCCTCGTTCAGACGGTCAAGCGCCATGTCGAAATCACGGGCCTGCGTGTACATCTGCGCGAGCTGGAAATTCGCTGCAGAGTTATAATTGTAGTTCCATACGGCACGATACAAGGTATCGAAAGCAGCCTCGATCTTACCCTGTTTCTTCAAAATCAGACCAAGATTGTAAATGGCCTCGCAATCCTTAGGACGTGTATAATCATGTGTTTGACGGGCGATTGCACGACGCAGATAAGTGGCAGCCTTGTCATATTCACCTCTTTCCCTGTACCATACGCCCATTCTCGTATTGGCGCGGGTATCACCCGGATCTCTACGGAGAACCTCATTGAAATAATCGGTAGGGTCGATGAAAGGATTGTGGAACTGGAGGTTCCTGAGGCCCACCAGATAACATTCCTCGGTGTTTTCGATTTCCTGAGGGAGCTTAGGGCGCTCGACTATCGGCGGAAGCGGCTTCTCCGGGTCCTTGACTACAGGCTTATAGGAAAGCAGCTGTTTTCCACCCTCTGACGCAAGCACCATTTTCAATGAATTCTTGTCAATGTTCTTGTCAATGTTGATGATTTTCACGTAAGGCTTGTCCGGAGCCACGTCTGCAGTAGTTCTGAAGACTTCATTGTCTCCGGCATACAGAATCACGTTCAGCCCTTTCATCGGGGACGTAGTGTTCACGCCGAGAAGCACTTTGGAGTCATCCAGGACATCCATATTGATGGCGGCATTCTTGTCACCTGCCTTCACTCCGCCCATGTCACGTATGCCGTACCAGTATTGTGAGAAGGTCTTGGTCTCATAAGGTGCAGACCAGTTGTAATCAGGCTGGTTGTCTGAATATGCGCCTGCCATCAACTCGCAATAGTGGCCTGAATTATCGGTAAGAATCTTGGTATCCCACTCAGAATTAGGACCCCACAGCCAGAACTTGCCGCCCTTGATGATGTTATGGTTGCCTGTAAGCATGGTTCCGGCATTCCGTCCGTGGTCATAACCTGCGATGAAGTCCTCCTTCAGGTCATAGGCAAACATTGAATTGGACATATAGTGGTTCTTCCACCATGACGCGTCCACACCGTCCTTGTAGAAAGACATCCCATTGAAAGTCTCGTGAGTTACAGGCCAATGCGCGAACCAGTTCTTGCAGTGGAAAGTAACGAATTCCACGCTCTGCGGGAAGATGATCTGATAGTTCTCATCCACAAGTGTAGAGACATTCGACCAATAGAGCATCGAATTGTCATTCATGGTATTGTTTATCAGACGTCCTGAGATTTCCATATAGGACTTGCCCGGATAAAGGGTTATGCCGATGGCCCATGACATCCTGTGGCGATATTCGGTCTCACCTACCCAGATTGTCTTGCTGCCGTCAGAGTTTTCCACGATCTTGTAGTCGCATGGGGTATGGGAAGTCGCGCGATGATGATGGAACACGTTCCATTCCACGCCACCGGACACCCAGGCGCCCAACATGCCCACATTGGCAGGCTTGATTACATGATTGTGGTAGAATATGTCATAACCATTGGTCTTGTCAACCGCATAAATCAGACGTCCGCCGATTTCGGGAAGCACGCAAAGTTCCACATATTCGTTCTCCATGTAGAGAGCCTTGTATGTGACGGTATCCTTCTTTCTGGTCATATTGTCGTTCAAAAGATAAGGATAAACGCTTCTGCGCGCTCTCTGATAAGACCAGTCACGCTCGAAGATAGGAGCTTCTTCCGGTGCATCAAGCAGATACGTAGGCATGTCGATCGTGCCTTCCCAAGCCTTTACAACATCCGTTTCACGTGGCTGTGCTCCCAATGTACCGGCGCAAACCGCCACTGCAAATGTCAAAAGTAATTTTCTCATTATTGTAATTGTAATAGTTATTAATTAGTACCAACCTTCGTTTTGTTCCAGATTAGGATTCTTTTCCTTTTCGGATGCAGGAACAGGCCATTTCAGGTATGCGTCGCCTCCATACACGTAATCATATACAGGCGAGCCCCAGACCTGATGAAGACCCTTGGCGAAGTCAAACTTCCGCTCTTTCCATACGCCCCATCTGAGCTCTTCCAGATAGAGCTGCTCCTCACAGGCAAGTTCCCAATGTTTCTCATCGACAATGCGCTGTGCCATATCCTCCTTACCGCTTACCTTGAGCCACTCGGCACCGGAATTCAGTTCAGCTACTCCGGCACGTTTGCGCACCTGATTCACATATCCGGCTGCTTCAGCGGTCCTGCCCTGCTCATTGACGGCTTCTGCCAGACAAAGCAGCACATCCGCATATCTGATGATCGGGACATCCACGGGATTGTATGTGGAATTATTGTATTCCTTGCCTTTGGTCACGAATTTCCTGATATTGTAGAGCATGTAAGTCGGCGAAACGGTCCTGAGGTCGAAATCCGGAGCATTTTCCGAACGGTATGGCCACCTTATCTGATAGTTCACGGCAGAACCTTTGGCGAAACCTCCCAAATAATTGGAATAAGGCACGATAGCCGTTGCCGCCAATCTCGGGTCACGGTTCTCATAAGCCGCTTTGATGCGCGCTTCATTGCCGGTTTCGTCATATTTGGACATGTCGGCACCATAAGCCTTCATGGTGGCTTTCTCCGCTTCCGTCATATAGTTGCGGCAGAAATACACGCTTCTCTCTTTAGGATCCATGCTGCTGTATCCCGGTATGACGTCATCATAGGAGAACGGCTTGCCGTCAGCCCACTGATAAGAATCCGCAAAATTCGCATTGAAATAGAAATGATTCTGACCGTTGCCGCATGTCATCCAATTTCCGTAAGTACGGCTATAGACATTGCCATGTCCTGACAGGCTCTCCATCGTCACGGAGAATATCATCTCATCCGATTTTTCATTCTTTTCGACAAAAAGGTCAGCATAACTTCCTTTGAACAGTCCAAATCCGCACTCACCCACTTTGAGGAAATCAGCCTCAGCTTTGTCCCACTGCTTCAGCCACATATAGACTTTTCCGCGGAGAGCGTATGCAGCGCCTTTGGTGATGCGTCCGAAGTTGCTGTCACCAGAAGCATATTTAGCCGGAAGATGCTCACAGTCAATGGCATCCGTCAAATCGTCCAGAACAGTGTTCCAAACCTCAGCTTCTGATTTGCGGCCTCTGGTATATTCGCCCGGAGCAAGGTTCTCCAGATAGACAGGAACGCCATGCCAAAGGGCATTGAGCCTGTAATATGCATAAGCACGGATGAATTTGCATTCCGCTATCCTCTGCGCTTTAAGTTCGTCAGACAATGCTGCCGTCCCTCCTATATTGGCAATGACATCATTAGCCCTGTTCACACTCTCGTACAGATACTTCCAATTGTTCAGGAACACCCCTGCATTGGACTGCACCAATCCCAACAGAAAAGGATAACGGAGGGAAATGTTATTGTCGTTGACATCGAGCACGGACGAGAACGCATCCCAGTTCGTGCTGCCGTCATAACTGTTATAGTTCGCCAAAAGGCTGCTATAGACGCCCGTTACAGCATTTTCCGCCAATGTAGCAGACTTATATACCGTATTCGAAGTGACGGAATCATACGGATACCTGTCGAGAAAGTCATTGCAACTAACCGCCAAGGCCGAAGAGGCAATCGCTATGGTAATTTTTATTATATTGTTCATAATCATCAATTTAGAACTTTAGACTAAGGCCGAATGAATATTGACGCAAAAGAGCGTAATAATTCATGGTGTCGGATATTTCAGGATCCATTCCCGGATATTTGGTAAACGTCAGCAGATTCTCGCCACTGAAGAAGAGACGGAAATCAGACACGGAAATTTTCTTCATCCATTTCTGAGGGAATGTATAGCCTATCGTCAAATTCTTGAGTCTCAGATAGTCTGTATCATAGAGGAACAATTTGGACGTACACTGGCCATCATTCTGCTCCGAGCCATAGTTCATCGTCAGACGGGCATGTCTGGATGTAATGCTGGTTCTAGGGTCTTCAGGATTTTCAGGATCATAGAAATAGTGGTCGTATGCAATCTTCTTCGGCAATGTGAAGTAGCCTCCGGTAGAATAGGCATTGAATCCCACATATCGCCAATAGCATTGCGCTCCGCCGGAACCGTTCCAGAGCATTGAGAAGTCAATTCCTTTCCATCCGAGTTCGAACTGGATTCCGTAATAGAATTTAGGAGTCATGGATGTTCCCGTGAACATATAGTCATTGACATCGCCATAGACGCCGTCACCGTTGGCATCTGCATAGATATAATCACCATACCATATACCTTTCTTTCCGATAGTCTTGTTTGGAAGGAATGTCGCCCCCGCTTCGTTCATGGCCTGGAGCCAAAGCATATCCTCAGGAGTGCGGATCATACCGTCCTTCGGTCCGCCCGCAGGATTGACCGAGCCGTCCGCGAAAAAGTGGCTTCCGTCTCCGGAATAGGTATCAAGAAGGTAAAACTCGTTGATCAGTTTGCCTTCCATGACACGTCTGGCATTGCCGACAGTAGTGGTGACATCACCGATGTTGCTCTTGTAGGAGCGGTTGCCGTTTTCGTCGGTTACCCAACCTGCTTCCAGGCGGCCTTTGTATTTGCTTACCACGTTCCAGTTTCTGGTGAAATTAGCCGTAATGCCATAGTGGAAATCCTTGATATCATCTTTCCAGCCCAATGTAAGTTCCAGACCGGTATTCGTAACCTCACAGAGATTCTGGTAAGGTGCTGATTTGTTTCCGATTGTGGCATAGACCGGAGCCTTGTAGAGGATACCGTCAGTAACCTTGTTGTACCAGTCGGTTTCGAATGTGAGCCTTCCGTCAAGGACACCGAGTTCAAGTCCGATGTCAGTGGAAGTTGTCGTTTCCCAGGTCAATGCGCTGTTGGACAATGACTGCACGATTCCCGAGGACATCTTGTTTCCGAAGGAATATTCAAAACCTGAAGCATAGGTGGCTATATAGTCATAGTTTCCGATACTGTTGTTGCCGAGTTTTCCCCATGATGCACGCAGTTTCAGGTTGTCGATGCCCGAGTTCTGCATGAACGGCTCCTGTGAAATACGCCATCCGGCTGATACTGACGGGAACAGTCCCCATCTGGAATCACGCGAAAATCTTGACGAACCATCGTAACGGAGATTCGCCTCCAACAGATACCTGTTGTCGTAGGCATAAGTGAGACGACCGAACACCGAAACAGAAGCCCAGTCAGCCTGACTTCCAGTTATCTTGCTCATATCCAGAGCATTGTCAAGTTCTGTAAGCTGGTCGTTTTCCAGACGTTTCTTGATTACACCGATATTGTTGTTGTTCTGATACATCGTCTCGGAACCAAGCATCGCAGAAACATCATGTTTCTTGGCAATGACTTTCGTCCATGAGAGGCTGTTCTGGAAAGTCCAGCGGTATGTGAATCCGGCGTTCTGAGTTATGGAGAGATTGTCAAGATTACTATAGTCGTAAGCGACCTCGCCCTTTCGGAATGAGTACGCGCTCAGGACATTGGACACAGATTTGTATTCAGTAGTAGTACGTCCATAGTTGAACGACGCGTTATATTTGATGCCCAGAGGCAATTTCAGATTCGTAAAGACCGTAGCATTGACATAATGCATCTTGTCATAACCGGAATTCCTGTTGAAGAAATACAGGTTATTGCGGCAGTTGGCACTCTGCTCCGGATTTTCCATCCAGCCGTACTTTCCGTCGTAATAAGGATATATTCCAGGAACCGCACGGGACAAAAAATTGAATGCCAAGTTATTGGTCTCCCTGTTGCTTTCAGTTCCCCAGATTCTGGCGCCGATTTCCAGCCACTTTGTGACCTGACTGGAGACATTGGCACGCAGGAGGAATTTCTTCGCGCCGGTATTGTCAATGACTCCCGGATTGTCCACGTATGTCATGGAAATAAGATACTTGGTACCACCGGCCGCACCTGAAGCCGAGATATTGTGTTTCTGGTAAATGCCTGTGTCATACACAGCCTTCATCCAATCAGTATTCGGATAGGCCACATAGTTCGGATATCCTGATTCGGAGATGCCGTCAGGATCTTTTTCTTTCTCACGCCAAAGGTCGATCATCGCCTGGGAAAAAGGAAGCGCAGCGTCAACATTTTCCGCAGACTCATTCATGATGGTCATGTAATCAGCATAATTGGATATGACCTGGAATTTGCCGGCAGGTTCATTGACAGCCATCATGCCGCTATATGTAATGCTGAACTTGCCGGAAGACTTGGTTCCGTCTTTCGTGGTTATGAGGACAACGCCGTTGGCTCCCCTGTTACCATAAATGGCACAAGAAGCAGCATCTTTCAACACGGAAACAGATTCGATATCATCCGGATTCACATTGGAAATAGTTCCCTCGAAACCATCCACAATCACCAGCGGATTGGCATTGTTCAATGTTCCGACACCACGGATCCGCAGGGAGAGGCTTTCCTGGCCCGGCTGTCCGGATGCCTGATTGATTGCGACACCGGCATTCATACCTTGAAGAATCTGTGCTGTCGAAGTGACAGGACGGGACTTTGCTTCCTTCGCATAGTCAACCGTTGACACAGCTCCGGTGATGTTCACCCTTTTCTGTGTACCGTAACCGATGACTACAAGTTCGTCCAGCTGATTGGTATCCGGCATGAGTGTCACCTCAATATAATCCTTGTCACCGACAGTGACATCTTTGGTCACATATCCCAGGAATGCAATCGAGAGAGTTTCTCCTGAAGAAGCATTGATTTCGAATAATCCGTTGCCATCAGTTGTCACACCTCGAAGAGTATTCGGAACAGAGACGGACGCTCCGGCCAGCGGTTGGGAAGTTTCGTCATAGACTTTACCTCTTACCGGCCTCTGCTGCGCCGACATTGCCGTAAATGTCAGCACGGAGACTGCTGCCAGAATAAATTTCTTTAAATAATTCATATAACAGGTTATTAGCTTTGCGGGAATTCCCCGCATCGCAAAGTTCAGAAAAAACGATTTCCAACGATATAATAATTGAGCCAATTAATAGAACAAAATGAGCCAGTCCCGGAATATCAGCTCTTTTTCATATAATCAGCCGGCAGCACGCCGAACTGTTTCTTAAAGCATTTCGCGAAATATGACGGCGTGTTGAAACCTACCGCATAGCAGACATCATTGATTCGGGAAGCTCCGTTTTCAATCATTGCAGCGGCAGCATTGAGACGTCTGACCTTGATATAGTCATTGGGCGTCATATTTAGCAGGCTCTTCATTTTTCTGACCAAGGTGGAACGGCTCACCAATGCCGCTTCCGCCAGTCCATCCGGACCGAATTCGGTATCACTGATATTTTCAGTAACAGCTTTCTCCATGCGCTGCAGGAATATGGCATCAGAATCGGTCAGCGCAAATTTTTCCTTGTCATCCCCGGCGATACCCGAAAGATGGGCTACTCTCAATGACTCACGCTTGCGGGCAATGACCTTCAGCGATTCGACAAGATATTCCAGATTGAAAGGTTTCTCAATGTAAAGGCTGGCCCCGGCCTCCATGCATTTCACTTTCACTTCAGGAGAAGACAGGGCCGACAACATGACTACCGGGATATGCGATGTCGCAATATCCGAAGTGACTTTGCTGCACAGTTCAATGCCGCTCATCCCTTCCAACGCGATGTCGGACAGTACCATATCCACGTTACCGGCAGCAATCATCGACATTGCACGCTCAGCCGACGGTACGGATACGGCATTGAATTCATGGCCCAGCTTGCGCACCATATAGGATGCCAAGTCAGCATTGTCCTCCACTATCAGCAGTTTTGACAATGTAGAATCCGCGTCCAGGTTCTGACTGACATCGGACGGACCATCCTGCGTCTGAAGTTCATCCTGGACATCTCCCTTCGGAAGCCTCAGAACAAAGTCAGTTATGTCACCATTGTCCAGGGTCAATGTGCCGCCATGCAGTTCTGCCAGAGTCCTGGCCAACGGCAGGCCTATACCGAAACTCTGTGAGTATGGAGAATGTTCGTCACTATACTGGATAAACGGCTTGAAGATTTCTTCCTTCCTTTCATCAGGAATCTTCGGTCCGTCGTTTTTGAATGCCACGGTCACATATCCATCGCCTGAATCAGCAACTTCAATCGTCACGAATGTCTCCGCGTATTTCATGGCATTGGCAAGAAGGTTGTTCAATATCTTGACCAGGGCAGCATCATCCGCATTGATAATCAGTGCATTATCAGGATGCTTAAATATCATCTTCAAGTTTCTGCCACGCGCCGTTTCCTTGAAGTTGCAGTACAGGAAGCCTATCCGTTCAATGATGTCCACACGACGCCAGTTCATCACCCAGCCGTGCTCCTCGATACGGATAAATTCCAGAAGTTCCTTAACCAGCTTGTCCAGGTAATCCGTACTGTTGCTGATAACATTCAAGTCTTCTTTCACTTCCCCGCTGATACCACCTGTTGCCAAGATATTCTGAAGCGGTGTCTTGATCAATGTGAGCGGCGTCTTGATTTCATGAATGATATTCGTGAAGAAATCCATCTTTTCATGGAACAATTCCTCCTCCCTGGCCCTCTTTGCCTTTTCAGCTATGGCACGTTCCCGTTTCACAGCCAAATCTGACGAATAACGGGCAAGCACTGCCATCAATATGATTATCAGGACGATATATATCAGACACGCTGTAGTCGATTTGTAAAAAACTGCCTTCATGGTAATAGTCAGCGGATGATGCGTCTCATTCCATATGCCATTCCCGTCAATGCCTTTGATGCGCAGCACATACTTTCCCGCCGGAATATTCTGATACGAAAAAGTCGTACCGCCATCCAGACGGTGCCAGTCATCATCGTAACCCTCCAGCATGTAATACAGGGCATTGGTCGCGGGAGACGAGAACCCCAACAAGCCCATTGAGAAACCGAAATTGTTCTGTTTGTGAGTCAATGTCATCTTGCGCACCTCATTGACATTGACCTTGATAGGCTCATTTATACCGGGATTCACCTTCTTTCCATTGACATAAAATCCTGTCAGCACTATAGGAGGTACTTTTCCGTCCGTATGGAAGAGGCGCGGATTGAAGCCGACTATTCCGTTGTGGGAGGAGAACCATATATTGCCGTCAGGAGTCCGGACCGCAGAATTGCCATCAACAATCTCGTCAAGCAGCCCGTCATCCGCAGTATAATAACGGACTTCGCTGAAAGGCACTGAAAATGAGGTCAATCCATTACTGGTAGCGACCCACATTCTTCCGTCTTCATCACGGATCATGGAATACGCAATGCGGTTGTTTTTCAATTCCGTGCTGCGGAAGGTCGAGAACCTGTCGTTTTCCTTGTCATAAAGCATCAATCCGCCGCCATAGGATCCGGCCCAAAGTTCACCGTCGCGGTCAATGTACAAAGACATGACCTTATCGGCAGGCAAATGCCGGTTGTCGCTTTCCTTGTAATCATAATGGCTGAGCATCCGGTCTTCTTTCACGCTGTAGCGGCATATTCCATCGGCGTAGGAAGCGACCCAAAGAGTGCCGTCCAAAGCTTCAGCCATATCGGTGACGTAAATTCCGCTGAATATCGGCAAAGGGCGGAAATGGTCACTCGATTTGTCGTATTTGATCATTCCCAGCGTGGTGCCTGCCAGAATTTCTCCAGATGAGGTCTTGAATATCTTATGAACTTTATTGTCTTTCCATCCCGTATTCAATCCCCTTCCGTAAGACTTCACATTTCCCGTCTTGACATCAAAACGGAATATTCCCGCCCATGACCCAAGCCATAGCCAATCGCCGTCACTGCAGATGGAGATTATTGACTCCGGGAGCTCAGCCGATCTGCACTTATGAAGCATTCCGTCACATCCCATGTAGAGAAGACCTTTTTTCTCGGATACTGCCCATAGCTTTCCGGTGCCGTCAATATCCATATCCACCATATATCCGCCCATAAGTGATTCACCGTCAGCCTCATAATAGCGGTTGAAATTACGTTGGAATGCCGCCGACCAATTGATGCCGGAAGATAAGGTTCCTACCCAAAGCCCATTGGAACGGTCGCAATAAACGGCTTTCACGCTATCGTCTGCCAATGAATACCTGTTGTCAATGCTGTGGGAAAATTTGCGCACGTCCCCGGTAACGGCGTCATAGCGGTAGAGTCCGCTCGTCGTAGCGAGCCACACGCCCTTGTCATTGTCCAGACTGAGATAAGTCGGTCTAAACCCTTCATCGTTAGCTATCAAGGTCTTGAAAGTACCAGTCCGCAAATCCGCCTGGCAAAGTCCGTTCTGCCATGCCGCAAGATAGACCGTATTGTCCACGGGATTCTGGACGATGGACATTATGTCATCATTGGTTTTCCACCCTTTCAAGTTCACTTTCTCTATATGTTCCAGAGTGCTGTCGGAATGCCACAAATCGGCAAAATAAAGAGAAAACCAGAAATCGCCGCCGCTGTCGATGAGAAACGACCGGATATTAGAGACCAATGTGCTTTTCCCATTGTCGGAAAAATAGTTCTTCAATGAACCGGACCTGCGGTCATACGAAAAAAGTCCGCGCCCGTTCACCGACATCCATACAATTCCACTCTTGTCAATACAGATATGAGTGACCTTGTTGTCAATGTTCACTCCATTGTCACTAAGCTTGTCAAGCGGATGGAAAGAATCATCGGCATAGCTGTAAAATGTCGCGCCGGCATCAGTCCCGATCCACACATTCCCCTCATTGTCAGGACACAATGCGGTTATAAAGTCTGTATTAAGTCCGAGTTGTTCACGATAATATGCGACGAAGCAGGAGCCGTCGAAGCGATTCAATCCATCTTCCGTGGATACCCAGACAAATCCGTTGGAGTCCTGGGTAATGGCGTTTACGTTGTCGAAAGACAATCCACAATTCTCCGAAGTGAAATGTGTAAAACACCAGTCAACGTTTTCCGCAACCGAAGCTGCAGAAAACGTCACCAGCATGGATAAAATCACTATGCCCCTTTTCACAAACCGTATGAATTCCGATTCCAGCATTCAAACGCGCACTAAACTGGGACTAAAGTTAATATTATTCAATCGAAAATGATACACTGTTCACTCCGGAATCAGCACAATACAGGTAGAATGGTGCGCCATAGCCCTTGCTGTCCGTATATGGCATTGTACGTTTTGTGAACGTCGCATCGGCTGAAGCCTGGATACTTCCATCCGCGCACTCCACTTTGACATGAATGAATCCGCTCTTGATGGCATTTTCGAACTTCATGGTCTTTTCCACTACGATACCGCCCCTCTTCATGGCGAAAGAACATTCCATACTGTAATTAGGGTCATTGGAAACAATCTTCTGCTTGTCCACAATCTTCCATTCTTCTCCGTCGAGATACTTGATGTTCCAGAACACAGGCTGCTGACGTCCGTAAATCGGGAACTTGACCGTCAATGATGTACCGGCAGCGAATTGCTTGACAGGAATGACGAACTCGAAGTTGTCGCCTGTCCAGACGCCTTTCACACCAGGAGATGAAACCTTACCGCTATTGACTGTCTCAAGTTTCTGCTGATATTTGTCACTCGGGTCAGAAACTTTGTTCCACTGGCAATATGCCTGAGGCTGGGACGGACATGACCAATAACCTGTGTTTACCCACTTCGGCTGATTCTCAGCAGTAAAATTCTTGACATTGTTTTCTACACCCAGAGGGAATACGACCGGGAATATAACAGGGACAACACCATCGGAAGACCTCGTCACATTGACATTGACAATATCCCCTGAAGCTACGACCTTGCCGGCATCAGAATCCTGGTTCAGGAACGATGTCGTATATTGTTTTCCATTGACATCGGTAAATGTGATGTCGAAACCGCCTGCAGGATTCTCAAACGGCAAGACGACTACCGGCAGTACGGCACCGGTGGCTTCGATTTTGAGGCCTCCTTCAGGAAAATCCAATGTTATCGACTTCCCCTTTCCTGATGTCAATGTAAATTTGTCGTTCTTGATATCCATCGTGCCCTCACCGCACAATGCTCCCTGGAAGAGTGACCCGTCTGAAGGTTTGAATGACAATGATTTCAATGTTGCAGGGACACCTTCTTCCACGATGTCAGCCGGCACGGAAAGATTCAACACAGAAAATGGAGTCTTCACATTGAATTCCACATCAGGAAGTACGGAAACTGCATTTTTCACAGCCAGCATAGGAAGATATCTGATGATTCCGTCGGAATAATTCTGCCGGGCCGGGAGAGACACCTGCATTGCAGATACATCTACATTGTTTTTATAAGGCGATACTGCATAAAAAGAGAAACCGTGGTCTGACTCCCGGGCCTGAATCTTGTCTTCCTCGGAAGAAGCGGCCAGTCTCTGCGGACTTGCAGTTCCTGACACTTTGTATGAAGCGACAGGCTTTTCTCCCATATTCACGCCCTGCTGCCCGTCACGCGCGCACAAGGCTACGACTCCGAACTCGGTTCCTTCAGGAATCTCCAGATCGGATTTTAAAGTAAAATTTACATCAATCGTCTCATAATCCAGAGACTTGTTGTTGTCAGAATTGCCGTTGCATGCAGTCAATGCCGCGAGCGCGGCACATAACAGAATACTCTTCTTCATATTTCATTATTAGTTTATCAGTGTCATTTCACAACCCGACAGTCATCCGTCAGGCACATGGGCAAAGTAACGGAATTAAGATTAGAGGTTATGAAACAATCTCGTCAATTTATGCAACAAAACGAACCACCGCCCTCAGGACTCATGTAAAAGCATTATATTTGCCTCCGTGTGAAATTTAACCGCATAGTAGTAACATGAAACGACTTCTAAGCATTTTGACCATATTGGTCTGCATAACGGCTGAGGGAAAACAGCCGAAGGTCACCAGCCTTCCATTCGGTGAACTGTCCACCGGAGAAAGCACCACATTATATACCATAACCAACAGAAGAGGCGCTTCAATGCAGCTTCTCAATTATGGCGCCCGCATTGTCAGCATCATGATGCCTGACAGGAAAGGTCATTACGGCGATGTGGTCGTCGGCTTCGGAGACATTGAAAATTTCGAGAAGAAAGACAGATTCATCGGTCCTGTCATCGGAAGGTTCGGGAACAGGATAAACCACGCGGCATTCACTCTGGACGGTATCCGGTACGAACTGGTAGCCAATGAGGAATTGGGAGGAGAGCCGGTCCAATGCCATGGCGGCACAATGGGTTTCGACAGATTCATCTGGGATGCCACTCCTGTAAAGGAAGAAGGGCGCACAGGAGTAAGGTTCCACAGGGTCAGTCCTGACGGGGAGCAAGGCTTTCCGGGCACCATGGATGTAAATGTAACCTATTGGCTGACAGACGACAACACAGTGCGTGTCGAGTATGAAGCCACGACGGACAAGCCGACGGTAGTAAATCTGTCCAACCACACTTACTTCAATCTCAAGGGCAATGAAGGCGGATACGTCATGGACCATCTGCTTCAGGTAGAAGCTGACACTTGCATACAGAACAATGCACAATTCTGCCCCGACATCCTGCGCCACGTGGACGGCAGTCCTTTCGATTTCAGGGAGCCGCACCGGGTGGACTACCGCATCGACATGCCTGACGAGCATCTCAGGATAATGAGAGGAATGTCAGCCTGCTGGGCAGTCAGGAATTGGGACGGCACATTGAGAAAAGCGGCAGATCTCTATGAACGCAAGTCCGGTCGCGGTATGCAGACATGGACTACGGAGCCGGCTTTGCTCACATTTACCGGAAGAAGTTTCGACGGGACATATAAAGGAAAATACGGGCCGATCGAGAAATTCGGTGGAATGCTCATGGAGACCATCCACTTTCCCGACAGCCCGAATCAACCCCGTTTTCCGAGCACGGTCCTGAGACCGGGCCAGAAGTATCATTCCGTCACGGAATTCCGTTTCTATACGAAATGACCTGCAGGTGAAACGTCTCTCCTACTAAAGCACTGCCATGATGGAGCCTACGAGGGCAAGGATGGCATAGAACTCAGGAAGAGCAGCGTAGATAAGAGTATTTGTCATGACGCTGTGGCCCTGGCTTTCACCCACGATACCGTTGGCGCAGACCTGGCCCTGACGAATAGCGGAGAAAAGACATACGAGACCTACTGCAAGACCCACTCCGAAGAGCTTTGGACCCATAACAGTGAAGTCCGGCTTGAAGACAACGAGCCAAAGGAGGAATCCTACGAATCCGTAGAGACCCTGTGTTGCAGGAAGAGCGGAGAGAATCATGTAAGTGGATGACTTCTCAGGATTCTTCTTGAGAGCGCCCTCTGCAGCATTGGCAGCGATGGTGGTTCCGTAGCTGGAACCGATACCGGCAAGGCCGAGCATAAGGCCAAGACCGAGATAACCGAGAATTTCGTTCATAGTTCTTAATTATTGTTTATCATTATTTTGTTTTCGTCAAAGGGTTGTATTTCAGTCCGGTACCCTCATAACCGGAATTCTTGAAGTACTCCACGAACGTAAGACGCAGCGGGTGTACGAATGCGCCCAGGCAGGACATGGCGAGGTTCAGCACGTGGCCGAAAATCAGTATCACGATGCAGAACACCCAGTTCACGCCGGGTACAGGGATATCCAATATCATGGTACCCATGATGTTGAACGCATTGCCGAGCATACCTCCGGCAAGACCGAGAGCATACAGACGGATGTAGCTGAGGACGTCGCCCATAAGGCCGGTAACCATGTTATAGGTATCCCAGAGACCTGAGCCGATGTTCACCAACGGGTTGCGTCCCGGAGTATTGAACACGAAGATCGCCAATGAACTGACTGCCGCCAAAGCGATGATCACCCACTTGAACGCGACCTCGGAAAGGACTTCCGTCATACCGAGAGCAATCACGATGATGCCGCCCACAATCAGAGTGGTCCAGCCCCAAGTGGAAACCGTCTTGCTGAATCCGAAGCGTTTGGTGTAGTTTATCGTCTTGATGATCATGGCCAGACAGATGTGCAGCACACCGATAGCCACGGCAAGCACCATCTGTACCGGGAACCCGGCTATCTTTCCTTCCGGGAACCATCCGTCCACGCAGAGCGCCTTAAGCCACTCCGGAGTCCAGGATGCTTCGAGAATGCTCATTCCGAAGAATGTTCCGAGGAACAATCCCACGAAGAAAGTCATTCCGCCGAGGAAACCGATAAGCCTGTACATCTTGCCCAGACTCGTGCCCAGCATCTTCAGCTTCATGAACAATGCAATGAGCATGAGCACGATACCGTATCCGGCATCTCCCATACACATGGCAAAGAACAGCATGAAGAACGGACCGAGCACAGGCGTCGGGTCGAATTCATCATAAACCGGCATGCCGTACATTCCGGTCAACACCTCGAAATTCTTGGCGAACCAGTTGTTGTGCAGCTTGATAGGAGGATTGTCCTCCTTGGTAGCCGGCTCGTGGATGTAATATATTCCGAGAGCGTCGAACGCATCACACAGCCTCTTGTCATCCTCAGTCGGAGCGAATCCGGTAACTACGGCAAGATGACTGTCAGCCGCCATTTCTGTAGCAGACTCGGCCAGATACAGGTCAAGCGCTCCAAGTTTCTCATTGTAACGCTGTCTGAGTTCTCCGATGCAGCCTTTCAGATTGCCGAGCAGCTTTTTCCGCTCAGAGAGTTTCGTCTCCAGATCCTTGATGGTGAGTTCCATTTCATTGACAGAACCCTCAGGAGCCGCAATAGGCTCGATAGGAAAACTGTACTCCTCCGAAACAGGAGCCACGGTCACGAAGAACACGGTCGTATCCGTCTCGCTGACCACCTGCAACGGCTGGATTTCAGCCCACGCGGGGTCGAACTTCTTCTTCTGGCAGCTATAGAAGCGTATTTTCAGTCCCTGAGCCTCCAATCTTCCGATGGCCTCAGTGCTGAACTGCCCCCACGGCTTGCGGGCAGAAAGTTCCTTTTTTGCGGAAGACAGCTCATTCTTGAGTTCCTCCACATCAGCCTGAGCCTTCAGCGCAGCCTCGACAGGGTCGCCGTCGAACCTGAAGCCCTTTTCCGGTTCAGCGTCACAGCTGTTCAGAACAGCCAGAGCCTTCTTCACGGTATCTGCCTCACTCAGGAGCGCCTCTGACTTCTCGTCCACCGGTTTGACGGAACGGGTTATGTCAATGACTCCGAGATCCTGGATTTTCGACAAGAATTCCTCAGTCTGCCCGGAAAGCAGAATAAAGGAGTATTTGGTCATCGGACTAATCATTCTGCAGCTCCTCCATAGCTTCTTCCTCTTCGTGACGGCTCTTGACAATCTTGGATGAAGCCTTGCTCAGGTTCTCCTCATCCTCCATATATCTCTTGATTTTTCTGATAGCCTCCTGATACCCGGGAATCTGGACCTTCTCATACAGGTTCACCTTCTGAGTGGTCTTCTTCCTCTGGTAATCCAGAATACGGCTCTTTTCCTGATACACTTCCGATTCGATGCCCAGACGGGTAAGCTCCTTCAGGATGGAGACTCCGTCGGCATACCAGGCCGGCTTCACGAAGGCATTGAAAGGATGTATCTCATAATGGATATCCTTCAGCTCCGGAGTTTTCACACCGGCGAGCTTCACAGTGACCAGATCGACATCCGTTATGGAAATCAGGTCAGGCTGGAACTCATTCCACAGTGCCGCCAGATAGTCGTATTTCTGCATTGAGGCATTCAGTTCCTCAACAAGTTCTTCCGAACGTTCCTTGGCCTTGCGGACCTCGAGGCGCAGGGCTGATTCCTTGTTCTGAAGAGTAGGAAGAGCCTTCTGACGCATCTTCAGCTGCTTGCCGAGGTTGTTCAGAGAAGTCTTGTTGTACTGGAATTTAATTGCCATATCAAACTTTCAATTGATGGTCAAAACATTGACCTTTAAACTTTCCAATACTTGTCTGTCAATGCCTGCTTGATACCTGTCTCGGCCTTGGTGAAGTACTTTCCGAAAAGTTCCCAGGCCGTGTCGAGCATCTCAGTGATAGTGATGTTCACATCGATTGACAGAAGTCTTGTAGCATATTCTTTCGCATACGCGAGACAACGGTGGTCGTAGTCGCTCAGGTCGAAACCGTTCTCCAGCTTCGTCTTGGCATTCTGCGCATCCGCATAAAGACGCACGCTCGCATTCATCACCTGACTGTGGTCCTCGCGGGTCTTCTTGCCCTGCACGAGCTGTTTGAGTCGGGACAATGAGCGGAACGGGTCAATGATGACCTTGCCTGAATCCGCATCTGCACGCAGATAGAGCTGACCTTCAGTAATATAACCGGTATTGTCAGGGATAGCGTGGGTGATGTCACCATCATTCAATGTGGTCACTGCGATAATAGTGATGGAACCGCCTGACGGAAGCTGCACCGCCTTCTCGTAAATCTTCGCGAGGTCGGAATACAGAGAGCCCGGCATGGAGTCCTTTGACGGAATCTGGTCCATACGGTTGGACACGATACTGAGCGCATCCGCATACAATGTCATGTCGGTCAGCAGCACCAGCACCTTCTCGTTCTTGTCCACGGCGAAATACTCAGCGGCTGCCAATGTCATGTCCGGAATGAGCAACCTCTCTACAGGAGGTTCCTCAGTCGTATTGATGAAACTGATGATCTTGTCCAGTGCACCGGCAGACTCGAAAGCATGACGGAAGAACAGGTAGTCGTCATTGGAAAGGCCCATGCCTCCAAGAATGATCTTGTCCACATCCGCACGCAGAGCCACCTCAGCCATCACCTTGTTGTAAGGCTGGTCAGCATCGGCGAAGAAAGGAATCTTCTGGCCGGAAACGATGGTATTGTTCAGGTCAATGCCGGCAATACCTGTAGGAATCAGCTCTGAAGGCTGACGTCTCTTGTACGGGTTCACTGACGGACCGCCGATTTCACGTTCCTCACCCTCAACCTCAGGACCGCCGTCGATAGGATGTCCGTAAGCATTGAAGAAACGGCCTGAAAGCTGCTCGCTCACCCTCAGCACAGGAGGTTCGCCGAGGAATGACACCTCTGCGTTCGTAGGAATGCCCTCTGTACCGGAGAACACCTGAAGGGTAACAGAATCACCCTTGGTCTTCACCACCTGGGCCAGACGGCCATCCACTGTTGCAAGCTCGTCATTGGCCACGCCTGTCGCCTTGAGGGACACTGTCGCCTTGGTAATAGCATCGAGCTGCGTATATGTTCTCTGGAATGCTTTATTTGCCATTTTCTTCCAATAGTTTAGAGAGTTCAGAATAATATTTCTCGAATGCCTCGCTATGGAACTGGGAGTAGTTCATCTGACGCAAGTCATTGATAAGTTCCTTGAAGAAGTTGCGGCACTGCTCGAAATCCTCGAATGAGAATTCCCTGTCGCAGATATCGAGAATCAGATTCAACATGAATTTCTGACGCTCAAGAGGACAGAGGCTGTCCACGGCGTCGAACGCGTCCTGCTGGAGGAACACGAAGTCCAGAAGCTCGGACTTCCAGAAAGTCTCGTGATAGTTCATCGGCACGCCGTCGTCACCGAGGATATTGATCTGCTCGGCAGCATCACGTCCCTGACGGACAATGTTCTTGGCACGGTTCACCCTCTCAGTCCAGCCTTTTTCGATCTTCTCGTCGAGGAACTCCTGGATCTCAGGATATTCCAGGTACTTGGAATAAGAATCGATCGGGTTCACTGCCGGATATCTCTTCTGGTCAGCACGGTTCTGCTCCAATGCATAGAAGCAGCGCGCAGCCTTCTTGGTGGACTCGGTCACAGGCTCCTTGAGGTTACCGCCGGCCGGAGAAACCGTTCCGATGAAGGTGACAGCTCCAGTCTTGCCGTTGTTGAGCACGACCATACCCGCACGGGCGTAGAAGTTGGAAATGATGGATGACAGATCGACCGGGAAAGCATCGGCGCCCGGAAGTTCCTCCATACGGTTACTCATTTCCCTCAACGCCTGAGCCCAACGTGATGTGGAGTCAGCCAGAAGCAGACATTTCAGGCCCATGGCGCGATAATACTCGCAGATCGTCATTGCCGTATATACAGATGCCTCACGGGCAGCCACAGGCATGTTGGACGTGTTGCAGATGATGGTAGTCCTCTCCATCAGCTTTCTTCCGGTATGAGGATCGACCAGTTCAGGGAACTCGGTGAAGATCTCCACGACCTCATTCGCACGCTCGCCGCACGCAGCCATCACGATGACATCCGCATCACCCTGCTTGGCTATCGCATGCTGGAGCACAGTCTTGCCGCAGCCGAAAGGTCCCGGGATGAAGCCCGTACCGCCTTCGGCGATCGGATTGAGCGTGTCAATGACCCTGACACCAGTTTCCATAATCCTGTTCGGCCTCGGCTTCTCCTTATAGGATTTCACAGCCACCTTCACAGGCCATTTCTGTACCATCGTCACAGGCACATCATTGCCCTGCGCGTCAGTCAGCACAGCCACAGTGTGGTCGATATTGTATTGTCCGGCAGCGGCGACGCTCTTCACGGTGTATGTTCCCTTGAATGAGAACGGCACCATTATCTTGTGAGGCAGCCAGCCTTCCTTGACTTCACCCAGCCAGTCTGCAGCCGAAACCGTATCGCCCGGCTTTGCGACAGGTTCGAAGTCCCAGAGCTTTTCGTGGTCGAGCGGAGATGTGTATTCACCCCTTTTCAGGAACACGCTCTCCATAGTCGCCAAATTGTTCTGAAGACCGTCATAGATACTTGAAAGAAGACCAGGTCCCAATGCAATCTCAAGCATCCTGCCTTCAAACTCGACAGAATCACCGTTTTTCAGACCACGGGTACTTTCAAACACCTGGACAGAAGCATTACGGCCTTTCACCTTGATAACCTCGGCAAGAAGCTTAGTTTCGCCCAAAGTTATATAGCAGAGCTCATTTTCCGCCACCGGTCCATCGACTGTGACCGTGACAAGATTCGAGACAATGCCCGTTACCTTTCCTGTTGTTTTCATTTATAGTTGTTTAATTTTTATTCAATGTATGCTGTTATGCGTCTTATGCGCCTACAGCCTTGTCTGCTGCCTCCCGGATTCCGGTATAGGAACCGCGGACACCCTCCACAAGACGCGCGAACATCTGTTTTCCTGTTTCAGGATCCAGTTTCAGCCATCTTGCTACAATGTTCAGGCGGGCAATGAACCCGAGTATGACATTTATGTCGAAATAATCGAAAGTGGTGACGGACTCTATCTTGGACCACATCAGGTCATCCATTCCGCGTTCACGGGAAAGGATATCCTCCTGGTTCAGGACAGCGTCCAGTTTCTGGGCCTCTTCGAACTCGCCTTCCGCTTCCATGAAAATATCTGTGTCGGCGGGACGTTCCAGCGCACGGTTCAGGTATCTGACCTTGGCATTGCGGACATTCAGGTCGAATTTGAAATAATCCCTTATGAAACTGTTCTTCGCTTTCAATGCTTTCTGATAGAATTCCAAGTCGAGGTTGGCCCCGTCAAAGCCGGCTATCAGAACATCGATCAGAGCATTGTCCTCTTTCGAGCACAACTCCCTGATTTCCTGTACTATAGCCTCAACTCCCGCAGCATCGGCACCCTTCCAATCAGGTGCAATGTCCGGCAGACCGGCAATGATATATTCGTAATTGTTCATTGAAAGGGACATTAGAAACTATTCTCCGAAAAGCAGTTTTCGAGTAGCCGGACGAAGATATTCGCTGATGAGTTCCTTGAATGTCTCGTCTGTCAGACTGATGAAATAGCCTCCGTCCTTAGGGCCGATGGTGAAACCGCCTGCGATCCTCTTGGTGAATGTCGCATTCACGCCACCTTTGAGAATCGATGTCAATTCTCCTTTGACGAACGGCTCAAGTGATGCCTTGAGTGATTCAGGAAGAACAAGTTCCAGATCCGCAGCATTCTCAGAATCGAACTTCTGGGCCACTGCCTTGATGATTTCCTTCACGAAAGCTTCCTCCGAGAGAGACTTTTCCACTGCTGCAGCATTCATCTTGAACACAACCAGGTCTTCGATGTCCTTCTTTGTAGCCTGAATGCTCTGTGACGCAGCCATCTTCAGGTCTCCGGTCACCTTGACCTTGAAATCAGCTGCTTCCTTTTCAGCTTTGGCTCTGATTTCATCAGCCTCTTTCTGTGCTGCAGCTACGATGTCGGCAGCCTCTTTACGGGCATTGGCTAAAATCTCTTCGCCTTCTTTCTTACCCTTGGACAAGCCCTCGTTATAAAGCTTGTCCGTCAATTCCTGTAATTTGTTCTCCATATAGGATATATGATTTAATCGTTTTTATTCAATTATCTGACAAAAGTACTAATTTTGGCTCTATCCTCAAAGTTTGGGTTCCTTTTTGCGTAAAAAGGAACATCTATTCAGCAAAAGCGGAAAATCACTTTGCTGAAACTTCATTGAGCCAAATCTCGAGAGACTGGAAAAAGACTGGTCTCCAGGCGCCCAACCTGTCCTTTCCGAACTCAGGGGTAGTAAATCCCCAGCCGTGTCCACCATAAGGATATACATAAATCAGGGCTGGCACATTGTGCGCCACAAGCGCGTCATAATACAGGAAGCTGTTTTCAGGAGCTACGATATTGTCACCCGTGCTGAGCGCGAGGAATGTAGGAGGCGTGTCTGCAGAGACATTGTTCTGAAGCGAATAGTGATACATCAGTTCCTCGTACTTCGCCTTTTTCACCAAGTAATCCTTGACAGGAAGGTTCTCGTCCAGCCATTTGGATTCCTTGCCTATGAGATTGTCGTGAGTGCCCTTGTGTGTCAGGGACAGGTCCATGGTGATTACAGGGTAAATGAGCACAGAGAAGTCCGGCCTTGTCACAGTGTCCACGAAAAGCGTGGAAGCGGAAGCGGCAAGATGTCCGCCTGCTGAAAAACCCATCACACCTATCTGGTTCACGCCCCACTCCTGCGCATGCGCGCGGCAATATCTGAAAGCGTTCTGCACATCGTTCAGAGGCACGTTCCAGTGTCCGTTAGGAAGGCGGTATTTCACCACGCAGACAGAAATTCCGCGCTTAACGAGCCAGTCTGCCACATAAGCGCCCTCATTGAATGTAGAAAGATTTTTGTAACCGCCGCCCGGGCAGACCACAATCATCTGGCCATTAGGCTTTTTCGGCAGATAGATATCTATCCTCGCATTGTCTCCGACCTTGGACATTGTCCCGGATGCTTTCATTTCCTCCGGCTCCGCGATCTTGTTCGACTCGCCCGGTCCGAGAGTGATGGTCTTTCCGTTCTCTTCAATGCCCTTGTTGACTTTCTGACCTTCAGGATAAAGTACCAATGTCATGTTAGGACGAAGTTTTGTCGCCGGCTCGAACGGCTCGGCAGCATTGGCTACAACAGGTGAAACTGCTACGGCCAATGTCATAAGGATGGAATTAAAAGTTTTCATAATTATTATATGGTTTTCAATTTTTCTGACAATGTTTCTTTCAGCAGCACGCATATCTGCTTGCCGGAAAACTCCGGAAGCGGGTTGAAATGCACGTCGAAAGCAAATCCCGGAAGACGCACGGGCATCTGGAGCAGTGTCCCGTCAGCCAATTCGTTTTTCACGGCCTGCGCAGGTACGATTCCCACTACGGAAACAGAGTCCCTGACTATGGACTTGACAGCCTCCACGGAATCCGAGAAGATTATGGTACGCGCTTCCAGATCCGGGGTAAGAAACGGCCTGTAGCCGCTCCATACTGCGAATTTATTGGAAACAGGAATACCGGCTATAGTAGAAAAAGGCTTGGCAGTCTGTTCGTCATCTTCCTCAGATACCGCCGCCGAATTTACTGAACGGTTATGCTTAGAGGCCACCACAAAGGCATCCATGACGCCCACCAGATGGCTTTCGCCTTCAAAATCAATGGTTTCCGGACTCGGTGAAACAGAGATTTCCACATCCGCGTCCTGAGGTGTCCCGAAATGCGTGCCCGGAACATCACCTTCCTCGTCGGTGGTCTTGTCGTGGACTGAAATCGAGGTCAGTTCGATGGAAAGTTCCGGCATTGCGCCGGAAAGCATTGACAATGTCTCCGGCAGCAGATAGGACGCGAGTACCGGATCGGCCGCTATCTTTATGGGTTTCCCGGCATTGATCCGTCCCTGCTCTCCGAACATTCCGGCGGCAGCCGAGTACCAGTACTGGATTTTTTCAGCATATTCCAGAAAGACGACGCCCTGGCTTGTCAGTGTCGCCTCTCCCCTGTTTCTGCTGATCAATGTGGCGCCCGTTTCTTTTTCCAATGCGCTTATATTCTGGCTCACGGCAGGCTGGGATATGCCGAGATGCTTGGAAGCTTTCGTAAAACTTCCTGTCTTTGCGACAGTTATGAATACCTTGAGTCTGAAATCCTCAAACATTATGTTCCAGTAATTACGTAATCATACAAAGGTAATCATTTTTGGCAGAAGAATTGTAATATGTTATCTTTGTGAGATGAACAATTTTAAAAACTCATTATAGATGAAAAAGTTTGTACTAATCATTGCGGCATTGTTTTCAGTGACGGCATTCTCATTGTCGGCACAAAACCAGCAGCTGCCGAATGACCCTTCCGTAAAGAAGGGAAAGTTGGAGAACGGTCTGACCTATTATATAATGCATAACAGTCAGCCGGCCAACAGGGCGGAGTTCTACCTCGCCACCAACGTCGGAGCCATCCAGGAAACACCTGACCAGGACGGACTCGCCCACTTCCTCGAGCATATGTGCTTCAACGGCACCAAGAATTTCCCGGGCAAGGGAATCCTGGACTACCTGCAGAGCATCGGCGCCTCTTTCGGAGGCAATGTCAATGCAGCCACAGGTGTGGAGCAGACCACCTATATGCTCAACAACATTCCGCTCGTGAGACCTACCGTAGTGGATTCCTGCATCCTCATCATGCACGACTACTCACACTTCGTGACCTGCGATCCTAAAGAAATCGACGCGGAGAGAGGTGTCATCATCGAGGAAAGAAGAACCAGAAGGAACGCTTCATGGAGAATGTATGAGAAATCCAAGCCGTATCTTTATGGTGATTCCAAATATGCGGGCTGCTCGCTTATCGGAAGCCAGGAGAATCTGGAGACCTTCAAGCCTGAGAGCCTCACAAACTTCTACCATACATGGTACCGCCCTGACCTCCAGGCACTCATCGTTGTCGGCGACATTGACGTGAACTATGTGGAGGCCGCCATCAAGCGCATCTTCTCAGACATTCCTGCACCGGTAAATCCGAAGGCGAAGGACGTCATCAGGATTCCGGACAATGAGGCTCCGTCCATCGGCGTCATCACAGATCCTGAGGCAGTAAGCACCTCTGTAGAGGTTTACTGGAAGAGCGAAGCCATGCCGGAGGAGTTCAACAGCACCATGCAGGGGGAATTGACAGACCTCCTCAAGAGCCTGATTTCCAGCATAATGAACGAAAGGCTCAGCGACATTGCAGCGAAAGCTGACGCTCCTTTCTCAAGTGCAAGATTCGGCATCGGCAACATGTGCGAGACGATGGAAGTCACTATGGGACAGGCTGCCTGCCACGAAGGTGAAGCGCTTGTTGCGTTCAAGGCGTTGCTGACGGAAATCGAGAAGATGAAGAGATTCGGATTCAGCAGCGACGAAATCGCGAGAGCGAAATCTGAACTTCTTTCCGCTTACGAAAGTGCAGCCAAGAGTGCTGACAGCAGAAAGAACGAGGAGCTTGTACAGCCGTTGATCAACAATTTCTTCGACAACTATGCCTACATGCACCCTCAGACAGAATACGAAATCGTAGAGCAGCTCCTCCCTATGCTCCAGGACCAGATGATCAACCAGGTCGTAGCCCAGTTCATTCCTGAGAACAATCTGGTCGTCCTCTACAAAGGCCCTGAGAAAGAAGGACTTGCGACTCCTACCGTAGAGGATTTCAGCAAGGCCATTGCCGAGGTTGAATCTTCAGACATCAAGGCCAATGCCGTAGAGGCGATCGATTCCGACTTCCTCGACGAGAGCAAGCTCAAGGGAAGCGCAGTGAAATCCATCTCAAGGTCAGAGCTCCACGGCAGCACCGTATTGACACTCAAGAACGGTCTCAAGGTCATTCTCCGTCCTTCACAGGATGAGAAGAACAGCATCATCTTCAACCTTTACAAGAAAGGTGGACTGTCAATGATTCCTACCGAGGACCTGAGCAGTTTCGACGACAATGTCTGGGGTCTTTTCCTGAACTGCAGCGGTATTTCCAAATTCCCTGAGACCACTGTAACCAAGATGCTTGCAGGCAAGAACGTTTCCGTAGCTCCTTATATCAATTCTCTGCGCCACGGTGTTTCCGGAAGCAGCACTACCAAGGATCTGGAGACGGCCCTGCAGCTCACCTACCTGTACTTTGCAGACCCACGTTTCGACCAAGCCGAGTTCGACCAGGCCATCAAGAAGCTTCAGAGCATCGTTCCCAACTATGTGAAACAGCCGAGCTACAAGTTCAGCAAGGAGCTCCAGAGCACTCTCTACGGCGAGAATCCTCGTAAGACTCTCATCACCGAGAAGACATTGGAAGAAGCCAGCCTCGCTACTATCGAGAAGGATTACAGGATGCTGTTCCATGATGCTGCCGGCGCTACCGCCATCTTCTGCGGTGACTTCGACATTGACACGGTTCTTCCTCTGATCCAGAAATATCTCGGTTCCATCAACAAGGGCAAGCGTCCTTTCGAATGCAAATATGAGAAGCCGGCGATTCTTTCCGGCAAGGCCACAAATGACTTCAAGACAGATATGCAGACTCCGAAAGTGACTGTTATCGAGGTATTTGACGCAATCCTTCCGGAATACAGAGTACTGGATGACGTAGCTCTTTCTGCTGCCACTTACATTCTCGACATGAGATATACCAAGTCTCTCCGTGAGGACGAGGGCGGCACATACGGCGCATCCGCTCATGGTTCAATGACCAATGAGCCTAAGGCCGAGGCTCTTCTCCAGGTATATTTCGACACCAAGCCGGCTGCTGCGGACAAGCTCATAAGCCTCAGTCTCGAGGGACTCAACAACCTCGCTGAGGAAGGTCCTACTGCAGAGGAGTTCGACATGACGGTGAAGAATCTGAAGAAGAACATCCCTGAGTCCAAGCTCAACAACAGATACTGGCTCAGAGCCCTGAAGGAGTACGACCTGTTCGGATATGACTACGACAAGGAGTACGAGGAGGCTGTAAACAACCTCAAACCTTCTGACATCCAGAACATTCTGAAGACAATCCTCGCTTCCGGCACTGCCAAGACAGTGATTATGCGTCCTGACAAGGCTGCTGAAGCAGAATAGTGATACGGGGCGGCGCTGCTGCCGCCCATAATTGAAACCGCCGCGAAGTCAGTTGTCTGCTTCGCGGCGGTTTTTATGTTGTACTGCCGATTACCGGAACGGTGTCCTTGTCCGAGCCGCTACTTCAGCTCACCTGCAAGACGCAGAAGATATTGGCCATAGTCATTCTTCGCCATCGGGGCTGCGACCTCGACGAGTTTCTCTCTGGTTATCCAGCCGTTATTATATGCGATGTCCTCGAGACAGGCGATCTTCAGGCCCTGGCGTTTTTCTATCACCTCCACGAATGTGGATGCCTCCGAAAGAGACTCATGGGTACCGGTATCAAGCCAGGCGAAACCGCGCTGGAGAGTCTTGACATGGAGCTTTCCCCTGGACAGGAACTCCTGATTCACAGATGTTATCTCCAGTTCTCCCCTTGCTGAAGGGCGCACGTTCTTGGCCACTTCCACCACTTCATTCGGATAGAAATACAGGCCTACCACAGCATAATTGCTCTTGGGATTCTCCGGTTTTTCCTCGATGCTCAGGCACTTTCCTTCAGCGTCGAATTCGGCTACGCCGTAACGCTTGGGATCACTTACCTGATAGCCGAAAACGCAGGCCTCTGAGTGATTTTCGACCAATGCGACGGTATCCCTGAGCATTCCGGTAAAGCCGGAACCGTAGAAGATATTGTCTCCCAGCACCATGCACACATCGTCTTTTCCGATGAATTCCTCACCTATTATGAATGCCTGTGCCAGGCCGTCCGGCGAAGGCTGCTCGGCATATTCGAAATGGACTCCGAACTGGCTGCCGTCCTCCAAGAGGCGACGGAAGCCCGGCAGATCCTGGGGCGTGGAGATGATGAGTATTTCCCTGATTCCGGCAAGCATGAGCACGGAAATAGGGTAATAAATCATAGGCTTGTCATATATCGGGATGAGCTGCTTGCTTATTCCCTTGGTTATAGGATACAGACGAGTACCGCTGCCACCTGCCAAAACAATCCCTTTCATCGAAAAATCATTTAAATTGTTACATATTGTTACAGATTCAGCGAATATAATTATTATATTTGTTTCTGACGCAATAAGAATTGAGAAAATGGATGTGATAAAGACGGAACTCGAGGGCGTTTATGTCATTGAGCCGAAAATTTTCAGGGACGGGCGCGGATATTTCTTCGAAAGTTTCTCGCAGAGAGAATTCGACGAGAAAATCGGCCACGTGGAATTTGTACAGGACAATGAGTCATTGTCTTCTTATGGTGTAATGAGGGGGCTCCATTTCCAGAGACCGCCATATGCACAGAGCAAACTGGTACGCTGCGTGAAAGGTACTGTTCTGGATGTGGCCGTGGACATCAGGGAAGGTTCGCCTACCTACGGAAAGCACGTAGCCGTGGAACTTTCCGAGGAAAACCACAGGCAGCTCTTCATCCCGCACGGATTTGCACACGGATTTGCAGTGCTGAGCGAAAAGGCATTGTTCCAGTACAAATGCGACAATTTCTACCATCCTGAGGCAGACGGCGGCATAAGCATCCTGGACAGCAGCCTCGGAATCGACTGGAAAGTCCCGCAGGAGGTGGCCATATTGAGCGAAAAGGACACCAGGCATCCTCTCCTGAAAGACTTTGTCACACCGTTCAGAAAAGGAACAGAATTTTAAGAGATATGAAGCATTACAGCAGAGCGATTGTCATCACAGGCGGCGCAGGTTTCATCGGAAGCCACGTCGTCAGACTGTTTGTGAACAAATATCCTGATTATCACATCATCAACATTGATAAGCTCACCTATGCCGGAAACCTGGCGAACCTCGACGACATCAAGGACAGGCCGAACTACACGTTCCTCAAGGCGGACATCTGCGACTTCGAGACGATTCTCCAGACGCTCAGGCGCTACGACGTGGACGGCATCATCCATCTCGCCGCGGAATCGCATGTGGACCGCTCCATCAAGGACCCGTTCACTTTCGCGCGGACCAATGTAATGGGCACATTGTCAATGCTTCAGGCCGCCAAAATCTTCTGGGAGAGCCAGAAGGAGCCGTGGAAGATGAGCCGTGTCAATGCAGATGGAGACGAAGTGTGCACAGATTGCCGGTTCTACCATATTTCTACGGACGAGGTTTACGGCGCACTGGAACTCACTGACCCTCAGGGCATCGAGACTCCATTTTCCACCAAGGCATCGTCCGCGCACCACCATGCTTACGGGCAGGAGTTCTTCACGGAGGAGACCAAATATCAGCCTCATTCGCCATACTCTGCGTCCAAGGCATCGTCAGACCATTTCGTGAGGGCGTTCCACGACACATACGGTATGCCGACGATTGTTACGAACTGCTCGAACAACTATGGTCCGTACCAGTTCCCGGAAAAGCTTATTCCTCTGTTCATCAACAATATACGCCACCGCAAGCCGCTCCCCGTCTATGGCACCGGAGAGAATGTGCGTGACTGGCTGTATGTGGAAGACCACGCGAGGGCCATTGACCTTATCTTCCATAAGGGAAAGGTCGCCGATACCTATAATATAGGAGGGTTCAACGAGTGGAAGAACATTGACATCATCAAGGTCCTGATCGCGACTACGGACAGGCTGCTCGGCCGTGAGGAAGGTGCTGACAATGACTTGATTACCTTCGTGACCGACAGAAAGGGCCACGATATGCGCTATGCCATCGACTCGAGAAAGCTCCAGAGGGAACTCGGATGGGAGCCTTCACTTCAGTTCGAGGAGGGCATAGAAAAGACCGTCAAGTGGTATCTTGAGCATCAGGACTGGCTGGACAATGTCACCAGCGGCGACTACCAGAAGTACTACGAAAAGATGTACGGGGTCTAGGCCAATGTGGATCTGTACCAGTCGAACAGCCTGCGTACTCCTTCGTCGATTTCCACTTTGTGATGCCAGCCGAGGCTATGAAGTTTGGAGACGTCAATGAGTTTGCGCGGAGTGCCGTCCGGCTTGGATTCGTCGAACACTATTTCACCTTCAAAGCCTACCGCATCCGCCACGAGTGAAGACAACTCGCGGATAGTCAGTTCTTTACCTGTACCGACATTGATATGACAATTCCTGATCTCGCCGAGAGACGGAATCGCTCCGCCGCGTCCTTCGCTGTTGTTGCGGTTCACTGCCCCGTCGGTTTTCGCGCCGTAGAAGACTGAACTGTATTTGTCAATGCCGATGATGTCGCTGAAATCCACATTGAGCAGGACATGTACGCTGGCGTCAGCCATGTCTTCGCTCCAGAGGAACTCGCGAAGCGGCTTTCCCGTGCCCCAGAGCACTACTTTATTGTCGCTGATTCCGTAGAATGCCAATGCTTCCATTATCCTTTCGCGCGGGTTGGAGCCGTCCACATTGCCCTCGCCGATGATGGCGCGGAACTTATTGTCCGGATTTATCGGGCGGCGGTCCATATCTGTTTCTATGGCATGCCAATCGCGTGCGTGCAGCAGTTTTGCGAGGTAGATTTTCCTCATCATCGCCGGCATCACGTGGCTGTTCTCCAGATGAAAGTTGTCATTCGGCCCGTAAAGGTTGGTCGGCATGACGGCAATGTAATTCGTTCCGTACTGGAGGTTGTAGCTCTCGCACATCTTCAGGCCTGCGATTTTCGCTATCGCATACTCTTCATTGGTATATTCAAGCGGTGAGGTCAGCAGAGCGTTCTCCTTCATCGGCTGAGGCGCATTTTTCGGATAGATGCAGGTGGAACCGAGGAAGAGCAGCTTCTTCACTCCGCAGCGGTAGGCATTGCTTATGACATTGCACTGCATCTTCATATTCTGCATTATGAAATCCGCACGGTACAATGAATTGGCCATGATTCCGCCCACGAATGCTGCCGCCAGCACCACCGCATCCGGTTTTTCTTCATCGAAGAAGCGTTCCACGGCATACTGGTCGGTCAGATCCAGTTCGCTGTGGGTCCGGCCAACAAGGTTCGTATAGCCGCGGCTCAGGAGATTGTTCCAGATTGCAGAGCCCACGAGGCCTCTGTGCCCCGCGACATATATTTTGCTGTTCCTGTCGAGCATTTCCAGTTGTTTTACGTATTTTACGTGCTTCTTTACGATTATTTTACGATGCCTTTTTCGAGGTATTCCACGAGGTTCGTGCGGACTTTTTCACTGGCATTGTCCCCGGCGACCTTGGCCATGTCGGCATCTACCATTATCTTCACGAGTTCTTCAAATGATGTCTTGGCAGGGTTCCAGCCGAGTTCCGCCTTCGCTTTCGTAGGGTCTCCCCAGAGATTCACGACGTCGGTAGGACGGTAGAAGTCCGGTGACACCTCGATGATGACTTTCCCCGTTTTCTTGTCAATGCCTTTTTCGTCCGCGCCTTCGCCGACAAATTCGAGGTCAATGCCCACGTGCTTGAATGCCAGGTAGCAGAACTCCCTTACGCTGTGCTGCACGCCTGTCGCTATCACGAAATCCTCAGGCTTTTCGTGCTGGAGGATGAGCCACATACATTCCACATAGTCCTTGGCATAGCCCCAGTCTCTCAGTGAGGACAGGTTGCCGAGATAGAGTTTCTCCTGTTTGCCCTGGGCAATGCGTGCAGCGGCAAGTGTAATCTTGCGGGTAACGAAGGTCTCGCCACGTCTTTCGGATTCATGATTGAACAGGATTCCCGAGCAGCAGAACATGCCATACGCCTCACGATATTCCTTCACTATCCAGAAGCCGTAGAGTTTGGCGACTGCATAAGGGGAATAAGGATGGAACGGAGTGTTCTCATTCTGAGGCACTTCCTCTACTTTTCCGTACAACTCGGATGTGGAGGCCTGATACATACGGCAGGTCTTTTCCAAACCGCATTGACGGATGGCTTCCAGTACGCGGAGGACTCCGGTGGCATCTACATTGGCCGTATATTCCGGCGAGTCGAAACTGACCTGTACGTGGCTCTGGGCCGCGAGATTGTATATTTCATCGGGACGCACACGTCCTACCACCTGAACCAGGCTCATCGAGTCGGTCATGTCGGCATAATGCAGATGAAAATGCGGGCGTCCTTCCAGGTGGGCGATCCTTTCGCGGAAATCCACTGACGAGCGACGTATCACGCCATGCACATCGTAGCCTTTTTCGAGGAGAAGTTCCGCAAGATAAGAGCCGTCCTGCCCTGCTATTCCCGTTATCAATGCTGTTTTCATAGTTTTCCTGTCATTGTTCAAAACTCAAATGTAATAATTATTCGCCATTATTCGCCGGAAAATGCCGGAAAATAAAATAAACTTGCGAAAGGTATTGATATAAAACAAAAAATGACTAAATTTGCAGTCCTTTTGCGCATTGTGCACTCAAGGAAGTATTAATTAACAAACAAAATTAAAAGTATGAAACAGTACGAGACCGTTTTCATTGCAACTCCCGTTTTATCTGAGGCTCAGATGAAGGAAGCGGTTGCCAAGTACGTCGACTACATCACCAAACATGGTGGCGAAGTTGTGTACGAAGAAGATTGGGGTCTGAAGCAGCTTGCTTACCCTATCCAGCACAAGACATCAGGATTCTATCACCTGATCGAATTCAAAGCTAACCCTGAGTTCATCGGAAAGCTTGAAACCCAGTATCACCGTGACGAGAGAATCATCAGATTCCTCACAGTCGCTCTCGACAGAGACGCAGTCGCTTATGCTGAGAAGAGAAGAGCCAACAAGCAGGCTAAGGCTGCTGCAAAGTCAGCTGAGGTTGCAGAATAATTTACGGAGGAAAGAATTATGGCACAGACAAACAATGCACAGCAGAATAACGAAATCCGTTATCTGAACCCTCCAACTGTAGAGGTTAGAAAGAAAAAATACTGCCGTTTCAAGAGAGCAGGTATCAAATATGTAGATTACAAGGATCCTGAGTTCCTTAAGAAATTCCTGAACGAGCAGGGAAAAATCCTTCCTCGCCGTATCACCGGAACTTCTCTCAAATTCCAGAGAAAAGTCGCTCAGGCTGTCAAGAGAGCACGCTCACTTGCGCTTCTCCCATACGTAACAGACCTTCTTAAATAATCAGGAGACAGTAATATGGAAATTATTTTGAAGAAAGAAGTGGCCAACCTCGGTCACGCAGACGAAATCGTTAAGGTAAAATCCGGATACGCTCTTAATTATCTTATTCCTCAGGGCTATGCGATTCTCGCTACTGAGTCTGCAAAGAAGCAGCACGCTGAGACAGTTCGCCAGAGAGCTCACAAAGAGGCCAAACTTATCGCAGACGCTGAGGCTCTTGCAGCCAAGGTTGCAGCAGTTGCTGTCAAGGTTGCTGTCAAGGTCAGCGAAAACGGCAAGATTTACGGTTCTGTAACAACAGCTCAGCTCGCAGACGCACTCGTTGCTGCTGGTGTTGAGGTTGACAAGAAAGACATCGTAATCCTTTCCAAGGAAGTTAAGGTTCTCGGAACTTACGAGGCTGAAGTCAAGTGCTACAAGAATGTAAAGGGCACTTTCTCATTTGAAGTTGTAGCTGAATAATCATTCAGTTCGCGATAGATTTTAAAGACCGACCAGTTATGGCCGGTTTTTTTTATGTGTCTGGCATTTCCTCGGGGATTACTTGGATTCGATTTTGGAGTTCCTACCCGCCGGCAGCGGCAAGAGCCCGCTCAGCTCAGGGTGCTTCGCAATTCGCCGCGGGCCATGCCGCTGCTCGGCTTGCCTGCGCCACAACACGGCACGGCCACAGCAAGCGCAACCTGTAAACCACTGAGTAACAGATGTTTAGGCATTTTCAGAGTTGGTATTTTCGCTACTCTGAAAACAGATAAAGCGGTAATAATCAGCGATTTACGCGCTGCGCCCCGTGTATCGTCCTGAAAAAAGTTTACAAAAAAAAGTAAACTTTTATGGAAGCGAAATGAAATCGGGAAATGTGGCATTATCAGAGAGAAAAACCGAACAACCTGAAATTGGCGCAACAGACGAAAGCATTGATTCACAACCAGTTAGTAGATAAAGCGAAAGCCAAGTTACCCACTTTTTCACATAACATGCATTTGGTCGTTCATTATATCTCCTTGACACTCAAGAATATACACTAAATCACGACATGCAGGTTGTTCGAAAAAAACATCTCTGCCTGACATTTCCATAGGCAAAAGTACGGAACCGCTAAAAACGCGTCAATACTTAACTGCGGAAATGCTTACCGCAGACCGGTCAATACGTAACCGCGGAGACGTTTACGCAGATCGTTCACCACTGGATTTCAGAGACGTAGGTCACGCCGAAATTATCCGTGACGTGAACTTCACCTGAACGGACATTGTCGGAAGGCATCACCTCGAACATGTTGTGGCTCTTGAGCGGAGCGCAATACTTCCGTGTCGTAGGATTCTTGACCTCGGCGAAGATATCCACATAATCAGGGTCTTCCATTTCGGTCCGGTTCATGTCGGCAACCTTCTTGCCGTTCTCCCACCACTCGACATTGCTCCAGCCATCGCCGTAATTCCAGATGTTCGCAACGATCCTCACCCCGTCGGTGCGGCGTGGCGGATAGACTTTCATCTGCCAATCGCCTTTTCTGCCGACAGATTTATAATACCAACGGAAAGAATCGCCATCGACCTCCATTACCATATATCCTTGAGGCGTACCGTCATTGTTCAGGTACTTGTTCAATCTGAGCGCCCCGGTAGAACGTGACACCGTGATACATGATATGTTGTCCAGGCCCAACTCCTTTCCGGCATAGTCATAATAGTAATTTTCGTGATTGTGACCAGCCCATGAATAAACCTTGGAATAACGGGATATAAGTTCCTTATAACTTGCATAATTCAGGTTGTGTGAAGAATGGCTCGAACGCTTCTTGAACATCTGCGAATGCGCACATACCACAAGAGGCGTATCATGAGACACGAAAGCCAAGTCGCCTTCCAGCCATTTCAACGCTTGTTCTTCCAAGCCGGAGCGGTAGGTATCCTTGGCTGAAGCCCTGCTGTAAACTATGTCATTGAGAACCACGTAATGGATCTTCCCGATATTGAACGAATAATTCTGAGGGCCCACATACGTTTCGAAATAAACGGCACCCAGTTCAGAGTCATACATTGTAGTCTGGTCATAGTCATGGTTGCCCATCACATTGAATGTCGGACATTTCAGTCCTGCAGTGATATCCATATAATCGTCATAAGCAGTCATGAAATTATAAACCAGGTCGCCAAGTTCTATTGAATAACATTCGTCGCCGCACTGCTGCCGGAACGCTTCTGCATCAGGAATGACGGAATTCTTGTAGGCCTCCGCCGAATTGTCGACGCCGAACGGTCTCATCTGAGGGTCGGCAATCATAAGCATCGTATATTTGTCTGAAGGTGACTTGCGAGGCGTCAGCACGAAGTCCGCCATGACGGCCTTCTGATATCTTGCCACGCGCTTGTATCCGCAAGGCTTTCCGTCCACGGCATTGATTTCATATTCAGCAGGGAACGAGATTTGGACGAATCTGACCGCAGACAAGTCGCTCTTCATGGAATAATAACCATATCCGTCTGTCTGGACACTTTGGAAGCCATCGCTGACCACCACACCGGCGACAGCCTTTCCTGTCACATCCGTAACACGTCCGAACACATTGCTGCCGTCGGACATCGGTTCAGCCGCCTCCGCCCAATCGTCCGGGTATTGTCCTCCTGTCTGGACCTTGACACATGCACCGGAAATATTTCCGCATCTGCCGCCGTCAGATGTCACCTTTCCATAATTGGTGCAATCCTTAAGCATCACGACAGCCAGATCGGAACCTGATATCCATCCCGTAATGCCTCCCGTATGGATTGCATTGTCGCTGTTTTCATATTTGTTCGAACCGGAGCCGCCGGCAACATTGCCGTAATTCAGGCAATTACGGACATACGCGCCTTCTTTGGCATCTCGCTTGACAGTGACTGAGCCGGCGATACCGCCACAGGCAGAACGTCTGTCAGGACTGAATCCTCCAAAAGTAATATCTCCACGATTCACACAACCCCTTACATGAACCGGCCTGTTTATGGAACCGGCAATGCCGCCTACGCAGCCGGGAGAATCATTCGTAATGCGGACAATTCCATAATTCACGCAATCCCCTATCACGATGGCCGCGTGAGGCATTCCGCAGATACCGCCGACTACAGGCCAATGCGTGCCTGAAGATGAGACTTCTCCGAAATTGTCACATCCCATAATGTCGCCTTTCGTCATTCCGGCAACACCACCGACACGTATCTGAGGAATCATTGCGTCATTCCCAGGCTCTCCTTGCACAGTTATCGCCGTGACAGCCCCCCTGTTGATACTGAATTTCACGGGGACCTTGAAACCATTGCCCACAATGCCTCCCAGGTTGCATGCCGGAAAATCCCCCTCAAAGCGTATTTGTCCATAGTTTTCACACCAGGCGAAAACCGGGCACATGAAAGTCTTCAGGTATCCGCCACCGGCAATTCCTCCGATATGTGCGGATATTTCTCCCTTTTGGCTGACTGATGCGCTTCGGGAATCGATGTTTCCATAATTACGGCAGCGAAGAATGGATGCTTTGTTTATGCCGGCGACACCTCCGACATACACGTCATTCTCCGTAAAGCCGGAACGATGGCTGATGCTGCCGTGATTCTCGCAGTTTTCCAGGATTCCTCCATTCTCATCTGCAATGAATCCGACATGATATTCGGCAGTTCCATTGGGAACTTTCATTGAACAGGAAGCGTCAATCTTCAGATTTCTGACAATGCCGCCTTCCGCTATCTGTCCGAACAGTCCCCTCTGGGCTTTCCAATTCATAATGGAGAACCCGCATCCGTCGAATACCCCGCCAAACGTTTTCACACCGTCGAACTTCTTCACTTTCGACATGTCAATGTCTGCCGTAAGACAAATGACGCCGTCGGCATCTTTCCATTTGTCAATGTTTTGTCCGGAGTTGCTTGCGGCAGCAAACTCCAGAAGATCCTTATAAGTCCCGATGCCTTCGGCATAAGCCGCAACCGCCCAAAGGAGCAACAGGATGATAGATATTGTCTTCTTCATATGATTCATCATTACCATGATACTGTCGTAGAATATTCATTGCCGAAACGGTCTGTTACCGTGACGGTTCCGGAATCGGATTCCGCAGAAGAGTAGCATCTGAAGAGGTGCGGCACAGGATTGGCCACTTCACCGGACTTGTTGAAAAGCACGAAATCAGATGATGAACTTAACGCAGAACCGGCCGATTTATAGAAATCAAACACTTCCTTGTAGGCGGCATCATATTTCTTGGTCTTTTCAGAGACCTTGGTCATGACCACAGAGCCGCTCTTCGATGAAGTGAATTTCACCTCGCCCCATGCCTCATCATACATGAAGACATTGGCATAAACATAGTTATCGCCATAAGTCCCGCGCGGATAGGCGCGAAGCTGATAGGTTTCGTCCAATTTTCTTCCGTTGCGCATGGCGACGCCGTCCGAGGTCAAGGTATAGTCGCGCAGCGTATAGGGAGGAACTTCACCGACCGCCTTCGCGGTCTGATAGGCAATCGGCTTGAACTTCCATGTCAAGTTTTCGCCGTCCACGTCCGCCACGACATATCCCCTCGGTGTTCCGTCCTCACACAGCCACTCGTTCACCCACAATGAGCCGGTAACCCTGGACACTGTATGTGCCTCTATCCCCGGATATTTCGAAGACGGGCCATACACATAGTTGAACGCGGCATGCATGTGCCCGGCCCAGGCATACACCTTCTTGTATTTGGAAAGCAACAGGGCATAGTCCGCCCCGTGACGCGTAGCCGCGGACAGGGACCTGTCACCGCCAGACGAAAGCATGAACATCGGGGAATGCGAGCAGATGATGACCGGTGTCGAATAATCCACATATGAAAGGTCTTTCTGCAGCCATTTCCAGATATCGTCAGTAAGCCCCTGGTCATAATCTTTAAGCTGTCTCGACGAATTCAGCTGCATTATCAGGTTATCAACCACGACGATATGGAACTTTCCGGCATTGAAGGAATAATTCCTCGGGCCCAGATAGTCCTCGAAACAGGCAGCGCCGGCTTCATCATCGGCGGCAGACGGGTCATTGTCATGATTTCCGATGACACTGTACACGGCGCAATTCAGCCGTGCAAGCCCGTTGCAATAATCCGGATATAAGGACATGTTCTCATGCACGAGGTCACCCAGCATTATTCCGAAGACCTGACGCCCGCCCAAAGATGAGGTATATTCGCTCATATCTTTCCACATGTCTTCATTGCAGTCAAGTGAATGATAGGCGAATTTGTCATAACCGGCAGTACGCGCACGCGGCTGCGGGTCTCCGGCAATGACCATCGAGAACTTGTCCGCATCGGATTTGATCTTGTCCAATGTGAACCTGAGCTGATATACTCCATTGATTTTCTGCGCATCGCCTTCGCCCAGCCGTTTCCAGAACATTGATTGTCCCGATTCGACAGGGGCCTGATACCCGGAAGGCTGGACCATATAGACGAATTTGGCCTTGTTCAAATCGCTCTCCAGTGAGAAACGGCCGTCGGCTCCGGTTTTCGCAAATATATAACCATCCGACACGAGGACATCAGCCAATGGTTTCGCGCTGTCGTCATAAATTATTCCCGTCACGGTTATCTCCCCCTCATCTTCTCCGGGATTGTCAGGAGAAGATGATGACGGAGAACAAGACCAAGCTCCCACAAACAGCAGGAGCATCAGTATCCAGTTTTTCATAGCCAATTATTTTCCATTCCAATAAACGCAAGAAGAAACAGCGGCATTGCCGTCACCGGCGACAAATGAGGAACAATTGGATTCTGTAACAGTGCTGCCCAGAACCGATCCTCCAAACTTGCACCCGGTAATTTTCGTGCCTGCAGCGGTAGAACCGGCGACACTTCCGGAAGTCTCGCCAGCCTTTGTCGTAAGACTGGTAATGTCACCGAAATACGCACAATTCTCACATCTTGAGCCTGTCCAAAGTATGCCCACGATTCCGCCTCCGCTATAAATTTCAGAACCGGCAGAAGATCCGCCGATCTTACATATGGCTGTACAGCCGGAAACGGACGAGTTGTCCGCAATTCCTATGATACCGCCGACATAAGAGCGGGCACCGTTTGCCATCGTACCGGTATTGCGGCAGTCCGACACTTCGGCATTGCGAAGATATCCTGCGATACCGCCGGCCATACCCCTGTAGGACTTGACGGAAGCTGAATTGGTGCATCCGGAAATCTTGATTGATGCCTTATAATCATTGTCATACGCATACGCTCCGATGATTCCTGCCGTGGATCCGCTTTGCAGATTAGTTCCAGTCCACGGATTGTTGTTATAGTGCTCGTTGTCGATTTCACCGGTATTGTGGCAATCGGTGATTTCCGAATCGCCGCCCATTACGATACCGGCGATACCGCCCACATGCTGGGCACATCCGTTGGATTTGCCGCAATAATCCGGCTGGAGAATCTTGGTCTCACTCGTGCATCTCCGGAACGAAACTCCGCCTGTAGAAACTAAACCTGACACGCCGCCGATTCCTGCGAATTTATGGCTCATCGCATTCTTCTGATTTGCCATGATGTTTACGATTCCGCCCACGGAAGCATCATCCACCGTAAGGTGACCTCCCGTGACTCTCTCTTTTTCAAACACTCCGGCACCGCCAATCACACCGCCCACACCGAGGACATAGCCGGCGAACTTGTTGTTTTTCAAGTTCATCGTAATGGTTCCATTCCATTCAGGATGCGAGATTGAGACATCATCAGCCAGACCCGCATGTCCGACCATGCCTCCGATATAGATGATGACATGATCAGCGGACGCTTCATAATCGGAAACGGTCAACGGTCCTGCGGAGCATTTCCCGTCTCCGGAAAAATCGAGCGCGGCACCACATGTCATTTCACCATACAAACCGCCGAGAGAAAGCTGACGGGCTCCTCTGGAATCAGTAGATGTTCCCGTAATATCACATTTTCCATTGGCAGTATTGACATTCTTGGAAACCTGGGCGCTCTCAAGATATCCGGCCACGCCGCCTATGCGCTGCAATTTCACGTCGGAAGCCGAAGCCAGGGCAGCATCGTTGGTACACCCTGCAATCTTTCCGCCTTCCATATTGTATCCTGCGATACCTCCCATGTTGATATAGCGGGAAACATCGTTCTGCGAATCCACGACACGCACGGCAGCCACGGAAATCCGTCCGCTGTTCTTGGAAGACTGGACAGTTCCGGAATTGGCGGCAGCGACTCCTGCAAGAGAATGATTGTAAGAAACGGCCGCATCCGACACGGCACCGTTATTGGTACATCCGTCAACGGACCCTTCGTTCATGGCGACAATGCCTCCGACGTAAAATGTGCCCTGGGCCTTGGCCGTCTTGCATTTGCCAGATGCTGTAACGCTACCGTTATTTTCTGATTTATAGACAGTTGTATTACCAGCCGTTACGCCTACGAGACCTGAGACATAAGCCACAGTCGCCTCATTGAGCGTGGACGCTTCCATAAGGACGGAAGCATTGTTGGTACACTCGGAGACTTTGCAATCCGTAAGCTTTCCTGCCAGAGGGGCAGCCACGCATTCCGTCAAATATTCACCCCGGACATTGAATTCCGAAGACTCGTCTATGATGATGTTGGACAATTGCGCGCCCTCGCAAGTACCGAACAACGGCGAAGAAGACTTCATATTCAGAATCTTCCTGTAACGACCGTCGAAAATACCGGCAAAAGGCTTGTCAGCAGTTCCTATCGGAGTCCATTCTCCCGTCAATGCCGACATGTCAATGTTGTTCAGCAATATCGTCTTTCCGTCTTTCTGCCACTCGCTGACATCTCCGCCTTCGTTCACCGTCTTGGCGAACAATTTCAATCCGTCTGCAGTAGTGATGCCATGCACGGTATAGTAGTCCTGCTTGATGACAGGAAGGACCACATCCGAATCCTTGTCCGCAATATCGAAAGACACATTTGAATTGCGGATTGTCCTGGTATCACTAGGATTGTCCTCAAATGTAAGATTGTACGTTATGGTATTGTCGGCATTGGCTTCGGTAGTATAAGTTATCCATTCCGGCAGGACCACGCCATTGACACCGGAAGACGGGACCTTGACGGCGACAGCCGGACATTCCTTTGCAGGAAGCATGATGTCGCCCGATTCATCATAGGTCAATTCATTTCCGAACTGGAACACGCTGAATTGGGAATCAGCATCCTTGAAAGAAGACCTCTTGAATCCTATGGAACCGAAACGGGCTGCAGAGGTGTTTTCGTTCCACCTTACGGAAACGCGCGTCTTGGTCACGCCGCCTTCCGATACCGGAGAACCTTCCTTGACAGCAGTAATCCAATCACTGTTGACAATGTCCCATTCGACTCCTTCCTTCACCGAGACTTCTACTTCTTCGGTTCCGGCAGAGCGCGGACCAACTGCAAACAACTTGTTTACAATGAACACATTGCCCGTCTGTAAAACCTGCATCGTATATCCCCGGAACTGACCGGAAACGAAGGTAAGCGTAGCCGGCTCACGGTCAGAATAGTCATCGTTTGCCAATATGTTCAATGTGAATCCGCCGTCTCCGCGATGCTGCTCTTCAAACACCTTGCACCAGCTGGCGTCAGATTCGACATTCCACCAAATGTCCTGATTGTTCACCTTCACATCTACACGCACGCTGCGGCTTGAAGAATTGAACGGAAGAGCTTTCACTTCCGCGCCGCCATAAGAGTAGCTGACTTCGATACTCTTCACCTCCGCGCCAGTGTCATCAGGCTGTTCTTCAGAACAACCGGCAATGAAAACCGACAACAGCAGCGGCAACAGTCTAATATATTGTTTCATAAATCTCATGTTTTTCAATTATTTTCTACCACGCAACCTGGTATTGCGGCTTTCAGCGGTCGATGCCCACCAGACATCCGTACGCATATTGTTGGTACCGCCAAGCCAGTTGTCCAGAGCCTCCTGATATGTAACAGGATTACGGTATTTCTCATCGGCAGGATATCTCAGGCGGGTCGGCAGGATGTAATTGTTGTCCGCGGCCTCACCATTGGTCTTGAGGACAGGATATCCGGTACGCCTGTAGTCACACCAGGACTCAATGCCTACCCAGAACATTGAAACCCACTTTTGTGTAAGAATCTTCTCCAGGGCATTGTCGGCTTCGATTTCATCGGACAGGATTCCTATGAATTTCGTCATGTCCTCACTTTCTGCTGATTCCGTCGTATTCCATTCGAGGGCCGATTCTGTAACGGCTTCAAGGTAGATCTTCTTCACGACCGGATAACTGATATTCAGCCAACCTCTCTGACCGGCTTCCGCGAAAATGAACAGCAGCTCGGAATAATTCATAAGTGCATAACGGTCAGCATTCTTGAGATTTCCGATCTGGCCCGAATTGCCGTTCGGATATCTTCCGACCTTGGAGTTTCCGGCAGCAGAAACATTCTTGGCCAGAAAAGCGTCCAGATTGCTCTTGAACAGCTGCGTCGGAGCGCCAAGAGGTTTCGTGAAATAGTAATAGTAACGAGGGTCTGCAAGTCCCTTCTTCGTGTTGTACATCTCTTTGACCAATGTCTCACAAGCGATTACGCTGTTCCAGTTTCCTGATGTGACAGCATAGAACGGCGTATAGAGTGCAGAGTTGTTCTTGCTGAACCCTACTACGGCAGCATCTTTCCGGTCTCGCATAAGAGGATAATCCCCACTGCCGGAATTGAAGCAATCGTAAAGTTCCGCTATCTTGTTGACAATGCTGAAGTCAGGATGTTCGGTTCCGCTCATGTCCATCACGCCGCCTTCTTCCTCAACTTTCATTGCCGCACGCATAAGCAGACGCAGATAGAGGGAATTGCCGAGACGACGCCATTTTTCCACATTGCCTTCATACATGTAATCACAAAGCGCACTGAAATCAGTCTGCGAAATCTCACCGGAATTCTTGAGTTCTTCCGCTTTCACGAATGCGGCATTGGCATCTTCCAGCAGGGCGAACATGTCGGCATAGATGAGTTTCATGTCATCATATCTGGTCGTATAGTTCAGGGTGTCCTTCTGAAGAGCGATTTTGAGGGCATCGAAATAAGGGACATTGCCGTAGGCGTCCACGATATTGGACATCACCAATGTCTTGAGTATCAATGCAACTCCTTTCATCGCCGGGTTGTCTTCCTTCTCCGCCTGATGCAACATGTATTCTGCATTGCCGGCCTGAGGATAAAGTCCGAGCCAGATGGAAGCGTCCACAGACTCCGTAATGGAATAATTGTAATTCATCTGGGAAGTCACCTCGGTATTGTAATTGACGCTGTACTGCATGAGTTCCGACAGGAGGTCATATGACCTGGAGACCAGAGTATATTCCGTATTGTACAGGATAGGTTGGACAAAGGATTCCGCAGGGGCGTCGTAGAGCGCATACGGATTCTTGTTCATATCGTCGAATTTGGAGCAAGCTGTAAGAAGTATTGCAGCCGCTGCAACATATCTGAAAATTCTATTCATGTTCACAGTCAATTAGAATGTTATTTTCAGGCTTGCGCCATATTGCGAGCCAGATGGCATCTGAAGAATCTCAAAGCCCGGAATAATCGCGCTGCCTCTCATGGAGACGCCTTCCGGATCCCATCCCGGGAACTTGCTCCAGCAGACAAGGTTATTGCCATAGACAGCTATGGACAGTCCGCGGACCACCTTCGTCTTGGCGAGAAGTTTCTTCGGCAATGCGTATTCAATCCTTGCGTCACGCAGTTTCAGAAACTGGGTACTTACGAAGTTTGCCTCCGCATTGGTATTGCTGTAAGCAGAATGGTAGTATTCTGAAATATCATTGCGCGGTATCGCATAATCATTGATCTTATAGTTGCCGTCATCCAGGAGGACAACGCCTTCGGCAATCATTCCGCCTTCACGACCGGCAAGCGTGCCGACACCTTTTCCCCTGTAATTCAGCATCCAATTCGTATAAGAGAACACATGTCCGCCGAACTGGCCGTCGAAACTTACGGAAGCTTTCAGATCTTTCCAGCGGAACGACAGATTGAACCCGCCTCGCCACTTAGGGCTGCAGTCACCGATGTACTGCAAGTCCTCATTTGTCTGCGGCTTTCCCTGCTTGTCGAGGACAACCATACCTGAGACGTCCTGCATCGTACCGTCAGCATTGATCACATATGAGCCTTCAGGTGCGCGTTTGTAACCTTTACCATACATTGATGTAAGAGAACTGCCTTCATAAGCAGTCATAAGCGCATGCGAAGAGTATCTTGCGACAATCCACGAGTCGATGCCGTCACCAAGGGACAGGACCTTGTTCCTGTTGAGCGACCAGTTGAAACCGAGATCCAGCTGCATTGAACTGGTTTTCCACAGAGTTCCGTTGGCAGTGAGTTCCACACCCCAGTTCCGGATAGTACCGGCATTGGTATAAACGCTGGTCGCTCCGGTAGCATAGGATACCGGCATGTTGGCGATGAGGTTCTTCGAATTGCCGTCATAGTACGCCACATCCAGGCTCAGGCGGTTCTTGAACATCCTGATATCCGCGCCGACTTCCCATGACGTGACGATTTCCGGCTTCAGATGGCCGTTTGACTTCGCCGTAGGGAGAGACACCCCGCCAGGGAATTTGGTACTTGCAAGGTAATCCTCGATCCGGTACGCCGATGTATCATGACCGACCTGTGCCCATGACGCCCTGATTTTCATCAGGTTGACCAAGCCGTTGGTGCGGCCGAAATCCAGCAGGTCATTAAGGGCAATGCTGGTGGACACGGACGGATAGAAATATGACCTGTTCTCTGAAGGCAATGTGCTGGACCAGTCATTACGCCCTGTCAAATCCAGGAAAATGGCATTTTTCCAGGAGAACTGCAGAAGGGCGTAGAGTGAATTCGTCTGGGTCTTATACCCGTAATTGTCCACCTTGATTTCGCCAAGCGAGTTGGCAAGAGAGTATACGGCTGCCTGCTTGAGTTTATCCGCAGTCTGTGCCTGACGGCGATAATTCTGGTTGATGATATTTCCTCCGAAGTTTCCGGTAAAATGGAAATCAGCGCCGAGATCCCTGTCATATTTCAGGAGAAAATCACCCGTAAGCTGCACCGAAGAAATATTCTGCTCACGGTACCATCCGTCCGGATTGGCCTGGGTGGAGGTCGCCTGCTGCTGCGTACGGAAGTCCAGGTTCATGTCGAGGCCGCCACGAAGCATGAGGGTAAGGCCTTTGCAGAGGGTCATGTCGAACTTGGCATTTCCATATACCCTGTTGCGCAGCTGTGTGTTGACACACTCGTTTGCAACGAAGTAGGCATTGTTCTTTCCGCCAGAAAGGCTATTGTCCTGCTTGAGGTTTTCCATTCCCGGAAGCCAATAATTCTTCACCCACGACATATCCACGTTAGGAGCATAAGTCCAAAGGCTGTACATGACGGAGGTAGAACCATAACCGGAAGACGTAGGGATATTGTCACACTGCTGTCTCTTGTAAGTTATGGAAGTTTCGGCGGTCATCCAGTTGGACAATTTGTTGCTTGTCCTGAGCGAAACATACTGTTTGCTGTAATCGGTATTGGGAACCATCATGTCTCCACGGGTATCGCTGAATGTCGCGCGGATGGAGTTCTTTCCGCTGATTTTTCCAGAAACCGACAGTGAATTGCTGACCACGTAAGCGGTCCTGAAATAATCCTTGAACCAGTCGCCGTGACTGACGAACGGAGTCGCAGTCCTCTGGAAATCACCATCTTCATTTTTTGCGCCTCCGATTGAAAGCCTGTCATCGTAATACTGATATTGCAACGAGCCGTCCATCCGCGGGCCCCAGGATTCCAGACTCACGGTACTGGTATAATCCGGTACAGGATGATAGCCCAATCCCTTGGCATTGTCACCGCTTCTGAGATAGTAGTAATAGTTGGAATTGGTACCCTGACCATATTCATACTGAAGTTCAGGCGATGTCGTCAATGTTTCGAACATCACATTCGTGCTGTATGAAACGCTGAGTTTCGCATCCTGGTTTCCTCCGGATTTGGTAGTGATGATGATCGCACCATTGGCGGCATTCGAGCCATAGAGCGCCGTGGCGGCAGGTCCTTTCAGCACCGTAATATTCTCAATGTCATCAGGATTGACATCACTGGTTCCGTCACCATAGTCGATGGCAAAAGTGGACTCATCACTGCCTGAGGTAGATGATGTGGACGTATTGAACATAGGCACGCCGTCGATGACGAACAATGCCGAGTTGTTGGCCAGATCTACAGACGACTCGCCTCTCAATGTCACACGCATTGATCCGCCCGGGCCGGAGTTTGTCCTGTCAATGGCGAGACCTGCGACCTTGCCGGCCAGTCCTCCTACCCAGTTGGAAGATGTGGCGGCATTGGAAAAGTTCCCGCCGTCAACCTTGGTCGCAGCATATCCGAGCGATTTTTCATCCCTCTTCATACCGAACGCCGTAACGACCACAGATTCAAGCACCTGCGCATCGTCCATCATTCTCACGCTGATTTCCGACCTGCTGCCGACCTTGACAGTTTCGTCTTTGTAGCCCATTGAACTGAATTTCAATTCCTGTCCTGCGGCTACTTTGATGGAATATGCACCGTCATTGTCCGTAATGACACCCGTCGTTGTTCCGACAATGAACACGCCTACTCCCGGAAGAGGTTTCCCTTCAGAATCTCTCACGACTCCGGACACGATGCGTATATCCTTGGTGCCGGCAGTTTGTTCCGTCACCGTCTGCGATTTCGCCGCAATATTTGCATCGGCCGGCTTCAGACTCGTATCCGTCTTGATGGCAATCTTGTTCCCGATCACTTCGAACGTGCATCCAGTTCCTGCCAATGCTTTTTCAAGTACTTCGCTTACGGGCGCGTTTTCGGCATTGACCGTCACCTTCCCCGCCTGTTCAAGTACTTGAACGCTGTAAAAAAAGGTATAACTGCATTTCTTTTCGACTTCCGCCACAAATTCCCGCAGCGGCATGTCCTTGACAGCTATGCTGATGACCGGTTCCTGCCGAACTTCCGCCGCATTGACGGAAGAGGAAGCCCCGAGGCATACTGCCAACCCCACAGAAAACATTGCGACAAGCAATCTTTTCATAAAATTTTTCATATTGTCTTGATTTATGGTTTTTCTCTTTATTGGAGAACACCGTCCCACAGATAGAATGTTCCGCGTGTGCCGGTGGTGCTGCCGATGGCGCAGGTGCTGAGGTCGGTTTCGGTTATTGTGGTACCGTTGATGGTTCCGCCGAATCCGCAGGCTGTCGTCACGCCGGCTGAACTTGCGTCGTCGGCTTTGCCTATGATGCCGCCGAAGACTCTTTTACCTGTGATTGTTTGGGAATTCTCGATAATTGTCCCATAATAACGGCATCCGTCAACTGAAGACGAGACAGCTTCTCCGATAATTCCACCAGCATCAGCACATGCGCTTCCTCCATCTGCACTTGTAATGTTGGACTTTACATAACAAGATGATACTTTGCAGTTTGATACGACACCGGCAATTCCGCCACCAGGGGCTGAACGAGTGATATCTTCTGTCGAACTGCAATTTGTGACAGTCGCGTTTGACAGATAACCTGCAATTCCTCCGGCAGCGCCGCGGTAAGCATAGACGGAACCGGTGTTATGACAATCATCTATTATTGCAGAATACGAATCAGTGTTGACTGCTGAATATCCAATACTGCCAACGATTCCACCAGTTATATTTCCGGAATAATTATTTGACCAAATGTTATTGTTGTAATGATTGTTCTGCTGGCGTCCGGAATTCGTGCAATGCTTTATTTCGACATTTCCACCATAAAGTCTGCCGGCAATTCCGCCGAAATGTACAGCGCAACCATTCGTCCTCGAAGTTTGGGCTGTCATCTTCACATAAACTGAACTTGAACAATCCGATATTTTTGCCCCTTTCGTAGCACCTCCAATAATTCCACCAAATCCCGAGAGTTTGTGCTGCATGGCTTTTTTCGAAGGAGATTGAATTGCTATGACTCCCGAAGCCTTCATACCGGAGATGTTTATAGGAGCGCCATAAGCGCAGCCGATAATTCCTCCGAAGAAAGACTCCGCAGCTATATTCGCCGCAGCACTTATATCATAAGTAATGTTTGATTTGCAGGTAACATCACCGCCTATGGTAATATTATCAGTCGTCTGACCAATTAGACCGCCGCAATACAATTGTGCAGAGTTATTTGACTCTGTAGTCCCGATGTTGATAGTTCCCGTGAATGGTTCTCCACTGAGATTCAGTGTCTGCGTGGCACTGATGCGTCCAAACAGACCTCCGCAAAAGAGGTTCCTGAGTGCCGCTGTAGTTGTGATGTTACCGGCGTTGGTGGTGTTAGTAAATTCTGCCTTATTTGTACTTAACTGAGCTGCAATTCCTCCTGCAATCAGCTGTTTGACATTGGAGTTGGAGGTTATATCCCCAGAATTTGAGCATTCTATAACCTTTAGATATTGTTCGTCACCTGATGCATCAACAACGCTAAACAGACCTCCGAGATAAATGAATTTGCAAGGGTCTCCGGATGTTCTTCCAGTGGAAACTGTTATTGCTCCGGAATTATTGCATCCTTTAATTGTCCCGGCAGATGTTTGGGCGCAGATGCCGCCTACATAAATATTCAGAGCAGTCGATGCCATGGAAATGTTCCCGGTATTGGTACATTTCTCAAGCACACCGTTAGGATTTGAGCAATAGCCTGTGAATCCTCCAATATACAAGTCAGTTTTGGCTTCGGCGTCCGTGACATAAGTTGCATCAGACACAATTGTTGCTGAACTTGTACAGCCGCTGATAGACGCTGCCCTGTTCCTTCCAATAAGTCCTCCTACATAAAGCGGAAACTTGTTCGCTACTTTATTGCACTGAGAAACGGTTACGGTCGCCTCGCTGGTGCAGTTCTTGACCGTGCCATCTGAGCAATAGCCTATGAGTGAGCCGAATTCAAGCTGCTTTTCACCACCGTACCATGGTGTGAAACTGCAAGTCTTGTCAATGTTGACATCCTTCACCAAAGCACCTGTTCCAATAGCCTGAATGAAAGGAACATCTGACTTAAGATTCATTATCCTCTTCCCGTTGCCATTGAGAGTTCCGGCAAAATATTTAGCCGGTCCATCAGGGGACTGCTTCGCACCATCACGAAGTCCCAATGTAACAAATTTATCAGCGCCAACTGATAAAAAATCCAAGTCAGCAGTGATGGTTGCAATCTGTGAATCAGGGTATTTGCCTGCGTTGTAAGCCGTCGCGAAAGAGTTCCAGTCCTCCGGCGTGGCAATCTCCACACCCTTGTCTTCAGAATTAGGCACGAATGTCAATTCCGGCATAAGCATCAACTTTCCGGCTCCGAGTTCACGACGTCCTCCGATGTTCCTAATCATAGCCTGTCCATTCTCGTCAACGACCTTGACGCTGAATCCTTGGGAATAGACCCCAGCAGGAAGAATGACATTGAATGCGCTTGCGGACTCCGTTGAAAGGGCTTTCTGAACCTCCATTCGTATAACATTCACACCTTGCGCTTCCGAAGATAGTTTGCAGTTCTGACAATCCACGCTGAAATCTCCGCTCACCGGCTCGCCACCAGTTGCCGTGACTTCAATGTAGCGAATCAGGCCTGTCTGTGAACCTGCCTTGAGATGTATTCCCAAGATTCCGCATAGCTGTCCCATCTTAATGACGGATGCCCCTATGTCGGAATAACCTGCCATCGGCATTGAACCGGAAACGATATTGTCACCGGATGCAACTTTCTGCTGTGAGGGCAGGGTGATGACTGAGCCGCCATTCTTGACCATGGTGGCAGGATAAATGATGGAATACGGCGCTATCAGTTCTTTTTCAAACATGAAACTTGCTGTCGGAACATTTTCTTCAATCGCGAGGGCTTGAGAAGCGACTCCATTGACTGAAATCTTGTCTCCTTTGCACCAAAGGACCGGACGCACTCCGTCCTGTGCATCACCGAGAACAGTCTTGGTGGTTCCAGGCAATTCCACTGTCAGCACTGTACGGCTATCATTCTGATATTCAAGCTCATTCGAGCAGGCAATTGCCCCCATCAGGCAAAATGCCGCCAATATTGTCTTTTTCATAGGCTTACTTGTTATCTAATTCTTCTTCCCAGATCCAACTGTCGTCAATTCTGAATTCTTGAGTCTGGGAACTGCTGACGATATTACAGATATCCGCTTCCAGCGACAAGTCGAAGCCGGTAATGACCGGTGCTTCATAACTCGGTTTTAGTGTTTTAACTTTTGGTTTCATATTCTAGTGATTTAGTTGTTGTCGTGATGATTTTTTGGATATGTAGTATTCTCCCTTGAATTCCGTGACGGAGAGTTCAACAGGAGAAGTCATTGAAATCAGCCTCAGAGCATCCTGCAGGGATTCACGGTCAAGACATCCGTCATAGACAATGTCCTCAATCGAGCTGTGCACATTGATTTTCACATTGTACTTGTGTGAAACCTGGTTGGCGACGTATTTAAGCGGCAGTGATGAGAAAGACAACTTTCCGCTGTCCCTCCACTTCGCAGAATTGGAGATATCGACCGTCTGCTTGGTAATCTGGTTCATGTTCCTGTCAATTCTCAACTCGTCACCGGGCTTCAGCATGATGACATCGTCATGAACCCGGGCTTCAAGACGTCCGGTATGCAGTGTCACGATAGAGAATCTGTCATTCACATATGAGGAAACATTGAAGGATGTACCGCGTACGATATATTCATTGTCACGGCAGCATACGATGAACAGCTTCTCGGGATTCCTCGCGACATCGAAGAATGCTTCGCCGTCCAGGTCCACGCGACGTTCGGTTTCATTGAAATCATCCGAAAGCATCAATTTCGCTCCGGAATTGAGCATGACCTTCGTATTGTCCGGGAGAATCACGGTTTTCTTTTCACCGGCAGCTGCCGTGTAAATGAGCGATTCCTTACGGGCCGGGGCCGCAGTTTCCTGCATCTGCACGTGCTCAGCGACAATGTCCTGCTCCGGAATATCCTTCTTGTCAATGTTCATAATCAAGATTGAGACACTGACGATGGCCGCTACTGCAGCGGCAAATGCACCGGCATATTTTGTCCACGTTCTCCTGAAAGATTTTCTGGTGCTATCCTTGCCAGAGAATTTGTCTTTCGCGAGGCGATTCCAGAATTCGACCGCATCGGAGGTCGTTGTCCGGTTTTTCTCCATGACACGTACTTCATTGCGGAACAGTTTCGCATTGTCCCCTGACATTTTTATCCATTTTGCAAGTCTCACGGCTTCTTCATCCGACAAAGTTCCGCTGGCATATTTGCTTACCAGTATTTTAATATATTCATTCATCTTATTCATTGGCCGGCCTCAGTTTTCCGGGTTCATCATAATAGACACGACATTTGAAAATCCCGAACCTGTTTTTTCAATTTTTTTTATATTTGCCGACAAATTTGAACTATGGACACGCGGTTATTTACATACTCAGAAGATGAAGTGAGGGATCTCGTCCTCAAGATCCACCCGCGTATAGTGCCGTATATCAACAGTTTACTAGCTGGAGGCGGGCAAAAATGCTCTACATCGAACAACGCCGAAGACATTTTTTATGATGTTCTTTGCGCATTTCTCGACAAGCGGATTGAAATCAGTTCAGACAAGGTTCCGGCATATCTTTTCAAGGCAGTAAGAAACAAATGTTACAATATCATCAGCCGGAACAAGGAAGAAAATTCTGCAATACGATTTGATGAACTGCCATTAACGGCAAGGGAAATAATCGCAGCTGCCGATTTCGGAGACGAGAGCGATATTCCTGGAGAAAAAGTTAAGCAGCTGCCTGACATTACGGACGTTCTGGATTTTTCGAATTTCCTGCCGGAGCGTACGAGGGACATCTTCTACATGAGCCGCATTGAGGGCATGACGCACAGCGAGATAGCCGAGATTCTCGGAATCTCCACCAGAGCCGTGGAAAAGCACCTCCAGAATTCAGTCCAAGAGTACCGCCGCCATTTCGGCATCTCCGACAGCCACCATAAACCGTCATAGCATTTCAAGATTCGGCCAGACGATAGACAATAGACAAGAATTGCTCAAATAATTGAAATTAAGTATATTTGCAGTAGAGGAGGAGTAATAATGAGTCCAAAACCAGTTGTCAATGTCAAACCAAACAAATTGTCTTCTGGCTTCACAGAAGCAATAGAGTTTTGCAGAGAATTAAGTCGCAACACCGGTGATTCTGACTTGGATATGTCAGAAGTGCGATTTGTGTCTCCATCATTTTTACTCCCCGCTATGGTATATTTGCAAAATCTGCCATATTGGCCAAATATGACAAATATAGGTACTTATCTATCCGTAGTATCTTTTCAAAACGGCGGCGTAGATTCGTCCCGTTTTTTAAGGAGCTCGGCATTCAAATCCTATATGGAGTCATATGCATCGAAAAGTTTCATACCGATTATTAAATTTCCTACAGATCTCTCCGGCAGTGATACTCGCAATGCGATTCTGGATTGCATTGATAACATTCTGGGAAGACAAGTGAAATTCGGAAACAATGTTCGTCAAGCATTGAAATATATTATCGGAGAAGCTGTTGACAATATTGTCGAACATGCAAATTCGAAGTTCGGCTATATTGTAGCACAAAGTTATGAAAATGGAGGCTATACCGACATCTGCATTGCAGACACAGGTAACACACTGATAGGCAGCTACGCAAGCAATCCGCGCACATCAGAGATTTCTTCCGACATAGAGGCTATTCAAGCAGCTATTAATGGTATTTCGGCAAAAAATCTACCTGATGCTGAAAATCGAGGCTATGGATTCAGGACATCTATAAATATGCTGACAAAAGGGTTGGGAGGAGAATACCTTTTAGTCTCGGGCGACTCCGCTTTTGCAGTGAACAAGACTCAAGGGCAATCACTTATACTACCATATGGTATCAGATTTGAAGGCACGATCGTTGCTTTTAGAATCCCGCATGTTGGTAATGGGTTTTATTATCTCAATTACGTAGAATAAGAATAGAATTATGACAGTTATATACATTAAAGACTTAATCGGTCGAGACATATTGAATCGAATTTCCGCGAGGGATATCTTGGATGCAATCAATAATTTGGATGATACAACCATCACACTGAATTTTGAGGGTGTCCAGTTTACCACTCGAAGCTTTATGGATGAGTTTTACAACATAATACTATTCCAGAAACCATCTGGAAAAGTTGTGCATATTGAGGCTATGAGTAACGATTTGGCCGCAATGCTTGAAGTTGTAAGTAAGACGCAACATAATTCAGTAACCAAGGTCGCACCTCAGCCGTATGTCACTACTAAGACAATAGACGACATGAAAAATTTGTTTGCAAAATTATCCATCTGACACAAAATCGAGTAGGAGGAAAACGAAGTAGTTTTCTTCCTACTTTCGTTTTCCGACC